>OFFP01000320.1_pt1 | contig 40053 bp, 38 predicted proteins | sample 1521431 | NCBI WGS metagenome assembly OFFP01 (sample SAMEA3504104, study PRJEB24116) | mouse gut metagenome | biome: mouse gut; feature: mouse-associated habitat; material: faeces | place: Denmark | collected 2011
GTTAATATCAAGGTTTCTATGCTAAAATCGGAATAATCAGAGAATCGGAATAATCCGTATAATAATCATTCTTCCCTACTTGTAAATGATATTCTTCCCCCATAAAAATAAAATCTCTGCCAAATTCCAATAGAAATTTTTTCATGTTCCTCAAAATGGCCTTTTTTAAATCATATTCCTTATAAGGCTCCGGCAGGTCTAAAAACTCCAGCATATACATATCCCTGATTACGCTCGTGGAAACGGCTTGGGATATGGCGGAAGGAGCCTTGCCGTCCGACAGCATCAAACGCTCGTAATATCCGCTGTCAATCTGCCGTTCCAGTTCCTTTGCCTTATACTTTTCCCGGGAGGCAAGCTTCAAATAGAATAACCGCTCTGCATCCGATTTTGTCTTTGACATGATATGCAGATTATTTGACCATGTATTCTCCCTTAGCAGAGTTCCGTACTCCGGTTTGTCACAATAGGTTTCAAAGAACTGCTTCATACGCCAGATATTCTGCGGGGAATAGCCTCTGATTCCCGGCTCCTGCAACAGAATATATTCGGAAAGCGCTTTTACAGTAGAGCGTCCCCAACCATCTTGTGCAGCCTTATGGGAGACAAATTCTCCAATCCCCCAATAAAGGTCAATCATTGTGACATTCACCTGATAAGCAGCTTTCTGGCGGGCATCCGCTATCATATTCAGAATGGTATTAAAATCACTTTGATAATTTAATGTTAAATCGCTCATACATTTTCCTCGCACCGATACTCTGTTTGGATCATTATATCATGGAATTTGTCCAAGATGAAGGTGTATTTTTCCATTCAGGAAATGTTACAGTCACTGGTCACAGAGTGAACCCCAGCATGTTACACCGGTTTAGATTACTGTACAATATATATGTTAATTTGCTTTACGCCGCCTCTCACATAGAACCGGCAGATGTTTCTTTCTCTATAAAATTTTGATAAAAATAGAAATAATGTTCAAGCGTGTAATCATTCCCATCCCACAATTTCGTACGATAAGACTCCAGTTCAAGGTCAAGGAGCTTAACCGTTCCTTTGTCATTAAAATCAACGAGTGGTTCAAGTGTATATTGAAGAACAGAGGCGCCCCATCCTTTCTGCTCCACTTCTGCGGCGCCATAGTGACTGTATAATTCAAACAAATTTCCATAAAAATGCATCAAATCGGCCGAAGAAGCCGGATATATGATCATCTCTGCCCCTTCCTTTACATAAAAGACAAATACAGCGTTATGGGTAAGTTCTACCGTACCGCTATCTTTATTCACTACAGTCATCAGCTTGCAGGGAGTACCATCCGTCTTGTATGTCCGGATATTTCTTATATAGCCCATATCCTCAGCCTCCTCCATACCAAGAAGCTCTCCATCCACATTAAAATATGGAACAAAATCTCCCGAAGGTTCTCCATTTAAAAGAAATCTGATAATATAAGGTCTGTATCCCTCCAATTCTGTAAGCGTCTGCGGAATATCCTCATACGCCGCAGAATCTGCTAAGACCTCATACCCCGCAGAATCGCCTGAACCCTCATCTGCGCTTTCTGCCTCACGTTCAGCAAAAGCATTCTCATCATATACTACTCGTCGAGTACAGCCTGCCAATAACAGCGCAGCAGTGATAATAACTGTTAATTTTAAGAATTTTTTATTTCTCATTTTTTAATCTCCTTTCTCCTTTTGTACCCAGACAAAACATCCCGCTTATTGTATCATCTTTTAGCATACTTTTCAATGCTTTTAGCAATTTCATTGCAACATTCCATTACAGAAAACTCCATGACGCATCAGTACCGCATTTACCGCTTGTCCCGGTTTTTCATCAAAAAACACCCTTGAAAATTTATTAATAAATTTCCAAAGGTGTCTTCTATCCGTTTTTCACAATGCTGCAGATTTCAAACGCTGCCACGCCTGTTACTCACAATCACTTGTATCAAACTTGTACCCCATCCCCCAAATCGTTTTTATCAAATCCCCCTTGTCCTTAAGCTTACTCCGCAGCTTCTTCACATGGGTATCAATGGTCCGGGCATCACCGAAGTAATCATAATTCCAGACATTGTTGAGAATCTTCTCCCTGGAAAGGGCGATTCCCTCATGCTCCATAAAATAAGCCAAAAGCTCAAATTCCTTAAAGCTCAATTCCAGAGCTTCCCCCTCCAACATAACCATATGAGCGGCCTTATTCAGCTCAATGCCCCCGGCGCTTAAGGTCTCCTCCGCAGTCCTTACGCTCGTTCTGCGTAAAATCGCCTCCACCCGGGCGACCAGAATCTTAGGACTGAAGGGCTTGGAAATATACTCGTCCACCCCAAGATCAAAGCCCTGAAGCTCATCCCGCTCGTCGGATTTGGCCGTGAGCATAATGATCGGCACCTTGGAATATTCCCGAATCTCCTTACAAGTCTGCCAGCCGTCCATCTTCGGCATCATCACATCCAGAATCACCAGGGCAATCCCGTCCGTTTCAAAAAAAACATCCAAAGCCTCGGCGCCGTTTTCCGCCTCCAGAACTTCATAATTCTGCTTCACCAGAAAGTCCTTCACCAGCTTACGCATTCTGCTTTCGTCATCTACCACCAGAATCTTCAATTTATCCATCAGGTATTCCCTCCTGGTTTATATTCTTTGTTGCAGCTATTTTTGTTAGTATAGCAGAGAAATATGTAGGATTTGTGAACAATACTAAGAAAAGCAACCACTCCGCCCCATTTCATCCTGCCAGGGCTTATTGATTGCTTTTTTCCGATTCCAATTGTATCCTTTTATCAAAATTGCGGTTACTTCCCGGAAGCTCTGAGGCTGCCCGCAACCATCCCGGCGATCTCCTCCGCCGTTTCCTTTTTTCCGTTCAGCTCCCACATAATAAACACATTCAGCAGCGCGCCTCCGTAAAAGTAAAGCTCATATACCGGAATCTTATAGCGGGGCATAATGCGGTTCTTCATATAGGCGTTCATGGCATCAATCACAATATAATAAAGCCTGGCGTCCACCAATTTCAAAATAAAACTGGCATACCGATCAAAATATTGAAGGGCATGAACAATACTGGACAGTCCGCGAAACTCCCCCACTCTCTCCTTCTCGGAAACACACTCCCGGATATACCCGGCCACAATCTCATGAAAGAAGTCCGCCAAAGCCTCCTCCTTCGTCTCATAATAATGGTAAAAGGTCATCCGTGACACCCCGGCTCTCTTTACAATATCCGAGATCTTAATGTCCTTATACTCCTTTTTATCCATCAGGGAAAAGATAGCCTCCCCAATGCACACTCTGGTAAAGCGTGTTCTCTTATTGTAATTTTTCGAAAATAAATTTCCCACCGCACCGCGCCCTTCCTGCCGTAAATATGTAAAGAGAACTGAAAACCCGTGTTACTGGTCATGGAGTGAACAGCAGCCAGGCAACATGCCAATCTTACCTGCCACTAGAATAACATATTTTTGCAAAACAGGAAAGCTAATTCAGCAATTCCTTTATTACCGACTTCACTGTTTCAATTCCATGAATTTTATAGGTATCCGCGCCGCAGAACATAAGGGCCTCCTCCACCTCGCCCTTTGCCGCATGAATCAGGGCTTCCGTAATGCAGTAAGGAATTTCCGACGGCTTACACTTCCCAAGACAGCCGCGGCACTTTTGAGGGGCAACCCGCTCTCCCCTTTCCACACGCTCCAAAAAAGAATTGTGAATGGCCCGTCCCGGCATTCCAACAGGGCTTTTTACCAGAACAATGTCTTCCTCCCGCGCCTCTACATAGGCCCGCTTGTATGCCGGATCTGCGTCACATTCCTCCGTTGTCACAAACCTGCTTGCCACCTGAACGCCGTCCGCTCCAAGGGCAAAGGCCCGATCCGCCTGCTCCCTGCCGCTGATTCCTCCCCCCAGAATCACCGGGATTTTTTTCTCAAACCGCGCTTCATAAGCCCGGACCTGACCCAGAATCTTTTCCACTTCCTCCTCATAGGCATCCGGACCGAACTCCTGCAGCTGCTCCTTCGTAAAGCCCAGATGCCCGCCGGCCTTCGGCCCCTCAATCACAAGGAAATCAGGAATACGGTTAAACTTTTTCGCCCAGTACTGTAAAATCACCCGGGCCGATTTTTCCGTGGAAACAATCGGAGCTATCTTAACGGAAAATCCTTTCACAAGGGCCGGAAGGTTCACCGGAAGCCCTGCGCCGGATACAATAAAGTCGGCGCCAAGCCTTGCCGCCTCCTTTACATACTCTCCGTAATGATTCATCGCCACCATAATATTGAAGCCCACCACGCCGCCCCGGGCAAGCTCCCTGGCTTTCTTAAGCTCCTTTCCCATAGCACGGAGATTGGCCTTCCTAGGATTTTCGTCAAAATCTTCCTCCATAAAGCCAATCTGAGCCGCCGAGATCGTCCCGGCGCCGCCCTCCGCCGCCACAGCCCCGGCCAGACGGGAAAGGCTGATGCCTACTCCCATTCCTCCCTGGAAAATGGGTTTTCTAAGTGTTAAGTCACCTATTTTCAAAGACATTCCTTTCATTCCTGCTCCTTCCTCCATGCGGCCTTTCCATAACCTGTTCATTTCAGCTTATTTGCCAAATGCCATACATCCCCTCAGTGGACAGAACAAATCTTGCCGGTGCAAAATTTAACTTCTTACATATTGCGGAAGCGTTCATACCGGTGATTCTGCAAAGCCTCTGTATCCATACTCCCGTAGGTATCAAGAAAACGCCTAATCTTTGCCCTCATAGGCTCCGTTACCTCGGCAAGCGTTTCCTTGGAAAACTTCCTCGGCTCTCCAAACACATGCTCCACAATACCGGCCTTTTTCAGGTCCCTTGCAGTCAGCTTCATCACCTCCGCCGCCTGCTTTGCCTTCTTGCTGTCCTTCCACAGAATACTGGCGAAGCCCTCCGGTGACAGAATGGAATAAATGGAATTTTCCAGCATCCACACCTCATTGGACACAGCCAGAGCCAGAGCGCCGCCGCTTCCGCCCTCCCCGATAATCACCGTGAGAACAGGCGTCTTCAAGCCGGACATCTCATAAATATTCCGGGCAATGGCTTCGCCCTGTCCCCGCTCCTCCGCCTCCAGGCCGCAGAACGCCCCCGGCGTATCCACCAGGCAGATAACGGGACGCCCGAATTTTTCCGCCTGCTTCATAAGCCTCAGCGCCTTCCGGTAGCCCTCGGGAGCACACATGCCGAAATGGTGCAGGATATTTTCCTTTGTATTTTTTCCTTTTTCCTGGGCAATGACCGTCACGGGCCGTCCCTCAAACCAGGCAATTCCGCCCATTACGGCCAGATCGTCTCCAAAGTACCGGTCCCCATGAAATTCATAAAAGCCCTCTAACAGATCCTCCACATAATCGCTTCCCACCGGACGGTCCTTATCCCTGGAGCGCAGCACCCGATCCCAGACGCCGATCTTCTGATAGCGCTGCCTTTTTTCCTCCCGGGGTATTTGAGTCTGCGCTTCTATTGCCGACTGCAGGGCCGCCAACTCGGACTGCCGCACATCCTCTCGAACATGAAGTCTTAAAATGTCGCCCAAAACCTGCTTCAGCTCATCCCGCTCCACAATCCGATCCACAAAGCCGTGCTCCAAAAGAAATTCCGACTTCTGAAAGCCCTTGGGAAGCTTCTGCCGGATGGTCTGCTCAATCACTCTCGGCCCCGCAAAGCCGATAAGCGCCCCCGGCTCCGCCAGAATAATATCCCCCTCCATCGCAAAGCTTGCCGTCACGCCGCCGGTGGTGGGGTCCGTGAGCACGCTCACATACAAAAGGCCGGCGTCACTGTGCCGCTTTAAGGCCGCCGAAGTCTTTGCCATCTGCATCAGAGAGGTGATGCCCTCCTGCATACGCGCACCGCCGGAACAGGTAAAGAGAATCACAGGAAGCTTTTCCTTCGTGGCGCGCTCCACGGCCCTTGTAATTTTTTCTCCCACAGCAGCGCCCATACTGGCCATCAGAAACCGGCCGTCCATAACGCCAAGCACCGTCTCACAGCCGTTGATCCGGCATTTTCCCGTGACAACCGCCTCATTTATCCGGGACTTAAGCCTTGTGGCCGCAAGCTTTTCCTCATAGCCCTCAAATTCCATCGGATTGCCGCCAATCAGCTCCTTATCCCACTCCGCAAAGCTTCCCTCGTCCGCCAGGCGCCGGATACGCTCATATGCCTTCACCCGGAAATAGCCCTTACACTTCGGACATACATAGTAGCTCCTGCGCACATCCTCCACCAGAAGCGTTCCCCCGCATTTGCTGCATTTGCACAGAAGTCCCTCCGGCACCTGAGGCTTTTTTTCTTCATCCTGGGAAAATCTTTTGTTCGTCTTTTTAAATACGTGATCCAGATTCATGCTTTCACCTCAACGTCAAAGTCCGTTAATAAATTCAATATCCACATTTCCCGCCAGAAAATCCGGGTGATTCAAAATATCATACTGATAATCCACATTCGTGTCCACACCCTCGATAATCACCTCGCCCAGAGCGCTCTGCATCTTCCGAATCGCCTCGCCCCTGTTCTTGGCCCATACGCTGATTTTGGCTATCATGGAATCATAGAAAGGCGGAATGGCATACCCGCTGTAAATAGCAGAATCAATGCGCACGCCCTTTCCACCCGGCAGATGCAGCCCCATAACCGTACCCGGACAGGGCCGAAAGCCCTCCTCCGGTTTCTCCGCATTGATACGCACCTCAATGGAATGGCCCGTAATCCTCACATCCTCCTGGGTATAAGAAAGCTTCCTTCCGTCCGCTATGCGAATCTGCTCCTTAATCAGATCAATCCCCGTAATCCACTCTGTCACCGGATGCTCCACCTGAATACGTGTATTCATCTCCATAAAATAAAAGCTTCCGCTCTTCTCCAGTAAAAATTCAATGGTCCCTGCACCCACATATCCGGCTGCCCTGGCCGCCCGCACCGCAGTTTCGCCCATTTCCCTTCGAAGCTCCTCTGACAAAGCGGCGCTTGGCGCCTCCTCAATCATTTTCTGATGATTCCGCTGTATGGAGCAGTCACGCTCTCCCAGATGGATCACATTTCCATGACTGTCCGCCAGAATCTGCACCTCAATATGCCGCGGTCTTGTGATAAAATGCTCCACATACATCGCGTCATCCCCAAAAGCCTTCTTTGTCTCCGTCTGGGCCAGATAGAAATTCTGCTCAAAGTCCTCCGGCCGCTCCACCATGCGCATACCCTTTCCGCCTCCGCCGAGAACCGCCTTAATCATAACGGGATACCCCGCCTTTTCAGCCTCCTTCATACCTTCGGCCGCATCAAAAACAGCGCTTTCGCTGCCGGGAACAATGGGAACGCCGGCCTGCTTCATCGTATTGCGGGCCTCCTGCTTATCCCCCATCCTGGCCATAACCTGAGCGGAAGGACCGATAAAGCAAATGTCACATTTCTCACACAGCGCAGCAAACTTACTGTTTTCAGACAAAAGCCCATACCCCGGGTGAATCGCATCCGCGCCCGACACAATCGTAGCGCTGATAATCCTTTCCATAGCAAGATAGCTTTCCGAGAGAGCCGCCGGACCGATACAGACAGCCTCATCCGCCAGCTTTGCATGGATCGCCTCCCGATCCGCCTCCGAGTACACGGCAACCGTCTCAATCCCCATCTCCCTGCACGCCCGAATAATGCGTACTGCGATTTCTCCCCGGTTTGCAACCAGAACCTTTCTAATCATTCCCAATCTCCTATTCCAGTTCCGTAAAGTCCTTCCAGTGCACCCTTATCCAGATCAATTTCCAGCCGCCAAAAGATGCGTCTGTAAATCGATCTGTGCACTGGCAGGACTTTACTGATTCCAGTCCCGTAAAGTCCTATCCCACCATAAAGGTCAGTTCCGCCTGAGCCACTATCTTGCCGTCCACACTGGCCACAGCCTCACCCACTCCCACGGGACCCTTCCGCTTAATGATCTTTGTCTCCAGACGAAGCTTATCCCCCGGAACAACCTTACCTTTAAACTTACACTTATTGATAGCTCCAAAGTACGCGGTCTTCCCTTTGTTCTCCTCACAGGAAAGAATCGCCACCGCCCCTGCCTGAGCAAGCGCCTCAATCGTCAGCACCCCGGGCATCACCGGCTCCCCCGGAAAATGTCCGGCAAAAAAATCCTCCCTGAAGGTAACACATTTATACCCAACCGCATACTCCCCCGGCTCATAATCCTCAACATAATCCAACAGCAAAAAAGGATGCCGATGAGGAATAATTTCCTGAATTTCCTTATTATTCAAATGTTTCATTCTATTCTCCAATCCCATTTCCGCCAAAATGATGCACCACTCCCGGCGCTACTCCCCATCCGGCGAAACAACAAACAAAGCCTGCCCATACTCCACCATATCACCGTTGCGGACACAAATCTCCGTCACAACTCCGTCACAGTCGCTCTCAATCTCATTCATCAGCTTCATAGCCTCCACAATCCCAAGCGTCTGCCCTTTCTTCACCCGATCACCCGGTACAACAAACGGCTCCGCCCCCTCACTGGGCGCCGCATAAAACACACCCACCAACGGAGACTTAATTGCCGTCCCTTTAAGGTTAGTCCCTTTCGAACTGCTGCTCTCCAAAGAGACCTCCGGCTTTGCCTCCACCGTTACCGGCGCCCCTTTGCGGACCGCCCCCCGGCTCTTCTTCAACTTGATTTTTGTCCCATTCTGCTCATAATAAAAGCTGTCCAATCCCGAATTGGAAACACAGTCCACCAATCTTAAAAGATTTTCAAATTCCATCGATTCTACCTTTCTATATCAAGTCAAATACTCCACATCAAGCTTCATAATACGTACAAGATCATGTCATTTCATAAAGCTTCGAAACCTACCGTACAAAAATTTACCTATTTTCATACGCCCGAACTAACACAGAAGCATTATGCCCCCCAAAGCCCAGGGAATTGCTGAGAGCATAGACGATATTCTTTTCCACAGGAGCATCGATTGCATAATTCAGATCACAGCCTTCCCCGGGTGTAACCGTCCCCATCGTCTGATGGATAAAGCCTTCCTCTATGGATTTCACACACACAATAAATTCCACACCGCCTGCCGCTCCCAGCAGATGACCAATCATAGATTTCGTAGAGTTGATAATTACCTGATCCGCCGCCTCCCCAAAGGCCGCCCTAATTGCCTTTGTCTCAAAGAGATCGTTGTGATGGGTACTGGTCCCGTGGGCATTGATATAATCCACCTGGGACGGCGCAATCCCTGCCTCGTTTATAGCAAGCTCCATTGCCTTTGCCGCTCCGCTTCCATCCTCACAGGGAGACGTAATGTGATAAGCATCCCCGGTAGCTCCGTAGCCCACAACCTCCGCATAGATCCGCGCGCCGCGCCTCTTGGCGTGCTCAAGCTCCTCCAATACCACAACGCCCGCTCCCTCGCCCAGTACAAAGCCCTGACGTTCCTGGTCAAAGGGAATGGATGCCCGCAGGGGGTCTGTCGCCGTGGAGAGCGCCGTCAGTGCATGAAAGCCTGCCACTCCCGTAGGACAGATACAGCTCTCCGCGCCGCCCGCCGCCATAATATCCGCATCATCATACTGAATCGCCCGGAAAGCGTCTCCGATACAATGGGTGCCCGATGCACATGCGGTCACAACATTGGTGCATTTTCCGCGAAGTCCTAACTGGATGGAAATATTGCCCGCCGCCATATTGGAAATCATCCGGGGCACCATCAAAGGATTCACCCGGTTCATCTTGCCTGCCAGAATCTTTGCATATTCCGTCTCCACAACGCTTAAGCTTCCGATACCGGAACCCACGGTAACGCCTGCCCGGAAGGGATCTTCCTTTTCCATATCAATTCCGGCATCCGCAAATGCTTCCTTTGCCGCTGCTACGGCGTATTGGGAAAATGCCTCCATGCGCTTGGAAGCCTTCACGTCCATGCGCTCCCCGGCCTTAAAACCCTTGACCTCCGCGGCCAGCTTTACTTTGTATTCCGCAGTGTCAAATTTTGTAATCTCTCCGATGCCGACCCTGCCCTCCCGGATGCCGCTCCAAAATTCCGGCACCGTATTTCCAATGGGAGTTACCGCCCCCAGTCCGGTTACAACCACTCTTCTTTTCATTGCTTATTACTCCTCTCACATCACCATGCCGCCGTCTACATGGATTACCTGACCGGTAATGTAGCCGGCATCCTCGGAGGCTAAGAAGCCTACGGCCTTTGCCACATCCTCCGGCTTTCCAAAGGCTCCCATCGGAATCTGCGCCGATGCCTGATCGCGGACCTTGTCGCTGAGCTTTCCCGTCATATCCGTCTCAATAAAGCCCGGCGCTACCGCATTGACCGTGATACCGCGGCTTGCAAGCTCTTTTGCCGCTGATTTTGTCATACCGATGACGCCCGCCTTGGATGCGGCATAGTTGGCCTGGCCCGCATTCCCTGCCACGCCTACCACGGAGGCCATATTAATAATCCGGCCGCTTCTCTGCTTGAGCATGTAACGGGACACAAAGTGCATGGTGTGGAAAGCTCCCTTTAAGTTGGTGCCAAGTACGACGTCAAAGTCCTCCTCCGACATCCGCATCAGCAGATTATCCCTTGTGATTCCGGCGTTATTCACCAGAATGTCAATCTTTCCCCGTCTGCCAATCACATCATTTATCAGCTTTTCACAGGCTTTGCCGTCCGCCACGTTGCACTGGTATGCCTCCGCCTGTCCGCCGGCTGTCTCAATTGCCTTCACTACCTCATCGGCCGCCTCGCCGGAGCCGTTGTAATTCACCACTACATAAGCGCCTTTTTTGGCAAGTTCCAGGGCAATCGCTCTTCCGATTCCGCGGGAAGCTCCCGTTACGATAGCTGTCTTTCCTTCTAGCATAATTCACCTGCCGCCCTTTCCATGTCCTCCCAGGAGGATATATGATATACGGATACTTCCGTATTGATTTTCTTCAAAAAACCGGATAGGGTTCTGCCCGGCCCGATTTCCACAAAGGTGTCCACGCCCTCTTTGATCATGTACTCCATGCTCTGCTGCCATTTCACCGGGGAGGATACGCCTCTTGACAGAAGATCGGAGATTTCCTCCCGGCGCTCCACCTTTTCTGCCGTGACGTTGGCCACATAAGGTATCTTCAGAGGATGAAGCTCTGTCTTTTCGATTTCCTTTCGAAGCTCCTCTCCGGCTGTCCTGAGAAACGGAGAATGGAAGGGTCCGCTGACATTCAAAAGAACGGTGCGCCTGGCGCCTGCTGTCTTTAAGCGCTCTGCGGCGGCCTGAACTGCCTCTGTCTTTCCGGTAATGACCATCTGGCCGGGGCAGTTGTAATTGGCTATGGTTACATCCGCCGTGCCTCTAAGCTCCCGCTCCAGAGCTTCACCTGTCATTCCCAGTACGGCGCACATGGCGCCCTCTCCTGCCGGAACCGCATGTTCCATAAAAAGGCCGCGCTTGCGCACCAGAAGAACCGCGTCAAGCTCTTTTAAGGCTCCTGCTGCTGCAATGGCCGCATACTCGCCCAGGCTCAAGCCTGCCGTGATATCCGGCCGGATACCCCGCCGAATCAGTACACGCGTCATGGCAAGACATGCGGCTACCATAGCCGGCTGCGTGTATTGGGTTTCGTTTAGCTTCTCATTTTCCTGAAAACAGATTTCTTTCAAATTAAAATCCAGTGCCGCGTCAGCCTCATCGAAAAGGCTCTTTGCCTCAGGACTGTTCTCATAAAAGTCAGCGCCCATTCCGGCTTTCTGCGCTCCCTGCCCCGGATAAATAAATGCCAGCTTACGCATAATTCTTTGCTCCTGTCAGAAGTCCGTCCGCCTCTTTTACCAGGCGCTCCATCAGTTCCCTGCAGGTCAGCTCTTCCTTAATAAGACCGGCGATCTGACCGGACATAACGCTTCCGTTTTTCATATCGCCCTCCTGAACTGCTTTTCTCAAAGCTCCCAGAGTAAGGTATTCCAATTCCTCCAGGGTCGCACCTTTGCTTTCAAGCTCCAGGTATTTTTTTGTCATATCATTTCGAAGGGTGCGCACGGGGTGCCCGGTGCTTCTTCCTGTCACTCTGGTGTCAATATCCTTGGCCTTGATAATCTTTTCCTTGTAATTCTCATGCACCTGGCACTCTTTGGTCGCCACAAACCGGGTTCCCATCTGCACGCCTCTGGCTCCCAGCATAAATGCCGCCGCGATGCCTCTTCCGTCCGCGATTCCTCCCGCAGCTATCACGGGTACGCCTGCCGCGTCCACTACCTGGGGAACTAAAGACATGGTTGTGCTCTCCCCGATATGACCGCCGGATTCACAGCCCTCCGCCACCAATGCATCGGCTCCGCAGCGCTCCATTCTCTTTGCCAGAGCCACGGAAGCTACCACGGGAATTACTTTGATGTGTTTGCTTTTCCAAAGCTCCATATATTTTTCCGGGCTTCCTGCGCCGGTGGTTACAACCGGGACTTCTTCCTCGGCAACGACCTGCGCCACCTGCTCCGCGTAGGGGCTCATAAGCATCACGTTGACGCCGAAAGGCTTATCTGTCAGCTCTCTTGTCTTATGTATCTGCTCTCTGACCCATTCCGCCGGCGCGTTGGCCGCACCGATAATTCCCAGGCCCCCTGCTTCGGATACGGCCGCTGCCAGATGATATTCCGCTACCCAGGCCATGCCGCCCTGGATAATCGGATATTGGATGCCAAGTAATTTTGCTAATTCTGTCCGCATTGTTCTACCTCTTTTTGTTTCCATTTATTCCGCAATGTTATTTTGCCGTGCTGAAAAACCTGCTGGTTTTTTACCTGTTCACAATGCTTTTCAGCAGTGTATTTTTCCTTATTTATGGCTTTCAATATAGTTGATAACGTCTGCTACGGTTAAAAGCTGCTCCAAATCCTCGGAAGGGATTTCAACGCCGTAATTTTCCTCCAGCGCCATTACCATTTCAAAGAGATCCAGTGAATCCGCATTTAAGTCCTCTTTGAAGGAGGTCTCCTTGGTGATGCTGTCCTCGTCTACTCCCAGATTGTCGGCTACGATTGTCTTAATTTCTTCAAACATTGTTTTTTTCTCCTTTTTCTTTGTTATTTTAGTGAAATCCCTGTGCCCCCAAGCGTGAAGCCCTGATCTGTGGCTTATGGACTGACTCTTTGAGAACGTAAGTGTTCTCCTGCGGGCAGTTCATTTGGTGCTGTCTTATTTTTAAGTAAATCAGAAAGGCAGCTCTTCGGGCACTTTTGGATTACTTCCATGTAATAATTGCGGTTCCCCAGGTGAGACCCCCGCCGAATCCGGCAAGCACCAGACGGTCGCCGCTGTGCAGCATGTTCTTCTCCTTCATTTCATGGATGAGAAGGGGGATGCTTGCGGAGGAGGTATTGCCGTATTCCTTCATATTCATGGGGAATTTGTAGGCCGGCTCTCCAAGCCTTTTTGCTACTGCTTCTACAATACGCTCATTTGCCTGGTGAAGTACGTAGTATCGAATGTCGCTTTTATGCAAATGATTCTTCCGAAGCACTTCCTCCACAGCCTGGGGGATGCTTCTGACCGCAAATTTGAAAATGGCCTGGCCGTCCATTTCAATATAGTAGGAAGTTCCCTCGTCCCCGGCGGGCGCTTCCTTTCCAAAGGGATTATGGTTCTGGCGGCTTTTTAAGGTCAGCGCGCCGCCCCTGCTTCCGTCGGAATATATGGACGGAAGATATTTTGTTTCCTCTGCTGCCGTAAGGACTGCGGCGCCGGCTCCGTCTCCGAAGAGGATGCAGGTTCCTCTGTCGCTCCAGTCGGTGACATTTGACAGGCACTCGCTTCCTATGACGAGGATGTTTTGGAAAATGCCGGCTTCTATGTAAGCGCATGCGGTGACATATGCCATGACAAATCCGCTGCAGGCGGCGCTTAAGTCAAAGCATACCGCCCGGGAAGCTCCGATTTCTCTTTGCACCTTACAGGCGGTACAGGGCATGATTTCTTCCGGGGACATGGTGGATACCAGGATCAGGTCGATCTGCTCCGGGGGAAGCTCTGCCTCTTTCAATGCCTCCGATGCTGCTTTGGCTGCCATAGAGACCGTTGTTTCTTTGACGGCTATGTGCCGCCTCTCTATGCCGGTTCTCTCCTGTATCCATGCGTCGCTTGTTTCTACAAGCCCTTCCAGTTCTTGATTGTTTATTACTTTTTCAGGCACGCAGGCGCCTGTTCCTATGATTTGTCCAGTCATCTCTTATTTTGTAACCTCTGTTATCCGCACTTTCTGTTGCTGTTAATTGTGACCAGTAACCACTTTCCGCCTTCTCCCCTTGGCTGGCGCCTTTTAGACTGCTGACGGGACAGGGTGCTTTTTGCGGGATGGGGTGCTGCTTTCTGTGCTTTTTGGGTATCGACTGATTACGTATCGACTGATTTAGATTTTAGCAAACTGGTGAATAAATACAATTTACAAAATGGGGGGGAATGTAAGATCTCAGGGACTGGGGCTGGTGATGGTGATGAGAAAGTGGAATCCGTTCTCAGGATTTTTCGATATCCGGTGTCCGGTCCTCTGCTTACGTACTTTGTGCCGCATGAAAATGATGATGTAGAAAATTGAAATTTAGAATGAATAGATAGAAAATAAATAGAATGGATAGAATAAAATAGAATGACTTAAATAGCACTTAAATAGCAAAAATGGGAAGCTTTTAAATTAAGGTTGCAATTTTTCATTTTTCGGGGTATACTATAGAAACAGACTTACCCTACAGGGGCTTGTACTGGTTTCGACGGGGGTCTCGCAGCTGGTGAAGCTATCCGCAGGCGATGCGTCAAATCGCAAATCTAAATATAAACGCTGAAGACAATTTAGCATACGCTGCCTAATGGCAGCTGTCGGCCTTAGAGCACCTGCACTTTAAGAATCCGGCATCGACTATGCAGGAAACGACTTGCGTTAAGCTTTGCGCGCATGGGCGTATGATGAAGCTACTAAAGCCGTCAGGGTGTTAGTTCCCGGTCGGTGGAGGGAATGTCAAAGAACTGACTATGATAGTAGAAGAACAGGGAACAGGCTTTCGGACAGGGGTTCGATTCCCCTCAGGTCCATTACCAAATCGGAAACTCTTAGCTGAGGAGTTTCCGATTTTTTATAAAATCATATAATAATCAATGCATTGGTAGTAATAAAAAATGAAGCAATTTGCTCCGGTGTATATTCGCTATGCTCTGTAACCCACCACCGTACAGTTTCTGCAAAGCTGTTTATTATCATACTCAAGACATATTCCTGGGGCACCTCAAAATATATGTCTTTCATAAAAAAGAGAAACATTTCTTTTAAATAGCTTTTAAAATAGCCCATAAAAATCTCTCCGCTGTCACAGGAAAGAAATCCCTTCCATTTTTTTCTGCTATCCCGCAAATGATACAAAATATGTGTAATTTCTTCTTCTAAGTCATGACCTGTGTTGGAAAAATCATGACTGATTTCCTTTTCCAGAGCATCAGAAAAAACATGATGAAATATCTCCGTACACATTTCTTTCAGCAAATCATCTTTTGTCTCAAAGTGGGCATAAAACGTACTTCTTCCTACATTTGCCCTGTCTATGATTTCCTGTACGGTAATATTTCGAAAGTTCTTACTCTCAAGCAATTCTATAAAAGCATTAAAAATTGCTTCACGTGTTTTTTGCTGTCGTCTGTCCATAAAGCCTCCGTACATTTTAACCGAAATGTTCCATATCATACATAACAGCTCTTTTGATTATTGAAATCCATTATAAACCCAGTACAATAACAATCAGATATATTAAAAATGGTTTCAAAGAGAAATGAGGAATTTAAATGGGAAAGCGTATCAATCATTTTCTAACCGGACTGCCAATGACAATCCTTGGAGGCATCCTTCTTGCTTTAAGTTTTTTCTTTCCACGAATGGGTTTCATATTGCCTGCTGATCCGGCATGGGGGACCGTTATTATCTGCGGACTTCCACTGTTGTACCTAGCATTACAGAGAATCATCCATAACAAAGGAATCAGTAAAATATCCTCTGCCCTATTGATCAGTACTGCTATGGCTGCGGCAATTGCCATAGGTGATTTGTTTGCGGCCGGAGAAGTAGCATTTATTATGGAAATAGGCGCAATCTTAGAGAATATAACAACAGACAGAGCAAAAAAGGGGCTGAAAAACCTTATCAGCCTTACTCCTGTACAGGGACGCAGAATAACAGCCTCTAAAGAAGAAATCATATCCGCCGACATGATACGTTATGGAGATATCTTAAGAGTGCTGCCCGGTGAAGCGATACCGGTTGATGCTATCATCCTATGGGGAGAAACTTCTGTCGATCAGTCCATAATGACAGGAGAATCTCTCCCTGTAGATAAAATCCCCGGAGACAAAGTCTTTTGCGGAACAATAAACCGATTTGGAGCTATTGAAATACAGGCAGCAAGTACCGGCAGCGACAGTTCCCTGCAAAAACTGATTCAAATGGTAAGAGATGCTGAAAACCGAAAGGCGCCTATGCAAAGACTTGCTGACAAAGCTGCAAGCTGGCTGGTTCCCCTTGCTATGCTGACTGCCGCAATTGCCGGAATTATCACCCATGATATAGTCCGCTCCGTAACTATTCTGGTTGTATTCTGTCCCTGTGCTCTGGTTCTTGCAACTCCTACCGCGATTATGGCAGCCATCGGCCAGGCAACAAAGCGTGGCATAATTATCAAATCTGGTGATGTTCTTGAAAAAATGGGAAAAGTGAATGCCATAGCCTTTGATAAAACCGGAACCCTTACCCTGGGGAAGCTGCAGGTAAGTGATATTCTGTCATTTGATAACACCATCAGCAAAGATGAACTGCTGACACTCACGGCCTCTGCAGAATCCAAAAGTGAACATCCCTTAGGGAAAGCCATCAACGCTTATGCAGCGGAAATGAAACTAACTCTTTTTGAGGTCGCTTCCTTTCAGATGCAAAGCGGGAAAGGGATCACTGGGGAGGTACAGGGAAAAAAGCTCCATTGCGGAAATAAAAATTATCTTTTAGAAAAAGGGATTCCAATCCCTTCCAACATCATGGTTCAGCTGGAATCTATGCAGGCCCAGGGAAAAGCTTGTGTCATGATTGCTGACGACAATCATTGTATTGGAATACTTGCTTTAACTGATGTCATACGGCCCGAAGCACGCCAAATAATAAATAAGCTTTACTATATGAATGTGAAAACGCTCCTCCTAACAGGCGATAATCAAAATGCAGCCAAATACTTTGCCTCGCAAGCAGGAATTACAGATATTAAAGCGGAACTATTGCCGGAACAGAAGGTAACTTGTATTACAGAAATGCAAGCCAAAGAAGAAATCGTATGTATGATTGGTGATGGAGTAAACGATGCACCTGCTTTAAAAATTGCTGACGTAGGGATTGCAATGGGCAGTATGGGCAGCGACATCGCAGTGGAAGCGGCAGACATTGCCCTTATGAGCGATGACATTTCCAAAATCCCTTATTTAAAAAGACTTTCAAATGCCACTGTTGCAACCATAAAGTTCAGCATCAGCCTCTCTATGTGTATCAATTTGTCTGCTGTCGCCTGCTCTATACTCGGTATTCTAAACCCGACCACAGGCGCATTGGTACATAATGCCGGTTCCTGCTTTGTTGTATTAATTGCCGCCCTTCTCTATGACAGAAAATTTGAATAAGCGAGAGACTTTCTACACTTCTCCTTTTGTCAGGTCCCGAACAGACTGGTTCAATATCAATTGCGGCCGTAACACCGTACTTCTTTTTTCCAGCCGCTTTTCAAAGGATGCCTGTATCATTTCCACCAGATATTGCCCAATCTCCTCGGCCCCGTCATACACATAGGTTAATCTGGGCTCAATCAGCCTGCCAAGGGCAAAATCCCCGGATGACATTAAGGACAGCTCCTCCGGGATCCTGATATGATGCTCCTTACAGCACAGGATCACTCCAACAGCCAGGACAATACTTCCTACAAAAATAACACTGGGAAGCTTCTCATTCTGAATCAGCTCTTCCATAACGGAATATCCGTATTCCTCCGAATAGGAGCCGAAAAAATAGCGCACCATATTGGGATCTAATGAATTTTCATAAAAAAAATCCGAGGCCCCGCTGTAGCGATCATAATTTGTTGTCAATTGTCTGGAGCCGCTTATTACCACAATCTCCTTGTGCCCCATTTTCGTAAGATATTCCAGTACCTGGTACATTCCCGCCCGTTTATCAACATATACCGACGGAAACAAATGATTTTTAGAACGGCGGTCTATCAGAATAATGTCAATTCCGCTGTCCTGCAGACGAAAAAGATAATCCTCATTGACTCCTGTAGAGGATATAATCAAAATATCAGCCTGCTTTTCCACCATAAATTGAATCCCATTTTTTTCGATCTCGGGATCGTCATATGTATTTACAAATAATACCAGATTCCCCTTTTTTCTATATGCCTTCTCAATTTTCTTTAATATTTTTTCAAAAAAAGGAACTGAAAAATCAGACATAATCACCCCTATGGTCCGAAATGCCCTCTTTTTCATAGACTGGGCAACTACATTGGGCTGATATTCCAGTTCCTCAATCGCCTTGCGCACTGCAATGCGGTACTGCTCTCCTACATTATCCGCACCGTTTATAATTCTTGAAACAGTCGCAATTGACACACCTGCCCTTTTTGCAACATCTTTTATTGTGACCACACTACTCATGGCAACTCCATCTTCTGTTTATTTTATCCTTGCAGCTATATTTCACAAAACACGAAAGAGCAGGATTGCAACCTCTGTCTGTAAAATTCAGGATATAATAAATGCCGAAAATTGTCAATAAGGCCATACTATTCCAGCATAATCTGCAGGATTTCCTTATCTGTTTCCCTCATTCCATTTTTTCCGATTCTGGATACACTTTGTATGGTATTTTCAATCCCTTTTTTGACAATCCCGTCTCCGCCCTTAAACTCCTGTCCGTCCTTCGCAAGCGCCAGCGCAAGAAATGCCGCATCAATGGAAGATGCAATTTTTGCCGCACAGGAAGGCTTTGCACCGTCACAGATAATCCCGGAGGTGATAGCCAGGCAATTCACTATCGTATGTTTAATCACCTCATCGTCTTCATGCATCAGATACGCAATTCCTGCACCTGCGGCACAGCCTGCGCTGACTGCTCCGCAGTACGCAGACAGCCGTCCGATTCCGGCCTTTTGATGAAGTCCCAGAAGATTAGAGAGAACCAGTGCGCGATATAATTCCTCTTTTGTACTATTGAGCTCCTCCGCATATTCAATCACAGGAACCGAAGCCGTGATTCCCTGATTGCCGCTGCCTGAATTAATCACTACCGGAAGCTCACAGCCGCTCATTCTTGCATCCGATCCGGCTGCTGCCTTGGCCTTTGCCCGAACACGGACATCCTCCTGATGATTGGACCTTAAGATGGTTCTTCCGACATTTGCTCCCCAGTTTCCCGACAAGCCGGCTTTTGCAATCTTCGTATTGCAGTCTATCTGGCGCTCTATGAACTTCTCCACATCCCTTAAATCGCAGGTCTTCGCAAAGTCCAGAATATCATCAACCGTCATAATATTTTCTTCGTCCGCATCGTGATCTCCGCAGCTAAAAGGCTTTTTCAGCAGCACTTCTCCATTCTTTTCTATGTATACAATATTTGTGTGCTCATTTACAATGCGTACCTTAGCTGCTTCTTCTCCTATTATGCCTGTCACTGACAAGTCAAAGACAATATCGGAGTCCGCAATTTTAACTTCAATTTGATCTAAGGGGAACTTTTGTATCTGTTCTTTCTGTACTTCCGTAACATCGCTGATCACTTCCAAAAGCTTCTCAGGCTTTCCTGCAACCAATCCCGCCGCTACTGCCGTCTCAATCCCTTTCAGGCCTCCTGTGTTGGGCACAACAACACTTTTTACATTTTTTATAAGATTCCCGCTGGCTTCTACCATCACTCGTTCCGGCATCTGACCCAGACAGGCCTTCAGGGTTGCCGCCGCATAGGAAATCGCAATCGGCTCCGTACATCCCATAGCCGGCAGCAATTCCCGGCGCATAATTTCTACATATTTCTGATACAATACCGAATCTCTTCTCATACTTACACCTGCCATATTATTGTGATATTTTTAAATCAAATCCTCCAATACTGCATAAAATCTCAAGCTTTTCTTTCAGCCTCCGTGTTTCGGCTTCGTCCAGATTGAGCTGCGGCTTTCTCATAAAGCCTGCTTCAATACCTCTTAATTTTAATGCTGTTTTAAAGTATGACATATTACTTCCGCATTGTAAAGTATCACAAAATTCTATACACAGATTCTGCACCTTCTTTGCCTCCGTAAGCCTTCCCTGTTTATAAAGCCCATATGCTTCAACAAAAGGCTCCGGAAATACACCGGCTATCCCGGATACCGTACCGGCACACCCAAGGGACAGCATCCCCAGCATTGCCCTGTCACAGCCGTGAAGGACGGAAAACTGCCGATTTTGAATCTTAAGGTAATCAATCGTCCGGTTAATATCTGCAAAACTGTACTTAATGCCCACAACATTGGGACAGCGCTCTGCTATTTCTTTTGCTGTCTCTGCACTGATATCATTTCCCGAGCACTGAGGAATATTGTACAGATAAATCGGAAAATCCCCTGCTGCCTCTGCTGCCGCTTCATAGTAGGCAATAAGCTCCCCGTCGGATGCTTTAAAAAACTGTGGTGTTACCACGCCCGCCCCGTCTGCCCCTATCCGGCATGCATGCTTTATCAAGGCAATTGTTTCTTCCTGTCTCATTGCTCCGCAATGGATAAAAACCGGCACTCTTTTGCCTGCTTCTTTTACCACGCACTCTGCAATCGACATACGCTCTTCCATAGAAAGCCTCAGCATTTCGCCTGTGGTTCCGCAGGGATACAGGCAGTGTATCCCTTTGTCCACCAACATGCGCGTAAGCTGCCTCATGCCGTTTAAATCTACCTCTCCGTCCTTTTGAAACGGAGTAATCATAGCCGCCGTTACACCATATAATTTTTTCATGTTTTCTTCCTCTATATTCTATACTCAGCCGGTCAATGCATAATCTTTTCCAAAAACCGTCCGGTTCTTTCTTCCTTCGGATGATCAAATATCTGATTGGGCTCTCCTTGTTCCACAATAAAGCCCCCGTCCATAAAAACAACACTTGAAGAAATATTTCTGGCAAATTTCATCTCATGGGTCACAATTACCATTGTGATTCCGGTCCTTGCTATTTCTTTGATAATATCCAGCACACCGCCTACAAGCTCCGGATCCAGGGCCGAAGTGGGCTCGTCCAGAAGGATCACCTGCGGGCGCAGAGCCAATGCCCGGGCAATTCCCGTTCTCTGCTGCTGTCCTCCTGAAATTTCGGAAGGATATGCATCCAGCTTGTCCTGCATATTCACCTTTGTGAGCTCCTCCACCGCAATTTTTTTGGCTTCATCCTTATTTTTCTTTTGAACTGTTACTAAACCCTCCATGACATTTTCCAAAACTGTCTTGTTTTTGAACAAATTGTAATTCTGAAATACCATGGTTGAATTTTTCCGAATCTGAACCATGGCTTTCTTTGTAAGCCTGGCACAATCCGCGAAGTCGCCTCCGATTTGAATACTTCCCTGTTCCGGCCGCTCCAGGAGATTGATACAGCGCAGAAGTGTTGTCTTTCCCGTACCGCTGGGCCCCATCAGCGTAACCACCTCGCCCTTGCGGATATCCAGATCCACACCCTTGAGAACCGCATTTTCACCAAAGGTTTTATGAATATTTCTTAATTTTACAATTGCGTCTTCCATACCCTTCCTCCACATCTAGGAACAGCCGCCAAGCCTCTCAACTGCTGTTTTTAAAGCATTTAACTGCCGTTCTCCCACAAACTGGCTTGCACAGCAGCCGGGGCTTAGAATCACTCCCTTTTTCCCTGCGCTGTCAATAAGCTCTTTTACATGAAGATAGATTTCTTCCTCATTTCCTTCTTCAAGCGGACTTGGAAGTACCGCACTCTTACTGCTGTCACAGCAGGCACATTCCCGGATGCCGCCCACCAAGCATTTCCCGGTTATTTTCCGCGCTTCCTCCATACTTGGGCTGCACCAGCGATCATGCCAGTTCAGGGCATTGTTTTCCAGTTCATCAAAAAGGGAAAACATACCGTTCTCTCCATGGAGATGTCCAATATTAAAATAGGTACTATCCTTATATGCTTCAATCACCTGGCTGTCAAATGCAATTCCAAATTCCCGGTATGCCTCTTCACTCATATAGGTATCGTTGCAGCATTGTGTTGCAAAAAAGAAACCGCTTACACCAGCATTTATATTTTCTTTTACAAAATTTATTGTTGTGTCTGTGATTACCTGCAATGCCTGCTTCAATAATTGGGGATTTTCATTCATATCAATGAGAATTCGATCCCCTGCCATCTTTCTTGCCGTAGTCAAGGGGCTGAAAATAGTCTGTACAAACGGAATCTGCCCCTTTGTCATTCGGGATACATATTGAGCTAAAAGTACCTGATTTCCATAAGCTCCATACATTCCCGGAAGGACCTCCAGCTTCGCCCAGTCCTTCGCCGTATGAACCGCATGTTCAATTACCTCCGGCGGCTCTCCCCTGGAAGCGGTAATGCGGATTCTTGTTCCCCAGTCCTGTACTCCATACAAGCCAAAGGGCATTAGCTTAATAAAATCATGTTCATATTTCTCTGCAATGTGAACCTGTGCTTTTGCCAGAGTCAGCGGATCCTGGTCTGCACCGGAATAATGCATCCAAACGCTGACAGGTACTTTATCTACGGGCTTAAACTCTAAGGCCGCTTTGATACGTTCTGTCCTTGTCATCTCATACATCCTTTGTACCTCCAAAACTATTTTTTACTGTTTACGGCGCTTCTCAATGCATACTGGCTGATTTCCGTAATTTCCTGATCCACGCAGCATCCCGGTGCAATGATCAGTCCCCGTCCGTCTACCTGTCTGATTGCCTCCTGTACGTGTGCTGTAATTTCTCTGACATTTTCGCCTTTTAAAATACTCTCTCTCACTTTATTTCCATCCGCATCAAAATACGGAACCTCTCTGACACCTCCAACCAGGCATTTACCGGTTATTTTTCTGGCCTCTTCAAGATTCGGGGTGCACCAGCGATCATGCCAGCTAATGGCTGAAAAAGGAAGCTGTGAAAATGCTTCAAACATTCCGTTTTCTCCATGCAGATGTCCGATATTCAAAAATGTCGCATCCTTATATGTATCTATCATCTTGCACATATAATATTTTTCAAATTCTTCATATTCTTCCAGGGTAATTGTGTCCGTATTACAGCACTGGGTTGCCAGAAAGAAGCCGCTTACTCCCGCTTCTATATTCGCCTTTACAAAGCCTATTGTTGTATCTGTGATGACCTGCAGCGCCTCCTTTAATAGCTTCGGGTTTGTCCTCATATCCTCAAAAATACGGTCACCGGCCAGCTTGCGGGCTGTGGTAAGCGGTGAAAAAATCGTCTGTATAAAGGGAAGATCTTCCCCCTTTGTCAGCTTCATCACCTGTCTGGCCAGTTCTACCTGCTTCCCATAGCTTCCAAAATATGGGGGAACCACCTCCAGACGTCCCCAGTCTTCTGTTTCTTTGATCCCGTATTCCGCCACAAGAGGAGGATGATTGACTTTACAAAAGATATCAATCTGTGCTCCCCAGGGCTGTATGCCGTATAAGCCAAAGGGCATCAGCTTGATAAAATCATAGTCAAACTTCCTGGCTGTTTTCACCTGAGTTTCCGCAAGGCTTAAGGGGTCCTGATCCACAGTAGAAAAATGCTGCCAGATACTTATCGGAACTCTGTCCACTTCCTGTCCGGCCAATGCTGCCTTTAATCTTTCTGTTTTTGTCATCTTATCCATCTGTTGTTTTTTCCTTTCTTTCCGCCTTGGTATTCTGCCAAAATCCTGTTTCAGCCCACACTTCCCAACATTCTTTTGCTGACTGACTCCCATTTCCCAAATACAAAGGTCAGGCCAAGTCCAATCAGCCAGTAGATGACTGCTGCCGCAATATAGCTTTCCGTGTATCTTTCCGTCAAAGAGGTATATAGTCTTGCTGCCGCCATAATATCAATTACTTGTAAGGTAAATGCCAGCGACATCAGCTTCACTGTGGACATATAGTGGGTAAAAAAGCTGGGAATTGCAATTGCCAGCGCCTGGGGAAATATGATCCGCATCATGGCCTGTCCGCCCGTCATACCAACGGAATAGCAGCCCTCCATCTGTCCGTGTTCAACAGAAGCCAGTGCGCTGCGGATGACTTCACATTGGTAACCTGCCTGGCATATAATATAAGTTACATAAATCGTTACAAGTCCCGGCACATCAAAAGCCTTTATATCTGCCGCAAAAAACCGATTTGCCATATATGCAATTCCATACGGAAGACTATAATAGACAATAAACAACTGGACAATCATCGGGGTCCCTCTGGTATATCCAACCAGCAGTCCAATCAACGGGCTGATAATCTTCACTCTCTTCATTCTCAGAAATGCCAGGAATACGCCTAATACGATAGCGGAAGCCATGACAATCAAGGCTATGAAAAGTGTTCTGGGTACTGCTTTTAAAATTGTAAAAAATGCGCCATATAGTAAGTCCGCTCTCATTTTCCGCCTCCCTGCAGCTTTATGCCTGTTGAGAGCTTATATTTTTTAAAGTAATTCTCTCCAAGCTTAAACAAATTGGAAACTACCGCTGTCAGAATCCAGTAAAAAATTGCTACTGCAATGTAAGTTTCCATCTTCCTGATTCCATAGGTATCGGTGATAATCAGTTTTGCCTTTCCCATTAGGTCAATCACTCCTATGGTGAACAGCAGAGAAGTGTCTTTTACAATGTCAATTGCCGTATTACACAATTGGGGCAAGGCCACCGGAAGCGTCTGCGCCGCAATAATCCTTCGAAAGGTCTGAAGGCCTGTCATGCCAATCGCTGCGGCGGCCTCATGCTGCCCCTTATCTACGGATAAATATGCCGGCCGTAATATTTCCGACAGATAAGGAATGTAATGAAACATCATTGCAATTAATACGTATACGGTAGCCGGCCAGCCAGAAGTATCAATGTGAATCCCCTTAAGCAATCCCGGCAGTACAAAGTAAGCAATAAACAATTCCAACATTCCCGGCATGCTTCGTATAAAAGACAGCCACAATCCGCAGAACTGTGATAACACAGGTACTTTTTTAATACGGACTGCCGTAATGGGTATGGCTAACATAAAACATAGGAGCAGCGATTCGATTACCACGAGTACTGTGTATGCAAAGGAATCAAGCATCATGGGAATCGCTTTTAATATGTAGAGGATATCAAACACTTTAATCCTGCACCGCCCTTCCGCACAATTCTATTTCAATGTGCCTATTCCTTGATATATTTCAGGTTTTCAAGCAAATCGTATCCGTACCATTTTACGGACAGCTCGGATATCTTTCCGCTCTCGGTCAACTGCTTTAACGCCTCATTTACTTCCTGGCAGAAATCGGTTTCACCTTTTTTGATGATTAGAACTGTCTGGTCTACTTTCACGGGTTCGTCGATTTCAACGATATCCAGATTCATTTCTTCTGCAATTCCCAGGTTGTCATTATTGTTTGGATTGATAAACACATCGCATTGTCCTTCTGCTACCATGGTCAGCTTTTCTGCTGTGGTTAATCCGTCCTGTGTGGGAATCTCGTCTAAAACATTTCCGTTGTCCTCATTCCACTTTGTCAATGCCTTATAAATTCCGCCGCCGGGTGCTACGGGAACAATTTTCCATCCCTGATCAACCGCATCCTTCAGATTTGTAATCTTATCTTTATCCTCTGCGCGCACATATAATTTCATTGCCGCTGCTCCAACCGGATATTCGGGAACTTCATAGGCTTCCTGACGTTCCGGAGTGAGATAATAGCCGCCTGCGGACATATCTGCCTCCCCAGCCTCCATTGTAATATCCTGTACTTCCTCTGTTACTGCCTGGATTTCCAGGGTGTAATTCTTTAGCAGCTTATTGATTTCTACTACGATATCATATTCATATCCCTGCAGATTTCCTTCTGCGTCCACCCATGACAGGGGATTCATCATATTGGATACCAGAACGGTTTTTACTTCTTTTTCGCTGTTTTCTGCTGTATTTTCCTCTGTTTCTGCTTCTGCCGGAGCATTTGCTGCCTCCTGCTGGGGAGCGGCTTCCGGCTCAGGAGCTTTTTGGGAACAGCCGGTAAGGGCCGCTATCATTGTGGTTACTAATAAAATACATCCTGCCTTTTTCAACTTATCTGCTTGTCTCATGCTTTTCTCCTTTTCTGAATGTAATTACTATTTCGATTTGAATATACTTTTTTATTTTCTTTGATTTTTATTGTCTTTTGCTCTTTCCTCCTTTCTGTATACTCTGTCAGGCAGACGCGCCGGCATGTCTGTCTGGAGCTTTTAGACGTCAATATTTAAAATATATTTGCCGTATTGACAAACTTATATTTTACATAATAGTTATTTGTTTGTTCCATTTTTGATAAAACGTTTTCTTGATCTTTTAAAATTTTTTTGTGCTGGAATATTTTATGTAAATATTTAATGTTATGTAAACAGCATTTTTATTTTTCTATATATTTATATTTGGTTCTGTTATTCTTTTAAAAAACGTTTTATTGAGTATACAAAAAATAATTTAACTATAAATTCCATTTTTTACAATAAAATCAAGCATTTTCCTATTACCTTTAATATTTTTGATTGATAAAACGTTTTCACAGTTAAATAATACAAAAAGATTTTATAATTGTCAATATATTTTTGCAAAATCAACTATATAAACATTTGGCAGAAGCAATAAAGTATACAAATCGCCCATCACTCCTGGGATGAAACGGAAATTCATTGCAAAGTCCTGTTCTCTAAGATATACTATAAAGCACAGATTTAACGGTATCGTTTTGCATAGTGAGTTTATTTTATTTGGAGGTAATGGGCTATGAAGCACTTTGATGTTATTTTATGGGATGTGGATGGGACGCTTCTTAACTTTTTGGAGGCTGAGAAGGCGGCTATTCGTTCGCTTTTTTCGGAGTTTGGGCTTGGGGCGTGTACGGATGAGATGCTGGGGCGGTATTCGGGGATTAACCGGAAGTACTGGAATCGGCTGGAGCGCGGGGAGATGTCAAAGGCGGAGATTTTGGTGGGGCGGTTTGAGGAATTTTTTGCTGCAGAGGGGCTTGAGCCTTCTCTGAGCGGGCGGTTTAATGAGGCTTATCAGGTGCGGCTTGGGGATACGGTTGTGTTTTGTGATCATAGTAAGGAGCTTGTGTCCTCTCTGGTCGGGAAGATTCGGCAGTATGTGGTGTCCAATGGGACTGTGGTGGCGCAGACTAAGAAGCTTCGTAATTCCGGGTTTGATACGCTGATGGATGGGGTGTTTTTGTCGGAGGAGGTTGGGTTTGAGAAACCGGCGAAGGAGTTTTTTGAACGGGTGTTTGAACGGATTGGGGATGTGGAGAGGGAACGGGTACTGATCGTGGGGGATTCGCTGTCCAGTGATATTTTAGGGGGGACGTTTGCGGGGATAAGGACTTGCTGGTATAATCCGGGCGGAGGTGTGAATGATACGGAGGCTCGGGTGGATTTTGAGGTGCGGGATTTGAATGAGATTTTGGCTGTGCTTTAGGTTGTGCGGGGTCTGGCGCGAAATAGGCCCGGCGGCTTTTCCATATCTGTGTTCGGACGGTTCACGTACACTCTGTCTGCTCTGAACGGACATTACCCTTGTATTTTTCGTGGGTTGAAATGTTTTTTGGTAATGTCCGCTCAGTTCAGACAGAGCGTTCGCGAACAGCCGGACACCTGATATCGGAAAAGCCGCCGGGCCTATTTCGCGCCAGACCCATTTACGTTGTTGGGGGGGGTGTTGTTTTTTTGTTTGTTTTATTTTTCGTATTGGTTTTTTGCGTTTTCTGAAAGCTGTTGGAGGAGCTCTTGGAGGATTTCGCTGTTTTGTTTTCTTTCTTGTTCGGCTTGTTTTTGTGTGGGTTTTTGGCTTATTATGCTGTGGTCTGAATGGGTGACTTCGGTTGGGATGTCACGTAAGAGGAGTTCTTCCGCTTCTTCTCGGGAGAGAATCTGCATGTCGATGAGTGCCGTGAGGATGTCGGTGAAATCTCCGTTTGTTGGGGCTGTGATGTTGTAGTTTTCTTTTAAGAAGCGGAGTTGGTCTTTTGTCAGCTTCTTTGACTGCGCGTTGTTCCAGGTCGCTTTGGGGTTGTCGGTGGGGTTTGCCATTTCTTCCAGGGTTTTGTCGCCGAAGACGCCGTTGTCTGCTTTGAAGAGCTGGTATTTTTTGTTCTTTTTCTTTTCTGCCTGGTATTGGGCGTTGGAGGTGCCGTAGAGGATCTCTTTTACCAGGACGGTCTGGTAATTTTTTACTAGTTTTTTTGCTTCCTCGACCTCGGCTTTAACTGCGGTTTCGGCTTCTTCGCCTGTGGACTTTGACTGACTTTGGATGGTTTGCTTTAGAAGACTGCCAAAGCCTGGTTTGGATGTGACTGTTTGGTTTTGATCGGGCTTTTTTTCCAAGTACGCGCCGAAGGTTAGTCCGGTGCGGATGCTGGTCTGTGGTGTTGTGATGCTCATTAAACTGCCTCCTGGTTTTTAGTTTTTTAATATTTTGTCCTTTATACTTCTAGTTTCGGCAAATTATTCAGACTCGCTGTCGCCAATGTCTGTAATTGCTGTACTGCCAACTGTCATAACAATTCCATTCGTTCTTTTTGACTTTTCCCCTGATTAATCAAAACTGCATTATAACTTTCCAGATTCGCAAGTACAAGTAACTGATTCAGTGTTGCCACATCCCTCATATTTCCTTTCACTGTTGAATTTTCATCTTTCCATTGCTTAGCTGTTTTTCCAAACAAAATAACATTGAGCATATCTGCTTCATTAGCATATGTGTAAGATATCTGTGCAGAAGTCAATTCTGGCGGAATCAAATTGTCCTTAATTGCATCTGTATGTATCCTATAATTTAACCTAGAAATCTCTCTATTCAAATTCCAATTTAAAGATAACCGACTATTCTCATCCGTCTTTAATCTCCTGTAATCCTTCATGATATATAACTGAAATTCAGGAGAAATCCATGTTGCAAAGGACATCGCAATATCACTATGGGCATATGTCCCGCCATATCGTCCTGCTTTTGAAACAATACCAATAGCATCCGTAGCCTCTATCCATTTTTTTGGTGACATTGTAAATGCATTCGCTCCTGCTTGTTTTCTAACCCCCTCGAATTCGAGGGGGTTAAAATCTGGATTATGAAACCTTTCCCATAATCCCAGAAATTCTATCACATCCCTGTTTCTCATCCAGTTTTGAATAACCGCCGTTGGGTCATCGCTCTTATACCGGGCAATATCCGTCAATGAAATAAATTCATTTTCAAAATCCTGCGTATAAATTCCAATATCTATTCCATTTGCATGGATTGTGTCTTTAATCATTTTCCCCATTGTTCCTCCCACAATCACATTATAATCTTTTCGAAACACTTAATTCTCTTTTTTAAGAATCTTCTACTGAATAACTACCCTCATCTTCCCACATTTCCCGATATGCTTCAATATAAAGCTTAATGCAACCAGGGTATATATACAAATATCTTCTACACACCCTTTTATACAATTCCAATATTTTTTCATCACAAGCAAAATCCAATAAATAATCAAGCAAATGTGACAATTCATCTTCTGACACGGTTCTGCTACACACATCTTCAACCAACGGCAAATAAATCTCATAGGCTTTCTGATGTATTTCAACTATCCGTCCTGTAATCTGATAGATCCTTTCATCCATTAAATCACCTCAAAATATTCAAGAGCATCTGTTATCGCTTCTACCTTTTCTTTCGGTGGATGCTTCCTCGGATGTTTTAATTCTTCTGCCATATGAGGAGCATCATACATTGTTAGTCCCAAAGACCTTTTCACCTCTGCAATATACGCAGTATGTACTTTAAACCCATATTTCTTCTCAACATATTCCTGTATCATTTTATATGTGATTTTCGGTTTCGGCTGATATTTCTTCGCTCGCTCCGCTATTGTATCCAGCGGCACCTTGCCCTCACCTTCCCCAAATTCCACTTTTACATTAATAACACTGTCTGGTGATTTGTGGGGCAAAAGTACAATAGTCTCAATATGCTCAGCATTGTCCAAACCTATGATCAAATCTTTTTACTAATCGTTGGCTTAAATCGAATTGATTTAAGCCACTGACCATTAATCACGGTTATTATCCCATTTGTGCAACGGCCGTTGCACTTTTTCTATCAATTTTACTGTTATCCTAATTCTCTTTCTATTTCTTCGATAGAAGGCAAACTACTCTGTAGCTCTTCTGGCAAAGACTGTGTAAGCTGATTCTGCCAATTTGCAACACCAATCGGGTTCTGATAACCAGATAAAGAATATTCCACTATAGTTTTATTCTTACCCTTAACCAATAAAAGTCCAATTGTTGGTTTATCATCAGGATGGCGCAAAATATCATTTACTATATTCTGATACATATTTAATTGGCTGATAAATCCTGGTTCAAAATCACAGGCTTTCAATTCTACCACAACATAACAACGCAATTTCAAGTGATAGAACAAAAGATCCAAATAAAAATCCTATCCTCCAACCTCTAAATGAACCTGCCGCCCAACAAATGCAAATCCCTGTCCTAATTCTAATAGAAAACTTTGAATATGTTCTGTTAGTTTCTGTTCTATTTCCACTTCACGTCTTGGCATATCGGTTCCCAAAAAGTCAAACAAATAAGGATCTTTAAATATCTGATTCGCCATGTCAGAATCAAGCGGTGGCAGTGCCACAGGGAAATTGTTGACTGTTTTTCCAGTACGTTCCATTAATTTACTTTGTATCTGTAACTCAAGTATCGTTTTACTCCAGCCATTTTCTATTGTTTTACCAGCATACCATATACGTTCTTCCTGTGTTTTTAATTTATCCATCAAAGCAATATTTGTCCGCCATGGTATTTGTGCAACGACCCGTTGCACTATTTCCTCATCCCCCCAACACTGGGCAAATTTGCGCATATATTTAATATTACGTTGAGAAAAGCCGGACATTTCTGGAAAAGCAATTTTCAGATCCTTTGACATACGGTCAATAACCTTTGCACCCCATCCCTCTTCCTCTTGTTTTTTCAAAATAGCCCTGCCAATATTCCAGTAAAGGCAAATCATGCTTGTATTGGCATTCATTACAACTGAAATTCTCTGCTTCTGAATTTCTTTCTTAATTTCTTCTATAAATTGCAAATAACTATCACTCATTTCAAAAAGATTTGGAGCAACCGGAAAAATCACTCCCTCTTTATCTTTTCCCATCCGCTTGCGCTTATCCATAAAACACCTCCCATATTCCTATTTGCCAATTACCATATTTACCTTTTTCTTATTCTTACATCCACATTTGGCAAAGCATAAATTGTTTTAGGTGTATTCTTAGGCAAAGTCAGTATTGGCCACCAAAACTCCCTTCCTTTCCAGCCTTTAGCAACGCCATTTTGATGCAATAGTGTTAAAGTCGGCATATCTATAGAAATATCTCTAGCTAGCTTTCGTTCGTCCTGTCCATTATCTGGAGAATCTAAATAACGCATACCATCCTTATATTTCGATACATTACGATTTCTCCTTACAATTAAATAGCATTTTTCCGACTGTTTTGAAACATACCTTAATATAGAAATCATTTTATCGTATTCTACAAATCTCTCTGTATTTTCATCTGGAACCAGACAGCTATATACTTTTTCAATTAGCTTTTCTGCCTTAACAATATCAATGATTACTTCTCTCTTTTGTTCTCTTGGCATGATACTATCTATCATCAAATTAACTTCTCTTACTACTTTATCCGAAATCGCCTTTGCTTTCGCCAAAAAACCAATAGGTAAAATACGAGATGAAGGCTTTAAATAAACCACATTTGAAACTGAAATCTTGCTTGGTGAACATGGCACTATTTTAGCCGTAGACGCTGTATCTCCCCTGCGTTCGATAAAACATATCCCATCTTCAAATCTATTGTGTCTAATATCATCTCTTAGAGCAACGTCAATCTCCGTAATCTTTACCATACTCTCATAAATTTTTCTCGTAGTATAAAATCTTGTAATTGAAAGAAGATCATTTCCCCTGTACCCAAACATTCTTGAATGCTGCATAACCGTGTCCTGCTGCATCGTTTTAGGATTCCTTGCGTAATAAAAACCAACCATATTAGGAATTGTAATTCCTCTGTCTAATACCTGTCCTCCCACAAAAATAGAAAATGGTGTTCTCAGCTTTAACTCTCCCGTATCCTCATTCAAATATTTGTTAATATCATCTTTCGAATTAATGACACTTACTTTTACCCCTTGTACAATAGCAGAATAAAAATCCTCTTTAATCTCCTCATATTCAGGCATATCGAAACCAAATTCAACAACTGAATTAGAAATATCTCTGTAACTCTCTTGCAAGAGTTTCTCTATGTATACAATATGTTCCTCTGCTCTTTCTTTAAGCTGATAAATCAGTGTTTTTGTAATATTAGCAACTCTGTCGTGCGCTTGTTGTGCAACTGCTGTATGAATGACATAGGCATATTTTTGTTTTTTCCCATTTCTGTTTAAAATACACCCGCCCATAATAAAATTAATAATTCCACGCTTAAAAGTTGACATTCTGTCTTCCCTAATGAGAATTTCTTCTTCCTTAAATCTTCGTCTATCTGTAATTTTAGCTGAAACTATCTCTTGCTCTTCATCAGATACCTCTTCAAATATAAACCTTCCTTGACTGTTCTCATCATTTGACTTTATAAAATAATACTCCCCTCCTATATATTTTTCCCCAGATGGCACCAACACTGTCTTTAGCGGCTTTATAGGCTTTATTTCCATTCCTTCAAAGTCTGGCTGTAAATATAATGCGTATGGTGTCGCTGTAACTTGAACAAACACGCATCCATCTAAACTTCCTCTAATTTTATCAACTTCAGCTGCTACAGTACGGAGATTAAAATCTTCCATGGAATCTTTAATCTTTTCATACCCTATGCTCGCCGTATCTGCTTCGTCATCGATAATTAAACAATTTTTCTCACCGTTAATCATCGTGTATCTAATAAAACTACTAATTCTATGCAAATTATCCTTTTGCTTTTTTGCAATAATGATTAATTTTTTATCCAATTCATACGGTGTTAGCTCATCTTGCAATTTCATAATATCATTCACATCCACTTTATCCTGGTCTATAAATGTCTTAAATTCCTTTCTCATTCGTTTATATGTCTGTTCAACTAACGCTTTGTTATTTTTAGTCAATATAAAAATATAATCAAATCCATTGTCAAATGCTAAAGCCATCAAACCCGTAAATGCTCTTGTTTTTCCACTCTGAATTTCACCCAATAACATGAGTGGATGCTCTCCCTTATAATATGGATTTCCTGAAACTGTCGATTGCATATTATCAATACAATATTCACAAGCATTTTCAATACACTGCTTCAATTCATCACTATAACCTGTCTCTCTACATTTTGTTTGGTAGTATTCTCCTGAAATCATTCTTTTCTTCTAATCATCTTAATTCTTAAATCCCGTAAAAGTATGGAAAACATTTTTCAAAAAGTTTATTCTGTATATTTTTTACGAAAATTACAAAAAAATATCTCATCAATTCCACTCCGCCATCAAATCATACGAAAATGTTCCAATGCCTCCCTTATAGCCATTTCCTTCTCTGGCGGGCATTTCGGCTGTCTGGAATTTTCCAATTTCTTCAGATTATAATTTTCCCTCTCAATAATCCCATATTTCTGCTTTACCTGTGCAATATACAAGTTGCTGACTTTCAATCCGCTTTGTTTCAGAACATAATCCTTGATTTCCTCATAAGTGGCTTTACTCTCCGCCGCCGTCAAATCAAGTTCATCCATCTCTAATTCCACATTGATATGTTTCAACTTATTTGATTTAAGTTTTGAAAGCAACACGATACTTTCCGTATGCACACTCATCCCAAACTGATCCACAACTCTCCCCTTCTTCACCTCATACCCCCGCTCGCACAAATACCTCAAATCCCGTGCCAGCGTCGCCGAATCGCAGCTCACATACACAATCCTCTCCGGCCGCATATCCGCCATCGTCTTTAACAGCCCCTCATCGCACCCTTTCCGAGGCGGATCCACCACGATCACATCCGCATGCGCCCGCTCCCCCGGGTGCTCCTTCTCATACAGCTCATAATACCCCGGCAGCACTTCCTCGGCTTTCCCGACATAAAACTCCGCATTCTCAATCCCATTAATTTCCGCGTTTCTCCTGGCGTCCTCCACCGCCTGGGGTACAATCTCCACTCCGTACACTTTCCCCGCCTTCTGCGCCAAAAACAGGGAAATTGTCCCAATCCCGCAGTACAGATCCCACACTGTCTCCTCGCCCTTCAGATCTGCATATTCCATCGCAAGCCCATACAGCTTTTCCGTCTGCACCGGATTCACCTGGTAAAAAGACAGCGGGGAAATCTGATATTTCACCGCTCCGATATAATCTGTGATAAATGGCTGTCCCCACAGAACTTCATACCGCTCCCCCATAATCACATTCGTCTGTCTGGGGTTGGGACTCACCGTGATACTCGTCATGCCGGGAATCCGGGCCAGTTCTTCCACCAGAACCTCCTGATGCGGAATCCAACTGAAACCCATCACGCTTCCTCTCTCCAGCCCCTTCGTCCCCCTATTTCCTCGATTCACACGATCCAATTTCTCGCAATCCATTTTCTCGCAATTCACGCAATCCGCTTTCTCGCAATTCACACAATCCGCTTTCTCGCAATTCACGCAATCCGCTTTCTCACGATTCACGCAATCCTTTTCCTCACATTTTCCGTATTCCGCTTTCCCCCGGTTCACCACCACGCACACCATGATCTCCTTCGTAGCAAACCCATACCGAATCAGCACATGCCGAATCAGACCTTCCCCGGTCTTTTCATCATAGGAACGCACCCCATACTTTTTCATAAATGCAAGCACAATCTCCAGAATCTCCCGATTCACCCCTACTCCCAGCGCACAGTCCGTATTCGCTATAATATCATGCGTCCTCCCGGCATAAAACCCGGTGATGGGCTGCCCGTTTTTATCCGTGCCGAACGGAAACTGCGCCTTGTTCCGATAGCCGAAGGGCTTCTCCATCCCAATGATCGGCTCGAACACCTCCGACAGCAGTTCCCTGGAAAAACCGCCGATCCGTTCCAGGTTTCCCAGAACCTTGTTCTGCTTGAACTCCAACTGCTTTTCGTAGGACATTTCCTGGATCTGGCAGCCACCGCATTTTCTGGCAAATCTACACACAGGCTCTACCCGGTGCTTGGACGGTGTAATAATATTCATCAATCTTGCATAACCATAGTTCTTCTTTGCTTTTGTCACCCTGGCTTCCACCACGTCTCCGATGACTGCATCCTTAATAAATAAGGTATAGCCATTCACTCTGCCTATACCTTCTCCATTGACGCCCATATCCTGGATTGTCACTGTCACTGATTCATTTTTCTGCATATAAATACCTCAAACCGATGTTTTTCTCAGATTCGACTCAAACAGCCGGTTATAGCCCAGCCATTCCGTCCCGCTTTTATCCTTAAATATTTCCTTCATCGTCTGCAGCTTCGCATCTGTATTATCCGCCAGATTCAGCGCGAGCGCTTCTGCCAGCGCCGGTTTTTTCGGCGAGCCAAATTCCAGTTCACCGTGATGCGCCAGAATGCAATGCTTCCATTCATTTGCCAGCATCACGGGGAAGCCCGGGACTGAACGAATAGCCTCGGACAACATTTCCGAACCAATCACGATATGACCGATGAGCTGTCCCTCGTCTGTGTAGTCATTATCCGGAAATTCGGACAACTCCCGGACCTTGCCGATGTCGTGGCAGACTGCAGATGCAATCAGCAGGTCCTTATTCAGGAACCTGTATGTCCCTGCGAAATATTCGCACAGATGGACCACGCTCAGCGTATGCTCCAGAAGCCCCCCGCAGAAGCCGTGGTGCACGGTCTTGGCTGCGGAATGTGACTTGAACGCTTTGATAAATGCTTCATTATTTACGAAATAATATTCCACCGCCTGACGCAGATACTCGTTGGAAATATTTTTGATGCAGGAGAGCAGCTCCTGATACATCCCGTCGATATTTTTTTCGGAAACAGGCATGTAATCCGCAGGGTTATATTCGCCCTCGGCTGCCTTCCTGAGCTGTTTGATGTTCAGCTGCAGATTGTTGTTGTACGTGATCACCTCACCGTAAACCTCAATAAAATCTTTCTCCTCGTAGTCTGCGATCCCCTGAGAATTGGGATCCCACACCTTTCCGTCCAGGGTGCCGGTCTTATCCTGCAGGAGCAGATTGTCATAAGGCTTTCCGTTCCGCGTCTCCGCAGAGCGCTTTGCCCTGCACATGTAAATACTTCTGATCGTCTCGCCCCCGCGTAAATCCTTAATATACATATTCTTTGTTTATCCTCTTTCTATATAAATTTTGCAGCAAATCGAAACGGCAGAGATTATTAGATCTTGCTATTCCAATTCGTTCATTAAAAAATCACCGTATCAGGTCTTTTACTCGATACTCCCCATCGTCACCGAGAACTCCACCTCCACATAGCCGCCGCTTCCCAGCCGCTGCCCTTTCACCTTCACAATCTCTCCTGCCTGGCGTTCCAGCACAGCCTTTTCATAGGAAATAATCCCGGTAACACTGGAGTCTCCCACCTCCAGGATCACATCCCCGTTCTGGATTCCGGCTTTCATAGCCGGAGAATCCGCCTGCACATTTGTCACATACAGACCTTTAGGAATCTTCTTTTCCTTGGAAAGTTCATCAGTCACGGCTGTGCCGAAGATTCCGGTATATGGGACGGTTTCCCCATTGAGCAGAAGGCCCATGACCTGCTTCATATCTGAGACTGCCAGGGCATTTGCCGAAGCGGACGCGCCTTCGCCCAGAATAGCGCTTTTCATCAGGCCGATGACCTGGCCCTTCTGGTTGAACAGGATACCGCTTGCGCCGGCGGATGCCGCAATATCTGTCGCGATCACACCGCACTGGCCGTCCGCATAGTCATAATCCCACTCCTTCGCACTGATGATGCCATAGCCGAGCCCGTTCTCATACCCAAACATCTGTCCAAGGGCGATCACCAGATCTCCCTGCACGGAAATATTGGAGTTCCCCAGTTCTGCCACCTGAATCACATTCCATGTACTTTCTGAAATGGAAGCCCGGTCAATTCCGAATACTGCCAGCCCCCGGTTGCCGTCCTGCTTCACCAGCTTCGCCTGATGCTGTGTATGGTCGGGAAATATAACAGACCACTGTTTTGCGCCCTCACAGACAGAATTATCTGAAAGGACCAAAAGTTCCTGGCCGTTGTCCGCTGCCAGCAGCCCGGTCGTACCGGTATGCGGTCCTTCTCCGGCAGGAGCCTCCTCTTTTGCTCTCCGGACATAAACGACACACTTCTCCGCTTCCTTTGCAATGGCATACATACTCTGCATGATCTCCCGGTAACTGTCCGCAGTCAATTCCGGAACGATGATCTGAGGCTCCGGTTCCGGTTCCTTTTCCTCTTCTTCCTCTGAAACCGGTTCCGTTACCTCCTCTTCGTCCCCCGGAAGCGTGACCTCCTGGGCCTCCTCGTGAAATGTCTCTTCTGCCCAGGGCCGCAGCGCATAAAAACCGCAGCAGGCAGTCACCCCGATGATCAGGCCGTATACTGCCACTTTCACAAGCTGCAGCGCGATCTGTCCTCCGGTGACCGGTTTCGGCTTAATGGTTTCCTGTAAAAATGAAAATACTTCCCGCTCCTCTTCCTCAGAGCCGGACGGCGGCTCATCTCCCGCCGCAGATTTTTCTTCCTGCTCTCCCTGACCATAATTCGTCGAATCAACTTCGCCCGTCCCGCAGGGACGTGTATTCTGGGATTCCCTTTGGGAATACTCATCCAGGCTCTTTTGCTCTTCCGGTTTCCGCTCTTCCATACAATCCTCCGGCTCCACAATCCTTTTTTCAAACATACTGCCAGACCTAGTGTACTGACACATTTACATTTGACTGAAAGTAAATGTGTCGCTACACCAGGCTCCAACGTCATTCCAGCTACAGTTCCCACCCTGACCGGGTGCAAAAAGTAACCCGTTTTTGTATACCTGCTTATCACACGCCACAATGAAAAGGGTCGGATACCCCTTTTGCTATAGTATACCTGATTCTCTGAAATTGTTCAATATATATCCTTTTTCATTAACGGTTCGTTCACGATTCGTTCACATTTTAATCCGTTTGTCACTCCCTTCATTCCGTCCGCCGTCTCAGCAATTCCATTCCGCCCTCCCATCATTTTAATCCCCCAAAAGCACTCCCCTCGCAAAGGGGACACAAAAAGAAGGGAACTGTACCGCTTTCAGGCACATTTCCCTTCCCGTTCTGAACCAATCTGCTGTTTTTTATCCCCCCTGCCCCCAGGCCGCACGCCCGGGCAGAAGTGGCATTTCATAATCCCATCGTCCCTGTGCCGGTTCTCACTGCAGCGATCCTCAGCCCATAAATCCAAAAGGCTTTCGGTCAGATCAGGCTTGCCGCCCCAATCATCCCTGCATGGCTGCCCAGCACCGCCGTCCTGATCTCGGGAATCCCGCTTTTTTCTCCGCCGAAGCACCCCTGTCTAAGCTGCTCCTCCAGCGGTTTGATCAGTACATCCCCCTGTTCCGAGATCCTGCCGCCGAGGAGTACCAGCCGGGGACGGAAAATATTGACCGCATTCACGATGCCTGTCCCCAGCCTGCGGATGTAGGTATCCACCACCTCTTTCACCGCAGGGTCCTCCTTTGCCGCCGCAAAAATCTCTTCCGGCGTCAGCTCCTTTCCTGCAGCGGCCAGGGCTTCCCGGCTCAGAGCCGGGACGGAAACATAGGCTTCCAGGCAGCCCCGGCGGCCGCAGGTGCAGGGTTCCCCGTTTTCCACGATGACCATGTGGCCCAGTTCGCTGCCGCTGATCCCGCTTCCCTCATAAATGCTGCCGTCCAGGATGACGCCGCCGCCCACGCCGGTTCCCAGGGTAAACAGGATCACATCCTCACAGCCCCGTCCGGCGCCTGCTGCCGCCTCGCCCAGCGCGGCGCAGTCCGCGTCATTGGCAATATAGATGGGAAAGGGCAGGCAGGCGCCCATCTCTTTTGCGATGTCCACATCTTCCCATTTGATATTGTTCGAATAACGGACAACCCCGTTTTTTCTGTCCACGGTTCCCGGCACTCCGATTCCTGCCCCGACACACTGCTCCATGGCAATGCCCTGCTCCTCCAGAAGTGAAAGCGCAGTCTGGCCGATCTCCTGGATCACTTCCTTTGCCGGGCGCATGGCATTTGTCCTGACCGTTTTCCATGCGATCAGCTTCTGATGGACGTCCACCAGGCCGATCCTCGTATCAGCGCCGCCGATATCAATGCCGATCCGCACCTGGGCCGCCTTTTCCCGGATTGTTGTGACCAGGGCGTCGCAGGAACCTTCGATGGTATAGGTTCCGCTCCCGGCCGAGAGGAAAAAGCTGTCCCCCTTGTGATAAGCCAGTTCCTCCCTTTCGTCAGAAATCGTGCCCTCCCCGTCCAGGATCAGGATGCTGGCGAAGGATTCCTCGGAAACCTTTCCGCTCAGCTTCTGCATCACCCTTCCGTCCAGGTTCAGCTTATCCACCGTAAAATAATCACAGTCCGCCGCATGGGGATAGCTGCTGTTCTTTCGGACAATGGGAATCCGGTTGGTAACGGCAAGCTGATTATTCTAATGCTTGGGAGCCACCAATTTAAAGCTTGAGAGCCACCCAAAAT
>OFFP01000323.1_pt1 | contig 39805 bp, 58 predicted proteins | sample 1521431 | NCBI WGS metagenome assembly OFFP01 (sample SAMEA3504104, study PRJEB24116) | mouse gut metagenome | biome: mouse gut; feature: mouse-associated habitat; material: faeces | place: Denmark | collected 2011
CCCCTGCCGGTAAATCGCCGCCAGCTCCTCCCCGGGCTCCAGGTCGCATTTATTGACACAGACCACCACGCCGCAGTCCTTTAAGGCCGCGATAGCGGCCACCCGGTCAATGAGGAAGGGGTCCGTCACCGGAATGGCGGCGGAGGCCACCACTACCAGCTGGTCCACGTTGGCCGCCGCCGGGCGCTGGAAGGCGTTTCGCCGCTCCTCGATCTCCCAGACCGTGCCCTGCCCCCGCTCATCCTCCAGGACCTCCACCCGCTCCTTGGGCGCCAGAGTTTCCTGAAGATGGACCTGCCCCTCATAGAGCAGCTGCAATTTAGGCAGCACGTCGTTTTCCAGCATGACTGCGGAGCGCAGGGAGCGGCTGTCAAGCTCTTCCAGCAGCTCGCCCTGCTGGTCCACCTTCCTGACCAGTTTTTCCAACATTTCATCATGCCGGGCGAGAATTTCATCATGTCTGGCGAGCGTCTCTCCCAGTCTGGTAATCATTTCTCCCTGCCTGGTGAGCATTTCGCTGTGCCTGCCCGTTTCTTCTGTCAGTCTCTCCAGTATTGCCAGGATTTTTTCTTCGTTATTCATTGTCACACGCCTCTATATATCCAGCAACTGTCTTTTCTTCTCCAAATATTCTGCATCTGTAATGGCACCGCAATCCAATAAATTTTTATACTTCAAAATTTCGTCTGCAACTGAAGGAATAGTCGAGGGCACTGGTTTAATGATATTGCTTTGGATATAATCAGCCATCCTACTAGCATCTTTTGTCGCAACGTATAAGGGTGACTTACTTCCATTAGATATAGTGATGCAAACGCTGGAAAAACTATGGACAGATTCCAACGTAACAGCACTAATATAAGAAAAATCAAATTTACTCAGAGAGATACCCATATCTCCAAGGTAATAAACAGACTCTTTGGTGCAAAAAACTATATTTTGGAATAGGAGAGCGGAATCATCACATAGCATACAGAGAATCTCTGACCGATTAGGATGCTGAATTTTAATTCGATCAAGACGATCAATCCGCTTAAAACATTTTTGCGCAATCTTCTGATCGTATTGAGAGCTGATTAAAAATGGCATAATAAACGGTATCTCCTTTCTTTTCTGTTTTTACCGCCCCTGGCGGCTGGATTCCTCAAAATAACTTTCATCGCACACGCCTAGCACCAGGCCCTGGCAGCGGATGTCTTCTGTGAATTGGCGGGGTTCATAGTCTGGGTTGTGGGAGATCAAAACGCCGTCCCCGAGTTCCTTTATCCACAACTGACCGTCCATAAGAAATGCTCCAGTCTGGCCAGGGCATATGTCAACAGTGGCGTGGATGAATACCAGATCGCCATCGTGGTAGGTGGGTTCCATGCTGTTCCCGCTGACACGTGCAATAAATGATGTCCCGCGTGGAGGACGCTTTTTCAATAGGAAATCCTCCGGGTATTCTTGACCGGCCTCCTGGCCTGTTCCTGCACTCATAGGGAGGGAATACAGGGGAATTGAATATATATCCTCCGGCGCGATTTCCTCCGCTGCATCCATCTGCTCCCACTGTTCCCGCGGGATAGCGGCCTGTTTCTGCCGTTCCTCCTCGCACCGTCTGGATTCCACATCAAGGACACCGTCCACCGCTTCCTTCCCATATGGGTCAAGGAGGCGGTATTTTTTTACGAGTTCATCAAGCTTCCTTTTTTCTTCAGGCGGTTCTTCAAAAGCTGTTCCGCTCTTTTCAATATCAGAAAGCCCTTTTTCGATAAGAGAAAGAATGGCCTGCGATTGGTTTTTAATTCGCTGGTCAATTCTGTAGTCCTCCAAACGCTCTAACTGTCCTTGGCTAAGTGCAAAAGTAACCCTTGGTTTGTTTGTCGGCATATTATCCCTCCTTCCTGATTCATATGCACATCCATAATATCATCAGTTCATCACTATTTCAAGTAAAAGTTCAGAAAATTATAGCCAAGATCAGAGCAGAACTTTTGTTGAATAAGTTCAGAACTTTTCCTTGACATCGGCGAAGTTCTGAACTATAATGGCGTTGCAAGCAAAAGTTCAGAACCAAGAAAGGAGGTATCCGCATGACTGATATGCGGCGCGTAACTATTTCGCTTCCGGACGAACTTGACAAGAAAATCTTGGAGCTCAAAAGGAATGACCGTTTTGTGCGCTGCTCCTATTCGGAAATCGTGCGCCAACTGATGGAGCATGGTTATCAGATGTTTGAGGCGGAGCGGGACCGGCCCAGCGCATGACCGTGCCCGGCCAGGCGGAGAGGGGGTGAGAGGAAATGATACGTCGTTCTTATGGCACTGTGGAGCAAACAGAGGCGTCAAAGAACCTAGCAAAAGAAGTCACATCGCTGATTGTGAGCAGCAATGTGACTTACATGGAGGCACAGAACGCGCTGGAGCTTGTTCTTGAAACACTGGAGACCAGAACAAGGCCAGTTATTGTCCAAGGTCCTGTGCAAGGCGATTCAAAATTGATGTCCTGAGCAAATCAATTTCTTCATCAAATTCTTTCTGCATCGGTGCAGGTAGGGATTTTACCAAATCTGCGGTCCTATCCCGATAGACCGTAAAAAACCAGCTCAGGTCCTGCTTTAATTTAGCATCCATCATATTTCACCCCCTTCCTACCGACAAAATTCTACCATAGGGCGGCGGGAGGTGCAAGGGGTGGAACAGTCCAGCGCATGATCGTGCCCGGCCAGGCGGAGAGGGGGTGAGATGTTGCTGGTTGTAGTCCTGTCATTTGCGGTAACAGTATGCGCCATCGCACTGCTTGCTTCAAGAATAAGTATAATGGCGCTGCTGCGCTTTATGGATGAAAAAGGCTATGATTTCCCTACCGAGGCAGAGTCGAAAGAATGCTGTCGGAAAACCATAGAGAAAATGTTTAGGCGCCGGTCTTCTGAGAAAGGTATGCGCTGATCGCGCCAGTCATCATCCCATCAGCGATAGCATTTATGGCAGATAAGGAATAATTTCGGATGGCATCAAGTCCTTTTTTGATACCTTTCCAGCGGTCATCGTCTCGGATAGAATCCAAGAGTTCATGACCCTGCAAGGTTATATAATTAACACAAAATATATTGATGCCATTATCGGAATCCTGCTTAGAGGCATTGATGTACCCACCTTGCTCTAAGTTAAAAAGGGCATATAAAATATCGTGGTTTGTCCACGATGTCATGTCATCAAACATCGTTTCAATAAAAATTGGTGCCAGAGAAATGTCAAGCTCATCCATATCTATGCTTATATGAATATTGTTTACTGATTCCAGGTAAAGTAGGCAGTCGCGCATACAATCATGATTTAGCTTCATTCTGGTAATCACCTCCTTTCTCCGCCCACATTCTACCACAGGGCGGCAGGAGGTGCAAGGGTGGAGCAGTCCAGCGCATGACCGTGCCCGGTAGGGCGGAGAGGGGGTGAAGATGCCCGTGCGTGAGAACCTAAAGCAAGCCCGCAGGGCCGCAGGGATGACCCAGCAGGCGATAGCGGACAAGCTGGGGCTGACACTTAATCACTATCAGAAGATTGAGTACGGGATACTTGGCGGCTCCTTTGAGGTTTGGGATGCCTTGGAGGACCTTCTGGGGGTACATCAACGGATACTCCGAGATTCTTCAGATATTCATCCCGGCCCAAAAGGAAGTCAGTAGGAACATCGAGAATATCCGCTAATTTACCTAATAGCTGCAAGCTTGGCTCTCGTGCTCCGCTTTCATACTTTTGGATTGTTACAAGGGTAACTTCGAGCGCATCGGCTATTTCCTGCAAAGTGTATCCTCTTGAAATTCGGGCTGAACGAAGTCGGTCTTTGAACATTTTTTCCCTCCTGAAAAAGCACTTGACATACAGCCATATTGTATGTTATTCTCTGCTTACAATATACTGCCAAAATGGCAGTAAAAAAGGAGGACGCAACAATGTCAATGACAGCGAAAGTGGAGAACTACTGCATCCAGCACAACATCAGATCAAAGAGTATCGTCATTGAGGGCAGCGAAAGGGCCTGCATCAACTGTATCTGGTATGACCCGTACTTCCACGAGAACCGGGGAAACATCGCCGGGCGGGTGCGTACCAGCCTCGGCTGGTGCATCAGGCGTGAGCAGCTGCGCGGTGCCCTGCATCAGCCGTGCAAGCACTACGAGACAAAAGAAAGCCCCCGCTCCTGAGGGAACAGGAGCGGGGGAAGAACCCAAGCCTATTGTACGGGCAATGAGGCTTGATAGAACGATTGTACATCAGAACATCCTTTCTGTCAAGCCGGAAAGGAGAAAAAATGAAAGTTCATATTGATCTTCCGTGGGGCGGACATCTGCGGTATGAGCGGAAGCCCCTGGAAGACGGGAAGTTTTACGCACTGGCTGCACTGGCGGCGGGCGCACTGGTTGTTGTGCTGCTGCTGGGGAGCGTTGCATTAAGATGAAATAGACTGTCAGGCGTCGCAGCGCCTGACAGTCTCTATAGAAGCCGCTCAACACTAAAAGCCTCTCTTATTATTATAGCAGAGAGGGCGGCGAAAAGCGAGGAGGGAAATCAAATTATGCCTAAAGTTATTCTTGGCGAGGAGAACCGGCGCCACGCAGCGCTCCTTGCGTATATAGACGATCATGTAGGCCGCGGCCGCCAATTCCGCTATGACGCGGACCTCGCGGAGGCTCTGAAAATGGAATACCATACATTCTATGGCAAGCGCAGGATGCCGCACAGATTTACATTTGATGACCTGTGCGCCCTGCTCCGCGTGACGAACGGCAGCGGAGATGACGCACGGAAAATCTTTGGCCTAAAGAAATAGTATGGGCGCGGATCAAGGAGGGAAAGGGGACCATTATGGATAACGAACGGAGATTACAAATCCTGGAGAATTTGAGCCACGAGACCAACGAGGCGTGGACCCGGGAGTGGCGGGAGGAGCTGACGCCGGAGGAACTTGATTTTGTAGCGCGGGAGGATGACCGGTACTGCGACGGCGTCCAGGCCATCTGTACGGCCATCCTGATCCGGGAGCGGGTGCGCCAGCGGTTCCAGCCCCAGGAGATCGAGGAGCTGACCGCGATCTATGACCACTGCCGCCTTCGGCTGCGGGATGGGCGGATGTTCCTGGCCCGGCTGGACAAGGGCGGCGGTCTGACCCTGGACGAGATCGGGGAGGCTTGCTGAGATGGGGAAGGAGCGCATGGAGGATTCGGTCAGAGCCTATTACGCTGTGCTCCCGGCGGACGTCCGCTATGACCGGGAGCTGCGCCCCAACGCCAAGCTGCTCTATGGAGAGCTGACCGCCCTGTGCAATCAGTACGGCTACTGCTGGGCCCCCAACGAGTACTTTGCGGGCTTGTACGGGCTGGCCCCCGAGACGGTCAGCCGCCTCATCTCCCAGCTGGAGCGGCGCGGATACATACGCTGCGAGATGGCGGCGACGGAAAAGGGCGCGGAGCGGCGGATTTACGCGGGGATGTTCCTGGTCCGCCCCGTGGGAGGGGGTATTGACGAAAACGTCAAGGGGGGTCTTGACAAAAACGTCAAGGGGGGTCTTGACGAAAACGTCAAGGGGGGTCTTGACAAAAATGTCAACCCCCAATATGAGAATAATATAAATAAAGCCCCCTATAGTCCCCCACAGGGGGACGGAGCGGCGGCGGCCGAAAAGAAGCCAGTCCGCCGCAGGTGCGCCCCCAAGCCGGCCCCCGACTGGAAGCCGGAGCGATTCGCCAGGTTCTGGGACTACTACCCCCGTGGAGAGTCCAAGCAGGCGGCAATCCGGGCATGGGACAGGCTGAAGCCCTCGGACGAGCTGATTTCTGAGATGGCCGCAGCCCTGCGCTGGCAGAAGGAGAGCGCCAGCTGGCAGGCCGGGGTGGGCATCCCCTACGCCTCCACCTGGCTGAACAACCAGCGGTGGACGGACGTGCCCAAGGAGCTGCCCGCCGGGGCGGAGGCCCCGCCCCAGCCTCTGCGCGGAGAGGGGGTGCGGTACCTGTGACAGGCAAGGGACCGCTCTCTGAGCAGCTGCTGAACGCGGAGACCGGCGTTCTGGGCTCCATGCTCATCGACGAGGCCGCGGTGGGGCCCATGCTGATGGCCCTGGCGGACACGGATTTCCAGACCCCGGAGCGGCGGCATATCTTCCAGGCCATCCGCCGCCGGTACGGCGCGGGCCAGCCGGTGGACGCACTGCTGGTGAACGAGGACCTGGGCGGGGCCTATGGCCAGCTGATGGCGGACATGATGGCCGTCACGCCCACCGCCGCCAACGCGGACGCCTATGCGCAGGCGCTCAAGCGGACAAGCCGTCTCTGGCAGCTGCGCCAGATCGGGGACGGTCTGGCGGAGGCGGACAGCGAGGAGGACTGCCGGAAACTGATTGACCGGGCAAACCTGCTGTTCACCGAGCGCTCCAGCGTCCGGCGGGTGACCATGGAGCAGGCCTATATGGACTTCTTCAAGCGGCGGGACGGCATGAAGCCTCCGGAGTATCTGCACTGGCCATTCTCAGGCCTGGAGGAGCAGCTCCACGTGGGGGCGGGGGACATGGTGGTCATCGGGGGCTACTCCTCTGCCGGGAAGACGGCCTTTGCCCTGCAAATCGCCTTCCGGATCGCCCGGGACAAGCGGGTGGGCTTCTTCTCCTACGAGACCGACGCGGACAAGCTGGCGGACCGGACCATCGCCTGCCAGACCCAGACCAGCTTTACCCGGATCATGACCAACCGGCTGACCTATGAGGACTACGGTCGGATCAAGGAGACCCGCCAGCATATGACGGCCCCGGCTCTGGAGCTGCTGGAGACGCCCGGCATGCCGGTGTCCGGTATCAGCGCCTACGCCCTGGCCCACCACTACGACGTGATCCTGGTGGACTACCTGCAAAAAATCCCCGCGCCTAAGGACGGGCGGTATTTCAGTGAGTTTGAGCGGGTGAGCCGGGTGTCCAGCGATTTGCAGCAGCTGGGCCGCACCATCGGGAAGACGGTGATTGCCCTCAGCCAGCTCAGCCGGGCGGAGAAGCGGAAGGACGGCTCCATCCCGCCGCCCACCATGTCCTCTCTGCGCCAGTCCGGCCAGATCGAGCAGGACGCGGACGTGGTGCTGCTGCTGTACAAGGAGTACCAGGACTTTGACAAGACCCGGCGGTGCCTGGACGTGGCCAAGAACAAGGACGGCGAGGCGGGGGTGGGGCTGCTGCTGAACTTTGACGGGGACAAGCAGTGCTTCTCCATTGCGGCGAGACAGCACAGCCCGCCGCCCAAGCCGGCGGCCCCGGTCCAGACCACCATGTTCCGGGAAATCTCAGCTGAGCCGTGTCCCTTTTGAGGGGCCGAAATAAACGAAAGGGCTACATGCTATGAAAATCATTTGTGTGATGAATTTGAAGGGCGGGACAGGCAAGACCGTCACCGCCGACAATCTGGCGGCGATCCTGGCCGATCTCCATGGGAAGCGGGTTCTGCTCATTGACGCGGACCACCAGGGCAACACCAGCAGCTTCTTCCGTTGGGAGGAGGGCGCTACCCTGCGGGACATCCTGACCGGGGATGCGGAGCCGTACTGGCGGGAATCGGTGCAGACCACAGGCATTTTGAATCTGGATATGATCCCGGCGGATATATCCCTGGCGGAGCTGGACGCCTCGCCGTACTTCGATCCCAAGCGTCTGTGGCGGCTCCGGTATTTCCTGATGGCGGCCCGGGAGGACAACGTTTATGATTACGTCGTCATCGACATGCCGCCCGCCTTCAGCCTGGCGGCCCGGGCGGCGCTGGCGGCGGCGGATGAGGTGATTGTGCCCATTAAGCTGGACGCGTTCTCTGTGAAGGGGATGGCGGAGCTTTTGCGGCAGCTTCGCTCCATGGAGCGGGTCAACCCGGGCTTAACGTTGGCAGGTGTGCTGATTACCATGTGGCGGAATATTGACGTTGTCCATCAGGCGGAGGAGATTCTGCGATCCTCCAGAGACCTGAAGGTATTTCAGACCACCATCCGGCGCACGGACCGTGTGGATGAGAGCACCTTCCAGCGTCAGCCGCTTCACATCTACAGCCCCCGAAGCGCCGCCAGCATAGATTATCAGCAGTTCGTGGCGGAATATCTGTTGGGAGGACGGGAAAATGGGTAAGCGATTTGATTTGGGATCTATGATCGAGACCGTGTCCGGATTACAGGAGGAGGCCGCGCCGCAGGTCCGGGATATTAATGTCATCACCGAGGAAATCCTGTCCTTGAAGCAGACGGCGGGAGACGCGATCCTGAGTATCGGGGACAGGCTGATCGAGGCGAAGGGGATGCTGACCCACGGGGAGTGGCTGCCGTGGCTGACGGAGCGGGTGGAGTTCTCCGAGAGTACGGCACAACGGTTCATGCGTCTGTCCAGAGAGTGGCGAAATCCGTCAGCGCTGACGGATTTGGGGGCCACCAAAGCATTGACATTGCTGGCTTTACCGCCGGAGGAGCGGGAAAAATTTATTGGAGAAATCCATGTGGTCAACGGAGAGGAAAAGTCGGTTTCCGACATGACCAGCCGGGAGCTGGAGCAGGCGGTGAAGGACGCGGAGCAGGCCAGGGCGGACGCCCGGACTGCCGAGGAGGCCCGGGCTAAGATGGAGGCGGACCTGCGCATCGTCAAGGCCAATCTGGAGGCCAGACAGGCCGAGTCGGAGAAGTACAGGGCGGAAACGGATGCGCTGCGTACGGAACTGGAGGAATTGAAGGCCAGGCCTGTCGATGTGGCGGTGATGACTGTGGACCAGGAGCAGCTGGACAAGGCACGGGCTGACGCTATTTCGGAGATGCAGTCGAAGGTGGACCGGGCTGAGGCCGCCAGGGGCAAGGCTGAGAAGGCCCGCAGAGCCGCGGAGGCGGCTCTGGAGGAGGCCAGGACCAAGCTTGAGGCGGCGGTCAAAACGGAGCGGAAGGAGACCATTGCGGCGGATGCGGATCTGGCGGCCTTTGAACTGCTGTTCGGACAGGTCATGGATATTGCCAACAAGATGCGCGGCATCCTGCTCAAGGCCCATGGCCGCAAGGACAGCGGTAAGGAGGCAGGTATGATAAAGGCGTTGACCACATTATCAGAATCGATCAGAAAGGCGGCGGAGGTATGAGCTGGCAGAAGCGGGCATTGGAGAAGCTGGACAAAGAATATCAGGATTTTAAGGGAAACAGATATGAGGCGGCCATGAAAAAGGAGGTTTCCGATGTGCTGCGGGACTTCTGCCGGCAAAACGACGAGTTTGCCAAGGCGGTGGTTCAGGGCGGCGCTTTCAAGGACTGCATGGCGGCTGTGGCGGCTGGGGTAAAGGATGCTCTCTCTGATCTGGAGGCATACAAGCGGGCGGCGGCGTTCTACTTCCGGGGCGCACAGGTGAAGATGGAGCTGCATATCCAGCTGGAACCGGACGCCGAAGAGGACGGGAAGCTCATTCGTTTGGACTTTGCCGATTTCTTTTCCTGAGGAGGCGCTGCTGTGAACAATCCAGAATGCACGCCGCTCTCCCAGGCCGAGGAGCTGGCGCTGATGAAGGCTTTTCCAAGCTGGTTGAGCGATCAGGATGAGACGATAGCCAGAAGGATCTTTGAGCAGTTGGTTTTCTTTTTGACCATTGACCGGAATACCCGCCGCTGTATCTGTACCAGCTGTATGGAGGGCTTTTTTGTGGATAAAGCTATCCGGCCGGAGTTCTTCAAAAGAAAACACGGCCAGGCATGTGAATGCCCGAACTGCGGACAGAGGGCAACCCTTCTGTCCGCTGGGAAATACAAGAATTTCAATCGGCTGACATCCCGCCAGCGGGCGGTACAGATAAAAGTCTGTCAGGATTGGCTGCTGGTTCAGGCGGGGTGGCTTTCCCGCAGCTTTGATTGCGATGATTTGGCCGGCTATGTCGATTTTGTCCCCTTCCGGCGGTACGCGTTTGCGCCAGGACAGCGGGTCATGTGGGGGCGCAGGACAGTTTCCTGGCTCGGCGAATGGGGCGTTGATGGGCCGTGGACGCGGATGGACCGGATCAAGGAGCCTTTTCAGAGACAGCCTTATGAGAAAGAGGCCTCCTATCTGCCTATGGGGGCTGCGAACATCGTAAAAAGCTCTCTGCGCTACTGTCAGTACGATCAGTGGTTTGACGCGGAATACGGAGGAGTGCCGGGCAGCTGCGACTGGGAGTTAGAGCCTTTTCGAGTTGCCTATCTCATCCAATATCTGGGAGAGTATACGCGCCGTCCTCAGATGGAAATTCTGGTCAAGCTGGGCTACTGGAAGATTGTCAGTGATCTTGTTCTGCGCAGAAAGCCCCATGGGGATATCCTGGATTGGAGCGCGGTCAAAGCGCCGGACTTTTTCCGGCTGTCCAAGCACGATTTCCGGCTGTTCAGGGCTAGGCTCTGCTGCTTTGAGGATCTGAAGGATTTCCGGTTATTGCAGCGGCGTGAGCTGGTGAAGGACATATCCGAATTTTCAGCGCTGAGGAGCGGCCTTGGCGATGCGTTTTTGCTTGTGTGCAAAGGGGCGCGTCTGGCCGGGGTGAAACTGGACAGAGCGGTCCAATACATACGCTCCTTTGAGGAGGGCACGGACGTTATGGCGCAGATCTGGGTGGACTACCTGGAGGCAGCCAGCAAGCTGAAATACGATCTGTCCCGGGATGACGTGCGTTTGCCGGCGGAGCTCATGGACCGTCATGATAAAGCTGCGGCAGCGATTGGCATTATAGAGGACGAGAAGAAGGTGAAGCGGTACCTGGCGCGGCGCGTGAAGCTGGAAAAACAGTTTGCGTTCTCCGCAGACGGTCTGTCCATCGTGGTTCCCGGCGGTGTGCAGGATATTATCCTGGAGGGGCGTATCCTGAAACACTGCGTTGGCGGATACGCGGACCTGCATGTGTATGGGAAAGCAACGATCCTGTTTCTGAGAAAAGATTCAGCGCCCAGAGTTCCGTATGTCACGATTGAGATAAACGCGGAGAATAACTGCAAGAATCTGAGAATTTTACAGATCCGCGGATACCGGAATGACCGGGACGGCAGGGTCTCTCCCGCGAAAAAGCACGCGGCTTTTCTGGATAAGTGGATGGCGTGGGTGCACGCGGGGAGCCCCAGGGATGAGGAGGGACGGCCGACTGTTATTCCTCAGTCGAATGAGGAAATGAGGGCGTCGTGAAAATTGACAAGGAGGTGCCAATCATGTCAAGCGAAAAAGTCTGGCACTGCATCCGCCAGCGGGCAGGCCCGCTGGTAAAGGAGTGCCGGAGCATACGCCCGCGGATCGCCTCCAGCGATACCGTCTACGAGCGGACGGAGAAAAACAAAATTCTCCGTCCGCCCCGGGATTCCTCCGTGTGCAGGACCCGGGTGGACCGGCTGGAGCTGCGCCTGGCCCTGTTTGGCGATGAGGGCAGCGTCTACGCACTCACCTTTGACCGGGAGCATGAGCCTTCCAGCTTTCAGGATGTGCGCCAGGCATGGCGCAGCTTTCTCTACCGGCTGAAGAAATGGCGCAGCCGGCCCTTCGACTATGTGTATCTCATCGAAGGCCGCCACGGAGACCGACGCTACCACATCCATCTGGTACTGCGGGACAGCGACTTTTCGCCGGCGGAGGTGCGGTACCTGTGGAAGTTCGGCGTGGATGTGGATGACCAGCCGCTCCTGCGCCACCCTCGGGACACCTACCGGCGTACGGCGAAATACTTCAATAAGGAGGCCACCGACGGCATCACGATCCCTATCAGCTCCCGGACCTGGGTGTGCTCCCGCTCCCTGATCCGGAAGCTGCCGCCTGCGGAGTGCTGGCGGGATACGAGCGGCGACATCCCTATTCCGCCGGACGCTCGGTGCCATGGCACATACAACGTCTCCAACGCCTTCGGGGAGTATCGGTACGCATGGTACCTTGCAGGCAGGCCCACGATGCCGGATGGAGCGTTTGTTAACGATTTTAATATGTAATACCATCTTGGAATGTAGTCGGACAACTGACAAAAAGGAGAAACCATCTTGCAAACGAAAACGAAACATGGTACACTTGTCGTAAAGGACGGATGGGTGTTCTGCCCGGAGTGCCGGACAATGAAGCTTCTCCGTTTGCCCCCGGACGGCAGAGTGAAGGCGTTTGTATACTGCCGTCAGTGTAAACGGGAGCGATTCCTGAATATCGATTTGAGCCTGAGCCTATGAGCCTGAGCCACATGATCCGCAAGATGCGGGCGTGTCGGTTCAGGCTTTTTTGTTTTGCCAGGAGGTGACAGCCCATGGCCATGAAGCCGATCCGGCCATGCCGGCATCCGGGGTGCGGTCAGCTGACCCGGGACGGCTACTGCCCCGCCCACAGGCCGCCGCAGCAGCCCAGGTCCCCGGAAGCGGCGGCGTGGCGGCGGTGGTACTCGCGGAAGATTTGGACGGACGATCTCCGTCCCGGACAGCTCCTGCGGGAGCCCTTCTGCCGGGAGTGCGCCCGCCTGGGCCTGCGGGTGTATGCCTCTCACGTGGACCACATCCGGGACCACAAGGGCGACTGGGCCCTGTTCACGGACCGGGAGAACCTGCAGAGCCTCTGCCACTCCTGCCACAGCCGGAAGACCATTCGGGAGAACGGGAAAAAACGGCGGAATTTTTAGCCGGATTTTCCCGGGAGGCTACGTCCGCGCACAGGCGCATGTCCGGGCCCGCGCCAGGGCGGACACGCGGGAATTCCTTGCCCCTCCCCCCGCCCTGAAAAGTTTTTGGAGAAGGCGCGGCAGACCGCGCGCCCTCTCGTGTGTGAGGAATATTCCCCCATGGGGGATTTGCCGGAGGAAGGAGGCGACGCCTGTGCCGGCGGCGGTAAAAACAGCGAGAACATGACCAAGCACCTGACCAAGGCGGAGCTGGACGCCCGCCTGCGGACTGAGGAGGAGGTCCTGCCCCAGAGACAGCGGGTCAAGCTGAAAAAACCGGGCTTTCTCTCTGGAAACAGGCAGGCCAACGCCTACTGGAACCAGATTCTCAAGCGCATGGAGGGACTGGCGCTGCTGGACGATCTGGACAGCGAGATGCTGGCCGGGTACTGCTCCATGCTGGCCCGGAGGGACCAGACGATCCTGCTGGTCAGTCAGCTGATGGACCGGCTGGGGGTGGCAGGCGCGGTGGACAAGAAAAATCCGCCGGGCGAGGACAGTGGACCGCCCATGACGCCGGATGCGCTCATTGAGGCGGCGTCCAAGCTGGACGCGCTGACGGGGAAGCTCCAGGCGCTGGAGCGGAACCTGCTGCAATACGCGGAGAAGCTGGGGCTGACGCCCTCCGGACGGGCGCGGCTGGCCCAGAAGCGGGCCCAGGCGGCCGCGCCGGACCCGGACAGCGATCTTTTCGGGGACTGAGGCAAGGGGTATGGGAACCAGATGGCAGAGCGGCCTGCACCACCCCGTTTCAGTCTACGCCAAGCAGGTGACCCAGGGAAAGCTGCGGGAGATGTGCTGTCCCTATGAGATCATGGCGTGCCAGCGGCATCTGGACGACTTGAAGCGGCAGGGGACCGATGATTTTCCCTATATCTTCGACGCCACCCGGGCTGACAGGATTATCCGCTGGTTCGGCCAGTGCATCCAGGTGCGGGGCGTATACGCCGGACAGCCGGTAGAGCCCCAGCCCTGGCAGGTCTTTGACCAGGGGTGCCTCTACGGCTGGGTCCACCGGGAGACCGGTGCCCGGCGGTTCAATCGAAGTTACTGCAAAAGAGCCCGTGGCAACGTCAAGAGCACGGAGGTCAGCTGCAAGTGCCTCTACCACATGTGCGGCGACGCCATCTATCCCCCCTACCAGCCAGAGCTGGCGCAGTTCGAGCTGGAGCCGGAGGTGGAGTGCGCGGCAGTGGACCGGGGACAGGCCATGCGGGTGTTCGGCGACGCGAAAAAGATTGCCCTGGCCTCCCCCGGCATCAGCAAGCGGCTGGTGATCCCCCGGGCCAACCCGGTAGTCCACCGGACAAGGGGCGGGTTCATGCGGGCGCTGAGCAAGGATACCAAGAACAAGGACTCCGGCGCGCCCTCCTACTACGAGGTGGACGAGTACCACGCCCACCCGACATCGGAGATCTACGATCTGGGCAAGGACTCCTTCGGCAAGCGGGCCCAGTCCCTGCTGGACGTCATCACCACCGCCGGCGACGGCGCGGAGAGCAAGCCCTGCTTCCGGGAGGAGCAGTACGCCAAGCAGGTCCTGCGGGGCGAGATCGCGGATGAGCGGTACTTTGTCATGATCCGGGAGCTGCCCATGGAGGCAAACCCCCACGACAAAAGGCTGTGGCTGCTGCCAAACCCGGTGCTGCGCTATCCCAACGAGTACAGCGGCACTCTCCTAGGGGAGATCGAGAGCGAGTACACAGCGGCCTACGGCTCCAAGGATCCCGGCAAGCTGAGCAAATTTCTCACCCGCCGGATGTGCCAGTGGCAGGCGGAGAGCGTCAACAGCTACTTAAGCGCCCAGCTGATGGAGAAGGCGCGGCGGGCCCAGGTGCCCAGGGAGGAATTCGCCGCCCTGACGGACGGCCGCCGCTGCTTCTGCGGCTTCGATCTGGGCAAGCGGATCGATCTCTCCGGCGCGGGGGCGGTGTTCCCCCTCCCGGACGGGCGGATCGCCATCAAGGCCCACGGCTTTCTGCCGGAGAACGCGGTTTTGCGCCACGAGCAGACGGACCGGGTCCCCTATGCCGCCTGGGCCAGGACGGGCTGCTGCACCCTGACGCCGGGGGACGTGACCGACAACAGCTACGTCTACAACTGGATCTGCGCCGGGGAGCGGGACCACCGCTGGAAGGTGGACGAGGTGGACTACGACGGCCACAACGCCACTGATCTGGCCATCCGGATCTGCGAGGAGCGGAACAATCCGGATTTCTGCGCGGAGGTGGCCCAGAACTGCGCGGGACAGAACCTGGCGGTGAAGGGGTTCCGGGAGCTGCTGCTCCAGGACCGGCTGGTGCTGGAGGAGAATCCGCTGCTGATTTGGTGCCTGGGCAACGCCATTGAGGTACAGAACAACTTCGGGGATGTGAAGCTCAACAAAAAGCACAAGGACGACAGCCAGCGCATTGACCCGCTGGCGGCGGTGATGAACGCGCTGGCCCGGGCGCTGGTGGCCGGAAACAAGCCGGATATTGCTGACAAAATCCGGCAGGGCCAGTTCAGCTTCTGAGGCCGGAAAGGAGAGGACAATGAAAAATCTCATAAAACAGCTGGCCCGGATGGGCGTCGAGCTGGCGCTGGCAGCCGGAGCGGCGGCCATCGCGGTGGGGGCCGGGATGATCTATCTCCCGGCGGGCTTCATCGCCGGCGGCACGCTGGTCATCGCCGGCGCGGTGCTCAGCATTCTGGGAGGCGATGACCGGTGAGCATCAGCAAGGGCCTGGCCCGTCTGGGGCGGCGGAAATCGGCGGCCGGGCTCTCCCTGGAGAGCCCGGAGGGCTGGTTCCCCGTGGGGAAACGGCGTGAGCTGACCGAGGACGCGGCTATGAAAATCTCCGCCGTGAACGCCTGCGTGGAGATTATCTCCAACGCCGTGGGGATGCTGCCGGTGTTCATCATGGACAGCGCCAGCAAGCGCCGGATGAAGGACCACCCTCTGGGCCGGGTGCTGTGGGATCGTCCCAACGAGGCCATGAGCCCCTTCGTGTTCTTCCGCCTCATGGAGTGCCACCGCCTGCTGCGGGGAAACGCCTACGCATGGATCTACCGCAGCGGCTACGGGGAGCCGGTGGAGCTCATCCCCCTGCCCCCAGCCTCCTGCGAGCCGGTAATTGAGCCGGGAACCGGGAAGCTCTGGTATCTGGCCAGCGAGCCCAAAAGCGGGCGGATGTACAAGCTTGACCCGGCGGACATCCTGCACTTCAAGGCCTATTCCCACGACGGGGTGCGGGGCGTCTCCGTCCTCCACCGGGCGCAGCAGACCCTGCGCACCGCCGCGGCCGCCCAGAGCTATGAGCAGGCCCTCTACGAAAGCGGCGGCCGGCCCAGCGGCATTCTCAAGACCCAGACGGACCTGGGCGATGAGATCGTCCTGGATGATGGCACGAAAATCCAGCCAAAGGACATCATCCGCCAGGAGTGGGAGAAGGTCCACGCCGGGGCGGGCAACAGCTTCCGGGTGGCGGTGCTGGATATGGGCTTGGAGTACCAGCCCATTGCCATGAGCAACGCGGACGCGCAGTTCGTGGAGAACAAGGCCGTGACCATCGCGGATATCTCCCGGTTTTTCGGCGTGCAGCTCTACAAGCTGGGGGAGGGAAAGCAGAGCTACTCCAGCAACGAGCAGAACAACATCGAATTCTGCGTAAGCACTATCCAGCCCACCATCACCCAGATGGAATTTGAGGAGACGTTCAAGCTGCTGACCATCAGTGACCGGCGGCGGGGCATGGAGGTGCGCCACAACATGATGGCTCTGCTCCGGGGCGACACTGCCAGCAGAGGAGCCTGGTACCGGACCATGCGGGAGATCAGCGTGTACAGCCCCAACGACGTATGCGATCTGGAGGACCTGCCCGCCGTGCCCGGCGGCGACACCCGGTACGCCAGCTTGAACTACGTCCCCCTGGAGGACTTCCGGGAGCTGAGCTGGCGGAGAAACGCCGGCGGCGGGGAGAAAGGAGAGACAACGTAGTGGAACATATCAAAAAAGGGGCGGTAGTCCTCAAGGCCGCTCCGGCGGCCGGGGACATGGCCCTCATCAACCGGCTCACCCTCCGGGAGCTGACGGAGGAGGAGGTATTCACCTTCCGCGTGGCCGCGGCGGACACCCAGGTAGACCGGGACTTTGAGCGTTTCTCCAAGGAATGCCTGGAGAAGCTGGCGGAGCTCTATGTGGGCAAGCCGTTCATCGCTGACCACCAGTGGAGCAGCGGAAACCAGGTGGCCCGGGTGTACGCGGGGGCGGTGGAGACCGGGGAGGACGGCGTCAGCCGCCTCATCCTCAGCTGCTACATGCTCCGCAGCGGGGCCAGTCAGACCCTGATCGACGCCATTGAGGCGGGCATCAACCGGGAGGTCAGCGTGGGCGTGGCGGTGAAGCGGGCCACGTGCTCCATCTGCGGCGCGGACAAGGCCCGGGCCTACTGCGAGCACCGCCCGGGAAAGAGCTACGACGGGGCGCTGTGCACCGTGGAGCTGGGGGACCCGGAGGACGCCTATGAGGTCAGCTTTGTGGCCGTGCCCTCCCAGCGGGAGGCCGGCGTGGTGAAGCGCTACGCCGGAGATCAGGAGAAGCCGGCCGGTCCCCCGGAGGACACGGATGCAGCGCGGCGCAAGGAGCTGACCGCGGTGATTGCATTGGAAAAAATCAAATTTTTAGAGGAGGTACCAACCACATGAAACTGAAACAGAAGCTGTACGATCTGCTGGGCCGCCACAAGGCCAAGGTGGCGGAGGCCCAGAGCGCCCTGGAGGGCGGAGACCTGGAGAAGGCGGAGGCGCTGACCACGGAGGCGCAGACGCTCTCCGGGGAGATCGAGCGCGTCAAGGCCCTGCTTGCCGAGCAGGAGCGCTACGGCGGCGAGGACCCCGTGGAGGAGCCCATCCAGAAGGGCATCACCCTCCAGACGGAGGGCCCGGAGGACGGCTATCAGCAGGCAGTGAAGGCCTTTGCCCAGGCCGCCCGGGAGCGGTTCTATTCGCAGAAGGCCGCCGGGTCCATGATGCAGGAGGGCGTGGACTCCGACGGCGGCTACACGGTGCCCGAGGACATCGTGACCCGGATCATTGAGCTGCGGGGCACAAAGGAGAGCCTGCTGGACGAGGTGCAGGTGATCAACACCACCAAGCCCAGCGGGCGGCGCACCTCCAAGAAGCGGGGCCAGCACCAGGGATTCGCCACCGTGGCGGAAGCGGCCAAGTTCGGCAAGGTGGCCACGCCCCAGTTTACCACGATCAGCTATGAGATCAAGAAGCGGGGCGGTTATCTGCCCGTGACCAACGAGCTGCTGGAGGACAGCGACAACAACATTGCCGCCGTGGCCCAGCAGTGGCTGGCCGATGAGGCCCGGGTCACCGCCAACAAGGAGATTCTGGCCGTGATCGCGGCCAAGACAGCCAAGGACCTGAAGGATCTGGACGGCATTCTGCGGGCATGGGTTGGCCTGGGCAGCGCCTTCCGGGCCGTCAGCAAGCTCATCACCAACGACGACGGCCTGCTGTGGCTGGGCACGCTCAAGGACGCCAACGGCCGCTACCTGCTCACGCCCAACCCCGCCAATCCCCAGCAGCTGAGGCTGTGCGTGGGGCCCCACACCCTGCCGGTGAAGACCTATGACAACGACACCATCCCCACCACAGAGGGGAAGATCCCCATGATCCTGGGATATCTGAAGGAGGGCGTGGTCTATTGGGACCGTCGGTCTTTCTCTGTGAAGGTGTCCGATTCCGCCGTTGTGGGCAGCTTCAACGCCTTTGAGCAGGATATGACCATCTGGCGGGGCTCCCTGCGGGACGACTGCACCGCCTGGGACGACGAGGCATTCGTCAACGGCTATATCACCGCCCCCGCCGCCCCCGGCGGCGAGACCACGGAGTAGTCCATGGCCCCACTGACGACGGAGCGCAGGGCCGCTCTGCTGGCCTACTGCAAGCTGACGGAGTTTGCGGAGGATCCGGAGGTCACGGCGCTGCTCGAGACGCTGTACGGCGCGGCGCTGGCCTACATGGTCCAGGCCGGCGTCTCCGAGCCGCCGGAGGGCACGCCCCGCCGGGCGCAGTATGACCTGTGCGTCAACGCGCTGGTGCTGGACGGCTGGGACAGGCGGGAGATCACGGTGTCCGGTGCGGCCGTGGAGAATCCGGCCTTCCGGCGCATGATCGGGCAGCTGAAATGGACAGGGGGCTAGAGCATGGCCAAAAGAGCCAACGCCGGGGAGCTGCGGACCCTGGTGTACTTCCGGCGGACCGTGAAGGAGGTGGACAGCGAGGGCAGCACCCGCCAGCGGGAGGAGACGGTATTCCATGACAGCCAGGGCCGGGAGCAGGCGGTCCACTGCAAGTGGGTCAACGCCCACGGCGCGGAAGTGTTCACCGCCATGCAGCTGAAGCTCCGTCAGCCGGCAAAGCTGACCATGCGCTACTCCCCCAGGATCGTCCCCACGCTGCTGGTCTACAAGGGAAAGGACCCGGTCCCCTATGAGGTGGTCAGTGTGGACGACGTGGAGGACCGGCACTGCTGGCTGGAGGTAACGGTGCAGCGGAAGGAGGCGGCGCGATGAGCGTGGAGGCAAGGATCACTGCGGCGCTGGGCAGCTTCGGGGACCCGGTGGAGAAGTCCCTGCTGTACGCCGCCGCAGCGGACCTGCCGCCCCGGTACTACACCTTCGCCTGCTCCTCCCAGGGGGGGGACTGGGCGGACGATGAGCCGGGGTGTGAGCTGTGGCAGGTGAATGTCCACTTCTTCGCCCCTCTGGATGGGAACTACACCCGGAGAGTGCGGCAGACAAAGCTGGCCCTGCACCAGGCGGGCTTCACCTGGCCCCGCTGCTACGATGCCAGCGATCAGGAGGGACAGCACTTTGTATTCGAGTGCGAGATTGCGGAGGAGGTGGAGGCGGATGGCCAGACTGAGCGTGGAGGGCGTTTTTGACTTCGACGGCCTCCTGCGGGCGGACATCGTTCCGGACAGTGTTCTGCGGGCGGCGGCGGATGTGGCCGCGGATGCCCAGAAAAAGACCGCCCGGGGGATGCTGAAAGGAAAATACGCCACCGGGAAGCTGGCGGATTCCATCTCCACAGACCGCGTCCGGCGGACAAAGGACGGGAAGTCCGTGCAGGTTGTCTTCAAGGGGACCCGCACACGGGGCAAAAACAAGAAATCCACCACCCGCAACGCGGAGATCGCTTTTGTCAACGAGTTCGGCAAGCGTGGTCAGCCCCCCAGGCCCTTTATCCAGCGGGCCAACGAGCAGTGCAAAGACGCCGCTATTGAGGCGGCGGCCAAGGAATACGACAAGTGGCTGGAATCCATGGGATTCTAGGGAAAGGATAAACAGTTATGGCAAGTTTTGGCGCGAAAAACCCCTATTTCAGGAAGATCAAAGAGGAGCCGGAGGGGAAGCTCCCCGTCTATGAGGACAACCCGGTGAAGATCGGGCGGCTGGTGAAGGCGGATGTGACCTTACAGATGGCCTCCGGTAAGCTCTACGCAGACGATGAGCTGGCGGAGAGCGTGGATGAGTTCGTCAGCGGCTCTTTGGCTATGGAGACCGACGACATGCTGGACGATGTGGCGTCGGAGGTCTACGGCGTACAGGTGGAGGGGAAGCGGATCCGGTACAACATCCAGGACGATCCCCCTCCCGGCGGTTTGGCCTACTACAAAAAGCTTATGCGCCGGCGGAAGGTCCTCTACAAGGGTATTTACTTCCCCCTGGTCAAGGCGTCCCTCGGCAGTGACACCGCCAGCACCAAGACCGACAGCATCACCTTCGGCACAACGAACACAACCTTCATTATCTTCCCCTGCAACAGCGGAGACTGGCGCTTTACGGAAGAGTTTGCCACTGAGGAGGAGGCTATTGCCTGGGTAAAGGCGTTTACACCGGCCAGCGCCGACGCGAATACCGGCGGAGGCGCGGACGGGACGGAGCTGAGACATGCGAGCAGTAAGATTTGATCTGGCCGGCCGGGAGCGGTACCTGTGCTTTACCGTGGAGGCCATGTTCCAGCTGGAGGAGCGCTTCGGCGGGACCAGGGAACTCATTGACACCATGTCCGCCAACACCCGGGACGGTTTCGCCGCCGCCTGCAAGGCGGCCGCCATCCTGGCGGAGCAGGGAGAGCTGGCCCGGCGGCAGATGGGATATACACCCCAGCCCATTCTGGAGGAGGACGGCGTTTCCGCCTCTCTGGCCCCTGCGGATCTGGCGCGGCTGAAGTTGGCGGTGACCTCCGCCATCACCCTGGGCTATGGCCGGGAGGTGGAGCCGGAGAACGATGAGGTTGATCTGGGACTGGCAGAACTCAATGAGCAAAAAAAAACAGGGTGACCAGGGCCCACTATATCCGCATCGGGGCCGCCTGCGGCCTCACCCGGGGGGAGACGCTGCTGTCCACGCCGGGTGAGGCCGGGGACCTCTGGGAGCTGTATCTCCGGGACCATGGGGCACGGAAGAAAAAGGAGGATGACTGATGGCGACAAGAACCATATCCACAAAGCTGGCCATTGAGGGGGAGGCTCAATATAGGCAGGCCCTTTCCTCCTGCAACGCGGAGCTGAAGACCCTCAAATCCTCTCTGGCCCTGGCGGAAAGCGAGTATAAAAACAACGCCAACAGCATGGAGGCCCTGACAGCCAAGGGGAAGGCTCTCTCCGACATGCAGGCGGAGCAGGCTAAGAAGGTGTCCCTGCTGGAAAGCGCGCTGAAAAACGCGCAGAGCCACCAGCAGGCCTACGCCGACGCGGCAGCCGACGCGGGGAAGAAGGTGGCGCAATACGCCGCCGAGCTGGAAAAGCTGAAAAGCAGCACTGGAGACACCCAGCAGGAGCAGGCCCAGTTGACCGCCGAGATCGAGAAGTGGACGAAGGTACAGCAGGAGGCCGAGGCCGCCAGCGCCGCCGCCGTCAAGGGCGTGCAGAGCTGGCAGCAGCAGCTCAACAGCGCGAAAATCGAGCAGAACAGTCTCTCCGAGGCCGCCCAGAAAAACAGCCAGTACCTGGAGGAGGCCGCCGCCAGCGCGGACGGCTGCGCAAAGTCCATTGACCAATACGGGAAAGAGGTCAAGGAGGCGGAAAAGGATACAGATGCCTTTTCGGACAAGCTGAAAAATGGGCTTGCTGCTGGAGCCAAGGCTGCCGGTGTCGCTTTTGCGGCGGTAGGTACAGCCGCTGTTGCTGGCGCAAAGTTTTTGAATGACCTTGCAGTTTCCACAGAGGAATACCGTGCCGCACAGGGCAAACTCAATACGGCATTTGAGGCTGCGGGATATTCTACAGAGACAGCGAAAGAAGCGTATGGCACCCTCTTTTCTATCCTGGGAGATACGGATAATGCGACAGAAGCGGCCCAGCTTTTGGCACAGCTGGCAAAGTCTGAGGAGGACGTTGCAAAATGGGGAGACATTGCGGCCGGCGTAACGGGCACCTTTGGGGATGCGCTCCCGATTAACAGCCTGATTGAGGCCTCTAATGAAACCGCTAAAGTTGGGACCGTGACCGGAGCTCTCGCAGATGCGCTTAACTGGGTTAGCATCTCTGAGGATGAATTTAATGAAAAGCTAGCCGCCTGCGCGGATGAAGCGGAACGGACGGACCTCATCACAAAAACCCTGTCGGAAACGTATCAAGCAGCCAGCGATATTTTTAAGGAGAATAATGCAACGCTCCTGGAGGCCAATAAGGCCCAGGCGGAGCTGAACGATACAATGGCCCGTCTGGGTGGCACGGTGGCAGAAATAAAGGCAGAGCTGACAGCGGAATTTGTTCCTTTGCTTGCAGATGTAACCGATGCCTTTATCAACCTCGCGGATGGGGCAGACGGATCAGAAGAGGAATTTTCCAAAGCTATTGATGCATTGATTGGACACGCCGCAGAAAGGCTGCCCGAGCTGCTGGAATTTGGAACGGATATTATTCTCAATGTCCTTGGTGGGATTACCAACGCAGCGCCGCAATTGTCCGAGGGGGCTGTTGCGGTTATCACCTCTCTGACCGAAGGGATTATTGAGGCGATCCCGCAGTTGGCAGAGGCCGCATCCGAATTGATTGGCGGACTTGTACAAGGAATTGCTGACGCAGCTCCGGAGCTGATCCCGGCGGCGGCCGCAGCAGCTGTGCAGTTTGTTCAAGCCGTTATAGACAATGCGCTGCTTTTGAAAGATGCGGCTCTCCATCTGATAGAGGGACTGGCAGACGGCGTACTGGAGGCAATTCCAGTGCTTCTGGAGGCCGCCCCAGAAGTAATTGAAGGTCTTCTTTCGACCTGGCTGGGGGAAATTCCCAAAATTGCGCAGACTGGAGTGAAGCTGCTAGGATCACTGGTTGAACATCTTCCGGAAATCATCCAAACGATTGTGTCTGTTCTGCCTGAGATCATTACCTCTATTTCAGGTGCTCTGCTGGAAAAAATACCGGAAATCGCAGGGGCTGGCGAAGAGCTGTTAACAGCTTTAATTAATAACCTTCCGCAGATTATTGCCGATATCGTGCTGGCAATGCCTGAGATTATCGCCAGTATGACCAAGGCGTTGGCGGATGGCATATCCGCTTTTGAGGATATCGGGGAAAACCTTGTCCGGGGGCTTTGGGACGGAATACAGTCCCTGTCCGGTTGGCTTTGGGACCAGGTGTCCGGCTGGATCAGCTCTATCTGGAACGGGATAACGGATTTCTTTGACATTGCGTCCCCCTCAAAGAAAATGGCATGGGTTGGCGAAATGCTGGTGGAAGGGCTGGCCGGAGCTGTTGACAAAAATGGCGGGAAAGCAGTTGATGCCGTTGGAAAAATGGCATTAGGTATGCTCTCAGAGCTTGAGCCCTATGCAGACAACGCCCGTACTATCGGCGAGAATAACATACAGGGTTTGATCGACGGCACGGTCAGCATGAAGCGGAAACTGACAGCGGAGTACGCAGAGATGGGCCGTTCTGCGATTGATGCCTACAAGCGTGAGGTGGACCAACACTCGCCGTCGAAAGAATTCCAAAAAATCGGCAGCAATGACATCAAGGGAATTATTGAAGGCGCTGGCGGAGAAAAAGAAAGTCTTGTGGCCGCCTACAGCGATGTGGCGAAGGCGGCGGTGGACAGCGTGGAAAAGGCCCTTCCCTCCGATGTGCTCACGCAGTCGCTCCAGCAGTCGAAAAAAGCCTGTGAGGACCTGCTCCGCACCATCGGCGGTCAGCGGTATGAGGTGACGTCCGCCGCGGCCTCCATGCGGGAGCTGCTGGCTGTGGAGGAGAAATCTGCGGCCCAGAAGGAGATTATCTCCCGGAGGGTGGATGAGCTCAACGAGGCCGTGCCGGAGCTGGGGCTTGCCTACGACAGCGTCAGCGATTCCATCAACATGACCGGGGACGCCCTGGAACGGCTGGTGGAGAAATCGGCGGAGCAGCAGGAATACGAGGCCCGGGTGTCCCGGCTCAGCGAGCTCTATATCGAACAGGAGAAAATTTCCCTGGAGCTGGAGGCGGCCCGGGAGGCCCTGAGCCAGGCGGAGGAGGCGGGCGCGGAGAGCGACCAGATCCTTCAGGAGAGCGTCAGCCAGCTCACCACCGCCCAGGAGGAAAACGCCGTTCAGATCAGGGACCTGGAGAGCGCTACTGGAGACTACGGAGACCGGCAGGCGGAGGCCGCCGCCAAGGTGGAGCAGATGACCACCCGGCTGGGTGAGCTGACAACAGAGGTGGACAACCTTTACACCGCCTATGAGGACATCCGCAAAAAGGCGGCGGACAGCATGGAGAGCCAGCTGGGGCTGTTCAAGGACCTGGACGCCAACGCGGAAATCTCCATCGACAGCCTCATTGACAGCCTCCGTGGTCAGGTGGACTACATGCTCACCTACGCCAACAATATCAAGCGCGCCATGGAGATGGGCATTGACAACGGCCTTTTGAGCAAGCTCTCCGATGGACGGAAGGAGTCCGCGCAGATTCTGGCGGCGATTGTTCAGGGCGGTCAGAGAGACATCGACGCTCTGAACGAGCAGTTCGCCAAGGTGGAGCTGGGCAAGGAGTATTTCGCCAAAACCGTGGCGGACATGGAAGTTGAGTTCCGGTCAAAGATGGGGGAGCTGGTAAATGATCTGAACGACGCCCTCAATGAGATGGATCTACAGGAAGAGATGTATACCATCGGCATGAACAATCTGATTGGCCTTATCAACGGCGCGGACAGCCAGCGGGAAGAGCTGGTAAAGCAGTACACGGAGATGGGCAAGGTGGCGGCGGAGGCCTACAAGCGCGAGGTGGACCAGCACTCGCCGTCAAAGAAGTTCATGCAGATGGGGAGCAACGACATCCAGGGGATCATCGAGGGCGTGGAGCGCGAGAAGGCCAGCCTGGCCGCCGCCTACGAGGACTCCGCCCAGGCCGCCCTGCGCAGCATGGAGCGGGCCATGCCCTCCACCTTCCGCGTGCCCCAGGCTGTGGACAACCGGACCGCCGCCCCCGCGGATACGGTCTCCAACCGCTGGGAAGATGTGCCGCCCATCCAGATCCACGTGGACAGGATGGAGGTCCGCAAGGAGGGGGACGCCCAGCGGGTGGCCCAGGAGCTGTACTATCTTACGGCGCGGGAGCTCAGATCGAGGGGAGGCGGCATGCTGTGAGCGGCTTTACCTTTCATGGGGTACACAGCAGTACCTTCGGTATCTACACCCAGGATCAGGCCAGGACCATTCTCCCGGCCCGCCGGGAGGGAAAGATCACCATCCCCGGCCGGTCCGGCAGCTATGAGGGTGTGCGGGGAAACGTGTACGATGAGCGGCTGGAGACCATTCTGTGCGCCTTCAAGTGTCCCGCGGGGAAAACCGTTCCGGAGATTTGCCGGGAGATCGCCTACTGGCTCTCCGGCTCCGGACGGCTCTCCTATGACAAGGAGCCGGACAAGCACTATATGGCCAGCCTCTCCGGCGCGCCGCCTATGGCGCAGCACCTCAAATACGGAGAATTTACTCTGACCTGGTCCTGCAACCCGCCCTTTGCCCTGGGGCGGACGGTGACCCAGCCCATCGCCTCCGGGGAGAACCCGGTGGCGTACCAGGGCACGGCGGAGACGCCCTGCCTCATCGTCCTGCGGAACCCCTCCCTGGCAAATGTCCTCAATGTGACCATTACAGCGATCAAAAGGAGTGATTAAGCTCCTTCCGGGGATTAAGACAGCTCTGTATTCTTACGTTTGATAAAAGGGGAGAAATATGGACAGACGAGAGTTTGAAAAGAAAGTGCGGCAGTTTGACATAAACCTTCTGCGAATACTGTTCAGCGTTTTTACAAGCGCTATTACAACGCTTGTCATTCTCCGCGCGGCTGGGGTGATTCCCTAAGACCATTCCGCGATCCACAGCGCAATGAGCGCCGTAACAGCAGAAACAGCAACAGGAACCAGAATAGAGGAAAACAGAAACCACGCGAGCCGGGAAAGCGCGGTTTGCCAAATGCGCCAGCCCTCATGCGTGACCTGGACATATTCCCCTAAAAGATCATCCATCATAACAAGATCGCGTTTTTTCAGATAGGATAAGACTGAATCCAACGAATAGCGCCAGTTTTTCACGCTGATTTCCCTGGAGGGGGCGTTTTCCTCATGGACGGTGGAAAAAGTCAAATGATCTCTATCGAAATAAACCGTCCCGGCCTCATTCATTTGAACTTTTTTCAATCGGGACAGTAGGATTAATGCTTGAATCGTCATATAGACCACCTCCTCGACGCCATTTTATCATAAGCCGGGGAGCGGGACAACACAAAAAGGAGTGATTGACAATGTACGCCTGCGACTATCTGGAGAGCGGCGTTCTCAACGTCCTGCGGGGCGTCACCTTCCCGGCTCCGGCCAAGTGCTTCCTGGCCCTGTACCTCAACGATCCTGGCGAGAGCGGAGCCAGCGGCACGGAGGTCAGCTACACGGGCTACAAGCGCATGGAGATCACCTTCACCCCTCCGGCGGACGCCAACGGCGGCATGGGGATCCAGAACCTGACGGACATCACCTTTCCCACGCCTGACGCGGCGGTGGGCACCATTACCCATATCGGCGTGATGGATTCCCTGACCGGCGGAAACATGCTGGCCCGGGGGGAGCTCATTGAGCCCCTGGTCATCGGAGCCCAGGAGCCGCCGGTGTTCCTGGCCGGGGATGTGCTGTTCTATCTCACGGGCAACCTGTCCCGGACGTGGAAGACAAAGGTGCTCAACCTCTTCCGGGGGACCACGGTGCAGGGGATTACCCCCTACTTCTCCCTGTGGAACGGTTCGCCGGAGGCCTCCGGATCCGAGCTGTCCGGGGAGAACTACCAGCGTCTGGCCCTCACCTTCGGCGCGCCGGCGGAGCAGCCCTCCGGCCAGATCATCGTGCGGAACGCCGCAGCAGCGTCCTTTCCCCGGCCCTCCACGGCCTGGGGCACCTGGACCCACTCCGCCCTCTACTCCGCCGCATCCTCCGGGGACCCTGTGTACATCAAGGCCCTGACGGAGACGGTGGACCTCAAGCGGGGCTACATGCCCACCATTGCCGAGGGGGCCGTTGAGGTGGGGATCAACTGATGACCGGCGAGCGGCGATACAGCCGGCTCCGCTACTCAGTAAACCGGGAGGAGCGGGAGACCGGCATTGCGGAGACCTTCTCCGAGGCCCTGGGTGCGCTGGCCGGGGCGGCGGTGCCCGTCTTTGTCCGGGAGCGGTACGCGGAGGCCCTACAGGGCTCCGCCCGGGGGACTGTCTCTGTCATCGCGTCCTTCACTGAGGAGGACAGCCTGACGGCGGCGGCGCGCATGTCGGCGGACGTGGTGACGGAGGCGGCCTTTGCCGGGGCGCTTACCGCCGCCGTCAGGGGCTGCAAGAACACCCCCGCCGCGCTGAATTCCGGGGACGCGCTGGCGGCGGCGGTCCACGGCTCCAAGAACCTCCCCACCCGGCTGGAGCTGCCGGACAGCCTGACATCGGAGACGGCCGGGAGCAAGAACATACCCGGGGCGCTGCTGGCCTCGGAGGTGCTGACATCCATGCTGGAGGCCACCTCCCAGACCACGGAGCGGACCACCCTTCAGCTCACCATCCCGCCGGGCGGGGAGCTGCGGATTGACAGCGAGCTGTTCTCCGTCCTGCTCAACGGGGAGAACGCCCTGCACACCCAGTCCGGGGACTGGATCAACATTTCCCGCAGCCTTCTGCGTCTGGTGGTGGAGAGCGCCAGCGGCGGGAGGCTGGAGGGACAGCTCATCTACACGGAGCGCTACCTATGATTGAGATTTTTGACAGAGCCCGGCGGCGGGTGGCCATTGCGGAAAACGCCCACGCCGTATCCGAACAGCAGCGGATCAACGCGGTCTGGTATCTCTATTTCTCCCTGCCGTACAGCGATCCGAAAAACCGCTTCTGCAAGCCCTTCCACTATGTGCGCCACAACGGCGGGGAGCTCTACCGGATCATGCCGGAGACCTTGTACATGGACGAGACCGGCAGCGTCGCCTACCAGTGCGAGCACGTGCTGGCCACCCTCATTGACAATATCCTGTACGGCTACCACGTGGTGGGCAATCTGGGGACCTATACGGCGGACGTGATCCGGTACGTGCTGGACCACCAGCTGGTGCGGAACTGGGTGTTGGAGGCCTGCGACTACCGGAACCAGTTCGAGTACGGCTGGGAGCAGGAATCCCTGCTTTCCGCCCTCTTCTCCATCGCCGCCCCCCTGGCGGGCCCATACATGTGGGTGACAAATACGGCGGTCTACCCCTGGCGGCTGTCCCTGAAGCGGCTGGATACGTCCGGCCGGCCGGAGATGTATATCCGGCGGCGGCACAACATGACCAGCTACCAGCGGGGGCGGGACCCACAGAGCATCGCCACCAGGCTCTATCCCTTGGGCTACGGCGAGGGGGTCAATCAGCTGGACATCCGCTCCGTCAACAGCGGCGAGCCCTACCTTCAGAGCCCCAGGTCCATCACAGACAAGTACGGTATCATTGAACGGGTCTGGGTGGACCGGCGCTATGAGGACCCGGCCTCCCTCAAGGCCGCGGCGGAGGCCATGCTCCGGGAATTACAGGAGCCCATGGTCTCCTATGAGATCGGTTTTCAGGAGATGACCTCCTCCGACTTTGACCGGGCCGCCGTCGGGAAACGGGTCCGGATCATGGACCCGGAGAACGGGGAGCCTGTGGACACCTTCATTACGGAGATCACGAGGAACCACGAGGACGCGGCGCTCTCCTCCCTTGTGGTGGCCAACCGGGAGACATCGATCGCGTCCTCCGTGGCGGACCTGGCGGACCGTCAGCGAATTGAGGAGACCTACGCCCAGGGGGCCACGCAGATCTACAGCCAGGCCCTTCAGGCCAACTGCGACAGCGCCTCCGGCGCGGTGATGGACTTTTTCATCCCGGAGGAGATGCGGATCATCAACAAGGTCCTGGTGAAGATCCGCATAGGCCGTTTCCGGGCCTACTCCAAGAGTACGGAAAGCGACGCGGCAAAGGTGGTCACTTCCTCCACCACGGACGACGAGACCCGCACCAGCTCCGACGGCGGGGCCACCAGGACCACCAGCTCCTCCGGAGGGGGGAGCCAGGCCACCAGTTCAGCTGGAGGCGGCAGTCAGACCACCAGCTCCTCCGGCGGCGGCAGCCAGACCACCAGCTCGTCAGGCGGCGGGGCTTCCACCACCTCCGAGGGGGGCGGCGGGTCCACCACGGATACAGGAACCAGCGGCATCAACGTGGTGTACGACTACGGCCAGACGGAGCTGGGAGGATCGGACAAGCATGGGCATAGATTCCGCTATGTCCGCTCCCATCAACACCGGGTGACCTTTCAGGACCACACGCACCGCGTGGAAATTCCCAGCCACATCCACAGCATCTCTATCCCCAGTCACACCCACAATGTATCTATCCCCAGTCACACCCACGATGTGCGGATCCCCAGCCACACCCATGAGGTGTCCATTCCGAATCACCGGCACACCATCACCATCCGGGGACACTCCCACAAGGTGACCGTTCCCGCCCACTCACACAGCATCACACCGGGCATTTTCCGGTTTGGAAACCCGAAGGCGTTTGCTCTGTACGTGAACGGGGTGAAGAAGGCGGACTTCTCCGGGGGCACTGCGGAGCTGGACATCACCGGCTATCTGTTGGACAAGGACAGGAGGATCCCCAGGGGGAGCTGGCTGTCCCTGGAGGTGCGGCCAGACGATCTGGCTTACATCTCCCTAGATCTGATGATCCAGGGCTTTGTCCAATCCCGTGGAGATATGACGGTATAAAAAGGAGAATTTGCTATGAGTACGACGCTTTATCCCGGCATCGCCTTTTCGCCTCAGACCGTGCTGGCGGACAACATTGGCGCGGCGGATACGATTATTCCGGTGGCAGACGTGTCCTGTTTTCCGGACGGACCGAACCTCGCCACTATCGGGACGGATGAGACGGGAGAAACCGTTTTTTACGCCGCCAAGACGGCGGACGCCCTCTCCGGCTGCCAGCGAGGCGTGGAGGGGGAGGCCAGGACCTGGATGGCGGGCGAGCCCGTCGGCAGAAACTTTACGGCAAAGGACCACAACGATCTGATTGATCTTCTGGGCCAAAAGCAGGATAAGTTTGAGGGTAAATCAGGCCAGGTGGTGGGGTTCAACGCTGAGGGAAAGGCCGTCCCCCAGGAGCCGCCTGTCCCGCCGGACGCAGTGACGGTGCCTGGCGGCGGGGAGATCGAGATGGAGGAGAGCCTGGGCGAGGGCCCGTACACCTTCGAGTACGCGCCGGATGAGGAGGGCAGCGCGGTCCAGGCGTCGCAGGTAGGATACGACAGCACGGAGAGCGGCCTGGAGGCGGAGACGGTGCAGGGGGCGCTGGATCGGTTGAGCGCGATCAAGGTGGACGTGGGAAGGGTGAGCAATCCTACTCTGCTGGATAACGGGTACTTCGCGGACCCGATCAATCAGCGGGGACAGATGGAGTACATCGACTTCGTGTATACGATTGACCGGTGGGTCACCGAAGGCGCAATAATAAAAGTCGAAGACGATGGGCTGCAGCTGGAAAATCCATCAGAGGGTGCAGTGCAGTTCGTTACAAACTTCGAGGCATCCCGACTTATTGACAATCAAGTATATACTGCCGCGATTCTGGCAAAGAACTTGGTCGGTAGCGGTATAATGATTATTCAACATCGGGCGGGCATGTATACGTATTTAGCGGCTAATGCACTTTCCGAAGGTCTTACTGCCACATCAGGTCAAATATCGACATCCGGAATCCCCCTTTTCGGCATTACGATAAGACTGGAACCGCACTCCTCGGTTAAGCTTATCGCCGCCAAGCTGGAGCTCGGCCCCGTGCAGACCCTCGCACACAAGGAGGGCGACACATGGGTACTCAATGACCCGCCGCCCAATAAGGCGCTGGAGCTGGCGAAGTGTCAGAGGTATCAAGAAAAAGTAACAAGTATTCGTACAGGCAACTCGACACTTGGCGGATATGTAGCAGTTGGAGGAGAACACAACCGCTTGCTATTTGCGGAACCAATTCCGTTCAAAATAAGAAAGAGGGTCATGCCGATTATAAAAGATGTGATTCTTGTTCCGATCTTGGATGATGGTACTGCTACAACCGAAATGCGCCCTACCATTGATTGGTCTTATTGTACAGAGGATGCACTGTTTCAATGCGCGGTTTCTAGTCAGTATGCAATTGAACCGGGCAGAAAATATTATATTTCATTTTTGGCAGATGCAAATTTATAGGAGCCCTACATGAACGAATTTTACAACCACCAGTATATTACTATTGACGCAGAAAGCCGTATTGTCTTAGGCTGGTCCGACGGCCTACACCATTTCGAGGATAGGTGATGCAATGTCAATTTACGTAAGAGACGCCGACGGCAACCGGCAGAAGATCGCCGGCGTTGGCCTGCCTGGCCCCGCCGGGAAGAGCGCATACCAGTACGCCGTGGAGGGCGGATTTACCGGCACGGAGGAGGAGTTCCGGGCGGTTGTAGGGATAAGGAACAACGACAATCTGCTGGATAACTGGTATCTCGCAGACCCGATCAATCAGAGAGGGCAGAATGTCTATACCACCACAGGATTTACCATAGACAGGTGGTTCGGTTTTTCTGATGGCGAAACTTATCCGATGCATGTAGAGGTAACAAAAACCGGACTGTATTTTCCTAACAGCAATAATGGCATAAGTCAGCGATTTGAACCTGCACTCGACACAAAGATTACCTATACATTTTCATTCATGGAAGACACTGGAGAAGTATATTCTTCAAAAATTGTTCCAGAAGAGTATATTGCTCTCAATGGCACTTCTTTCGGGTTGTTTTATCAGGGCACGTCTCTTTTCTTCAAGCCAGCTAGTGGCAAAAAATTTATAGCCGTCAAGCTGGAGCTCGGCCCTGTGCAGACGCTGGCGCACAAGGACGCCTCCGGCAACTGGGTACTCAATGATCCGCCGCCCAATAAGGCGCTGGAGCTGGCGAAGTGTCAGAGGTATCAACTTCCGCTACTAGACAGAAGTGGAAATTACGGTTGCCCTATTGGGTTTGGAGTATTCCAAAATACGCTTGGCCGCATCATAATCCCGACACCTACAACCATGCGGGGTACGCCTACCCTTACGGTCTTAAATGGCAACATCAGCGCCTTTGAGATTATCGACGTTAGTGGTACCCCTCATCCGGTGGCGACTATAACTACACAAGGTAAGTTCAGTAATGGGATCTACTTGGGGGTGACCATCACCGATACAATTGCCACTTCGCCCTCCATCTGTGCTCTGAAATATACAAGTACGGGCATACCAATGCTTGATTCTAATCTATAAGGAGGAAAACATGAACAAATTTTACAACCGCCACTACATCACTACTGATACCCAGGGCCGTATCACCTCCGGATGGAGCAACGGCCCACTCCCTGACCGCGATACAGCTGGGGCAATCTGCATCAACGAGCAGGGCGGCTACCAGTTCCGGCTCTTTCCCGGCGGCGAGGAGAACCCGCCCCTTTACACCATGGACGGCATCCCGCTGTACAAGTGGGACGGTGAGCAGGCCATCCCCCGCACCGAGGAGGAGATCGCCGCTGACCGGGCCGCCATCCCGGAGCCCCCGCCCAGCCCCCAAGAGCAGCTGCGGGCGGATGTGGACTTTCTGGCTGCTATGCAGGGGGTGAGCTTATGAGCGTGTATGAGATGGCGAAAGCCTACTACCCCCGCCTATGGAACAAGTCCCGCCTGGAGGCTCTCGTGGCCGCAGGGAGGATGACGGAGGCGGAGATGGAGGAAATTATCAACAACAAGGAGGCGTAAGCTATGCCTGAGATTTGCAGTCCCAACGATTGCCCGGTGTCTGTCCGGGTGGAGGCGTTGGAGCGGGAGTTTGACCGTTACCGGGGAAATTCCACAGATACGCACAGGCAGATGTTTGATCGGATCGGGGCCCTGGAACAGAGCGGGTCCGCGCTCAGAACCAAGCTGGACGGCATGGATGAAAAGCTGGACGCACTCACCGAGACCGCGAACACATTGGCGGCGAAGCCCGGCAAACGGTGGGAAAGCCTGGTGGGCTACGTGCTGAGCGCTCTGGCCGGGGCGTTCACTCTATGGATGGCATTGGGTATGCCGGGGCTGAAATAACAAGGAGGTACATATGAACAACTACATGAAGAAGTGGCTGCGGTGCGCCGGCGTGCGGGCCGTGAAGACAATGGCGCAGACGGCGGTGGCCACCATCGGCGCATCCACCGTCCTCTCCGCCGTGGACTGGCGGGTGACGGTCTCCGCCGCGGTGCTGGCCGGGCTGCTGAGCCTGCTGACCAGCGTGGCGGGCCTGCCGGAGGTGGAGAATGGGAACGGCTAACGAGCTCCTGACCATCACCCGGCGGCAGACCGGCGTCTGTGAGTGCCCGCCGGACAGCAACAGCTGCCGGTACAACACCTGGTACTATGGCCGGGAGGTATCCGGTAAGGGCTATCCCTGGTGCATGGTATTCGTCCAGTGGTGCTTTGACCAGGCCCGTGTGCCCCTGCCCGCCAGGACCGCCTCCTGCGGCACGCTGATGAACGCGGCAAAGCAGTTCGGGACCTGGGTGACCAGGGACTTCCAGCCGTGTGACGTGGTGATCTACGATTTCTCCGGCAAAAAGCGCACAACGGAGCACTGCGGCATTGTGGAGCAGGTCATCCCGGGATATGGCGTACAGGCCATTGAGGGCAACACCAGCGAGGCGGGCAGTCAGTCCAACGGCGGCATGGTCTGCCGGAAGAACCGCCCCAGCAAGTACATCATCGGGGCCGTGCGGCCTCAGCTTGAGCAGGAAGAGAAGGAGGACATTATGACCGGAAAGGAAATCTATGACGCGCTCCAGGATTATCTGAAGACGCAGACGGTGCCTGCGGGCGTGCAGGAGGAGTACCAGGAGGCTATCCGGATGGGCGTCACCGACGGGACCAACCCCTGCCAGCTGGTGCCCAGATGGCAGGCGGCATTGATGGCCAAGAGGGCAGCAGAGCATAAATAGTGCTTGCATTCCCGGGCGTGATTCGATAAAATATCAGAGAAAGGAGCGTGGCAGCATGACGGATAACGAGAAGATTCGGAGCTTTGGCGATATGGTACAGGCCACGGAGAAGCTGACAAAACCGTGGAGGCTTGCGCTTATCATCACCAACGCGCTTTGGGCAATAGTGTTTCTGGCGTTCATTCTGTTGGCCTATCTTACGCCGGATACCACCTATCAGGTGCAGAATTTTGAGCAGCAGACGCAAATGCAGTCTTCCGGAACGGAGGTTGTCACGCAGGGGTAAGCAGCGTTGGCAAGACAAATCCAAGTCCGCAGGCCTGGGGCAAAACGCCCGCAAAAGCCAAGAGCGGCGAAGGGACGAAAGAAAAGGCGGTGACCGCTGTATGAACGGCCAGCACCGTGCCATCCGAATTCTTTTGCAGGAAATGGGTCCGCGCCGGGCGGAGAGCTACATACAGGCGTTTGATCTGCGGGACGATGAGTCCATGTATATCATCGAACGAGAAGTCAGGCGGAAATCCATTCAGCAGATTGCCTCCGCCCACAATGTATCCGCAGAAACCGTGAAGCGGCGGCGCAGGTCCGGATTTCAGAAAATCGCGGAGCAGATCAATCATTCCTCCACTATCTCTGCTGCCATGATGCAGTGAGAGACCAGGGTCACCGTATTGCGGTGACCCTTTTTTGACCCAAAACCGGCATTTTGACATGCCGGTTTTTTGATATGATATGGGTACAAGGAGGAGGCGAAGCCTATGGATCAATTTGCGTTCCCCGGATTTTCCGCATCCAACATGCTCGCCTGCGTGGTGGACGGCACGGACATCTATCAGACCGACTACGCCGGGAACCGGCAGCTGATCGGCAAGACCCTGTCCGCCTACAGCGAGCTGGAGCAGACCATCACTGAGTATTACAACAAATTGGTGGAGCTGGGCGTCATCATCCCGCCCAAGTCCCAGGAGGAGCTGATGGCGGAGATGCAGAAGTTCATGCTGGAGATGTCCGGCATTATCGCCGGCCTGTCAAACGAGGTAAAGGAGTTGAGGAGCCGTGAATCTGGACAATGTGCTTGCAGCTGTGGGCAGGATGTTCCCCAGCGCGAACCTAAACGGAGCGGTGGAAAAGGCGCAGGAGGCAATCAACGGGACGGCGAACAGCCTTGACGGCGTCAGCGCCACCGCCCAGAAGCTGGGCCTGAACCGGCAGATGGTAGAGGATATCTACCGCAAGTACGGCAGCACCATGCAGGGACGGGCCGTCTGCGGGCTTCTGGGCACCACTCCTGAGGCGCTGAAGGCCGACGCGGAGAGAATGCTGGGCGGCGGTTCCGCGCCCTTCCAGCCCCCTCAGAACGCCCGGCAGGGCACAAGCAGATTCCCCCGGCTGAAATAGCCGTTGGAATAAATTCTATTCAAAAGGAGTGAGACAAATGGAGGAATCCAAGAGCGGTATGAGTTGGATTGGCGTGCTGTTCGTCATCCTGGTCATCTGGGCCATCTTCGGCGGCGGCTTCGGCAATGGCTGGGGCAATCGCGGCAACTGCGCCTACGATGGCTGTAACCGCGTGTCCAACTGCGAGGTGGAGAAGCGGGAGATCATCGACAGCGCCCGCACCCAGTATCTGACCGAGCAGCAGGGTGAGACCACCCGTCTTGCCATTCGGGACAGCCGTGACGCGGTGATGGGTCAGGCCAGCCGCATCTACGAGGCGCAGCAGGCTGAGAAGATCTTCGATCTGAAGATGGAGAACATGAGCCTGAAGAACAACTTCTACACCAAGGAGTTGGTTGGCGGCCTGTCCCAGCAGCTGGAGCGCTGCTGCTGCGAGTTCAACCGCCGGTTGGACGGCATTGAGTGCGATATGCTCAAGCAGCCCAAGCTCTCCGGTGTGGCGGCTACCTGCAACGGGCAGCTGGTCCCCGCGATTTTCCGCAACGACTGCGGCAACTGCTTCGGCAGAAACCGCGACATCTGATGTCAGGCCCTGCTGGCCGGGAATTTGGGCGGGGCCATTGGCCCCGCCCTCTGCTTAGAAAGGAGAAAGATTATGAGCTGTAAATCCGCAATTTTCACCGCCAATACCAATGCCCAGGCCGTTGCCGCAGGCGGTACGCTGGCCCTGGGCTCTACGATCCGCCGCTATGGCTGCAACCTCAACCAGAACGGGAACAGCATCACCATTAACGGGTGTGACGACGCGGGCTATTACGACGTCAAGGCCTCCGTCACCGCCGCGCCCACCGCCGCCGGGACCGTTACCGTCTCTCTGTTCCGCAACAACGTAGCCGTCCCTGGGGCGGCTGCTTCCGCCGCTGTGTCCACTGCCGGGAACCCTGTCAACCTGTCTATTGTGGCCCTGGTGCGGGAGTTCTGCTGCGGCGATGACTCCGCCCTGACCCTGGTGCTGTCCGGCGCGGCCTCCACCGTCTCCAACGTGGCCGTTGTGGCGGAGCGTATCTGATGGGCGGCGTGCTGCTGGGCTTCGCCCTGGGCGCGATGGCCTTCACCGCCCAGGGCCGGGAGTTGGGGAACCGGCTGGGAGAAGCCGCGATGGCACAGGCGAAGAAGGTGATGGACCGTGCAAAGGAACCCGCAGAACAATCTGCCGGAGCCGCTGGGGATCATCGTCATCCTGGCTAACTTCTGCTTCGGGCTGTGGAATGTATATTCCAACGCCCGGCAGGAGAAGAGGCAGACCGCATACGATCAGCGGCAGCAGCAGTTGATGGCCATGCTGTCGGAGCTGCGGGAGGAGATAGGAGGAAGTGACTGATTATGCACCGTCAGATTGAGAAAAACAAGCACATTCTGTGGGAAGAGATGGAACGGGTGGGCAGCCAGAAGATGACGCCGGCGATTGCCGAGCGGCTTGCTGTGTATCGGGACGCCTACAAGGCCCTGCATATGCTCTGCGAGGAGGATATGGAGCCGGAGGACCGCAGCGCCCACGCCTCGGAACACAAGGCGCTCACGAAGGAGACCGCCCTGGAGTGGACCGGCCGCATGCAGAACGAGGACGGCACCACAGGCCCCCACTGGTCCATGGAGCAGACGGAGCAGGCCCGCAAGCAGCGGGGGATTGACTGCGATCCGCTGGAGTTCTACGTCACGATGAATATGATGTACTCCGACTACTGCAAGGCGGCGGAGAAGGTCAACGCCAGCAGCGTGGACTTCTACGCCTACATGGCCAGAGCGTTCTTGGATGACAAGGACGCTGGGGACGGAAAGATCAGCAGATACTTCAGTTGTGTCGTCAAGCATTAATTTTGAAGATTTCTGGTAAATACCCAGCCCTCTTTCGTGGCGCGGCGGCCCGCCCAGCCGCAGACGTATGGGCCGTTATGGATGAGCTTGTGGAGTCCCTCCGCATTGCGAATGCAGGTGTGTATGAGAGTATGATCCTGGAACTTGATGTATTTCAAGATTGCTAGCGCGTTACTTACAAATAAAAATATCTCTGTATAGCAAAACTCCTAGAACCATTGAGGCTCTAGGAGTTTTGGGGTTACCTGTCGGAGATTCGAACCACGGGCTAACTGCACCAGCAGCGGCTGATCCGGTTTATGGAGTGCCTGATTTGCGTTTCAAAGCAGAAGGTGTTCCTGATCCTGGACAATCTGAAAGTCCATCACGGGCAAGCTTGCTGCGTCCTCGCAGGAAAAGCACAAGGATAAAATTGAAGTGTTTTTCCTGCCGCCCTATGCTCCGGAATATCATCCGTATGAATACCTGAATCATGCTGTGAAGATTTCTGCTCATTCAGTCCAACAGCCCTATACTGCGGAAGACCTCTGTCATAAAATTCCGTCATTCATGCGGAAATTACAGCATCATCCGTCTCTCGTGTCCAGATTTTTCCTCCGTCCAACGCTTTCCTGTCTTTATGTGCAGAAGTAATATATAACATTATTCAGCATAGCGGGGTGGCTGTCAATTCGACAACGTTTTCTTGTAATACTTTACAGCTGAGAGGGAGAAAATCGGGGGGCATAGGGAGGATGCCAGGGTAAAAATGGGTACAAAAAGGGCCGTAGCAACGAATTGCTACAGCCCTCTCGGGTGTCATTATTTGTCAGACATTATGCGCGTCTTAAATCAGACGTTATCAGGACTGTTACTTGATCATGGAAGCGATCTCTTCTGCGAAGTTCTCCTGCTTCTTCTCGATGCCCTCGCCCTTCTCAAAGCGCACCGCGCCCAACAGACGGATCGTCACACCGGCGGCCTTGGCGGCGGTGTTCATATATTGCTCTACTGTCACCTCGCCGTCCTTAACGAAATCCTGTTGCAGCAGGCAGTTCTCGGAGTAGAACTTGTTGAGTTTGCCCTCCACGATCTTCTCCTTGACCTGAGCGGGCTTGGAGGCCATCTTGGGATCGTTGTCCATCTGAGCCAGCATGATGCGCTTCTCCTCGTCCAGCACATCTTGTGTGACCTGGCTCTTGTCCCAGAATCGGGGATTGAGGGCAGCAATCTGCATAGCGATGTCTTTGCCAACCTCCAGCACCTTGTCGCCAGCCTCGCCGTCAACCTCCAAGTTCACCAGCACGCCGATCTTGCCGCCGGCGTGGATATAGGGTACGCTCACGCCCTCGGCAAAGCGGGCGAAGCGGCGGACCTTAATGTTTTCGCCAATTACCAGTACCATCTCCTGCTGCTGCTGGGTGACGGTCAGATCCGTGCCGTCGTACTTGCAGTCCATGAGCGCGTCCAGGTCAGAGGGGGCCTGAGCAGCCACAGTGGCAGCCACGCCCTTGACGAAGTTCACAAATTTCTCGTTCTTGCCTACAAAGTCGGTCTCGGCGTTGACCTCAACCACCACGCCCACGCCGTTAATAACGCCAGCGTAGGCCATGCCCTCGGCGGCAATGCGGCTAGCCTTCTTGGCGGAAGCGGCCAGGCCCTTCTCACGCAGGTACTCAACCGCCTTGTCCATGTCGCCGTCAGAGGCGGCCAGAGCCTTCTTGCAGTCCATCATGCCCACGCCGGTCATCTCGCGCAGGTTTTTTACATCAGCAGCTGTAAAAGCCATATTTATTTCCTCCATATCAATATATTAAAAGTCACAGAAAAATGAGGCGGGACGGGCCCGCCCCACTTCATTATATTTACTCAGCAGCAGGGGCATCCTGCTCCGGAGCTTCGTTCTGCTCGCCCTGGCGGCCTTCAATCATGGCGTTTGCCATAATGGAGGAGATGAGCTTGATAGCGCGGATGGCGTCATCATTGCCAGGGATGGGGTAGTCAATCTCGTCGGGATCGCAGTTGGTGTCGGCAATGGCAACCACGGGGATGCCCAGCTTGTGGGCCTCGGCAATGGCGTTGCGCTCCTTGCGGGTGTCCACGATGAACAGGGCGCCGGGGAGGCGCTTCATCTCCTTCACGCCGCCCAGGTACTTCTCCAGCTTGGCGATCTCGCCCAGGTGCTTCATGACTTCCTTCTTGGGCAGCATGTCGAAGGTGCCGTCCTCCTGCATGGCCTTGAGCTGATTCAGCCGGTCCACCCGGGTGCGCATGGTCTTGAAGTTGGTCATCATGCCGCCCAGCCACCGGGCGTTGACGTAATACTGGCCGCACCGGCCCGCTTCCT
>OFFP01000328.1_pt1 | contig 39669 bp, 34 predicted proteins | sample 1521431 | NCBI WGS metagenome assembly OFFP01 (sample SAMEA3504104, study PRJEB24116) | mouse gut metagenome | biome: mouse gut; feature: mouse-associated habitat; material: faeces | place: Denmark | collected 2011
CGGGATTCGAACCCGTGGCCTCAACAATGCGAATGTTGCGCGCTCCCAACTGCGCTAATACCCCGCGACTAAATTATTATATCACGGAAAATATCAAAATGGAAGAGTTTTTTGATTTATATTTGCAAGATTTTTCTGGCTATAATTTAATTCAGCCAGCAGTACAGCTGCTAAACAGCCGCACAATGATAATGAGATAATATAGTAAATCAGTTCTTGAACACTTGTTTCGTAATATCCCGACACACCAAATACCGTTGTAATAGGGTAAAAGTTTTTAAGCGGATTAGACATACTCATAAACAATGCCGAAAATGAATATATTTCAGCCAACACTAACGCTGCCCAATAACTCTTTTTTATATAAGGAACGATGGCAATAATAGGTGACACCGCAAAGAACACCCCAGCCCCTTGTATCAGATACATTTTTAAGAAATCAAGAACTATCTCCATATAGAGTGCTGAAAAATGCAGTGCGGCTTCAATTACGAGGGTTATGATAAAGATCAGTAAATAGATTAGAACACTCAAAACGAAAGTGACGATCATCTTTGCGGCAGTTAATTTTGCTTCGTTTATGGGAATTAGACGAAGATATTTTATCGTATCATCTTGTTCCTCTCTGCAGATCATATTACTACCCATCAACGCAGTCATGGCAGGAAGAACAAACATTGTAGCCCATGTTAAAGCGGCAGCCATATACCAGCCACTGCTTTCAGAAAAGTCTACACCAGACAGCCGAATAATAGTAAGTGGCTAATTATAAATATTTTGGCTAACTGATAGAACTATGTGGATATATTCAAGAAGAAAGAAGAACAGTAAAATGTAATAGGGTAAATAACTATGGCAAAAAGACCAGTACCAAAACTGTTGGATCAGAACTACGCCTTTGTAGATCGGACGTTGCTGGTAAATGATGTTGATTTTGAAAGACTGGGAGATGAGACCGGATTCGAGGAAGGAACGGCGGACATGTTTTTTCTTTGATGTATGGAAAGGTTCGTATGGAGGAATATGCGCAGTTGATGAGTATTTGAAAAAAGAAGATCAGGCGGAAGAGGCGGAGGTAAAAGGGATGATTACGGCAGCCGTATGCGGGATGGGAATGATGACTGTAGAAATGACGGTAATAGGTTGGTATTCGATAATAGAATTTAGGCTCATGCGCAAAAGGCGATCGCGCAGACCGTGTAATTAAGGGTTGAAATGCAGGTAAGTGTGAGTGTATAATAATTCTAAAGATTGTAAAAACATGTATGAAATGAGGAGACACAATGGCTAAGAAATCAAGAAAAGAACGGAAACAAGCCGCAGTAAAACAGAGTGCGGAGAAGCAAAAGAAGGTGGGACAAGAATTGATGCCGGAGGCTGTAGTGGAAATCCATGAGAATGTAGAGAAGAGGGCTGCGGGAGAAGAGGCTGCGAAGGAAGCCGGAAAGGCAGAAGAAGCGAAGAAGGCAGCAGGAGAAGAGGAGGCAAAGAAAGCGGCGGAGGAAGCCGCTAGAAAAGCCGCAGAAGAAGAGGAAGCGAAGAAAGTGACAGAAGAAGAAAAAGCGAAGAAAGCCGCGGAAGAAGAGGAAGCGAAGAAAGCAGAAGAAGAGGCTGCAAAGAAGGCAGCGGAAGAGGAAGCAAAGAAAGCCGCAGAAGAAGCTGCCAGAAAAGCAGCGGAAGAGGAAGCGAAGAAAGCTGCAGAGGAGGAAGCTAGAAAAGCCGCAGAAGAAGCCGCCAGAAAAGCCGCGGAAGAGGAAGCGAAGAAAGCCGCAGAAGAGGAAGCCAGAAAGGCAGAAGAGGCAGCAAAGAAAGCCGCGGAGGAGGAAGCGGAACAGCTTGCCGCAGAGAAGAGGGCGCAGGTGCGTAAAATATATGAGAAGCGCTTCGCAAAGCATTTGGATGAACTGAAATGGTTATATATGGAATTATACGGGAATGGCTCGATGTTCGCCGAGCTGTGCGATAACTTGTATCGTTTCTATGAAGCGCGTAATGACGACCTGAAGGAGAGGGACAGCAAGAGAGAGGAATGTCCGGACTGGTATAAACAGAATGATATGCTGGGAATGATGTTCTATATTGATAATTTCGCCGGCAATATGAAGGGCGTTGAATCGAAGCTTGAGTATCTTGAGAAGAGCAATGTGAATTATATCCATCTGATGCCGTTCTTGGATACTGTGGAAGGACGTTCGGACGGCGGGTACGCAGTGGCGGATTTCCGTAAGGTACAGGAGAAGCTGGGGACGATGGAGGACCTGGAAAGCCTGACGGCGGCATGTCATAAGAAAGACATGAATGTCTGTATGGATTTTGTCATGAATCATACGTCAGAGGATCATGAATGGGCGAAAAAGGCGCGTCAGGGAAATGGGGAGTATATGAGCCGCTACTTCTTCTTTGATAACTATTCGATTCCGGCAGAGTATGAGAAGACAGTGCCGCAGGTATTTCCGACGACTGCGCCGGGGAATTTCACATGGCTTGAGGACGCGGAGCATTTTGTAATGACTTCCTTCTATCCTTATCAGTGGGATCTGAATTATAAGAATCCGAGAGTATTTAACGAGATGATGTATAATTTCCTGTTCCTGGCGAATAAGGGAATTGATATTATCAGGATTGACGCGGTTCCTTATATATGGAAAGAGTTAAATACGCAGTGCCGGAACTTGCCGCAGGTACATACGATTGTCCGGATCATGCGTATCATAAGTGAGATCGTATGTCCAAGCGTGCTGCTTCTCGGGGAAGTTGTCATGGAACCGGAGAAGGTGGTTCCGTATTTTGGAACGGTGGAGAAGCCGGAATGCCACATGCTTTACAATGTGACGACGATGGCGACTACATGGCATACGGTGGCGACCAGGGATGTAGGGCTTCTGAGGCAGCAGCTTGATATCGTGAACGGGCTGCCGAAAGAGTATGTGTTCCTGAATTATCTGCGCTGCCATGATGATATCGGATGGGGATTGGATTACGCGTCTCTGGAGCGCGAGGGCATCAGAGAGCGTCCGCATAAGCAGTATCTGAATGATTATTTCCAGGGATACGCGGGAGAGAGCGTAAGCCGCGGCGAACTGTATAATGCGGATCCGGTCAGCGGAGATGCGAGATTCTGCGGAACGACGGCGTCTATGTGCGGGATCGAGAAGGCAGGATTCGAGCAGGATGCGGAGGCGATGGAACGAGCGATCCGCAAGGATGTTATGCTTCATGCATATATGTTCATGCAGTCCGGAATTCCGGTACTTTACAGCGGAGATGAGATTGGCCAGGTGAATGACTATACTTACAAGGAAGATCCGAATAAAGCGGCAGACTCCAGATATATCCACCGCGGCGCCATGAGATGGGATCTGGCGGCGAATATTACAGATCCGGAGACCGTGGAAGGTAAAGTGTTCGAGAAGCTGGATCAGTTGGAGCAGATCCGTAAGACGGAGAAAGTATTTGTGTCTAATGCGGATACTTGGACGCTGGATACATGGGAAGCCGGCGTATTATGCATCGGCAGATATTATGACGGAGAGAAGATACTGGGACTGTTTAATTTCAGCGAATATGACAGGACAGCGTGGATCAATGAGACAGATGGTATGTATACGGATCTTATTTCCGGTGAGAAGATGGAAGCACGGGGCGTGAATATTCCGGCATTCGGATTCTATTATCTTAAGAAAGACGAATAAATAGGATCGTATTTCTGGATTTTTACAATATCGGGGTCAAAAGGCATTTTGACCCTGATATCATTTTCAGACATGCACAACGGTAACGCTTTAGGTTTAAAATCAAGAAGAATTGGAAAGGCTAAGAATACTGCGATCAATATCAGAGTATTAAATATATTCGAAAGAGAATAAGATAGATTAAATACATTGGAGATTCTTGGAGGACTGATAGATGAAGCGAGGGAAAAAAGTATTTGCGGCAATTCTTGTGATGATTCTTATGCTGAGTATGGGCATGACGGCGTCTGCGACAGAGCAGGTCCAGGAAGGAACGGAGCAGGAGGTTGCCGGGAATGCGGATACCGAACTGTCGGAGGAAGAAAGATTACAGCAGGAACTGGATGCAGTATATGCATTGCCGGTCGAGTCGAACAATATCAAGGGATGGCCTCAGGGACCGGGAACGTACGGAGAAGCTGCCATTGTTATGGAAGTGGAGACCGGAAGTATCCTGTATGCAAAAAATATTGATGTACATCATTTTCCGGCGAGCATTACAAAGGTATTGACGACGCTGATCGCATTGGAAAACGGACAGTTTACAGATCCGGTATATTTCTCCCATGATTGCGTGGCATTTCTGCAGCCTGACGAGGCGTCCATCGGTATGAAAGAAGGAAACCAGATCTCTTTGGAACAAGCGTTGTATGCGACTCTTCTGGCGTCGGCGAACGAGGCGGCATACGCGGTGGGAGATAATGTCGGAAAGAATGCGGGGCATGATTATAACTGGTTTGTCGAGCAGATGAATCTTCGCTGCCAGGAGTTGGGCGGCGCTAATTCGAATTTTGTGAATACAAGCGGGCTTCATGATCCGAATCACTATACATGTGCAAGGGATATGGCGCTGATCAGCCGGGAGATGTTCCGGCATCCGGAATTCTTTACGATTGCCCAGACTTACGAATATAAGATCCCGCAGTCTGAGACTACAGAGGAGCATATATTCCAACAGCATCATAAGATGATGGATTCAAATGATGAAAACTATTATGAATATGTGATCGGAGGGAAGACGGGGTATACGTCGGACGCGCTGTCAACATTGATCACTATGGCGGATAATGGAAGTATGCAGTTGGTGTGTGTGGTGCTTAAGACACATGGGAAGAATGTTTATCCGGACACAAAGAATCTGCTGGAGTATTGTTTTACAAATTTCAGCAAGGTAGCGGCGGCAGATTATGAGACGTCTGAGGATATACAGGCGATTGGAGATGTGCAGGCTGCGGCTTCTGAAGGTGTGCAAGGTGTTCAGGGCGTTGAGACGGCTGCAGAAGCCGCAGCAGGGACGGCAGAAGGAGCGCCAGAGACGGCAGAAGGAGCAGCAGGGGCAGAAGAAGCGCCAGAGGCTACAGAAGGAGAACCAGGGGCGGCAGGCACGGCAGGCGCATCGGGAGACGGTTCAGGGGCAGCGCCGGATGGAAGCGTAACCCATGATGGCTCCGGGGGAACAGCAGATAACAGCAGCGGCTTTGTCATTCTTCCGAATGGGGTGGAATTCAAGGATCTGGAGCTAGAGATCATACCGGACAGCGATGTGAGCAGTGAGGGAACTTTGGAATACCGCTACAGCGGTAATCTGATGGGGAGCGTAAGAGCCGTCCTTAGTCCGTCATATCTGGAGAAACGCGCGGCAAAGCCGGAGAGCGAAGCTGTGGAGAAGGATTCTCCTGAAAAAGTGAAAGAAAAAGAGAAAAAAGTGATAGGAAAAGATCTGCTGAAGGATAAGACACTTCTTGAGAAAGGAATTCTTGCCGCCGCCAGTGTGGTTCTGGTGATATTGATCATCACGTTCGTCGTGTTGCTGGTTAAGGGGCAGAGACGCAGGCATAAATAGCGATAAAGCGTAGAAAATGTTGCTTAAGGAGCAGTTATAAGAGCAGATGACAGTTAAATAGGCAGGAATTACAGAAAGGGACTGTTGTGGGGATACAGTTTATACATCACATATGGTGTATGGCTGTTACTTCGCGGCAGTCCCTGTTGTTACTTGACAAACCCACAAGGACATATTCATCATTTTTCATCTCTTTTGTTCTGAATGTTGTTGTTCATATTCCTCCTTTTCGGCGCAAAAAAACGCATGGTTTACAATTTACTGTTCCATGCGCCTTTACTCTATTTTGTTGATCATGCTAACTGCATAATCTCGGCTTCAAGTTCTTTTGCGTCTTCCAATGTTAATTTTGGGAAAAAACTTGGTATTTCATCTACCGAAATTCTCCCATTTTTTAGCATTATCCTTGCATTTTCTCTTGCTTCGTCTGCACGTTCACTCTTAATAAACGATTTCATTATCTGTTCTTCATCAAATAAACTCATCATGATCATCACAACCTCCTTTTCCCTGTCAAGCAAATATTCTCTTAAAACATTCCTGTCCTTGCATATGCGAATTGTTTCAGTAACCGCTTTTTGTGTCATTCCATACTGTTTTGTCTGTTCGTTAAAAACTTTACAGAAAATGATGTACTGATTGATAATATCATCTGTATCGCTTTCATAGATAACCTTGGCTTTTACTTCAATATCAATATCCGCACCTTCAAAAAATTCTTTTGACAAAAATATTTTATCGGGTTTCCGTCCTTTATTTCCTGTAAAAATCACATAGAGTTCGGGCTTCGGCATTTTCACTTTCTTGCTTTTATAATAGTTTTGGTTAGTACGTTGAAAATATTCGTGATAACATTGCGCCAAATACAGCAAAACTCTTACTAAAATATTTATTGTCCATGTAGACTGTGCTTCTATGAGAATCATCAGCTTATTATTAACAATAAAGCCTAAGTCATTATACAGGTTGTCGGTCAGCACATTTTCTATTGTTATATCAGTTAGGGAATCCTCTGTCGCTGTGGTGTCCTCTGGGTGGAGCGTCTTATACAGCTTTAGCAGATAACACTTGTTCTGAAAAAGATCAAGGAATACGCTGTTTTTTGAGGTACGCTTTGCCATAACTTCCTGCGTCTGTTTTGTATCGTTCTGCACTTTCACACCTCAATTTCTTAAAATCTGTGGCACAAGATATAATATAACCTGTTCCTACTATACTTCGATTATACAAAAATAATCCTGTATTTACAATGAAATTCATATGAATTTTTCATATACTAAATTCCCTTGTCAACCGTCTGATATTTATCATAGCAACTATTTGGTTCTGTATATTCTCAACAGTTTCTAGTTATTGTGGGAAGCTGACTCCGACTTCTTTCTTAAACCTGTTTGAGCTATAGCCAGCGGACTTATTGGTGTAGTCTGCGGCGTTGTTCAGAGAGAGCGGTTCTTGGTAGTGCGCCTGTATATAGAGGGTGATCTTCTGGATGAATTTGTTCAGGTTCCCTGTATGGCTGATCTTTCGGGGGATGCGGGAATTCGCTGCATGTATAACTTAAATGTAGTACAAGCAAAATATATAGAAAAACCTCTTGACGATTCAGGGGTTTTTTTACTATAATAAAGAACACACAAAAGGCGATGACGAAGACAGTAGACCATGTCGGAAAGCGGCAGCGAGCCGGGGAGGGTGTAAGCCCGGTGCGAGTAAGATATGATCGAACATCACTTCTGAGCTGCAGTTGTCGAAAGATTCTTATAGATGGTATTGAGGCAGGATTGCAGCCTGACGGCTCACGGCAGGTTGCGACAGGTTATGAGATATGACAGTAAGGTTAAGTAGATACTGACGGGAGTCCTCCGTTACAGGGAAGACATATGATAGTATGTTTAGGTGGTTTATAAACGTAAGCGCAGCTTCCGTCCTATACAGGATGGGAGTTTTTTATTTTCTGACCGGATGGAACGCCGCAAGGGATGTAATGTAAGAAGGAGGTACGTGACACATGTACAAGAAGGTTTCGACAGATCTGAATTTTGTCGACAGAGAGAAAGCAGTAGAGAAGTTCTGGAAGGATAGCCAGATCTTTGAGAAGAGTATGAAGGACCGCGAGGGCAGCGAGATGTATATGTTCTACGACGGTCCGCCGACAGCCAACGGCAAGCCGCATATCGGGCATGTGCTGACACGTGTGATCAAGGATATGATCCCGCGTTACCGCACGATGAAGGGATATGAGGTGCCAAGGAAAGCAGGGTGGGACACCCATGGGCTTCCTGTAGAACTGGAGGTCGAGAAGGCGTTAGGGCTTGACGGCAAGGATCAGATCGAGGAGTATGGCCTGGAGCCGTTTATTGACAAATGTAAGGAAAGTGTGTGGAAATATAAGGGAATGTGGGAGGATTTCTCCGGTACGGTCGGATTCTGGGCGGATATGGAGAACCCATACGTTACCTATCACGATGATTTTATTGAGTCCGAGTGGTGGGCGCTTAAGAAGATCTGGGATAAGGGGCTGCTCTATAAGGGCTTCAAGATCGTACCTTACTGTCCGCGCTGCGGAACCCCGCTGTCTGCGCAGGAGGTGGCGCAGGGATATAAGGATGTGAAGGAACGTTCTGCCATCGTCCGTTTCAAGGTGAAGGATGAGGATGCGTATTTCCTGGCATGGACGACGACGCCCTGGACGCTGCCGTCGAACCTGGGACTCTGCATGAATCCTGTTGAGACTTACGCGAAGGTGAAGTGTGTGGACGGCTATACTTATTACATGGCGGAAGCGCTTCTGGATACGGTGCTCGGGCCTCTGGCGAAGGAAGGCGAGACAGCATACGAGGTACTTGAGACCTGCCAGGGAAAGGACCTGGAATATAAGGAGTATGAGCCGTTGTATCAGTGTGCGGCGGACGGGATCGCGAATCAGCACAAGAAGGCGTTCTATGTGACCTGCGACGACTATGTAACGCTGACAGACGGTACTGGCGTGGTTCATATCGCGCCTGCATTCGGTGAGGACGACGCGAAGGTCTGCAGGAAATACGATATGCCGTTCGTGCAGCTGGTAGATGAGAAGGGAAATATGGCGGAATCGACGCCGTTTGCCGGATTATTCGTGAAGAAAGCAGATCCGGAGGTGCTTAAGGATCTGGAGGCGAGAGGGCTTCTCTTTAACGCGCCGAACTTTGAGCATAGCTATCCGCACTGTTGGAGATGTGATACTCCGCTGATCTACTATGCACGCGAGTCGTGGTTTATCAAGATGACGGATGTGAAGGAGGATCTGATCGCCAACAACAATACCATCAACTGGATCCCGGAGAGCATCGGCAAGGGACGCTTCGGCGACTGGCTTGAGAACGTGCAGGACTGGGGCATCAGCCGGAACCGTTACTGGGGAACTCCGCTGAATATCTGGGAGTGTGAGTGCGGTCATCAGCATTCTGTCGGAAGTATTGCAGAGCTTAAGGAGATGTCGGATAACTGTCCGGAGAATATTGAGCTGCACCGTCCGTATATCGACGCGGTGACGATCAAGTGCCCGGTCTGCGGCAAGGAGATGCACCGTGTACCGGAGGTGATCGACTGCTGGTTCGATTCCGGAGCAATGCCTTTCGCGCAGCACCATTATCCTTTCGAGAACAAGGAGCTGTTCGAGAAGCAGTTCCCGGCAGACTTCATTTCTGAGGCGGTGGACCAGACGCGCGGATGGTTTTATTCACTGCTTGCGATCTCGACGCTGATCTTCAACAAGGCGCCTTATAAGAACGTTATTGTCCTGGGACACGTGCAGGACGAGAAGGGGCAGAAGATGAGCAAGTCCAAGGGAAATGCGGTGGATCCTTTCGACGCTCTGGAGAAATACGGCGCTGATGCGATCCGTTGGTATTTCTATGTGAACAGCGCGCCGTGGCTGCCGAACCGTTTCCATGGAAAAGCCGTTGTGGAAGGACAGCGCAAGTTCATGGGGACGCTGTGGAATACTTATGCGTTTTTCGTGCTGTATGCGAATATTGACGGATTCGACGCCACAAAATATACGTTGGAATATGATAAATTGTCTGTAATGGACAAGTGGCTTCTGTCCAGGCTCAATACGGTGATCCGGGAGACGGACAGCAATCTTGAGAATTACAGGATTCCGGAGACCGCAAGGGCTCTGCAGGATTTTGTGGATGATATGAGCAACTGGTATGTGAGAAGGAGCCGCGAGCGTTTCTGGGCGAAAGGAATGGAACAGGATAAGATCAATGCGTATATGACCCTTTATACGGCGTTGGTAGAGCTTTCTAAGGCGGCGGCGCCAATGATCCCGTTCATGACGGAGGACATCTACCAGAATCTGGTGCGCAGTATTGACAAGACGGCGCCGGAGAGTATTCATCTGTGCGATTTCCCGGCGGTCAATGAGGCGTGGATCGACAAGGAGCTGGAGGCGAATATGGAGCAGGTGCTGAAGCTGGTTGTCATGGGACGCGCCTGCAGGAATACGGCGAACATCAAGAACCGTCAGCCGATCGGGCAGATGTATGTGAAGGCAGACTTTGAACTTCCTGCGTTTTACCGGGATATCGTGAAGGATGAGTTAAACGTTAAAGTTATAACATTTACACAAGAAGTACGTGATTTTACCAGCTATTCTTTTAAACCTCAACTAAAGACAGTGGGACCGAAATATGGTAAAATGTTAAATGGCATCAGGACCGCGCTTGGCGCCATCGACGGGAACGCGGCGATGGATGAACTGAATGCGTCGGAGAGCCTGAAGCTTGATATAGATGGGCAGGAGATTACATTGTCACGGGAGGATCTGCTGATCGAGAGCGCGCAGATGGAGGGATATGTATCTGAGAATGACAATGGTATCACGGTTGTGCTGGATACAAATCTTTCGGAAGAACTTCTTGAGGAAGGATTTGTGCGAGAGATCATCAGTAAGGTTCAGACCATGCGTAAAGAGGCTGGTTTTGAAGTGATGGATAAGATTGAGATTACTTATGAGGGTACGGAGAAGGCAGAGGCTGTATTTACGGCGAATGCTAAGACGGTAGGCGAGGAGACCCTTGCGCTGAGTGTGAAGAAGACGGCGCCGGCAGGGTACGTGAAGGAATGGAAGATCAACGGTGAGAATGTAACTCTGGGCGTGGAACGCATAGAGGCCGAGTAAAGTACGGAATATACGATAATTTTTGGGAGTTTGCCGAGTACGCTATTGCGCAGCAGGCATGTTCCGAAAAAGAGAAAGGGGCAGACAGCATGTATAATCCAAGATTTGAGAAAGAAGTATTTAAGAGAGAAGTAAGGCAGAATGTAAAGCATCTCTTCCGAAAAGAGATCGAAGAGGTATCGCAGCAGGAATTGTATCAGGCAGTTTCTTATGCCGTGAAGGAAGCGATCATCGATGACTGGATCGCGACACAGAAGCAGTATGAGAAGGACGATCCGAAGATCGTATATTATATGTCCATGGAGTTCCTGATGGGAAGAGCCCTTGGCAATAACCTGATCAACATGACGGCTTATACGGAAGTAAAAGAAGCGTTGGAAGAGATGGGCGTCAATCTGAATCTGCTTGAGGATGAGGAGCCGGATCCGGCGCTTGGCAACGGCGGTCTTGGACGTCTCGCAGCCTGTTTCCTGGATTCACTGGCATCCCTGGGATATGCGGCGTACGGATGCGGGATCCGTTATCGGTATGGTATGTTTAAGCAGAAGATCGAGGATGGTTACCAGGTGGAGACGCCGGATAACTGGCTTGCGAACGGGAATCCATTTGAACTCAGGCGTCCGGAATACGCAAAAGAAGTCCGCTTCGGCGGAAATATCCGTATAGAATATGACGACGAGGGCAAGATCCGTTTCGTTCAGGAGAATTACGAATCCGTTAAGGCGATTCCGTATGATTACCCTATCGTCGGTTATAATAACCATGTTGTGAATACACTGCGTATCTGGGATGCGGAACCGATCGTTGACTTCCAGCTGGAATCTTTCGACCGCGGAGATTATCACAAGGCTGTTGAGCAGCAGAATCTTGCGAAGAATATTGTAGAAGTCCTGTATCCGAATGATAATCATTATGCAGGAAAGGAACTGAGGCTTAAGCAGCAGTATTTCTTCGTATCTGCAAGCCTGCAGGCGGCGGTCGCCAAATATAAGAGAGCGCACGACGATATCCGGAAGATCCATGAGAAGATGACGATCCAGATGAATGATACGCATCCGACGGTAGCGGTAGCGGAGCTGATGCGTATCCTGCTTGACGAGGAAGGACTTGGATGGGAAGAGGCATGGGAGATCACGAAGAAGACCTGTGCATATACGAACCATACGATCATGGCAGAAGCGCTCGAGAAGTGGCCGATCGACCTGTTCTCCAGACTGCTTCCGCGTATCTACCAGATCATCCAGGAGATTGACAGACGGTTTGTAGAGCATATCCGCAAGACATATCCGGGTGATGAGAATAAGGTTAAGAAGATGGCGATCCTGCGTGACGGCCAGGTGAAGATGGCACATCTGGCAATCGTGGCGGGATATTCGGTCAACGGTGTTGCAAGGCTGCATACGGAGATCCTTAAGAACCAGGAGCTTAAGGACTTCTATCAGATGATGCCGGAGAAGTTCAACAATAAGACCAACGGAATTACCCAGAGACGTTTCTTGATGCACGGCAATCCGCTTCTTGCAGACTGGGTAACAAAGAAGCTTGGCACAAAAGACTGGATCATGGATCTTTCTTTGATGTCCGGACTTAAGAAATATGCGGATGACGAGACGGCGCTTAAGGAATTCATGGAGATTAAGTATAAGAATAAGGAACGTCTCGCAGAATATATTAAGAAGCATAATGGGATCGAGGTCGATCCGAGATCGATCTTCGATGTACAGGTAAAGCGTCTGCATGAGTATAAGCGGCAGCTTATGAATATCCTTCATGTGATGTATCTGTATAACCAGATCAAGGAGCATCCGGAGAAGAATTTCTATCCAAGGACATTTATCTTCGGTGCGAAGGCGTCTGCGGGATATATCCGTGCGAAGGAGATCATTAAGCTGATCAACTCCGTTGCCGAGGTTGTGAACAATGACCGCAGTATCAATGGAAAGATCAAGGTTGTATTTATCGAGGACTACCGTGTATCCAATGCAGAGTGGATCTTCGCGGCTGCGGATGTCAGCGAGCAGATCTCAACGGCGTCTAAGGAGGCTTCAGGAACCGGTAACATGAAGTTCATGCTGAACGGCGCGCCGACACTTGGAACCATGGACGGGGCAAATGTAGAGATCGTGGAAGAAGTAGGTATTGAGAATGCATTTATCTTCGGCCTGAGCTCAGATGAGGTTATTAACTATGAGCAGCAGGGCGGATATAATCCATGGGATGTCTATAATACTGATCCGGATGTTCGCAGAGTGGTAGACCAGTTGGTAGATGGTACTTACGCGCATGGCAACAGCGAGATGTACCGTGACCTTCACAATTCCCTCTTTACGAAGAAGGGCAGCCCGCGTCCGGATATGTACTTTATCCTGAAGGATTTCCGCGCTTATGCCGAAGCACAGGAGAAGGTAGAAGAGGCTTATCGTGATAAAGACAGATGGGCGAAGATGGCGCTTCTTAATACGGCATGCTGCGGCAAGTTCTCTTCTGACAGGACGATCCTTGAGTATGTGGACGATATCTGGAAATTAGATAAGATTACGGTGGAATCTCGGGAAGAAGAGTAGGGATGAACTAAATCGTATAGATGAACAGAATCATGCATAAAAGAAAGGAACCCTCCATACAGTGTATGGGAGGGTTCTTTTATGCGGCTGAGACTGAAAAATATAGGATGCTACCTGCTCATCATCATATTGCTGCCGTATGTGGTCACGGTATTCCTGAATGGGCCAAGCATTACTTCTTATTCTCATGTGGATAGTACCAGTGTGAAGGTTCAGGATGGGGATACCATAAGTGAGATGCCCATGGAGGAATATTGTATCGGGATACTGGCAAAAGAGATGCCGGCGTCTTACAGCAAAGAGGCGCTGAAAGCGCAGGCGATCCTGGTGCGGACCGAGGTCTGCCGGAAGATCAAAGAAGCGGGGAAGGAGGCGGTGTTGGAAGAGCAGTTCTGGACACGGAAGCAGATGGAGGATGCATGGGGCGCCAAATATTCCAAATATTACGGAAAATTAAAAGACGCGTGGGACGGTACGGAAGGCGCGGTGTTATTCTTTGGAGAAGGTTTGGCGCTGACACCGTTTTTCAGGCTTAGCAACGGGTGTACGCGGGATGGAAAGGAGGTTCTTGGGAGTGAAGAATATCCGTACCTCAAGATCGTGGAGTGTCCCTATGATATTGAGAATAAGAAGCAGATCCAGACGGTAATGACAGAAGATATGGACGCGGAGGTTACACAGACGGATACGGCAGGTTATGTGCTTGGCGTCCGGGTGGGGCAGGAGAATATAAGCGGAGAGGAATTCCGGAATACATATGGACTTGCATCGGGATGTTTCACGCTGCAGCGGTATAACGGGAAGATACGGATCACCACGAGAGGAGAAGGACATGGTCTTGGAATGAGCCAGTATTCTGCCGACCGGATGGCAGAAGAAGGCTATACATACGATGAGATACTGCAATATTTTTATGAAGGCACAGAGATAAAAGAAGTGGCAGAAATATTACAGGACGTAGAATAAGACACTCGCTATCTGGCAAAAATATAGTCAGAGGTGGTGATAAGATGAACAAGAAACAAAAGCCTTTACAGAAAATGAAAGGCGCTACCGCTGCAGCCGTCATTTGCTTTGTAGCAGCTATCGCGATAGTCGGAACATATACATTCAGTGACTACAAACGGACACAGCGGGAAGAACAGATTGCAAAAGCGGTAGAAGAAGAGGATACAAAAGACAAGGAGAAAGAGGAACCGGCAGAAGAAGCAAATAATCTGGTCGTCAAGCAGGATGAGCCGGAAGAGACAGAGACACCGGAAGAGACCAAGACGCCTGAACCGGCAGATACTGCGGACGATAACACACAGGCTCCGGTCCAGAGTACGGCGGGAAGCGGCGCGTCCATTTATTTCAGTGAGGACAGTAAACTGCTCTGGCCGGTCAACGGAGCGATCATTATGAGTTACAGTATGGACAAGACTGTGTACTTCTCAACATTAGACCAGTATAAGTACAATCCGGCTGTGATCATCTCCGGAGCGGAGGGAGATCAGGTGCTCTGCGGTACGACAGGAGTCGTCAAATCTATTGACGTGACGGCTGAGACCGGTACGACGGTCAATGTGGATATCGGGAATGGCTATGAACTGATCTACGGGCAGTTGAAGGAAGTTCCGGTGAGCGTAGGCGATTATGTAGAGGCAAAGAGTGTACTGGGATATGTAAGCCAGCCGACAAAATACTACAGCGTGGAAGGATGCAATGTGTACTTCGAGATGCGCAAAGACGGACAGCCGGTCAATCCGGTAGAATATCTGGAAGAGTAATAAGAGTAAAGGAATAGATCAGAATATAGGCAGAAAGAAAACGCCGGGAAATGAACGCCCGGCGTTTTTTGCGCTGATATTATTCATTGGCAGCTTTTGGCTCATCTTCTGCGGATCTATCTGCGGCATATGTTATTCCGATGCCGGTAACAGCGGTCAGAATACTGAAAAGCGGAGTGAGGAATCCCATAAAATAAAACGGGAAATATGCACTGACCGTCATGCCTAATGTCGTTGCGCAGAAGATACCGTTTGAACCCCACGGAACAAGGGGCGCATAGCAGATCCCGCCGTCGGAGATGGTTCTGGAAAGTACGGAACGGTCCAGTCCCTGGCGGTCGTAATCGTCTGCAAAGGTCTTTGCCGGGATCAGTCCTGCAATGTATGGGTCAGAAGCTACGAAGCTGGATACGATACCGGTAATCAGCGTGGATACGATAAGTCCTACACGAGTCTTGGTTACAACCTTTAACGCGCCCGCAACCTGGGAAAGCATCTTTGTACGGTCGAAGACACCGCCCATAGACATAGAACAGATAACAACACCGATGATATTCCACATAGAAGTCATCCCGCCGCGGTTTAAGATCTTATCAATCTGTTCCATCCCGGTTTCAATGGAGAATCCGTCGAAAAGATAGCCCATGAAGGAGCCGAAACTAACGCCCTGGCAGGCGACGGCGACGATCCCTCCGGTTACAACACCGACCCACAGAGCAGGGATCGCCGGAATCTTTACGATAATGGCAACGGCGACAGCTATGATCGGAAGCCACATGATCGGACTGAAATTGAATACTTCTGCAAGACCATTCTGAATCTCGTCAATGGATGAAGTGTCAAGGCTGGAGCCTCTATACCGCAGTCCGAGTATAAAATAAATGATAATGGATACGACAAAAGCAGGAGCCGTGGTATACATTAACCGCTTTGCGTGGTCAAGAAGCGGAACCCCTGTGATTCCGGAATTAAAAACGACCATATCGCTGAGGGGGGAGATCTTATCTCCGAAATATGCGCCGCACAGAATAGCTCCCGCGGTAAGCGGAAGAGAGATCCCAAGACCGATGGAAATCCCGATAAAAGCAACGCCGATGGTTCCGACCGTGGTCCAGCTAGAGCCGGTTACGGTAGAAAGAATCGCGCACATGATCGCAACGAACGGAAGAAACCATGCCGGCGAGATCAATCCAAGACCCAGATAGATAACGTAGGGAACGGTTCCGCAGGATACCCAGGCTGCGATCAGAGGTCCGATCGTCAATAGCAAGAGCATGACTCCGAGTGAATCACCCAGTGATTTGATCATAGAATTCTCCATCTCCTGGTAAGGAATATGAAGTATGAATACACCATACAGTGTTACGATTGCGATGGCGCATACCAAAGGAATCTGTACGGCTAATCCCATGATGATAACGCCTACCAGTATCGTCATAACGCATAGGGCGAAGACAATAAGAGACGACATCAAAGTGGATTCACGTTCTTCAGTAATCTGATTTTTTGGTTTTGTTGTCATTTTACATCCTCCTCGTAAGTGATGGGGAAATTGATGGGCCCTCTTTCCAATCTCCCATGTTAGATTGAATTGTTTAGCTGTCGGACAGCTAAACAGCTATAAGCTGATTATTACGGATAAATTCTGAAATGTCAAATGTTTTTTTGAATTCTATATAGTTTTTGTAAAATATATATAAAATATACCTGGATTTATCGAGGGTAAAATGTATATATCGACTAAAATAGTGTGTTTTGAATTGGGATTTATTGGTTTTATTGATGATTATGATGTCAGAGAGAGACGTTCTACAGCTTGACATTTGTAAGAAATGAGTTTAAACTTGAAACAGTATAAAACATAAGAACGGATGGGGAAGCTCAATGATCGTGCCAGTTCAAAAGAAGAGAGTTTATGAAGATATTTCAGAACAGATTCAGAAACAGATTGAGGAAGGGATCTGGAAAGAAGGCGACCGGATGCCAGGGGAGATCGAACTGGCGAATCTGTTCCAGGTAAGCAGGGGATCGATCAGAGAGGCGATCAAGTCGTTGCAGATGATGGGGGTCCTGGAGGCAAAAAGCGGACAGGGAACATACGTATCTTCAAACGCACTTCAGAAGATCCAGGATAACAGGCTGACCAGTATGATCAGTGATATACAGTACAGAGACCAGGTATTGGAATGCAGGTATATGATCGAACCCCAGGCGGCTTTTGTGGCGGCTCAGATATGTACGGAGAAGGACATCGAATATTTGAAGGACAGCTACAGACAGATGCTTGCATGTTCGGAAGAAGGGGATGTGGCGGGAATGAATCAATGGGGCAACCGCTTTCATTCATACATTGTGGATATGGTGGATAACGAGGTCTTGTCTGCGATCTATAAATCTATCGAACAGCAGATCCTGGATGATCTGGAGGAATTTGTGAACGAGAGCGGAAGCTCGGTGATGTTAAGCTATCATGAAGAGCATCTGGCGCTGATAGAGGCTTTTGAAGAACATGATCCGGTGCTGGCAAGGAAGATCCTGGATATACATCTTGGAAGAAAGCTGAAATGGAAGAGAAAATAAAATAGTTTGTGTGATATATAAAGCGTGGTGAAGCGAATCTTTTCATCACGCTTTTTATTTATGTCTTGACAAGCCGGAATGATTTGTTATAATAAAGCTGTCAAGCTGTAGGACAGCATGACAATGAGACGATAAAGCTGAAAAGCTGGTAAGACAGCATGGGATCAATATGCACAGCGGAGGATGAGATGTTATGAAAAGAGTTTTTACAGTGATCGGCGCCGGAAACGGCGGACAGGCGATGGCAGCACATTTGACAATGTCGGGTCATGAGGTGCATCTCTACGACATAGACAGAGAGCGGATGAAGGAGCTGTCTGAGAAGAGAACCATCACTCTGAGCGGGCAGTTGGAGGGAGAACAAAGGATAGCCCTTATCACGGAGCACATGAAGGAAGCGCTTCGGGACAGTGCGGCTGTATTTGTGGTAACGACGGCGACTGCCCACAATGAGGTAGCAGAAGAGATGGGAAAGTATCTGCGTTCCCGCCAGGCTGTGATCCTGTGCCCCGGGCAGACGGGAGGCGGCATTATCGTCCGGAATATTCTGAGGAGATCAGGGAAGAGTAATCCGGTGATAGAGCTTCAGGATCTGATGTACGCCTGCCGTCTCAAGGCTAACGGAGCGGTGAATGTCTCGGCTGTCAAGAAGGAAGTAGAAGCCGCCGCATTCTGCGAGGAGGAATATACATATGTATACCAGATGATCAAAGATGCCTACCCGCAGGTGCGAAGAGTACCGAATATGTTGTATACAGGATTCAACAATATGGGGGTGATCCTGCATCCTGCGCCGATGCTTCTGAATGCAGGGCGTGTGGAGAGTGGAGAAGAATTCTTGTTCTATCATCAGGGGATCACCCCGGCGGTTGCGGAATGCATGGAGCAGATGGACCAGGAACGTATTGCGGCAGGCAGGGCGTATGGGATCCCGGTCACGCCGCTTGGACAGTGGCTTAAGGAGATCTATGGTGTGGAAGGGGGCTCGTTGTATGAACGGATACACAATAATCCTGCATATGCTTCGGTAAAGGCGCCCGCAAGTCTTATGCACCGGTTTATAACGGAAGATGTTCCAAGCGGGCTGGTTCCGATCGTGGAGCTTGGGGAAAGAGCAGGAACAGATATGCCTGTAATGCGCGGGATCGCTGAACTTGCAGGCAAGATATTGAAACAAGATTTTTATAAAACCGGAAGAAATCTTAAGATGCTGGGGTTAGAGAGCAAAGATGTTCCGGAGATAAAAAGGATGTTTATGAATGAGGAGGGGTCAGTATGAGAGCGCTTCAGGCAGATGCGAAGGATAATGTGGCGGTTGTGGTTCAGGATGTCGCCGCGGGAGACGAAGTTACGGTGACAGAGATACTGCGCATAAAGGTACGCGAGGATATACCGGTGGGACATAAGATTGCGATCACAGATCTGCTGCCGGGCGATCATGTGGTCAAGTATGGAGTTCCGATCGGAGAAGCATCGGAAGAGATTAAAGAAGGGATGTATGTTCATACGCATAATGTGAAAGATATAACCGAGCAGCTATGTAAAGAATATGCAGAGGAATTCCGAAGAAAGGCGGGTGAGATAAGTGGAACGGACATTTAATGGATATACACGGGCGGACGGACAGATTGGCATCCGCAATTATGTACTGGTCGTCTCGATGGTACATTGCTCTAATACAGTAACGCAGCAGATCGCATGGAAGACAGGGGCGCATGCGATCACCCATGATTTCGGATGCGCGGAATTCACTGACAAACATGCGAGGACAAGGCTTGCGCTTATATCCGCCGTGATGAATCCCAATGTATATGCGGCAGTCCTGGTGGGCTTGGGGTGTGAACAGACGGATCATGAATCCATGATGGAAGAGATCAAAGCATCCGGGAAATCTGTGTCTTACGTCGGGATACAGGAATCAGGAGGCTCGAAAGAAGCCGTGATAAAGGGATGCAGGCTGGCAGAAGAGTATCTGAAAGAGGCACGGTGTCAGAAGAGAGAACCCTGTCCGCTATCCAGGCTTGTCGTAGGAGTGCAGTGCGGAGGATCGGATTGGACGACGGCGTTGTCGGGAAATATTACGATAGGTGCAATGACAGATCTGCTGGTGGGGAAGGGCGGAAGCGTCATCATAAGCGAGGTGGGCGGATTCCCGGGAAGCGAGCATATCCTGGCGGACCGTGCGGTGAATAAAAAAGTCGGTCTGCAGATCATCCGGATGTGCGATGAGCTTCGTGAGGAATACGTCAGGCTGCATGGGCAGACAATAGAAGAAGTGAATCCGACGCCCGGGAATAAAGCGGGAGGTATCACGACTCTGACGGAGAAATCCATGGGAAATGTTAAGAAGATGGGGACTTCTTCTAAGATCCAGGGATTGATCTATGCAGGCGAGCATGTTCCGTCAGCCGGGTTATGGATGCTGGATCTCAGGGCGCCTGTGGTTGACGGGAATGCGACAAGCGGCTTTGGTATGGCAGGCGCGCATATGGACATATTCAGTACAGGACGGGGCACGCCGATGGGGAATGCGGTGATGCCGGTGTTAAAGCTTACAGGGAATTCCAGAAGCTATGAGGAGATGAAGGGACTGTTTGACTTTAATGCAGGTATCGTGTTGGAGGGAGTGTCCGTCAAAGAAGCGGGAGAGAAGCTTTTGGATAAGGTGATCGAGATTGCAAATGGGGAAGAGACGAAGTCCGAGATAAATGAAGATTTTGAATTTATCATTCCGCGGGAAAACAACCGGTGATCAAGATATAGGAAAGAATCGGAGGAAGGAGGAATGTGACCGTGAAGATAAGCTGTATAGAGCATCCCTATCTGAGACAGTTTACTAAAAGCTTTGCAGTGGAGACAGAGGCAGGGGATTTTCTGATAGATACGGGGCTTCACAGCGGGATTCCACGGATTGAGGCGGCAGCCAAAGAGATCAAGGGGATCCTATGCACACATGAACATTGGGACCATACGGGCGGTCATGCGTATTTCAGGGACCGCGGGGCGAAGGTGTATGCGCATGCGGGAGGAGAAGCCGTGCTGAGGGATGTGGGCCGCCAGTGGAAGCTTTTGTATGGGCAGTTTGAAGAAGACTGCGGTGTTCCGCCGGAAAGAAGAGAGATTTATTTTAATGAAGTGGGAGAGCCGCCTGAGATTGATGTGATCCTGGAAGACGGACAGGAACTGCAGTTGGGGGAGACCAGAGTCCAGGTGATCGCGGTTCCGGGGCATTCGGATGGGAGCGTTGCGTTCTACCTGCCGGAGAGCGGGGATATCTTTACCGGAGATGTGGTATGCGGAGCCGGGTTTTTCCGGGTGCTGCCGCAGATCAATCACATCAACAGCTACAAAGAGACGCTAGAGAAGCTCCGGAAGATGGATGTGGAGAGGGAGTACAGCGCGCATGCGCCGGGAGTGCGCAGCCGGAAGGAATTTCAGCAGCTTCTTAAGGACGGGCTGGACTGTATGGAGCGGATGTCCGTATGGACGAAGCAGTATCTGGACGCGCATCCAGGCGGCGCCGCCTTAAAGGAACTGGCAGATCATATCTGCAGGAAAGAAACGGATAAAGTGAGCGGAAGCGGCGCATATATTACGTCTGCAGCATATCTGGAAATGTATGCGGATCAATACGAAACAGCAGCATTATGCTGTGAAAAATACATTTTATAAAAGAAGAGGAGGAACGGACATGTTTGATTTTCAGGGTAAGGTAGCGGTGATCACGGGAGCGTCCGGCATCAGTATCGGAAAAACGATCGCGAAGCATTTCTTCGAAGCCGGAGCAAAGGTGGCGGTATGCAGCCATAACGAGGAGCGTATCATGTTAGCGGCAAAAGAGATCGGAGAAACCGATCCAGAGCGTATGTTTGCCATGGAGGCGGATACCAGTGATATTGAGTCGATCCGGAGATTTGCAGGCGCTGTGCTGGAGCATTATGGCAAGATTGATATCTGGGTGAATAATGCAGGAATACATTTCCCGAAGCCGTCTCTTGAAGTTACGCCGGAAGACTGGAACAATACGGTGGACGTGAACTTAAGAGGGTATTTTTTCGGAGCGCAGGCAGCGGCAGGGTATATGATCGAGAACGGCGGGGGAAGCATTATCAATATCGGTTCGGTGAATAAGACGATCGTTACAGTCGGTGAGACCGTATATGCAACGACGAAAGCGGGGATCTCTAAGATGACAGAAAACCTTGCGAGAGAGTGGGGACCATCGGGGATCCGTGTCAACTGCATTGCGCCGGGAAGTATCCCGACACTTATGAATCAGAAGCAATATTCGGATATCAAAGTACATCAGGCGATGTGTGATAAGCTTCCGCTGCGCAGGAGAGGAGAAGCAGATGAGATTGCAGACGGTGTATTATTCATGGCGTCTCCGTATGCTTCTTATATTACCGGGCAGACACTGTTCATCGACGGCGGGCTTACCATCGTCTGCGGCTAACGGGAGTCAGGTAAGGCAGACGGGGAGGAATGATGATCATGGTTGGGTATATACTCGTAGAAGTCTCGGCAAGGCATATCCATCTGTCCGAGGGAGACCTGGAAGTGTTATTTGGTTCAGGTTACCAGTTAGTGAAGCGAAAGGATCTCAGCCAACCGGGGCAGTATGCCTGTGAAGAGAAGGTTGAGGTGATCGGAGAGAGGGGGAAGATGGCGGTATCCGTGTTGGGACCGGCAAGAGAGGAGACGCAGGTGGAGTTATCGCTTACTGACGCAAGAGCGCTGGGGATCGAGGCGCCGATCCGAGAGTCGGGGGATACCCGGGGGAGCGGGGCATGTGTGATCCGGGGTCCCCAGGGTACGCTAAGGCTGAGAGAGGGAGTGATCGCCGCAAAGCGGCATATACATCTGACGCCTAAAGAGGCGCGTCAGATCGGAGTCAGGGACAGAGAAGAAGTATCCGTGCATGTAAGAAGCGACAGCAGGGCAATGATCTTCAAGGATGTGGTGGTGAGGATCAGCGAGAAATATTCTGCGGCAATGCATATCGACACAGATGAGGCGAATGCGGCAGGTATCACAGGTACGGTGTATGGAAGTATTATGATGACGGAGAGGAGGGCTATGGAAGGATGAAGGACTTATTAGAGATCAGATGGCATGGGAGAGGAGGCCAGGGAGCGAAGACGGCGGCGCTCCTTCTGGCGGATGTGGCTTTCAGTACAGGCATGTATGTGCAGGGGTTCCCGGAATACGGACCGGAGAGGATGGGAGCGCCGATCACTGCGTATAACAGGCTGAGCAGGAAGCCGATCCGGGTTCATTCTAATATCTATTCACCGGATATGGTTGTGGTTGTAGACGAGACTTTGCTGGATTCTATTAATGTGACAAACGGACTGAAGGAAGACGGCGCGGTGATCGTCAACAGTACCAGGGGAAAAGAAGAACTCTTGTCAAAATTACATGGATATCAGGGCAGCTTATATACGATCGACGCAAGAAGGGTGTCGATCGAAGCTCTCGGAAAATATTTCCCCAACTCTCCGATGCTGGCTTCCGTGGTGAAAGTGAGCAAGATCATGGAAGAAGATAAGTTCCTGGAAGAAATGCAGAAGTCATTTGTACACAAATTTGCCTCTAAACCAGAGGTGATAGATGGAAATATGAAAGCGCTTCGCCTGGCGCTTGAGGAGGTGGGATAATGCGGACGGATATAACGAAGCTGAAAGAAGATGTAAGATGGCAGGATCTCACGGTTGGGTGTTCCGTGCAGGGGAGCAAGACGTCGGAGCTGTTCCGTACCGGCGAATGGCGTGTGAACACGCCGGTCTTTGATGCGGCGAAATGTAAGCAGTGCCTGCTGTGTGTTCCGGTGTGTCCGGACAGTTCTATCCCGGTGAAGGATAAGAAGCGGAAAGAATTTGACCTTGAGCATTGCAAAGGATGCGGGATCTGTGCGCATGTATGTCCTTTTGATGCGATCCTGATGAAAGTGGAGGGAATATAGATGGCGATAAGAGAGAGATTATCAGGCAATGAAGCCGTAGCGAATGCTATGCGTCAGATCGATCCGGATGTAATGCCGGCTTTTCCGATCACACCGTCAACGGAACTCCCGCAGTATTTCTCTGGCTATGTTGCGAATGGCAAAGTGGATACGGAATTCATCCCGGTGGAGAGCGAACATAGCGCTATGAGCGCGGCGATCGGAGCAGAGGCGGCAGGTGCGAGAACGCTGACCGCCACGTCTTCCTGCGGTCTTGCATATATGTGGGAGCTGCTGTATGTAGCCGCTTCTGACAGGCTGCCAATCGCTATGGCTGTGGTGAACAGGGCATTGTCGGGACCGATCAATATCAATTGCGACCATTCGGATGCTATGGGGGCGAGGGACGCCGGATGGATCCAGCTCTATGCAGAGAATAACCAGGAGGCTTATGATAATTTTGTGCAGGCTTACCGGATCGCGGAGCATCCGGATGTAAGGCTTCCGATCATGATCTGCCAGGATGGATTTATCACGAGTCATGCGGTAGAGAATATAGAACTTCTGGATGATCATGTGGTAAGAGAATTCGTAGGGGAGTATCAGCCGCAGGAGTACCTTCTGAATGCCAAAGAGCCGCTGTCAGTAGGGCCATATGCGGTGACTTCCTATTATATGGAGGCAAAGAGAGCACAGCTGCAAGGGCTTCTGAACGCGAAAAAAGTCGTGGCAGACATAGCGGAAGAGTTCGCACAGATATCGGGGCGCAGATATGGATTCTTCGAAGAATACAGACTGGACGGCGCGGACTATGCGATGGTGCTCATAGGTTCTTCGGCGGGGACAGCCAAAGATGCGGTAGATTTTCTGAGAGAAAAGGGAATCAAGGCGGGTCTGTTAAAGATCCGGATGTTCCGGCCATTTCCGGCAAAGGAGATCGTAGACGCGCTGCGGCATGTGAAAGTGATAGCCTGCATGGACCGCACAGAAAGCTTTAATACGCAGTGCGGACCGATCGGAGCTGAGGTGAAGAATGGATTGTATAACGAAAATCAGCAGATTCCTGTGATAAATTATGTATATGGACTGGGCGGGCGGGACGTGACGGTGACAAGTATTATCCGTGTGTTCGAAGATATGCAGGAAACAGTACGGACCGGTGAGATAGGGGAAAGCTACCGCTATCTGTCAGTAAGAGGAGGGGAGCCGGGATCATCCCGTGATGCAGGCTCTTCGGACAGGCAGGAATAAGGCATAGGAGGAGAGAGAATGGCTTACGATTTTAAAACGATTATGGACAGGGAAGATCGTCTTGCACCCGGGCACAGAATGTGCGCCGGATGCGGCGGAACCATTGCGGTGCGGAATGTACTTGCAGGTCTTCATCCGGAGGATCATGCGGTGATCGCGTGCGCTACCGGATGTCTGGAGGTTTCTTCTTTTATGTATCCATATACGTCGTGGAAAGATTCTTTTATACATAATGCATTTGAGAATGCAGCCGCGACAGCCAGCGGTGTGGAGACGGCATACAAGGCATTGCGGAAAAAAGGAAAAATAAAGGAAGACTTCAAATTTATAGCGTTTGGCGGCGACGGGGGCACTTATGATATCGGGCTTCAGTCACTTTCAGGGGCGATGGAGCGCGATCATGATATGGTGTATGTCTGTTATGATAACGGAGCCTATATGAATACCGGGATCCAGCGTTCTTCGGCGACTCCTATGTATGCGGATACGACGACGACTCCGGCGGGCAGGCAGTCCTTTGGAAAAGAGCAGAATAGGAAAGATCTGGCGTCAGTGATCGCCGCACATAATATTCCATATGTGGCACAGTCTACATTTATCGGCAATATGAAAGATCTGCATGTGAAATCAGAGCGGGCGATCTACACTCCGGGAGCGGCATTTCTGAATGTAATGGCGCCGTGTCCGAGAGGGTGGCGTTATCAGACACCGGAGATCATGGAGATCTGCAAGATGGCTGTGGAAACTTGTTATTGGCCGCTGTTTGAAGTGGCGGAAGGGAAATGGATCTTGAATTACGAGCCGAAACAAAAGCGTCCGATCGAAGACTTTTTGAGACCCCAGGGGAGATTCAAACATTTATTTAATCCGGGGAATGAAGATCTGCTTGTACGGATACAGGAAGAAGTCGACAAGAGATGGGAAGATTTGCTGTACAGGTGCAGCAGATCTTGATAATGGAATGAGGTTGTTGCAAAATACAAAGAATAAATAATATATAGTTGTAAATGCCGTTGCAATTAGATATTATATTATAGGTATTTTGTGACAGCCTTATTAAGTTATTCGGGAGAAACGGTATGAATTATACATATATACTCCGGTGCAGGGACGGAACCTTGTATACGGGGTGGACGAACGATATAGAGAAGCGGGTAAAGGCGCATAATGAAGGAAAAGGCGCGAAGTATACCAAAGCGAGGCTGCCGGTGAAGCTGGTTTACAGTGAAGAGTTCGAGACGAAGACGGAGGCTATGAAACGGGAGTACGCGATCAAGCGGATGCGGAGAGAAGCGAAGGAAAAGCTGATCGCGAAAGGGCGGCAAAAAGGTATGAATATAGAAGAGCCGCAGACAAAACCGTGAAATCCCTTGTATAGCAAAAGGGGCAACCCCTTGCGAAAGGGCAGCCCCGGTTACACGGATACGATCTTTGCCTGATCATATCATACAACAGCCTCGATCAGTATCTTGTCTCCAATCTTCAGTTCCCGGACGCCAATCTGTTTATTGAGATTAAAGTCAAAACTCAGCATATATCCTTTGTCCAGATGATAGTGGTCCAGATAATCAGATAATTGCCGCTCGCCGCGCTCATGATATGCGTTTCCCCGCCACAGCTTTAATTCAATTATAAATTGCTCGCCATGGTAATCTACGATCACATCCGTGCGTTCCATATTACGGGTTCTTGATTCGATATAAGGTGAATTGATTTTTGTCTCTCAGAGTTTCATTATAAAGCACATTCTGCTGCATGGACGGAGACGCCAGGAACAAATTATATAATAATGTCTCAAAGATTCTGTTGGCGATTACAATAGTATGCCGCTCTTTCTTGACGAATCCAAACATCAGAGCCATTTCAATGGATCGTAAACCGACCACATAAGGAATCTCCTTTCCAAGGAACAGAAGGTCGCGGAGTGTAGACTCCAGTTCCGGATAGTCTTCCAGTTTGTTGATCAAAGATTCGAACAAAGTGTTCTGCTCCGATAGAAGGATCCGCACGGCGTTAAGGACGTCTTCTCTGGTCCAGGCACGTGTGCCGTCGGCGGAGGTACGGCGGACGATGCGTTCATCCACCAGTTTACAAATACTGGAAACGAGAAACGGATAACCGGAGGTGTAGTCATAGATCAGCTGGGCAATGCATTGGGTATCCATTCCTGTGTGATGGTTCTGCTCGTAGGATTCAAGCATGCCTGCAATGTCCGATGTGCCAAAGCTTAAGTCAACATGAAAATCTGCAGCAATGTTCCAGGGACTGTTGGTCTTATGACTATCCTCTGTGACAAATTTACGTTTCAGATTCTTTACATCATAAACGCCTGAGAGGATCACGGACCGGAAGAAAGGAATCTCATCACGATCGATATAATAACCTCTCATCTGGGAAAGAAAATCAAGAAACACCTGGTTATTGGTTGCACTGTCAACTTCATCAACAATAAAGACAACGGGTTTAGCAGATAACCGGCACCATTCACTGAGAAGGGAAAATAAATCGGCGAGCCTTACCACAGGAGCAGCTCCGTCCCGGAAATGTTCCAGTCCATGGATTATTTCAGACGATGTGTTTTCGCGAATGCAGGGCTTCTTTAATATTTCTCTTGAGAGTGCTTCCACAAAAAGTTTTTCCGTCTCAAAATCCTGGTGGCTTAGCTTTTGGAAATCAAGGCTTAAAACGAAATAATCTGCCTCAAGGTAGCGTCCTAACGCTTTCAGGGTCGTGGTTTTTCCATATTGTCTGGCGCGGTTGATCGTGAAATAATCACCGCGGTCGACCATCTCTTTTATCTCGGCAAGCTTGTTGTCGATATTTACCATGTAGTGAAGCGCGGGTTTGCAGTCTGCGCTGGTGTTGAATATTTTCTTCATGATTCTTCTCCCCTCCCGGATACGATCAGAGTCTTTTATTAATATATCATATTTGGGAGGGTTTTCCTATTCTTAAATGAGGAAAAGTGTTGATGTTAATGATCATAGTACAAAAGCATACATGACCACAAAATGGCATGCGCTTCCGCCCATTACGAACAGATGGAAGATCTCATGGCTGCCGAAATACTTATGTCTGCTGTTGAAGATAGGCAGTTTCAGCGCATAGATCACTCCCCCCACGGTATAGATGATCCCGCCTGCAAGAAGCCATCCGAAGGCAGCAGGAGACATGGAGTTCAGGATCTGGGTAAATGCAAGCACGCAGGTCCAGCCCATCCCGATGTACAGGACTGAGGATACCCACTTCGGGCAATATACCCAGAATGCTTTGATCAGGATGCCTATAAGGGCGATTCCCCATACGATGCTAAGCAGCAGGATTCCGGTCTTCCCGCCAAGCACGAGCAGGCAGATGGGGGTATAGCTTCCCGCAATAAGTACGCTGATCATCATATGATCGACCTTCTTGAGTATCGTATTGAGTTTCTCGGATCTGTTGAACGTATGGTATGTGGTGCTTGCGGCATATAACAGGATCAGGCTCGCTGCGTAGACTGCGATAGAGACTACGTATATCCGGCTTGGTTCATGGGCAGCCTTGATCAGTAAGGGTACGGCTGCAAATATAGCCATCAGCATTCCGATGAAATGTGTGATCGCGCTTCCTGGATCTTTGATGTGTTCTTCGAGTGTATGTGTCATAATATCCCCTCCTGGTATAACAAAACTTGACATGTAGTATTTAAAACTACGTGTTGCATATATGTATATTATACCCGGAGAGGAGAAAATGCAAGCATTTTAATAGAATTATTTAGAATTTTTATTTAGGCGGTCTTGCGATCAATCGAAAACACTTTCTGGAAATCACAGAAGCTCCCGCTCTATGCGTTCTCTTGCTTCCGGCGCCTGTTTCTCCATCTTCTCAGGAAATCCGAACATAGATACGCAGGCGATATTGTCTCCGCCGGCTTTCGGCGCGTCAGCCTTCTGCTGCTTATTGGCAAAATCCATCTCCCGCAGAGTTTCAAAGATACCGTCAAAATCGACGTCCCCTTCGCCCATGGCGAGATGCTGGTGGATCGTAACGTCAGCCTTGCCCCGCCCATTGAGCCACGGCGGGTTGGCGATGTAGCGGCAGTCCAGTGTCTGGTTAAAGGTATCTGCAAAAAGGACATGTGTCAGTTCGTCTCCTGCATAACGCAGCATGGAGCGCACATCCCCTTTGCCCTGATCGTAGAAAAAGCCATGAGGGGAAGAATAGACATAGCCCAGGTTCTTTGAACGGAAGGACTTTACCATGTCGCAAGTCTCGTTATTCAATTCACAGAAATCATACGGATGAGACTGGATCTCTACACGGATTCCCTCCCGTTCTATGATCGGAAGGAGTTCATCCATGGATCGAAACCACATGCCATTGCAGATCTCCTGTTGATTTGGATCGCCGGAAAGTTCCGTGTTGATTACCTTGACACCCATATCGCCCGCGATCTGTATCATGCGTTTCCAGTTAGCCACCGCAAATTGCCGCTGCTCTTCCGTAGGACCGGACCACCGATATACGACGATAAAAGAAGAAATCTCTACTCCGGTTTCTCGTAGCGCCTTCCGGTACTCATTCTCACATTCTTTTGAAAAGAGCGGATGTTTGTAGAAGGGATTGATCCTTGGATGCGGGGACTGTTCTATGTATTTGTATCCCCAGTCGGCTACCTGATGGACCATGCGGTTGATATCCATCTGTTTTGCAAGGACATCGACGTCAAATGCTATTTTCATATGTTTGCTCCTTTTTATGTAGTATTATTTTTCTTTACTCATACTCTACCCATACCGCCCCGTTATCGGCAGAACGGACACAGTTTTCCACCCATCTGACGCCCTCTGCGCCTGCGTAGACATCCGGATACCAGAAGTCCACAGTCTTGCCGTGATCTGCTGCGTCCATTGCCTGGGCAAAACGGCTGTAGAGATTGCTCCACGCTTCGAACAATCCTTCCGGGTGACCGCCGCCGATGCGGTCTTCTAAGGTAGAAGACTCATCCAGATATCCCATTCCCCGTTCCAGGATACGCACAGGTTCGCCCTGGACTTCGTAGGTCAGTTGGTTCGGGCGCTCATCCCACCATTCCAGTGACGCCGTCTCGCCGATCACACGGATCTTCTGGCCGTGCATGGAACCACAGTTCACACAGCTTGACCAGACATATCCTACGGCGCCGTTGTCGTATTCCATGATCGTCATTGCGTTATCCTCCAGCGGTGCGCGGGATTCTACGAAAGACTGGCGGCTGCACATCAGGCGTTTGATCTTCATATCCGGCAGCATGACCTCTGACAGATAGAGAGGATGCGTCCCCACGTCGCCCAGGACGTAGGAAGGCCCGGCAACCTTCGGGTCTACCCGCCATTTGGTGGAGGCGGTGTCCTTCTCCACGGCGACATTGTGGAAACCGTGGGCAAACTGCATATTTACGATACGGATCTTCCCAAGCAAGCCTTTCTCGATCAGCTTCCGTGCTTCCTGGATCATCTGATGCCCGGCATATCCATAGGTGACGCCGACGATCTTGTTCTGCTTTTCGGAAATCTCTTGCAGTTCCTTCGCTTCTTCTACGGTGAAGCATAGCGGCTTTTCGCATACTACGTGAAGCCCCGCAAGAAGAGCCGCTTTTGTGATCTCAAAATGCGTACCGTTCGGTGTGGCGATGGAAACAGCCTGGATCCCGTCTGGTCTCTTTGCTTCTTCGGCAAACATGGTTTTATAGTCCAGATAACATCTGTCCTCCGCCACATGAAGCTCCTTGCCGAATGCTTTTCCTCTCTCTGGGTTGATGTCGAATGCGCCTGCAACTAATTCAAAATGAAAGTCCCTGAGAGCGGCAGAGCGGTGGATATAACCGATCTGGCTTCCCTTTCCTCCGCCTACCATTGCCCAGCGGATCGGGGTGTCTATTTTCTTCTCTCCGTAATACATGATATTGTCCTCCTGCGTCAATTATATTTGATATCCTACACTTTTTAGATAGGTTACGCTTTCTTTCACATCCCGTAGGCTGGTATCTGAATTCCTCGGATCTCTTTCCTGTTCGATCGTAATGTATCCGCTGTATCCGATTTCCTGCAAAGCTTCTTTGATCCCGGGGTAATCCAGCGTTCCTTTGCCGATGGGGCACATGGCGCCTTTGCCGCAGCCCTCGAAGAAACGGATCTTCATGCCGAGGACTTCCCGGTACACTTTCTCGTCCACATCTTTGAAATGAACATAATCCAGATGGGAGGCGTATTTTTTCAGCCATTTTGCAGGATCCATTCCGGAATAATACAGATGTCCTGTGTCAAGGCACAGTCCGGCAAGCTCGTAAGGAATATCCTTTATGATCGCTTCGATCTCATCTGCAAATTCTATATATCCGCCTGCGTGGGGATGGATCACCGGGCGCACGCCGTATTCTGCCGCCCTTTTACAGATTCCCTTGATGTGGCGGACCATAGCTGCCCATTGCGCCTCCGTAAGCCTCGGCGCCTGGTCCGAATGCCCGGCGGCGTAATCCCTCTCGTCGTGTCCCCAGTCCATGACCGTCATATAAGGAGTCGGATAGTGCTGCCCTTCGTGAACCGGGAGAGGAGGGAGCTTCGTGATCAGGGAACAGATATCGTCCGTCTGCTTCAGAAGATTCTCATAATTCGCCTCATCCACCAGATCATCGAAGATCGTTCCGGCAACGATGGACAATCCGTTTTTCTTAAGCTCAGAAGAAACCTCTTCGACATGGATGGGGAGATATCCGTAAGGTCCAAGCTCGATCGCGCGGTATCCGGCTTCTCCTGCTTCCTTAAGAACTTTCTGCCATGGCGGGAGCCGGGGGTTCTTCACATCATCTACGCCCCAACAGCATGGCGCTCCGCAAATATTCATATGCATTGTTTTTCCTCCTAAGTTTTGCTGTATGTCTTTGTATTTTCTATGTATTTATTATAAAGGGTTCATGAAAACGCCGCCTTCATTATGTTGTATAAGAAATGCCCGATCTGCACACAAAAAGGGCAGCTTATCTTGCCGCTGCCCTGGATATCTTCACAATTCTGTATTTGTCAGGACTGGTCTTTCTGTCCTTTCATTTCTTCTTTATAAAATTCCCTGTACCGTGCCGGCGACATTCCGACAACTTTAGAGAAAATAGTGCTGAAATAGTTCGTATTATCGTATCCCACGATCGTAGCGATCCGTGTGACAGGATGATCGGTGGAGATCAGAAGGGTCTGGGCATGTCCGATCCGTCGGTGGATCATGTACTGGATCGGTGTCCTGCCGGTTGCCTTCTTGAATATGTGGGAGATGTATGTCGCCGAACATCCTAATGCCTCCCCGGCGGTGTCAAGTGTGATATCTTCCATAAAATGTGCGTTCAGGTAATTGCGGATCCGAAGTACCATGTGCGCTTCTTCAGACTCCTTTGCGCCGGTCAGCGGAAACCCCTCTATCTGACTGGTCAGCACGATGATCGCGGCACACAGAAGCTGTGCCGTAAGCTTTCCTTCTTCGTTCGTTCCCTCGAGGGCATACATCTGCTCACACATGGATCTTAGCATCGGGAACAGTCCGCCGGCATGCCGTACACTGGGTTCATCTGGAGAGATCAGACAGTTGGGCGGCAGATTGCACCGGTGAAGATTGGTGATGCCGATGCAGTAATCCCCGATCTCATTTTCCGTCTCGGAGATGACTTCGTGAAGGTCTCCCTGGTTGTAATAGATCACGCTGCCTTCAGAGAGCGGATAGGATTTTCCGTTCACGTAATAGGTTCCGGTTCCCCGGTATACCAGCAGTAACTCGCAGATAGAGTCATGTCTGTGAAGCGGACGGTGGATCGCCTTTCTGGCATGGTTCTGCTTATTTATGTAGACCATAGTGGGCAGCTTCCCATGCTCATAGGCATTCTCAAGCTGATGGTTGGTGTCGGGACAGAACATTATGATACTCCTTCCCGAGGGTATCTCTTACAGCAAATGGATTTATCCGTCATAGTCTAAACCCCCTTAGTGAAAATAAAATCAGATAACTGGCTGTTTCCCTGATTATACTACATATTGGAAGGATTGTCATTTTCAAATAACGGTTTATCCTTTCACCGAACCATTCGTCATTCCTGAGACCAGGAACCTGCGGAAGAGCAGTGCCGTGACTGCAGGCGGGATTGCCGCAATGATCCCTGCCGCTGCCGTAAGCCCGTATTGAACGGAATCCTTTGTCATGAATTCAGATACGACGATCGCCGCCGGCTTCGTTTTGAGAGAAGAGGCAAGGATCAAGGGGATCTGAAACTGGCTCCAGGTATTCAGGAACATAAGTAGCGCCGCCGACAGGACGATCGGATAAGAGACCGGAAGAATAACGCGGAAGAAAGACGAGAAACGTCCGCAGCCGTCGATCCTGGCGGCTTCTTCAAGTTCCTCCGGTATGGCTGTAAGATAATTCGATATCAGCCATGTCGTCATGGGCAGACAGGAGCTTACGTATACCATACTCAGCCAGAAGACGTCGTCCAGCCATTGCCTTGCCGCAAAAAGCCGGTACAAAGGGATGATCGTTGCCATTACCGGAATGACCATGGTGATAAGCAGGAGATTCTTGATGAGCTTTCTCCCGCAAAATTCCATGCGGCTTAACGTGTAGGCAGTCAGCAGGGATATGGGAATGCCAAGCGCCAGAGAGACAGCTACGGCATCTAAGGCGTTCTTTATACCCGTGATCAGGAGGCTGCCTTTCTGTGTGTCCGGGGTCAGAAGCTCCCGGTAGTTGGCGTAGGTGACGGTGTCCGGGAAAAATCCGGCGGACTTCTCCGTCATCGCGTACTCCGGCGTGACGGACAGTACGAACGTCCACAAAAATGGTCCCAGTGTTAAGATAAGAAAGCAGGCTAACGCTATGAGATAGCCGATCCTTTTCCCGGTCTTTGCCGGCAGTTTGTCTCGCTTGACATATATCATAGGATATTTTCCTCCTGATCCAGGCTTTTGAGGTAGAAGACTCCCAGTATTCCGCCAAATAACACTACCAGATAGGTGACGGCGCTCCCTTTTCCAAAATTCATGAAGGAAAAGGTGGTCAGGTAACTTTCTACGAGCAGGTTTTTCCCCAGGTCGCCGTATCCTGATAAGGCGATGATCTCATCGAATACATTGATCGCCGTGACAGAGGCGGCGGTAATCCCGATCGCCAGGAACGGAAGCATGAGCGGAAGCGTGATCGTGCAGAAGATAGTCCGCGCATTTCCGCCGTCGATCCGCGCCGCTTCGTAGAGCTTGCCGGGGATAGCCTGTCTGCCGGCAAGGCATACGATCGCCGTGAACGGTATGCTTCTCCAGGTCACGACCAGAGATACGATCAGGAGCAGGGACCATCGTGAGTTTAGCCATTCGATGGGCTGGCTGATGAGGTTAAGACTGATGGCAACCTTGTTCATGAACCCGTATCCGGAGGAAAATACGAATTTCCAGAGGATACCATTTACGTAAGGCGGCAGCGCCCAGGGAAGGATGGCGATGGCAAGCAGGCATCCCGAGTATTTCGTATCAACGTTCAGAAAGGCGGACAGCAGGAATCCGGATACGGTGGTCAGAAGCACTACGATCACCAGGAGGAACAGGGTATTCTGAAAGCTGTACCAGAAAGAGCCGGATGTTAATACGGCGGAATAATTCTGCAGTCCGATGAAATGGATATCGCCGGGGGCAGTCAGCTGCCATTTCTTCAGGCTGTAAGAAAAGGTTGCTATGATCGGGTAAAATACCAGCACACCCATGATCAGGATCATGGGCGCCAGTAAGAGGTAGGGGAGTATCTTTTTCATGGTGTTAGATCTGATATCTTGCTATCCATTTCGGCGTATGCTTCCTCTGCGGTCATCTTGCCCAGTGCCATCTTGTGGATCGCATTGTACATCGCATTGCTCATTTCCGCATAATAAGCCGGAACTCCGTCCGGGAACGGAGAAGCGATGAATTCAGCCTGTTCCATCATGGCGCCGGCATTCTGAATCCTGCCGTCGTCGATCAGTTTTTTCAATACCGAGTTGCGTGTGGGGATGGCGGTGTTCGTCTCATTTAATTCTTCCTGCATCCCGGCAGACGTATACCATTTGATGAATTTGTCGGCGGATTCTTTATTCTTGGAGAAACGGGTGATCCCGAGAGCCTCCGGAAGCGCCATGGTTACGGTCGCCTTCGCCTCTTTGCCCGGAACCAGGATGGGCGTGATCTCTCCGATGACACTGCAGTCTTCTTCGCTTGTGCTTTTGGATACGAAGGAGGTCGGACCGGTCAGGAAATTCGCGGAACCGGACAGGATACGCTTATAAGTGTCCATGCCGGAGGAGGTCTTGTCCGCAGGATCCACCAGTTCGTCCCGGATCAATTGTTCTTCGTATCTCAGAGCGGCAAGAACGGAGTCTTTGTTTAAGGTACCGTCGTCGTTGAATACGATTCCGTTCATGGTATAGGCAAGCCACATCAGATAAGTGGATGTCTTTTCCTCTGCATTCAGGGGCAGTGCAAAGGGATATTCACAGATACCTTTTTCTTTCAGAGTCTTGCAATTTTGGTAGACTTCATCCCAGGTCTGAGGTTCTTGTGTGATCTCGGCGTCCTCGTATTGCTTCGTATTATAATAGGACAGACGGTAGTCGTTGGCGTAGGGAATTGCAAGTATCTTACCGTCCTTGGTAAATGTCTCCAGAGTGGGGATATCTGCTCTTGTCTCATCGGATACTTCCAGTGGTTCTAACCAGCCGGCGGCGTAGAATTCACCGACCCAGGACCAGTCTACTTCTACGACGTCAGCGGCGGCATTGCCTCCGGCGGAAGCGGTGATCATCTTGTCACGGATATCATCCCATCCTACTTCATTTACCATAACCTGAATTCCGGTCTCGTCGGTGAAGGCTTGAAGCTGATCGTCGGTCGGGATCGCCCAGTCAGGCGCCATGAAGGTGATGCTGTCTTCTTCCTTGCCGTCATGACCGCCGGATCCGGTTCCTTCCTGAGAGGTGCTGCCGTTGCTGTCTTTGTCCGTGCCGTCTGCCGGCTTTTTGCCGCATCCGGCTGCCATGGCGGCTGCCGCGGTGGTTACGGAAAGGATGAGCAGAACACTTATTATTCTCTTTTTCATAATGTGCCTCCTTTTTCGGGTGTCTGTTCAGATACAGAATCAGTTTCTCCGAAATCGCAGATGAATATGCATAGCGTAAAAAGGAAAAAATTGAAAGAAATTTATAACGCTTGATCGCTTGAAAACGGCGGAGTTACACGGTAGAATGAAAGTAAGATCATATTACATAGTGCATTGGATGATATAGGATGGAAAAAGACAGACGGATAAGTAAAAGGAAGACAAGGATCAGCATCGTATTGGCGGCAGTTTCTGTTGTATTGGCGGTTTCCGGCAGAATTGCGCCGGGATTCGCCCAATGGTATGGGACGCATCTCTACCCGCTCTGGGTCGGAAGCATCGGAAGGTTCATGGGATATTTTCCGTTCTCTGTCTCGGAGATGCTGCTATATGTCCTGTTGGCATGGGTGATCTGGGGGATTGCAAAGAGTGTTGGCAGAAGAGCCGCGGACTGTCTGTTGGATCTGGTGTTCCTGGCTGCCGCGTTATGGTTTCTGTATGTTGTAAACTGCGGGATCAATTACCATAAGAATTCATTTTCCGAGACGTCGGGGATACGGGCGAACGAGTATACCGCCGAAGAATTAAGAGAAGTCTGCCAGTGGCTGACAGAACAGGTGTCGGTTTATAGCGGCAAGGTGGAACGGGGAAGCGAAGGAGAGATGCTGCTAGATATTCCGGCGGGGGAGTATGCGGTTAAGACGATGGAGGAACTTGGAAGGGAATATCCTGAACTTGCAGGATACTATCCGCAGCCGAAGAAACTGGTGAATTCCTGGATCCTTTCGGTTCAGCATCTGTCGGGGATCTATTCGCCGTTTACGATCGAGGCGAATTATAACGGGGATATGCAGGATTATTATATTCCGTTTACTGCATGCCATGAATTGTCCCATCTGCGGGGGTTCATGCAGGAGCAGGAGGCGAATTTTATCGCATATCTTGCGTGTATCGGGTCGGAAGAGGCGGCATTTGCGTACAGCGGCAGCCTGTCCGGATGGACGCAGTGTATGAATGTACTCTACAGGGCAGATTATGACGCATGGGAAGAATTGAGGGAACAACTGCCGGCAGAGGTGGAAGTGGACCTGCAGCTGAACCGGGAATTCTGGGCGAAATACGACGGCAGGATCGCCGAAGTCTCGAATCGGGTCAATGATACCTATCTTAAGGCGAATGGGCAGAAAGACGGGGTGGAGAGTTACAACCGTATGGTGGATCTGATCGTAGCATATTATAAGATGAAGCGTTGACCGGGAGACTTAGGAGGCTGCCGGTCAACGCTTATCGGTTTATAATTTTAAGTTGGCAAATGCATCTGCGAATGCCGTATTGATGGGTTCGTCTTTTTGCTTATTCATGTAATTCCGGACGTCTTTCTTAGAGACTCCGGCGCCTTCTTTTTCTCTGCGCGCCTTGAAAGCAGAGAGCTTCTCCTTATATCCGCAGGCGCAGACGAAGGTCTCGGCGTCGCCCTTCTTGATCAGTTCCATCTTCTTATGGCAGTTCGGACAGCGGGCGTTACTTAAGCGGGCGATAGTCTCGCGGTAACCGCATTCCCGGTCCTGGCATACCAGGAGGCGTGCGTTTTTGCCATTGACAGAAAGCATGCGTTTGCCGCAGCGCGGGCATCTGGTATTGGTCAGGTTGTCATGGCGGAAGGCTCCGTCGGCGGAGCGGACCTCATCAATGAGGGATTGCGTATACGTCTGGATCTCCTGGATAAATGCGTGTTCTTTGCTGTTTCCTCTGGCTATATCGGCAAGCTGCATCTCCCATTGTGCCGTAAGCTCCGGTTTCCTCAGGTCTTCGGGTACAAGTCCAAGGAGCTGTGTCCCCTTTGACGTGATGAGGATCTCATTCCCGCGTTTCTCGATCAGGAAAGAATGGAATAGCTTTTCGATGATATCTGCTCTTGTGGCGACGGTTCCAAGACCTCCGGTCTCGCCGAGAGTCTTCCGTGCCTGGGCGTCGCGGGATTCCATGTATCTGACAGGGTTCTCCATAGCAGTAAGTAAAGTGGCTTCCGTGAACCTTGCCGGAGGTTTTGTCTTACCGGTATGGATGGAGACCGTATCAGGCGTCAGCCGGGTTCCCTGGTCTAAGGAGGGGAGAGGCTGATCGTCTCTTGGCGGCGCAGGATCGTCGTCTTCTGCGCCTTGTGCGCTGTCAGGGCTCATGGTATCATAGACGGCATGCCATCCAGGAGAGCGTATCACTTTTCCGCTGGCTGCGAACTCCTCGCCGGCAGCGCGGGCTTTCATGGTAGTCTGCTCATACTCGAAGGCAGGATAGAAGACGCTGATGAACCGGCGTACGACCAGATCATAGATCTTCCGTTCTTCGTTGCTCATGTGATCCAGTTGGACATATTCCTCGGTGGGAATGATCGCATGATGGTCGCTTACTTTCTTATCGTCTACGAAGGATTTGCTGGTCTTGAGGGGCACTTTCAAAAGCTGCGGGATGAACTGTCTGTAAGGACCGGTATTGCATGCCCGGAGACGTTCCTTGATCGTCGGGACGATATCAGCGCCGATGTAGCGGGAATCTGTCCTGGGGTACGTAAGGACCTTGTGATGCTCGTACAGACGCTGCATGATGTTCAGCGTCTCTTTCGCGGAGAAGCCGAAGCGCCTGTTGGCGTCTCTCTGTAACTCTGTCAGATCATAGAGCCCGGGGGAGTAGGTCTTCTTGGCGGAACGTTTGACCTCCGTCACAGTCAGGGGCGAGCCGTCCACTTTCTTTTTCACTTCCGTGATAAATGTTTTGTCAAATGAACGCCTGCTTCCTGTCTTGGCGCTCTGCCAACTCCAGGCGGCGCCCCCTGCCATGCAGGTCAGGGTATAGTATTCTTCTGGTTTGAATGACCGGATCTCGGATTCTCTCTGGGCAATGATGGCAAGGGTTGGAGTCTGGACGCGGCCGCAGGACAGTTGGGCATTATAACGGCAGGTCAGTGCGCGCGTGGTATTGATCCCCACAAGCCAGTCCGCCTGTGCGCGGCTCCTTGCGGCATGATAAAGAGCGTTGTATTGCCGCCCGTCCTGCAGATGAGAGAAGCCTTCCCGGATCGCCTTGTCTGTGACAGAAGAAATCCAAAGGCGTTTTAATGGTTTGTGGCATCCGCTTTTCTCGAGGATCCATCGCGCGACCAGTTCGCCTTCTCTTCCGGCGTCTGTGGCTATGATGATCTCAGATACATCCTTGCGGAACAATTGGGTCTTGACGTTGCGGAATTGCTTTGCTGTCTGCTTGATCACGGTCAGCTTCCATTTGGCAGGGATCATGGGCAGGGAGGCAAGCTTCCATTCTTTGTATTGTTGATCGTATTCCTCAGGGTCGGCAAGGGTGACAAGATGTCCAAGCGCCCAGGTGACGATATGCCGGCTTCCTTCTATGGCTCCGGGAAGATTCTTGTGACAGTCCAGTACCCGCGCTATGTCGCGGGCAACAGACGGTTTTTCCGCTAATACGAGTGATTTCATATTCGAAGTGCTCCTTTTTTCATACTTCATCAAACATAACGGATTTCAGGATGTTTGTCAATGGGAAGGGAAAGAAATATGCGAAATAGAAAAAAAGAGCTTGCAATATATCTGGGAGTGTGGTAATATACAACAGGTGTGCATATGAGAGGTATCTATTATGGCTCCGTGGTCAAGCGGTTAAGACATCGCCCTTTCACGGCGGTAACACGGGTTC
>OFFP01000333.1_pt1 | contig 39190 bp, 33 predicted proteins | sample 1521431 | NCBI WGS metagenome assembly OFFP01 (sample SAMEA3504104, study PRJEB24116) | mouse gut metagenome | biome: mouse gut; feature: mouse-associated habitat; material: faeces | place: Denmark | collected 2011
TGAAAAAACCGAAAAAGCCACACCTAAGAAGCGAAGGGACCAACGTAAGAAAGGTAATGTTGCTACCAGTAAGGACGTTATCGCGGTCGCTTCGCTTGTAGGGTGTTTCTATTCTATAAAGTTATTTTTCCCGACCATTTACCGCAGGCTCAGGGAGAGCATGGTTTTCCAGTTGGCCTCGGTTGCGGATATCGACGAGCTTTCCCTCGGCAATTTGCAGCTCGTAGGTATGAAGGCAATAGAGACTGCGGCGTGGTGTATTTTTCCGGTTGGCGTGATTAGTCTGGCGATCGGCGTGCTTGCCACAGGAATACAGACCCGGTTCCTTTTCACAAGAGAACCGTTGAAGTTTAACCTGGGCAAGCTTAATCCATTGAAAGGGATTAAAAATCTGTTTTCTACGAGACAGCTTATGGAGCTGGTTAAGGCAATCCTCAAGATTATTATTTTGGCGGTTGTACTGTACGGGATTTTGAAGGATGAGCTTGTGGTAATCGCACAGATGACGGATGTGAATCCGGTTGCGGCCGCCACTTATGTGCTGAACGAGATTATAAGCATGGTATTGAAGATTGGAATGATCTTTGCCGCTATTGCCGGGTTTGATTTCTTCTTCCAGCGATGGAAATATGAGAAGGATCTTAAAATGTCCAAAGAAGAAGTCAAGGAAGAGTTCAAGCAGATGGAAGGAGATCCTCAGATTAAGGGAAAGATCCGAAGTCTGCAGCAGAGCAGGGCGAGAAGCAGGATGATGCAGGCGGTTCCCGACGCCGATGTAATTATCCGTAACCCTACACATTTTGCGGTTGCGCTTAGGTATGATATAGACCATGACAACGCGCCTGTCGTGATTGCAAAAGGGCAGGATTATGTGGCTCTCAAGATTGTCGAGATTGCAGAGAACCATAAGGTCACGGTAATAGAGAATAAGCCTCTGGCGAGAGGAATCTATGCTTCGACTCCCCTTGGCGGGCAGATTCCCGCAGAGTATTACGGGGTGGTAGCGGAGATACTGGTTGAGGTATTCCGAATGAATAAAAAGTTGGTGTAGAAGATGAAAAATATATTAAATAATGCGGTGTCATTGATTGTAGTTATGATTGTACTGCTGTTAATCATACCGTTGAGTCCGTTTTTTCTGGACGTAATGATTATTTTGAATATTGCGGTATCGCTGATTATTCTTCTAATCAGTATGAATATCAAAGAGGCGCTGGAATTCTCTATCTTCCCGTCACTGCTTCTGATCACAACCTTATACCGTATCGGAATCAATATCTCCTCAACAAGGAGTATCCTTAGTAATTCGGGTACGGCGGGACAGGTAATCAAGTCTATGGGCGACTTCGTTCTTCAGGGAAATGTAGTTGTCGGAGTTGTTATCTTCCTGATTATCGTATTGGTACAGTTTCTTGTTATTACCAAGGGTGCGGAACGTGTCGCTGAGGTAGCGGCGAGATTTACGTTGGACGCTATGCCTGGTAAGCAGATGGCGATTGACGCTGACTTGGGAAGCGGCCTGATTACGGAGGAGGAAGCGAAACAGAGGCGTTACAAGATTCAGAAGGAAGCAGACTTCTATGGTTCCATGGACGGCGCCACAAAGATTGTTAAGGGAGACGCCACCATGTCCCTGATTATCACGGCAGTCAATTTCCTGGGCGGCTGTATTATCGGTATGGTACAGGGCGGCATGGGATTTACGGAAGTGCTTCAAGTGTATTCCATTGCCACCATCGGCGACGGCCTGGTATCTCAGATACCGGCGCTTCTGATTTCAACGGCGACGGGTATGATTGTTACCCGTGCGGTTGCGGAAGACAGCCTGAACATCGATGTGACCAGACAGTTCTCCGCGCAGCCAAGGTCAATTATGATTGCAGGCGGCGTCCTTGCGATTCTGATTGCCGTTCCTGGAATGCCGAAACTCCAGCTCTCCATCATTGCCCTCGTGATGATGCTTGGAGGTTTTTATCTTCTTCGGCGGATGCAGTCATTTGCGGCGATTCCTGAGCAGGGACCGATGACGATGGGAGGACCTGGCGTACCGGAAGCAGACCCCATGCAGATGATGGAGGACGAGGAAAGTTTCAAAGATATCAACAGTGTATATTCGCTGATAACGGTAGAGCCTATTGAGATGGAGTTCGGTTACAGCCTGATTCCTCTCGTAGACGAGGCAAGCGGCGGAAGGATGATCGACCGTATCGTAATCTTCCGGCGTCAGTATGCACAGGAGATGGGGCTTGTCATCCCATCCATCAGGCTGCGAGACAGTTCCAGCCTGAATACGAACCAGTATGTCATTAAGATTAAGGGAGAAGAAGTCGCCAAGGGTGAGATTCTGGTAGACTACTATCTTGCCTTAGAGCCGCCGAATCTTGAGAAGGAGATCGATGGTATAGATACCATTGAGCCTGCATATGGTATTCCTAGTAAATGGATTACCGTGGATAAGAAAGAGATGGCTGAAATTTATGGATATACGGTTATCGACCCGCTGTCTGTAATGCTGACTCATCTGTCAGAAACGGTGAAGAAGCATGCCCACGAACTGCTGAATCGTCAGGAGGTTGTCCGCCTGATCGACAATATGAAGAAGCAGTCGCCTGAGCTTGTAGATGAATTGATTCCGAACCTGATCTCTTATGGAAACTTCCAGAAGATTCTGACAAATCTGTTGAAGGAAGGTATCCCGATCAAAGATATGGAGACGATCATGGAGACAATCGTAGATTCTTCCATGACGGTAAGGGATCTGGATTCTATCACGGAGAACATCCGTGTTGCGCTGAAACGGACGATTACCAGAAGATTCTGCGAAGGGAACAGTATGAGAGTCGTGACGTTAGACGCAGAGCTGGAAAAGAATATTATTACCAGCCTGACAAACGGGGATCATGGCGTATATCTGGCATTAAGCCCGGAAGTCATGCAGAATGTAATTACCCAGATGTCCGAGGAAGTGAAGAAGTTCCAGGAATTGGGGCAGTCGCCGGTCATCCTGACAAGTCAGGTGGTCAGGATTCATGTTTACCGGCTGATCGAACAGTTCTTCCCGGATGTTTATGTGCTGTCTTTTAACGAGATCAGCAACAATATCCAGATACAGGCGGTCGGCAATATCACGATGTAGCAAAATCTCTGGCAAATGGAGATAGGGGACGGCAGATATCAGTAAATAACTTAGATGTAACGAAATCTAACGGAGTGCAGTATGAACACACAGGAACGTTATAAGGATAAGACAAACGAAGAGCTTTTAAAACTGTATAAGGAGACGGGCAGCCTGGAAGTCAAGCAGGAGATCGTTATGCGCTATATCTATCTTGTGAAGAGTATTGCGCTTCAGATGCGGGACATCTATATGAGTTTTTCTCAGGTAGACGACATTATCAGTGAAGGCGTTATTGCGATTATGTCTTCCATCGATAAGTTTGATATGGATAAGAATGTGAAATTTGAGACATTTATTTCCAAAAGAATCAAGGGAATGATTATTGACTTGGCAAGAAAGCAGGACTGGGTGCCAAGAAGTACAAGAAAGAGCACAAGAGATATTGAAGAAGCGGTCACAACGTTATATAATAAGCTTGGGTACTATCCTTCTGTGCAGGAGGTGACGGACTATCTGAACATTACTCCGGAAAAGTATCAGGAAACCATGCGCAAGGCGTCCCTGTTTAATATCCTTTCGCTGGATATGGTGCTGGCGGAAGCCCAGGGGAATGAAGTCGGCGTGACGCTGCCCCAGGGGGATAAGAGCGAGCAGCCTGAGAGTAAGTTCCTGCAGAAAGAACTTACGCAGGTTCTGGCGGATGGGATTGGTACGCTCAAGGAGAATGAGAAGCTTGTGATTTCGCTGTATTATATAGATGAATTGAATATGAGGCAGATTGCGGACGTACTGAGCGTCAGCGAGCCGCGCGTCTCTCAGATTCATACGAATGCAATAAAGAAACTAAGGAAACACATGGAAAGATTCAACGAAGAAAAGGAGAGCAGGAATGTTTCAAGGGTATTATGATCTAACTTCTAATATGATCACACAGAACCGTAATCTGAATGTCGTCAGCAATAATATGACGAACGTATCCACTCCGGGTTATAAGATGGACCGAATCATGCAGAGTACCTTCCGGGAAGAGATGATTTATCGGTATGACAGAGACGGCAAGACTCCGGTAGGCAGAGTATCCTGGGTGAATACCGCGGCCGAGAGGGTAACGGACTATACGGAAGGAGGCATCCGGGAGACTGGCGATGCGTTGGACGTTGGACTGACCGGCAACGGTTTCTTCGTTATCGATACCGGCGAAGGCCCGGTATATACCAGGGACGGGTCGTTTAACCTGGATAATGAGGGGTATCTGACGCTGCCTGGAATCGGCAGGGTGCAGGGGACAAACGGGGCGATTCGCCTGACGACAGACAATATCATCATCGACAAGCAGGGGAATATCATCGCTGAGGACGGGAACCAGATTTTCGGGACGCTGCAGATTGTGGATTTTGCAGATTACGGTCAACTGACCAAGATTAGCGGAAGTGTGTTCCGGGCGAACGCACAGCCTCAGGCGGCGGATCGTGGGACTACGGTTACACAGCGGTATCTGGAGGACTCCAACGTATCTATGGCGGAGGAGATGACGAGGATGATCAGCAGCCAGAGGATTTTACAGAGTTCCGCCCAGCTTCTCAAGATTTACGATCAATTGGAGGCGAAGATGGTTACGATGGGTTCGGCTACGTAGGCGGCTGATAAATAGATGGCTGCCGGGAGATGTGTATAACATCCGCCGTGCAGGACAGAGAGGAGAGGCATATGTATACATCATTTTACACTGCGGCAAGAGGGGCGATGGAAGAACAGCGGAAGCTGGATGTGGTTGCCAATAACCTTGCGAATGTGAATAACTACGGTTATAAAGCGAAGACGCCGGTTTTTTCGGATCTGATGTATTATAACCTGAATAACTATGACGGGGCGGATACCCCGCTGAAAGCGGGGACGGGAATCCTGGTAGAGCAGACGAAGACCGATTTCAGTCCCAAGGGGCTGGTGACGACCCAGGGAGATTTTGACTATGCGATTATTGATTCCGGATTTTTTATGATGAGAAGCCCGGTTACCAATGAGATTACATATACGAGGAACGGACATTTCAGTATGTCCAAGCGCGGAGATGAATTCTACCTTGTGAATGATAACGGGAATTTCGTTCTGGATGAAAACCGTAATCCCATCCGTGTTACGGATGGCGAGCTAAGCGGTAAGATCGGAGTCTTCGGGTTCAACATTATGGACGGAATGTTGAGTGTCGGCAATAACGAGTATGCACCGGCCGTAAAGAACGGACAGCCGTTCCTGATGGCAGGCGCCCAGGTGGCTGACCATGCGCTTGAGATGTCCGGCGCAAGTGTGGCAGATGATTTTACCCGCATTATTGAGGCACAGAGAGCGTATTCCTATGCATTGAAGATGGTACAGACCTCCGATGAGATTGTGAATACAGTGAATACATTAAGGTCATAGAGAGGTGAATTATGGGGATAAAGACATATGAAGAGATGAATGATCTGGAGCTTGATATTTTGAAGGAGATTGGCAGCATCGGCGGCGGCAACGCAGCCACGGCGCTGTCAAGTATGCTAAGCGCGAAGGTGAATATGTCCCTTCCAAAGGTAGAGATTCTGGATTTCAACGAGGCGCTGGTCAACGTAGGAGACCCTGAGGAAGTGGTTGCGGCCATACTGGTAGAGATGTCGGGAGAATTGAGCGGTATCATGCTGTTCATCCTGACAAAGGAATTTTCAGATGAGATACTGTTCCGGATGCTTGGCAAGACGGAGGCGGATTTCTTTGAATTGGATGAGATTGATTCTTCCGTCCTCATGGAGATTGGCAATATTGTAATCTCCTCCTATATTACGGCGATGGCGTCGCTTGTGAATATGAGCGTGGAACTGTCGGTTCCGCAGCTTGCCGTGAATATGCTTGGCGGGATTATGAGCGTGCCGATTGCGATGATGGGCCAGCATTCAGACAGGATTATGATGATAACGGGAGAATTCAAGATTGATGGAAAAGCGTTAAACAGCAATATGCTGCTTCTGCCAGATGTAGAGTCGTTAAATGTTCTTATGAAAAAACTAGGAGTGGAATGATAAATGGAGAAGAAGATATCAGTAGGAATTGCTGATATGAAGATGACGAGACAGGAAGGCGTGTTGATTACATATGCGCTGGGGTCTTGTATCGGTGTTTCTTTTTATGATCCGATGATTAAGCTAGGAGCGCTTCTTCATATTATGCTTCCTGAAAAGAGTAGTGCGAAGGATGGAAATGTGTTTAAGTTCGCGGATACGGGTATCCGTGAGACGCTTCGCAAGCTTACTGCGTTTGGGGGGTCAAAATCGCGGATGGTATGCAAGATTGCAGGCGGGGCCAAGATGTTCGAGATGAAGGGCAGCGGAGGTCTTGGGAATATCGGTGAGAGGAATGCACAGAATGTTAAGAGGATTCTGATGGCGGAGGGGTTACGAGTTACCAGTGAAGATGTCGGGGCAAATTATGCAAGGACCATGCTGTTGGACGTGGCGACGGGGAATGTGTACGTCCGGTCGGCAGGGAAACCGGAGAAGATGCTTTAGCTCTTATGCCGGATGAATATTGCGTCGATAAATATACATAGAATGTAAAGGAGTGAGTGTGTATGGCTAATACAGAGATTTTACTGGAATCTGGAACAAATGAAATTGAAGTTATGCAGTTTACCATATTCGGCGAGCTGTATGGAATTAATGTGGCAAAAGTGCTGGAGATTATGATGGCGGATAAAGTGAAGCCTATCCCCCATTCTCATGATGCCGTTGAAGGTATTTTCAAGCCAAGGGAGACTCTTCTGACGGTGATTAACCTTCCGAAATATCTGACGGGTGAGTGTGGAGATACGAAGGACAGAGATCTGTTCATCATTACGAATTTTAATAAGATGCACATTGCATTCCGCGTACATTCCGTAGTCGGCATCAGCAGGATTTCCTGGGAAGCCATCCAGAAGCCGGATAAGGCGCTGACGAACGGGGAAGACGGCGTTGCCACAGGTATTGCGCAATGCGGGGATAACCTTGTCACAATCCTTGATTTTGAGAAGATTGTCGCAGAGATTGCGCCGGAGACGAGTATTCAGGTGTCAGATATCGACAAACTTGGCGACAGGGTCGAGAGAGACCAGAGTATTATCCTTGCAGAGGACTCCATCCTGCTTACCAAGATGATCTCGGATTCCCTGTTACGGGCGGGGTATTCCAATCTTACGACCTTTAATAACGGGAGGGAAGCATGGGAGTTCCTTGAAAGCATCCGAAGCGAACCAGATTTCTATAGAAGAGCCGCATTGTTGATTACTGATATCGAGATGCCGGAGATGGATGGACATCGCCTGACGAAACTTGTAAAAGAAGACGAGTATATGAAAAAGATGCCGGTTGTAATCTTCTCGTCCCTGATTAATGAAGAGATGAGAATAAAGGGCAAGCAACTCGGGGCAGACGAGCAGCTGTCAAAACCAGAGATCGGACGTTTGGTCGAGGTCATGGATGCATTACTGGACCGGAGGGATAGTTAAATGAAGAATTGTGTAGTAAGACAGGCTATAAAGGATCTGAAGGACACAGTTATCGGTTATGAGCTGCTTGTCCAGGAAGATGAGAGCAGCCTGTATAATTCCAGCTCAGACAATGTGGCGGCGAATACGATGGTTGCCTTCCTGTCTGAGAATTCTGAGAGGATATTCAAGGACAGGAAGACGTTTATGACATTTACGCCCACCCTCCTGTTTCGGAACACACCGAAGATCTTCGATAAAGATAAGGTTGTGATCCAGATTGAGGACAACATTGTCGTCCACTCTCTGGCGGCAATCCTGATTAGTAAGTACAGGGAAGACGGATACCATTTTGCTATTAATGATTTTCAGTTTACTCCCAAGTATTTCAGTATGCTGGAGTATGTTGATTATATCAAGATGGATCTTTCTAACAAGACGGAAGGGATGCAGCGGCGTTCGATTGCGAATGTAATTGATATGGCCCATGGGTTCCAGAAGCAGTTTATCGCAACGGGCGTAAACAGCAAAGAAGTATATGACTGTGCCGTAGAATTGGGCGTTGATTACGTGGAGGGGAATTATATTGCCGGAGCCACGACGTCCAAGACGAGCAAGATGGACTTCATGCAGGGAAATCTCTACCAGCTTATTGTGGAGATTACGAAGGATGAGCCGGATGTGGAGGTTCTGGAGGAGACGATTATCAGGGATGCGTCCCTTACCTATGCTCTGCTCAAGATGGCAAATTCAGCGTATTTTGCCGTGCATCATGAGACGACGTCTGTCAGGCAGGCGTTGGTTCGCGTCGGCATCAGCCAGTTGAAGCAGTGGGTTTACCTGTTAAGTTTCGAGGATAAGCAGAATAAGTCGGAGTCCGAGGAATTGCTGAAAGCATCTTTCATGCGTGCGAATTTTACATCAGCATTGGTGAAGAGGCTGAAGGATTTCCCGATTAACAGCTCGGATGCCTATTTGCTTGGTATGTTCTCAATGCTGGAGTACATGATTGACGCCCCCCTTGCGGAGATTCTCTATGAGATTCCTATTCTGGAAGAAGTGAAGGACGCCCTCATACGGAAGGAAGGCAAGGCAGGACGCCTGTATGAGCTGGTACTTAGTTATGAGAAGGCAGACTGGAGCGTAATCAAGGAGATTTCAGAGGAATTAGGGCTCAAGACGAACGAGATGGCGCAGATTTATATGGAATGTGTAGAAGAAGTGAATAATATCTGGGATAATGTGGTAGGCATGAGTGAAGAGTAATGCAGTAGGAGTAACGTCGTAGGATATGCCATAAGGTTGATTGAGGAGTAACGGGGGTGGAAGTTATGGTAGGCGGTATCTCAGCGATGAGCCCATATGTACATACATCATATCGGTATATGGGTTATGGGCGTATGAATCAAACGCCGCAGGAGATTGGAGCGGACTCCGGGCGGAAGGTTGGCGCAGTATCCGGCGTACGGAGCGCCGATGCGGTATCTGGGACACAAGGCAGACAGAGTGTATCAGCTATTGGCGGAGCGCAGGGCGTACAGAATGCGGGGGCAGTATATGGCGTTCAGGCCAATGCGAAAGTCGGAGCGGCTTTGGCGGCAGGACGCGCTGCAAGCCCGGGAACACCTGTGGAGCCGGTCAGCCCTGTGCCGGCAGTGGAAGCCAATGCTCCGCGGGGAATCGGGTATATGATTCCTTTCCTGCGGGAAGGGATGGACCCGGCAGAGCTGGCAGTGCGGATGCGTATTCAATATGTAGGCCCGACAGCCTCAGGAAAGACGCCCGCATCCGGCGGGGATGGGAGTGAGGCGGGTGCAGAATCCGCAGGACTGGGAGTTGACGCAGTCAGGAAAACCGCAGAAGAGGGCGAATGCCAGACTTGTAAGGAGAGAAAATATCAGGATGGTTCCGATGATGCCGGAGTTTCATACAAGACGCCGACACGGATAGCGCCTGAGCAGGCGGCAACCGCAGTGCGGGGCCATGAGATGGAGCATGTAGTACGTGAACGGGCGGCGGCAGTGCGGGAGGATCGGCAGGTGGTAAGCCAGTCTGTGACAATCCATACAGCAATCTGTCCGGAGTGCGGTACCGTCTATGTTTCCGGGGGAACCACAAGGACTACGACTGCGGCAAACCCACAGGCAAAACAGCCAGAGCAGCAAGAGGGTAACGGGGGATTCGATGCTGCATAGGGACTGTTATAGCAGATGATAAGATCTGCTGACACATTTTTGGGGTACAGTAATAATATGTTATTGAGAGATTTTATACTTAGAAATAATTGGCAGAAAAGTTCCCAAAGATAGCAGGGAATGTGCAAAAAAGAAAGAGGGGATATATATCCATGCGTAAAAGTATTAAGACAATGGTTGGAATTCGGGTAGCGTTTGCATTTGCCGCCGTACTCGTCTACAGCCTGGTGGTAACATTCAATGTTTTTCTTATAAAGGATGCGGCGACTTCCAGCAGTGATGCAAGTGAGATGTTGGATACAATCGAAAAGGCAGAGACGGCGCATTATAAATGGTCCAGCAGCCTAAGCAGTGCTTTGTACGCAGGGATTGAGTTTGAGGGAAGTATGGATCCGACGACTTGTGTACTGGGAAAATGGCTTTATAGTGACTTGGATACGGAGGACGCCCTTGTTATTGAGAAGCGAGACGAGATTGAGCCTTTGCATAAGGCGCTTCATGAGTCGGCCGGCTATGCGCTGGAGCTTATGAAGACGGACCCAGAAGGCGCCCGTGAATATTATCAGGATACCATTCGGAAGAATCTTGCTGTGCTGGTGGCGGATTTAGATGAGATTGTAGCGGAAGGGGCAAAACTGACTGAGGAGAGTTCCGAAAGTATGTTCCGTACAATCCACGTTGTGCAGGTATTGGCCGGGGTCTGCTTTTTTGTTGCGCTTATTTGCCTTATCAGCCTTATCACTTATGTAATGAAACGTGTGATCCGGCCGATCATGTATATCAGCGAATGTGTTCGTCCGCTTCAGGAAGGGACGCTGGAATTGAATTTGAACTATGAATCACAGGATGAGATTGGGGAACTGTCAGCGGTTCTGGATAATTCTCTGGAAGTCATTCAGGGCTACGTAGGAGATATCAACCGGATTGTGAACCAGTTAGCGCAGGGTGAGTTTAATGTACACACCTCAACGCCGTTTATAGGAGATTTTAAATCAATAGAGACATCGATAGAAAGTTTTACAGATACATTGTCTGCGTCTATCGGCAATATTGGCAAGGTAGAGCATCAGATATCCGGAAGCGCCGAACAGTTGTCAAGCGGCGCGCAGTCGTTGGCGCAGGGGGCGACCCAACAGGCAAGCGCAGTCGAGCAGTTATATGCGATGCTTGAGGAATTGTCAAAGAATGCGGCGAAGAATGTTGAGACGGCGCAGAATGCACAGGAGAATGCACGCCTGACCGGTGAGCAGGTAACGATCAGCAGCCAGCAGATGGAAGAGATGGTTTCTGCAATGAATGATATTACGCAGGCATCCCACAGAATCGGTGAGATTATTGCAACCATTGAGAATATTGCGTTCCAGACGAATATTCTCGCGCTGAATGCTGCGGTAGAGGCGGCAAGGGCCGGCGATGCAGGGAAAGGATTTGCAGTAGTTGCTGATGAGGTGCGCAGTCTGGCGGCACAGTCTGACCAGGCGGCAAAGGCAACCAAAGATCTGATTGGTAATTCTGTCCAAGTGACGGAGAAGGGAAGCCAGATTGTAGATGAAGTGTCCCAGACACTGCAGAAGACACTGAATCTTGTAGTTGAGTCTAACAGTGCGATTGGTTCGATTGCAGAAGTGATACAGGGAGAGGCAGAATCGATTAAGCAGGTTACAGATGGAATCGGGCAGATTTCAGAGGTTGTCCAGACCAATTCTGCCAGCAGCGAGGAATCTGCGGCTGTCAGCGAGGAATTGTTTGCACAGGTTACGATGCTGAAGCAACAGACGGAGAAGTTCAGATTGAAGAAATAATAATGAAGTGATAGAAGGAGCGCTGGCGGCGCTCCTTCTATTATTAATGTCTTGGATTATCCTTCACAATTATGCAGGCTTTGGTTGCCTCAACCGTAACGTCGGATATCAGCTTATTCGTATAAAAACTGATGAGAGGATCAACAGCAGCAGGCGAAGTGACGATATATCTTGGAATCAGTCCGTTCATTGTCAGCGCTATGGTGTCGGCGACACAACGGTCACATGTACAGACATCAAACTGGCGCATAAAATAGATAATCTTATCTTTCACAATTGACTCCATGATGTCCACATAAACAAAATCTGGTTCTGGCTCGGATTCAGGTACAGGTTCTTGCTTGGGAACCGTTGTAGGACCAGGTCCCGGAACGGATTCGGGATCTGGTATCGGTACGGAAGGAACCGGTTCCGGTGTGGGAACAGAAACCGGCGCAGGAGCAGGAGCCGGCTCCGGAGTCGGTACGGTAACGTTGTCGGAAACAGTTTCTATAGAATAAGAATCAGCCGTATCGGGTACGGCTGGAGTGTCAGCAAATCCGGACAAACTGGAAGAACCGCCGCCATTGGCGCTATTATCAGAGTCGGATACGTCGTTCGCAGACTCAATGACCTTTGCTGAACTATCTTCGTCCATAGAATCGTCGTTCAAAACCTCTGATGTATTTGAAACCGGTTCTTCAAATTGTGCGGATAATTTCTGCTGTATCAGATCGGCAACGGGATCTTCCCCGGTTGTGTCAATCACGGAAATATTCTGAACCGAAGCTGCGCTGGCAACAGTTTCGGCTTCGGCAGGTTTCGCGGAAGCAGAAGCCTCCGGTGATGCCGCTTCCACAGAAACCTCCGACGATGCTGCGTCTGCCGAAGTCTTCACGGAGGGGGTTGTATCTGGAGCCTCGTCTGCCGCAGGCTGGCTGCTGTCATGCCCGGCAAGCAGATTCAACACATGGGCGGTCTTATTGCTTTTTCTTGCCATTATCTATACCTCCTTATATTGTCTCGGAAGAAGTCATGTCCACTACTTCACGGATAAATTCCTGATAATCCAGAGACGGCTTCGCATGGGGAGCATGGTCAAATATGCTAAGACCATGCGCCGGAGCCTCGGCTACCGCTACGCTGGTACGAATCTGTGCGTTAAATACACACGCCCCGATCTGTGACGCAATATTCTCAGCCATCTCCTTAACCTCTCGGGCAAGCAGCGTCCGCGGATTATATTTCGTCAGAAGGATACCAAGTACATTCAGGTTGGGATTCACGCTCTGACGGACAGAATCGATAGTTTCCTTTAGCTGGGAGACGCCAAGAAGGCTTAAAATCTCCGGAGCCATCGGGATGATTAGATGGTCGGACGCCGCATATGCATTCACTGTGAGTACGTTCAGGGCCGGAGGAGTGTCAATAATGATATAGTCATACTCTGCAATCACAGGGAGCAAGGCTCTTTTAAGCAGTATATCCCGATCGGAAGAAGTAAATTCCAACTCTGCGCTGCTCAGCAAAATATTTGAAGTAATAATGTCGCAATAATCTGTATCCTGAATTGCATCTTTGATATTAACCTGACCTTTCAGTACGTCGTATATGGTGCTGCAGTTCTCGATATCCAATCCAAGGCTAAACCCCATGCTGCCCTGAGGGTCAAGATCGATTGCCAGCACCTTTTTATTGTAAAATGAAAACAGCCCGGCAGCCAGGGCGCTGGATGATGTTGTCTTGCCTACGCCGCCTTTCTGGTTCGTAAGTGCGATAATAGTAGCCAAAATAAATTCCTCCATTCGTAATTAAAACTTATCTAACTATTATTTAAAGTATACTATATGCCGATAAATAAGTACAGAATAAATTTGAATTTATGAAAAAGGTGCGGCAGTTAAGCTAGACATTTATGTACAAGGCAGCTATCGTACCGCACAGACAATAGGCATTTATGAATGAAAGAGAAAAGGAGAGATTAGTATGGCAACAGTAGGTGGATTAACGAACTCAACAGCTAACAGCATCCGCGGATACGGCGGCCTGGCAAGTGGAATGGATCGTGATACCCTGATTGAAGGTATGACATATGGCACTACCAGTAAGATTACACAGCAGCAGCAGAAGAAGCAGCAGCTTGAGTGGAAGCAGAACGCAGTCCGGGCTATCAGTGATATGATGATCGCATTTGCGAATAAATATACAGCATCTTTGACTTCTTCTAACAACTTATTCAGTTCTATGTTCTGGGGAAGGAATAATATTACGACGACAGGGGCGAACAGCAAGTTTGTTTCTGTGACAGGAACGGCAAGCGCGGCGAATGCTATCACTATCATGGGTGTAAAGCAGATGGCGCAGGATGCGAAGTGGTCTTCTTCTGAGTCTGTTTCAGATATGAAACTACAGACCGGGAAGATCGGGACGACAATAGATAAGAATGGAATGGACGGCGACGAATATGTCGTTCAGGATCTGGTAGGTAAAAGACTGGATTTTGAATATGGAGGAAGCAGTTACTCCGTTACTTTAGGGCTGACGGATTCCGAGGGTAAGCTCTATGATTATAAGACGGCGGAAGGAATTAAGAAGGCAATCAACGAACAGCTGTCAAAAGTAGAAGTGAATGACAATACGAAGCTGTCAGACCTTGTTGAAATTAAGGTTGGAAGCAATGACAATATAGAGATTGCAAAAAAGGCGGGAGCGGGAGGCAATGCTCTAAAAGTAGTCGGCGGCAATAATACGGCGTTAGATTTATTAGGGTTCCCAAGCAAAGAAGCGGACGGAGAGAAGGACAAAGAATGGGATCTTGCCACTGCAACTGCGGTAGGGAATAAACTTGATACTTCTAAGTTGTCACATAATATTAGTTTCGCAGAGAAAGTTGCGGGAAAAGAGCTGACTTTTTCCTATAATGGAACATCAAAGACAATCTATATGCCGTCAAAAGACAAATTGGATGGAACGAATGATAATGAGGTAATCCGTAAGTCTCTTGAGGATCAGTTGGCGTCTGCTTTTGGAAAGGGCAGAATTCAGGTAAACTTAGATGCAGAAGGAAAACTTAGCTTCACAACAACGAACCCGTCAGGAGGAAAGGACACGACCTCTACACTCACGCTTGTTTCCGGCAGCAGCGACCTTGTCGGGGCGAACGGCGTACTTGGAATTAAATCTGGAGTTACCAATCGTGTGAACCTGAAAGAATCGCTGGTTAATGCTGGTTTAGGGTTAACCGTTGGGGACTTTGACGGTACAAAGAATAAAATCCAGATTAACGGTGTAGACTTTACACTTAATAAGGATGAGTCTGTCAATGCTCTAATAGACCGGATTAATAAGAGCGGAGCTGGCGTAACCCTAAGTTATCAGGCAGTTGGAGATAAGTTCACATTTACATCCAATGAAAAAGGAGCCAGCGGGACCATCAATATATCTGGTGACAGCGATTTCCTGAATAAAGTATTCGGCGTCAAGACGACGGACGGAAAAGTAGAGGTTCAGGGGCAGGACGCCGTTGTCGCTGTAAAATATAAAGGTTCCGACGATGTTGTGGAACTGATTCGTGACAGCAATTCCTTCACAGTCGACGGTCTTTCCATTGGCGTAAAGGGAACGTTTGGATATAAAGTGAATAAAGACGACGCGGGACATCTCCTGGATGCGGATGGCAATCCATTAGCACCAGGCAAAGATCCGGTTATGGTGTTGGATAAAGACGCAGATGCAGTTGAGATCGATGCCAGAGTAAATACCGACAATATCGTGGACGGTATCAAGGCTATGGTAGAAGAGTACAACAAGATTATCGAGCTTGTGAACAAGGAACTTACCACCAAGCCGGACCGTGACTATTCACCGCTTACCAGCGAGCAGAAGAAGGAGCTGAGCGAGAGCGAGATTGAGACATGGGAAGAGAAGGCAAAATCTGGTATGTTGTACGGCGACAGCGACCTGAGAATGTTAAGCAGCGACCTTCGTTTCATTATCGGAGGCGGTAATGCGGAAGCATTGAAGGCAGTCGGAATCACGACGTCTACGCTGTATTCAGACAATGGTAAGCTGACCTTGGATGAGTCTAAACTGCGCGCAGCCCTGGAGACCGATCCAGAGTCCGTAGAAAAGCTCTTTACAGCGCCGCAGGGAACGAAAAATGAAAAGGGCAATGATATTACCGGAATTGCTACGAACCTCAAGAATGTAATGGATAAGTACGTAAAGACGCTTGGTTCCATGGACAGCAAGGGTATCTTGATTAAGAAGGCGGGATCTACAAGCTCACCTATGAGTCTTACCGAGAATGGTTTCTACAAACAGATAGCTGAGATCAATAAGCAGATCTCTAAGCTCCAGACAAGGCTGGAATCAGAGCGTGACCGTTACATCAAGCAGTTCACAAGCCTGGAGACATTAATCTCCCAGATGAATAGCCAGAGCAGCTGGCTGAGCCAGCTTGGAGGCTATTAAGAATAGATAAAAGGGGAAGAATATGTATCAGAATGGATATCAACAGTATAAGATGCAGTCTGTGAATACGATGACACGCAGCGAGATGCTTCTGCTCTTGTACGATGAGCTGATTAAGCGTCTTAACAGGGCTCAGATCGCATTGGATGATAAGAACTATGATTTGTTTGATAAATCAGTAAAAAGGTCGAGGGAGATTGTAGAGTATCTCAACAAAACTCTGAACATGGAGTATCGGATCAGCTATGATTTGAGGAGGATGTATGAATTCTTCCTCTTTGAGCTCAGCAGGCTGCAAGCTGGCAGGAACAGCGCTGTAATCCAGGAATTGAAGCCCCTTGTCGCAGAACTCAGGGATGCGTTCAAAGAAGCAAGTAAGACGGCTGCCGTATAAACAGGAGGATGTATGGAGAATCAGGAAGAACTTTTGACAGAAGTCCTAAAACGGGTGCAGCGGAACTATATGCATATGGTAGAGATTGAGAGAGTGACGAAGGATCTTGCAGACGCAATGTCCAGAAATGACCAGGAAGCAGTCCAGCTTCTTATGAAGATGCGGCAGGATGAGTTGGAACGGTTTGGAGAGACAAAGCAGGAGATTCAGTTATTGGCGGAAGCCGGAGGCGAAGAAAAGGAAAAGGTCAGATCATGGCTTCGGGGAGAAGATCAGTATCAGCCGGAGAACTTTGAAGCCAGAAAGATTAAGGAGCTTAGCTGTCAGTTGTCACAGGTTTTGGAGCGGACCATTGCCATCGATAAAGTAATCAACTTAAAAGTGGCTGGGAAAAAATCTTATTATCAATCAACGCAATAAAAAGAAAAGATAGGAGCTGGCGGAAATCATTACATTTCTGCCAGCTCTTTTAAATTTGCATACATAGCATCTTGCCATTAATGTGAGATCTGCCTACTTGGGCGATATACTCCAGACTGGTCCGCCGGAATTGGCAAAGCGGCTCAGTTCATCCAGAAGCGTCTGAACTTCCCACGGAGTCTGCGTGTTCTCAAGGCTGGCAGGGTCGGCTACCCGGACTTGAGTTCCGGTCCAGTAATCCGTAATGATAATAAAATGCCCGCTTCCGGTAAAATGGCCGGGCCCCATCAACGCTACCAGGATATGGCCGCTTGACAATTCGGATAAGACTCCTTCTACCGTAAAATTCTGGAAGGAGCTTACCTCAAACCCAAAAGCAGCGGCACACTCAGGAATAAAATTATGCGCCGTCCCGCCTCTGGGCGCCCAGTAATGGTTGGCAGCCGCCCAGTCGGCCATCTCTGGCGGCAGAAGGGGTTGGTTCGTGAAGCTGGATACGATCATGGCGAGAACCGTAGGACCGCATCCGTATTTCCTGAGAGGATCCTGACCTCCATACAAATGCTCCGCCCAGCGGGCGTCAGATTGATTATAATAAGTAAGCATCCCGATACTGCTCTCGACAGTCAGGGAATATTGTCCGTCTGTGACAACCGGAGCTTCGACAGGGTCCGGGGCGGCATCCGGCAGCGCCGGTGGCGCGGGTCGGACAGTGCCGGACGCAAGGTCAATCCGGGAAAATGGCATACACAGAAGCGAGGCTATGGCAATAAGTCCGATAAGAGCCCCGTAAAGTAGTTTCTTTTTCATCTTTGTCTCCATATTTCGGAAATTATATTGACTGTTTTCACAAATAATAGTATATAATAAATATCGGTAACAGTGGGAAAAAAATTAAGGTGGGAGTATATGGCACAGATTATTTTCGACCATGTGACGAAACAATACAAGAACGAAGTCGCATTGAAGGATATTTCCTTTACCGTAGATAAGGGGGAATTCGTTTTTATCGTAGGTAAAAGCGGAGCCGGCAAGAGTACGCTGCTGAATCTGATTATGAAGCAGGAAGAGGTGACTTCCGGGCAGATCATAGTCGAGGGCAGGAGGCTTGACACTATGGACCGTAAGAGGGTTCCGATGCACAGAAGAAGGTTAGGAATCATGTCACCAGAAGTTGGGCTATTGAAAGATCGCTCGATATATGATAATATAAGGTTGGCGATTCTTGCGACCGGTAATGCAGATGAACGGATACGGTCGAAGGTGATTAAAGTTCTGGGATTAGTTGGGCTTGCTGGAAAGTACCATGCATACCCAGATGAGCTTTCCGGAGGAGAGCAGGCGAGAGCGCTTCTTTCGAGGGCCCTTGCTGTCCAGCCGGAGATCTTGATTGCGGATGAACCGACAGCGAATCTTGATCCGGATTCGGCGTGGGATCTGATGCAGTTATTCGATGAACTGAATTACCGGGGAATGACGATTCTGGTAGCCAGCCATGCAAGAGAACTGGTTACAATCATGAAGAAGCGGTGTATTACACTGGTGGCCGGAAGGCTCGCTGTGGACGCTAAACGGTCGATTTATGATCAGAAAGCAATGGATGTTTTTGCTGAGAGAAGAATTCTGGGAGAAGAAGAAAAAAATAGTGAAAAAATGTTATATTTGCCTGATAATGTCCGATAATAAATTTAAAGGGTGTAATTAGTCGAAACTTAATTCGAGAGGCCTGGAAGGGAGGAAACGAACGATTAATTTTGAGATCAGATATGTGTTAATATTGCTGGCAGCAATTATTAATCAGAAACCGATTCAATCCATGCGGAAGCATGTAAGATGGGAGTCGGTTCTTGACGTTTCTGAATATCAGGAGATTGTTAATATTGTCTACGTCGGACTGTTAGGGATTGAGAAGAATATTTCGGAAGAATGCAATGCTCAGTTCTATCAGGAATATAAGAAGTCGCTCCTACTGTATGAGACATACGAGAAGGTAGAAGAAGTCATAAAGTGGCAGTTGGAGAGATATAATATTGAAGCATTATTTTTACTTGATTCCAGTGCGAGCGAGATGTATCCTAAGCCGGAGATGGCGCAGATCAGGCAGGTAGAGATCCTTGTGAACAAGAAGGCTCTTCCCTGGATTAACAGGATCATGCTGGATATGGACTATGAGCACAGAGAGGATTCAACATGCAGCGGCATTTTATACGTACGTGTACCGGGAATCAGGGTTGTGTTCTATGACGCTATGCCGATTGAGAACAGAATGGTTCAGCGTTTTTTCACGGGACCCATTAAGAGATTTCGGTGTGCAGAGCCCTACAAGTACATACATATGCTGTCCAATGAGGAAGAGTACCTGTACCGGGTTGCAAGAATGGTGGAGCTGTATATTACGGGCAGATTAAAGATACGGGACATTTTAGACCTGTGGCAGTATCGGAAGCTTTTAGGAGAGCAATTCCGGTGGAAAACTGTAAAAGAATTGTTAGATAAGGCGGACTGGGAGGAATTCGCAAGCCAGATTGATATTCTAGGGACACTCTGGTTTGGAGAGGATGCTGAGCAGCAGTATGGACTTGCGCTGGAACTGGAAGAGTATATTATTTCCCGCGGCCGTGAGAACAGGCATCTGGACGAAACCTTGCTGCCATGTGAGAAGATCCGGCTGGATTTCTACTGGCGCAACCGGGATAAGGAATGGGCCTTGAGAAAGCAGGCTTGGATGTTCCCGTCGAGAGAATACATGATTCGCTTTTTCCCCATATTGGAAAAGCATCCGTATTTACTTGGCTTCTGTTGGATAATCCGTAATTGGCGTTTTTTTAGAAGGATCTGTGCGAATAAGTGTAAGAAAACAGGTTTTCGGCTTAGAGTCAGATTGTTAGACATACAAGAAAAATTGAAAGGAATGATTAGGAGAAGAAAAAAAGAAGAGGGAGTAGAGGAGCCTGAAGCTACATCCGGAGATGTCATACCACAGGCAGAAGAAGTAGGATTCCCAGACTGTGATGCAGAAGAAGAACGTGTGCCTCAGAGTATTGAGCAAGGAGAAAGAAGCGGTACACCTGGCAGAGATACGGAGGAAGAGAAAAGTTCCCGGGATGCAAGGGAGGAAGAGACGACTTCTCGGGATGCAGAGGAAGAAGAGGAAGACTTACGGAACGAAGATGCAGAGGAAGAGACTGCAAATATAGAACAGACAGAAGGAGAACGAGATGTTTAAGAATTTAAAAATTAGAATGAAATTATTGGTGGCATTTGGAATAGTGCTGTTATTAACTGCCTTACTTTCCGTTTATTCCATATTACAGTTGAGGAAGGCAAGTGATAACCTGACTGGTTTTGTGAATGGGTCTGTCGCGGCAGACGACGCAGTAAAGGCATGCCGGATTGCAACGTTTATAGCGGCGAAAGATATGCGGGATATGATTATCGGTGGGAAAGCTGATTCTGATAACCTTCAGGGAATTGCGGAGAATGAGGAGAGTATACGGACGAATCTTGAGAAGATCAAGGAACTTGGGATTCTGGATAAGGAACAGGTTGCGGAGCTTGAGTCCTTGCTGACAGAATGGATGGGAGTTGCAGAGGAGATTATTGCACAGTTGGAGTCCGGCGATCCGATGGGGGCTGCCGAAAAAGTGCGGACCGAATGTACGCCTCTTCTCGATGAAGTAATCAGCGAGATTAATGCGTTGAACACAGAGACGGTTAATATACGTGCCAACACCGTTGAGGATAGCGTAAAGACAACGAACATGAGTATGATTATTCTGCTGGTTATTACCGTGGTTGCGATCATACTTGCTATGATTATCTGTGCAATCGTTACAAAGCTGATCGTATATCCGGTACATCAGGTAGAAGAAGCAATGCAGGGGCTTGCCCAGGGAGAGATGTCCCAGACTTTGGAATATGAATCTGCGGATGAATTTGGCTTGCTGGTAGGCAGCGTTAAGGAGACGTGTCAGGTATTGGAGAATGTTGTTTCCGATCTGTCGCGTCTATTGGATGAGATGTCAAACGGCAACTTCGACCTGTTTGCAAACGGCGAGTATTACAGGGGAGACTTCGGGCCGCTGTTGACTGCAATCCGCAGGATGAACCGCAGTTTAAGTTCAACTATGAGGCAGATCAATGACGCTTCTGATCAGGTAGCAAGCGGCGCGGATCAGGTATCTTCCGGCGCGCAGGCATTATCACAGGGAGCTACGGAGCAGGCAAGCTCTGTGGAAGAGCTTGCGGCTACCATTAATGATATTTCAAGAGAAGTAAACAATACGGCCGAGAATGCAAGGGAAGCAAGCGAGAAGGTTATGGAAGCTCAGACGAAGCTTTCAACTTCCAACGAACAGATGCAGGATATGATTGCGGCTATGGGCGAGATCAGTCAGAAGTCAGGAGATATCGGCAAGATTATTAAGACCATTGAGGATATTGCATTCCAGACCAATATTCTTGCACTGAATGCGGCAGTTGAGGCGGCGCGTGCAGGAGAAGCCGGCAAGGGATTTGCAGTAGTTGCAGATGAAGTACGTAACCTTGCTTCCAAGAGTGCGGAGGCGGCAAGCAATACGACGGCATTGATTGAAGGTACGATCCTTGCGGTTGAGAACGGTACGAATATTGTAGACCGTACTGCGGCGGCAATTTCTGAGACGGTTGAAAGTACGAAAAGCGCAGTTACATATGTGGATAAGATTTCTACTGCGGCAGTCAGCCAGGCAGAGGCGGTTACACAGGTAACGATGGGTATGGATCAGATTTCCAGCGTTGTCCAGACCAATTCTGCAACGGCAGAGGAGAGTGCGGCGGCAAGCCAGGAGCTGTCCAGCCAGTCACAGTTATTGAAGTCTCTGGTATCACACTTTAAGTTAAGAAGCGCAAGGCCGGGCGAGAATAATTAAGAGAACGTGATAGAGTGAATAAAAAGAGAGAACCTTGAAGTAGAGGATTCTCTCTTTTTATTTGTTTTTTACGATTGAGGGGCACAGCAAAATCCCGCAAACCGTATAGCCTGCGGGATTTCGTTGTAGTTATAGTTGTTCTAAAAGGAATGAGAGTAAAGTCTTGCACCATCTGTTATAGTAAAATGATGCTTACTTTATTGAGGGGGGAGATAGTGATGTTCATCAACTATCTATTAATAGTATAAGAGATATTTATGTCCAAAGTATGTTGATTCCATTAAAGAAAAAGAAAAATTCTTAAGAAGGACTTAAGAACTTAAAAAAGATAACCTAAACCAAAGGTGTTGATATTGATTTGTGCTTAATGTGTGCAGTGAGTATATCAAAAAATTCACTGGACGGCGGCTTGGTGGTTAATGGCCTCAAAGCTATCTCTTGTAAAAGATTCTTGTTTCCTCTGTCCCAGCATACCTTAATTACGGTTCGCAGATCCCTTTCGACACTATAACTTGTGGTGTAGTAATGCTTTGCAATCTGTGGATATAACATTTTACTGACAGATAAGAGATAATCTTCATTTTCCAAACATAGTTTAATTCCATAGCTCAGATAGCGGTATCCGCGGTATGTGGCGCCAATGCCAAGGGAACGGATAAGATACTCAATTTTCTGCTCCATAACAATATCCTCAATAACTTTACACTGAGAAACGAAAGCATGCTACAAGGTCATTATAGCGAAAATATTAGGGCATTAAGCATTGGCGACAAAGACAGTAATTTTTCGACATACTAAGATATTATTCGACATTATAGTGCATGCTGCTAATGAGCAGAAAAGCCTAGTTTTCATAATATATTAAGAATTTATGCAGATACCTCTTAAAAAATAAATGTTATTCTTGTATAGTATAAGGGAGGTGATGAAAATGGCTAAGATATTAGTATGTGACGATGAAAAAGAGATTGTAGAAGCAATCGATATCTACCTGACTCAGGAAGGGTATGAGGTATTAAAGGCGTATGACGGGGAGGAAGCGCTGCGGGTATTAAAGAACCAGAAAGCGGATCTTTTGATTCTGGATGTGATGATGCCGAAACTGGACGGAATCCGGGCGACGCTTAAAATCCGGGAACAGAATAACATGCCGATTATTATTTTATCTGCGAAGTCTGAGGATGCGGATAAGATTCTTGGATTGAATGTCGGGGCGGACGACTATGTGACGAAACCATTTAACCCACTGGAATTGGTGGCAAGGGTAAAGTCACAGCTGCGCAGGTATACCCAGCTTGGCAGTACTGCGGAACACGCCGGGCAGGAAGTGTATGAAGCCGGCGGGCTGGCAATCAACGACGACCTGAAAGAAGTGACCGTGGACGGGGAGCCGGTGAAGCTTACGCCTATTGAATATAATATTTTGCTGCTATTGGTAAAGAATCAGGGGAAAGTTTTCTCCATAGACCAGATTTACGAAAGTATCTGGAATGAGGACGCTATCGGCGTGGATAATACGGTGGCGGTGCATATCCGGCATATCCGGGAGAAGATCGAGATTAATCCCAAGGAACCCCGCTATTTGAAAGTGGTCTGGGGAGTCGGGTATAAGGTGGAGAAATTTTAGAAGGGAGTTTGTATGAGGCAACAATGGTATGGGTCAAAGACTATGAAAGGCCTGTTGATTATACTGGCGCATGTGCTTGCCGTGGCTGCCGCGGTGAGTTTCCTGTGGTCGATGACATATCCGGCGTTTGTGGCCGAGGTGTTTTCGGGCAGCGGGTCGAGTGAGTACGAGGATACGGATATTTTCAAGAATCGGCTGATAGACCTGAACTGTGAGGTTATGAGAGGGCTTAGGGTGCAAGAGCTGGTCGAGACGGACGGGGCGTATGACCCGCAGAAGATCATTGATATCCAGGAATATCAGCAGTCATCCGGAGTGGAGATGAGATTCCCGGGAGAGAATATCCATGGGCTTGCCTATAAGCTGGGCGACTTGATTGCATGGGGCAATAACTGGGGGTATAACGGGGAAGGGCTCTATGACGCAAATGGAGGCTTGGAGGACAAGATAATCGTATGCAGGCGTCCGGATAAGACCTTTCATTACTATTATTACAGTGAATTTAAGGAGCTGGTCAACAGCGGAGAGCTTAGGTTTGTAATCGCGACGGATGAGTCGGGAATTTCAGAGGGCGATATCCTCGCCGAACTGCGGGACGGCAATTTTATCAATAATTCGGAAGCCGCGTTCAAAGGGCTTCAGGATATGGAAGGGAAGATTGTCTATATCGACTGCTGGAGCTATGACGGCGGCTGGATGGAGGAATTATATAAGCCTGTGGACGCGGAAAATATTATGCAGGTGGCAAATGATAATCCGGAGTGGAACGGACGTCTCAACGATGCCTATGCCATGCTGAACAATGCGATCTTTAGCCTGCAGGACGCCTATAGCGCCTATGAATGGATGGAAGAGGGATATCAGGAAGGTGATACGAACCTTACCTATTTATATGCAGATACGGAGAAAGGACTCGTGTATACCAACCGGAAGGAATTTCGGGATTATGGGAAATTAAAGGAGAATCTGGAAACGATCCGGACGATGGGGAAATATGCGGTCATAGAGCCGGAGCTGAAGGATTTTGAATCGAATATCGAAGGGATTGACGCAGCGGAATGGAGGGATGGAATCAAATACTCCGGCGGAAAGGAGAAGGGGTTCCTCTACGCCGTCAGTGTGGATACCGAATATCCGATTAAGGACTCGCTCTATTCTGAAGCGCGGCAATATGAAAAATATAGCCCGTTTGTCCGGGGCGTACTGATACTGGGGACATCCTCTATCGTTTTGCTCGTCGTGATTTTGATATGGCTTACGGCAGTTGCGGGACGGGATGGACAGAGCCAGGAGATAAGCCTTAACTGGTTTGACCGGTGGAAGACGGAACTGGCGGCAGGGGCAGTTGTCCTGGCCTGGGGCGTGCCTGTGGTCTTATTCGGAAGCAGGACGCAGCTTTTAAGCACAGCCGGGGCTATGTCTAAATGGATGTACTATGAGGCGGAGTATGCGTATATTTCACCGTCCGGTACGTTGGCAGTGGGGGGAACGAGTGCAGCATATACCTGTGCAATGTTCCTGATAGGATATCTGAGCCTTGTAAGGAGAATCAAGGCGAGGACGCTTTGGAAGAACAGTCTGTCTAGGAGCCTGATTCGTTTCTCGAAGCGTGCGTTTGCAAGCCTCCATGCAGTCTGGAAGGCGGTGGCGGTATTTACGGTTTTTGTGCTGGTCCATTGGCTGGCCTTACTCAGCAATGGAAATGAGTATGCCGTTGCCCTGATGCTGGCCGGGGAGCTGGCAATCTTCATCTATATGGTGAGGCAGGCTGTCGGACGGCAGAAGATTGACATAGGAGTTGACAAGATTGCAGGCGGAGAAGTAGACTACAAGATTCCACTTGACGGTATGGGGGAAGAGCAGAGAAGTATTGCAAAGAAGATTAATTCTATCGGGCAGGGATTAGATGCGGCATTAGAAGAGAGCATCAAAAGTGAACGGCTCAAAACGGATCTGATTACAAATGTCTCCCACGATATTAAGACGCCATTGACTTCTATTATTAATTATGTGAATCTTTTGAAACAGGAAAATTTTGACGATCCGAAGATTATGCGTTATCTGGATATTCTGGACGAGAAATCCCAGCGCCTCAAGACACTTACGGAGGATGTGGTGGAAGCGTCGAAGGTGAGCTCAGGGAATATCACCCTGGAATTCATGAATATTAATCTGGTGGAAATCATACAGCAGACCAGCGGGGAATTCGAGGAGAAATTTACGGCGAATGACCTTACGGAGGTGATGTCACTTCCGGAGCATGAGGTTATCATCCGTGCCGATGGAAGGCGGCTCTGGCGGGTATTGGCGAATATCTATAATAATGCAGCCAAATACGCAATGAAGGGAACGCGGGTCTATGCAGACCTCTACACCATAGGGGATGCAGCCGTGTTCAGCTTGAAAAATATTTCCGATCAGCCGCTTAATATTTCGGCGGATGAATTGACGGAACGGTTCATACGGGGGGATATCTCCCGGGGGACGGAGGGCAGCGGGCTTGGGCTGTCGATAGCCAAGACGCTGACTCAGATGCAGGGAGGGAATTTTGAGCTGTATCTGGACGGGGATTTGTTCCGGGTGACGCTTACATTTCCGCAAAACCATTAACGGTTATGCACGCGGTATCCTGGCGCAGGCAATGGGGCAGTTTGCCTTGCCTGCACGGGGCAGCCGCGTGTTTTCGTTTTGATACTTGCGTTTATCCGGAAAAAACATTACAATAGTAGATACTATGGATGAATTAAAAGTATTACTACAGGATAATCTGAATATAGAGTTTCGGTCAGCCGTGCTGAGTAATCCGAGACAGAAAGACGTTGCAGAGAAGATGAAGGTGCGCCCGCTGCTCCACAAGGAGAAACTGATGTTTCAGATTGAAACCTTCCGCAACCATCAGGCATTTCACAGGAATGCAAAACCTGAGGAAGCGTGTATGCTGCTTCTGGAAGCGATGGAGAATATGCGGCAGATGCAGATGGAGACAGCAGAGCGGCTCTATACCGTGCTGGTGAGTAAAAAAGGCAAGGTGACGATAAAGAAGAAGGCTTTGGAGTGTGGGAGAAAGGAGATTGATTTAAGCCACAACCGCAAGAAGCGTTATATCCTTGAGGAAGGAAAACCCGTCCCATTTCTGATTGATTTGGGAGTCATGACAGAGGAAGGCAAGGTCGTCCGTTCAAGATTCGACAAATTTCGACAGATTAACCGGTTTTTGGAGTTTATCGAGGATATTTTGCCAGAGCTTGATCGGGACCGGGAGCTGACGATTTTAGACTTTGGGTGCGGCAAGTCCTATCTGACATTTGCCATGTATGATTATCTGCATGAGCGTAAGGGGTATGACGTCCGGATTATCGGGCTGGATTTGAAGAAGGAGGTTATTGCCCATTGCAGCGAGCTTGGCAGGAAATACGGTTATGAGAAGCTGACATTCCTTGAGGGAGACATTGCGGGCTATACGGGCGCCGAACAGGTGGATATGGTAGTCACCCTTCATGCCTGTGATACGGCGACGGATTATGCACTGGCGAAGGCGGTAGGCTGGGGGGCGAAGGTAATCCTGTCTGTGCCGTGTTGCCAGCATGAGCTGAACAGTCAGATTGCAAGCGACGTATTAAAGCCTATTTTCAAATACGGGCTGATTAAGGAGCGCATGGCGGCGCTTGTGACGGATGCGCTGCGGGCAGAGTATCTGGAGTGTGCGGGGTACGAGGTGCAGATCCTTGAGTTTATTGATATGGAGCATACGCCTAAGAATATCTTGATCCGCGGGGTCAGGAGTGGGAATAAGGGGGAGAACCGGGAGGCGGTGAGAAGGTGCGAGGAGTTCCTGCACGTGTCGCCGACCCTTGGGCGTCTGCTAGTGCGCCATCCAGATGGAGCACTAGAATAAGAAGGGGAGTCTTAGATGAATTGGATAAAGAAACTAAGGGATACGGCAATCTTGGTCCTGGTGTTTATCGCTGCGGTCATTGGCTTCAGCTATTACACGAATAAAGGGAACGACAATATGACTGCCGATATTGGCTCTGCCACTTATCCGCAGATTTCGTTTTCCTATAACGGATATGTGCTGAATACCCTGAGTGGGTTTGCAAGGGCGATGGACATTCCCGCCATGCGGGACACGATTACGCCTGTGAATGCCCGAAGGGTGGAGGGGACGATTCAGGCGTATGAGAACAGGATTCAGAAAGCGAGTTATACGATATACACGCTGGACGGCAAAGAGAAGATGGGGGAAGGCGCCCTTTCGCAAAACGGAGAGAGCTTTACGGTAGAGCTTGGCGATGCGGTGACAGCGGGACGGGAGCATGTGCTTGAGATTGTACTGAATACCGGCGGCGAGAATGACATCTATTTCTACACCAGGATTGCGGATGCAGAAGATCTAAGCGTTGCGGAGAGTTTGGATTATGTCCGTAGTTTCCATGACAATGCGATGAATAAGGTGGAAGGGGCGGGCGTAGGTACGGCTATCGAGCCAAATGAGAGCGCCAATAACACCACGTTCCAGCATGTAACGATTCATTCGGATTATGACCATGTGTCCTGGGGCGAGTTAGAGCCTATGGTGGAGAAGGGGGAACGCTGGGACATTACGGAGATGAACGGGGATTCTGTTTCCGTGCGGCTGGAGTACCGTGTGCGGTGTAAGGGTGAGGAGAACGAGTCGGATGTGTACCATGTGGAGGAGTTCTTCCGAGTCAGGCATGTTGCCGGGAGCGGGACTACGTACCTGCTTGATTATGACCGGACGATGGAGCAGATTTTTGACGTGACAAAGCATATGCTGAGCGAAAATGGCATCGTACTTGGTATCGTGCCTCAGGATATTCCCTATCTGGTCAATGAGGACGGGAGCGAGGTGTCGTTTGTAGTGGCAAATGAGCTGTGGAACTACAGTAAAGAGACGGACGAGATTTCGCTGGTTTTTAGCTTCACGGATGTGGAGAACAGTGATGTGCGCAACATGGTTCCCCACCATGAAATCAAGCTGCTTGGAACCGACGGGGCGGGCGGCACCATGTTTGCCGTGTGCGGATATATGAGCCGGGGCGCCCATGAAGGAGAGGTTGGGGTTGCCATCTACAAATACAGTTCAAGGAAGAATTCTGTGGAGGAGAAGGCATTTATTTCCAGTAACAAATCCTACGGGTTTGCGGTCCATGAGCTGAGCAGCATGGTCTATTACAGTATGAAGCAGAACAATTTGTATGTGATGCTGGAGGGTACGCTGTATGAATTCGATTTGACCAAGGGCAAGAGCAGCACCCTTGCGGAGGGGCTTACCGACGGACAGTATGTGGTGTCGGAGGATGGGCATCTGGCGGCGTGGCAGCAGGGGAAAGAGATGAATGCGGCGACGACGGTGACGGTGAAGAATCTCGAATCCGGGAAGGAGCGCAAGACTGAGTGCGGCGGGGATGAATGTATCCGTCCTCTTGGTTTCGTGAAAAATGATTTTGTATATGGAGTGGCGAAGACGGCGGATACGGGAAGGACCATATCTGGCGAAGTGACGGTTCCTATGTATAAGATTGGGATACAGAACAGCAAGGGAGAGATTGTGAAGACGTATCAGGTGGAAGGAATCTACGTGTTGGATACGGTGTTCGATGTGAATATGATTACGCTGAATCGAGCGACGAAGGAGGGAGAGACGTACACGGGTACGACTGCCGATTATATCACGAATAACAAGGAGCGAGAGGCGAGCAACATCTACCTGAAAACGTATACAACGGAGCTCAAGGAGACGCAGGTGAGGCTGGTCTATAACGACGGGATTTCCGACCGGGAGCCTAAGGTGCTGAAGCCCAAGCAGATTTTGACTGAGGATACGGGAGAGATTAACTTCGACGATATCAGTTATGCGGGAAAATATTTTGTCTATGGATATGGGGAGCTTCAGGGAATTTACGATCGGGCGGGCGAGGCTGTCCGGGAAGCGGCAGCCTACAGCGGATGTGTGGTGGATTCCGAGCAGGCTTATATCTGGGAACAGGGCAACCGGAGCAGGCAGCATTTTATTGAAGGAAAAGATGAGGTAATCGGGATTATGGCAGACCGGCTTTTGCAGAGGCAGGCACCGGTGGAGATTTTGAAGGAGCAAAACGGAGGCAGGGCGCATGACTTGACGGGATGTACGGCGGAGATGATATTGTATCTGATTGATAAGGATATCCCGGTTATTGGGATGCTGGACGCACAGCGGGCCGTGATTCTGGTGGGATATACGGAAGGCAGCGTGGTTTATATTGATGCGGACAGCAAGGAGCGTCGGGCGGCGCCCATTGGGGAGATGGATCAGATGACGTCTGGGAGCGGGAATACGTATATTGGATAGGATTGCGGAGTGTTTGCCGTGAAAGGGACGGTTGAAGCGTGTATGATAAGAGGCTGGCTGAAAATGATTCAAAGCATTTTCAGCCAGCCTCTTTTTAGTACATTAGGATACCGGAACGAAGATGATATTCTTATATTTTTTTAGTGCGATGTATAGTATGATTCCCAGTACCCCGCAGGACAGGATTTCCCCGATGCCGATTGTGAGCATCAAGAACGGGATTGGCAGGGCAACGCCGTAGCCAAAGTGGAGTATGAACGGCACGATGACTGTATTTGCCAGGATTGGCGGCAGCGGTGCAAGCACCGGGAGCTGATTGCGTAACAGGTATGTGCCAAATGCCCCGATGAGGGTGGCGATGCTTCCGAAGACGATGTCTGGAAGGATGGCCCCGCCTAAGATATTGCCGATTAGGCATCCGATGAATAGGCCGGGGACTGCGGCTGGGGTAAATAGTGGGAGGATGGTAAGCGCTTCTGCGATCCTTACCTGAATCTCTCCGAAAGAAAATGGTGCGAATACATAGGTAAGCACCACGTAGACGGCAGCGATCATTGCTGCCTGGCTTAGAAAAGCTGTGTTTGGTTTTTTCATGTTTCTTCTCCTTTAGTTTTGTTTTACGTGTGGAAGGTCTCGAACACACGCGCCTGCAAGCCCTGTAAGACCTTGATTTTCGCGGGCTTGGCAACGGATATCAGTATAGCATGGGGGAGGGGAAAAATCAAGCTTTTTGGATATTGCATATGGATTATATTATAAAACGCTATAATAAGGTCGATATATAAATGTAGTATTATATTCAAACCAAGGAGAAGGCGAGGATTAAAGAACAAAACGATAGGAAGGGGCTGGCTGAACTATGAAAAGAAGACATCCTGTGAGAAGAATGCTATGTGTGCTGCTTATTTTAATGGTGTGTACGGTCATGTCAGTCGGCATTTTCTATGGAGTGAAGGGATATCAGATGTATCAGGATGCCATTTCCCTGATGCCGCTTAATGACAGGATTGAGGAGATACAGGAGCAGGAACATTTTACGCGGTATTCTGAGATGACGGATTTTTATATCAATGCAGTGATATCAGTGGAAGACCGAAGATTCAGAGAACATAAGGGGATCGACCCGATTGCTGTCTGCCGGGCTGTGTGGGTGGATGTAAGGTCAATGTCATTCAAAGAGGGAGGCAGCACGATTACACAGCAGCTTGCCAAGAATCTGCTGTTTACGCAGGAGAAGAGTATTGAGCGCAAGGCGGCGGAGGTATTTGCCGTGATGGATATCGAGTCAGAATACAGCAAGGAAGAGATATTTGAATTGTATGTGAATACCGCCTGTTTTGGCAGCGGTTTTGAAGGGATTTATGCCGCTTCCTTCGGATATTTTGAAAAGACGCCTTCAGAGCTTACAGATTATGAGTCGGCTGTGCTGGCAGGAGTGCCGAATGCTCCGTCTTTGTATGCGCCGGGTGTGGACGATGGACTTACTTCGCTGAGGGCACGGCAGGTACTCGAGAGTATGGTAAGGAATGACATGATTACCCAGGCAGAAATGGAGGGAATGATCGGCATAACAGATATTACGAAAGAGTTTTAGGGGTATGAAGGAGGAACGATATATGAGGGCGACAAACATCACCTACCCGGCAGAAAAGAAGGGGTTGTACCGTCTGTTGACAACACAGCTTCAAGGGCTGACAGACGGAGTTTCTGACCTGACCGCGAATCTGGCAAATGTCTCCGCTCTATTAAACCAGGCATTGACAGACATTAACTGGGTAGGGTTTTATCTTATGAAAGACGGATGTTTAATCCTTGGACCATTCCAGGGAAAGCCTGCCTGCGTAGAAATTCAAGTCGGCAGCGGCGTCTGCGGTACGGCAGTTGCGCGTGATGCGGTTATGCTGGTTGAGAATGTCCATGAATTTCCGGGACATATTGCCTGTGACAGTGCGTCTATGTCGGAGATTGTAATCCCGATACATAAGGATGGAGAAGTGATTGGTGTGCTGGATATTGACAGCCCTGTTATTGCAAGGTTTGATGAAGAAGACCGGACTGGGCTTTCCGGGCTGGTGCAGACATTGGAATTGCAGCTTTCAAAGATGATGAGCATTACCGGAGTATGAAATGGCTGAATAACATTACGCGGGAGGGACTGTTTGAAGAAACATAAAAGTTCATTCTTTAATACTTGTGAAAGAATAAAGAGGCGCGAACCCTTGATTTTACTTGGGTGAGCGCCTTTTTTTTGTGCGTAAAAATTCATGCAGTTATAGAAATCGTTTTTTGGTAAAATTTCACGAAGATTCCGACTTTAATTTGTGCATAATATAAAATTCTAAATATTCATTGAAATATGATTGACAAATGTAATGCGTATATGTAGAATGTAACTCAAGCAATGTTATAAAAGAATATAGTACATTACAAATGTAATGAAAAGGAGGAAAACATGAACACAACAGCAAGAATGAACCACATCATCCAGCCGGACGGCAAGACATTTATTATGGCGATGGACCACGCAGCCAACTTTAATACGCTGCCGGCGCTCACGGACCCGAAGAAGCTGGTAAAAGAAATTGCAGCAGCAGGTGCGGATGCATTTCTCTCGACCGTAGGCATGACAGAATTCCTGACGGATTCTTTTTCGGGCAAAGGAATCATTGTCAGGGTAGACGGCGGAGTCTCTTATCTGGGAGACAGGTCAAAAGCAATGCAGACTACGGTAACGGCAGAGGATATTGCAAGAATGGGAGCCGACGGTGTGATCACGATGAGCTTCCCAGGCTCTAAATTTGAAAACGAGGTGTTAAGTAATCTGACGAGAATATGTATGGACTGCCACAGATGGGGAATCCCGGTATTGGCAGAGGCGCTTCCGAGAGGATTTGAGCCGTTTGAGGATTCCAGGACTCCGGAGAACCTTATCTTTGCCAGCAGGCAGAGCGTAGAACTTGGCGCGGATTTTGTAAAAACGAATTATACCGGAGATCAGGAATCCTTCAAGGCGCTGGTGGAAGCGACCTATAGACCGGTCGTCATTCTTGGCGGTGCGAAGAAGGTTCTTGTAGAACAGCTCCTTCGAGAAATCAAGGATTCACTGGAAGTTGGCGGCGCCGGCGTCGCAATGGGACGGAATATCTGGGGGCATGAGAATCCGGTAGGGTATACGGCAGCGATTGCAAAACTGATCCATGAGGACTGCAGTGTGGAGGCAGCGTTGAAAGAGATGAATACGGTCTTTGCCGTATAAGGAATTCAAGGAGGAAAGAAGATGTCAACATATAAGGTGGCTGTCCGTCTGTTGAATTCCTGCGGTGAGTGCTACTATTGCCGGAATGGCCATGAGAACCAGTGTGTAAAATCCTTTATTGCCAAGACACAGGAATGTGCAGTCGGACCGGGAGGTTTTTCAGAGTATATGATGATGGAGGCGGCAGATGTATACAAGATGGCAGAAGATATCGAGCTGTCCCATGCAGCCCTCTCGGAGCCTCTGGCATGCTGTGTGCATAGCATTGAAAACGGAAAGATACAACTGGGAGATGATGTAGTAGTTATCGGTGTCGGGATTATGGGCGCACTGCATATCCAGCTCGCCAAATTAAAGGGGGCAAGGGTCATTGCATGTGAGCTTGATGAGAAAAGGCTTGAAATCGCAAAGGCGATGGGGGCGGACATTTTAATCAATTCCGGCAAGTGTGATGCAGTAGAAGAGATAAAGAAGCTGACAGACGGGAGAGGGGCGGACGCAGTATTTTGTACGGTGCCGGCAGCGGCGCTTGCCGGCCAGGCCGTTGAGATGACCGGGAAATTAGGAAGGACCGTATTCTACACATCCTTCCATCCGGATAAGCCGATTGAAATCAGCCCGAATAAGGTGCATTCCTCGGAGCAGATCATCACTGGAACGGTAAATCCGCAGAAGAAAGATTTCTTGATTGCAACAAGGCTTTTATCATTAAAACTTGTTGACGTATCGGAACTGATTTCTGACCGCATCCCGCTTGCGGATATCGATAAGGCGTTAGAAAAAGCGATATTGCCGGATACATACCGGATTATCGTACAGCCATGAATCGCAGGAATAGATAGAGAAAGGATTGTTTTGAGTTAGTTGCGAAAAGGGCGGTTCAAGATGTATAATAAATCTATCATATGCAGGGGGATAGATTTATGAAGAGTGAACAGATGTCTAACGAGATGATGAATGAATACCGAAGAGTTGCTTATTACTATTATAAGGCGGGGCTTACGCAGGAAGTTATTGCGAAGAGGATGAAAATGTCGCGTCAACGGGTGAATCGAATCGTAAGCGCCTGTGTGGAGCTTGGTATTGTTAAAATTACGATAGCTGATTTGGATAAATGGAATCTTGAGCTGGAAACGGAACTTGAACAAAAATATGGACTGAAAGAAGTCAGAGTGATAGATAATGTAGTGGAGGACAGGCTTATCCAGGAGTTGGGGATTGCAGCAGGTAATTATCTTCAAAGTATTGTGAAAGAAGGAGATATTGTCGGGGTCACGAGGGGACGGACCACGGCTGCAATGGTGGATCACTGGATACCGGCAGTATCCTATCCTGAAAATGTTACAGTTACACAGCTTATCGGAAGTGCAAGGGAGGAAGATTCAAGGCTTGGGGCAGACAGGATAGTGTATGGCCTGGCGGACAGGCTTGGGGCAGAGGTAGCTGTCTTGCATGCGCCAGTAATTCTGCATAGTGCAAGTTTAAGAGAGTCTTTTGTTGGCGATCCTTATTACATGAGCGCTTATGAGGTGGTAAAGAACTGTACGATCGCAGTGGTTGGCATTGGGACTGCTGACAGTCAATGGGAGCATATGATTTCCTTGTATGATGTGGAGAACGATGAAGAAAAAAAATGGACGGAAGATGTGGCGGGCGAAGTGTGCGCGAACTTTTTTGACAGAGAAGGACAAGAGGCGGCTCCGCCGTTTAAGGACAGGATCATTGCTATCACGATGGAGGATTATAAAAAAATCCCGGTGCGTATCGGTGTCGCAGGAGGAGAGGAAAAGGCAGAAGCCATTCGTGCGGCGGTAAAGGGGAATTACATCAATGTACTCGTTACTGACTTACTGACAGCGAAATTACTAAAGGAATAGGGTAGGGGAAAATAATCAGGCAGGCGTACCTGTATACGCTGCGGTTTTGGTCGCAGTTCCAAGTATGGCAATCTCCTGTTTCCCACAGTTCACATCAATCATTGTAGGATTTGCGGCATTATTTGCAGCAGTGTCGAGGATGTGCAGAAGCAGGTACAGAAGGATATCCGGACGGTAAGAGAGGTGCTGGGCGGCAAGGGTGGAGCCTTGGGATAAATGAGAAAAAAGTTGTTTTTTCCTCCAACATGATATATAATAGAACATAGTGAAAATTATAACATGCCAAGGGATGCCTAAGCATCTGGAAGGGCAGAAGGAATTGGAGGAATGAATATGTTAGTATCAGCAAAAGAGATGCTTGAAAAAGCAGTGGCAGGCCACTACGCAGTTGGACAGTTCAACATCAACAACCTTGAGTGGACGAAAGCAATCCTGACAGCAGCCGAAGAGACAAAGTCACCGGTTATCTTAGGTGTATCTGAGGGCGCAGGAAAGTACATGACCGGTTTTAAGACCGTACAGGACATGGTAGCAGCTATGGTTGAAGAGATGGGAATTACTGTTCCGGTGGCTACACATCTTGACCACGGTTCCTACGACGGATGTAAGAAATGTATCGAGGCAGGGTTCACATCCATTATGTTCGACGGATCTAAGTACCCGATCGAAGAGAATGTTGCCAAGACAAAAGAACTGATTGAGATCTGTCGCGAGAAGGGAATGTCCTTAGAGGCAGAGGTAGGCGCAATCGGCGGAGAGGAAGACGGCGTTGTTGGACAGGGCGAGTGCGCGAATCCGGAAGAGTGCAAGATGATTGCTGATCTGGGCGTGGACATGCTGGCTGCAGGTATCGGCAATATCCATGGCAAGTATCCTGAGAACTGGGCTGGACTGAGCTTCGAGACACTGGATGCTATCCAGAAGCTTACAGGCGATATGCCTCTGGTTCTTCACGGCGGTACAGGAATCCCGGACGACATGATCAAGAAGGCTATCGATTTGGGCGTTGCTAAGATTAACGTGAATACAGAGTGCCAGCTGGTATTTGCTGACGCTACACGCGAGTATATCGAGGCTGGAAAAGACCGTGAAGGCAAGGGCTTCGATCCTCGTAAGCTGCTCAAGCCTGGTTATGAAGCAATCATTGCTAAGGTAAAAGAGAAGATGGAATTGTTCGGTTCAGTTGGAAAAGCGTAAGAAGCGAGAAATTTTTACTTGCCTTTTTTGACGGATTGAGGTATACTAACAGGCGTAGAGAGAACAAAGGCGTTCCGACCCGGAGGTCGGACGCCTTTTTCGATTTACTTTCAACTTACTTCCCCCTTTGTTTTGGTGGGCTGCCGGAGCATAGCCGTTATCTCGCGGCAGCCTGGATAAAGAGTGGGAGGAAGAGGATATATTTCAAGAAAGGAAACATAAAACATATGAGTGATTTGTTAAATGTAGCTGATATTTTCGGGGAAGATGTTTTCAATGACACAGTCATGCAGGCGCGTCTGCCCAAGAAGGTGTACAAAGACCTGAAGAAGACCATTGAGGAAGGCAAGGAACTGGATCTTGCGACAGCCGACGTTATCGCACATGAGATGAAGGAGTGGGCGATTGAGAAGGGGGCGACCCATTATACCCACTGGTTCCAGCCCCTTACGGGAGTGACGGCTGAAAAACATGATTCCTTTATCTCCGCGCCCATGGGGAACGGCAAGGTACTGATGAGCTTTTCCGGTAAGGAACTGATCAAGGGCGAGCCGGATGCCTCTTCCTTTCCGTCGGGCGGGCTGCGGGCCACGTTTGAGGCGAGAGGATATACGGCATGGGACTGTACTTCCCCGGCATTTGTAAGGCATGACGCGGCAGGCGCGACGTTGTGCATCCCCACGGCGTTCTGTTCCTATACAGGCGAGGCGCTTGACCAGAAAACGCCGCTTCTGCGCTCCATGGAGGCGGTGAACATCCAATCGCTGCGGTTGATTCGTCTGTTCGGGAATACGACGTCGAAAAAAGTAACGCCGTCCGTTGGGCCAGAGCAGGAGTATTTCCTTGTGGATGCGGAAAAATTTCAGCAGAGAAAAGACTTGATCTATACGGGACGTACCCTGTTCGGTGCGATGCCGCCTAAGGGGCAGGAGCTTGACGATCATTACTTCGGGACGATTCGCCAGCGGATTGCGGGCTTCATGAAGGATGTCAATGAGCAGCTCTGGCGGGTAGGAGTGACTGCGAAGACACAGCACAATGAGGTGGCGCCGGCACAGCATGAGCTGGCTCCCATTTACGCGGAAGCCAATGTGGCGGTAGACCACAACCATGTGGTGATGCAGACTTTGAAGCGGGTTGCATGCCAGCATGGCATGAAGTGTCTGCTCCATGAGAAACCGTTTGCCGGGGTAAATGGCTCCGGAAAGCATAACAACTGGTCTCTTACGACGGATGACGGGAAGAACCTTCTTGACCCGGGGAAGACTCCGCATGAGAATATCCAGTTCTTGCTGGTGCTTACTTGTGTGCTGAAAGCGGTGGATGAGCATGCCGACCTGCTGCGTGAGTCTGCATCCGACCCGGGGAACGATCACAGGCTTGGCGCGAACGAGGCGCCGCCGGCAATTATTTCCGTATTTCTTGGCGAGCAGCTTGAGGATGTACTGGAGCAGCTTATCAGCACAGGCGAGGCGACTCACAGCTTGAAGGGCGGCAAACTAGAGACGGGTGTGAGGACTCTTCCGGATTTGGCGAAGGACGCAACGGACAGGAACCGGACGTCGCCGTTTGCATTTACCGGGAATAAATTTGAGTTCCGTATGGTAGGCTCCCGTGATTCTATCGCAGGACCGAACGTAGTGTTGAATACGATCGTAGCGGAGGCGTTTGCCGAGGCGTGCGATGTGCTGGAGAATGCGGAGGATTTCGGCAAAGCAGTTCATGATTTGATTAAGAAGTATGCGGTGGAGCATTACCGGATTGTATTTAACGGTAACGGTTATTCAGACGAGTGGGTAGCGGAAGCCGAAAGACGGGGGCTGCCGAATATCCGGTCTATGGTGGAGGCGATTCCTGCGCTTACGACAGAGAAAGCGGTTGCGATGTTCGAGAAGTTCAAAGTATTTACCAAGGCGGAGCTTGAGTCACGGGCGGAGATTAAGTACGAGAATTATGCGAAGGCAATCAATATCGAGGCGCGTACCATGATTGACATGGCAAGCAAGCAGTTCATCCCGGCTGTCATTAAGTATACGAAGGAACTGGCGGATACGGTGATTGCCGTGAAGGAAGCAGGGGCTGACGCATCGGTACAGGCAGAGCTTCTGGGGGAGATATCCGGTCTGCTTGGGAAGACGAAACAGGCGTTGTCTGAATTGATTCGGCTCACGGATCAGGCGGCGGCCATGAAGGAAGGCGAGGAGCAGGCAAGGTTCTATCATTTTGATGTGGTTCCTGCCATGGAAACGCTGCGGGCGCCGGTGGATAGGCTGGAAATGATTGTTGACAAGGATGCATGGCCGATGCCGTCTTATGGAGATTTGATTTTTGAGGTCTAGCAAATATATTAGGAAATTTTAAGAACCTTGGACTTGGAATAAGCATGGGTATGTGATATTCTAAGTGCAAGGTTTTTATGTGTGCGGCAGATATAGGTACGAAGGCTGCAGGCTGCATGAATATTATATAAGAAGAAAGTAATCTGGCTTAGGGGGAACTACGATGACGAAATATGAATTTTTGGAAAAAATGAGACATGCCTTGGCAAATGACTTGAGCGGTTCCGTGATACAGGACAATATTAATTATTATGACGGATATATCAGCGACGAGGTCAGGAAGGGTCGCAGTGAAGCGGCTGTAATCGAGGAACTGGGAGATCCCTGGGCGATTGCCAGGACGATTATTGAGTCTGTGGAGAATGCAAGCGGCGGGCAGGAGGGTTATACATACGATCCTGCACAGCAGGGTTATGGAAATGGGCAGCAAAAGCAGAATTCCAGTGTCCGGGTAATCGGCGTGGATTCATGGTGGAAGAAGCTGCTTGTAATTTTAGGCGTACTGGGAATTGTCATGCTGGTGGTTGCTGTAATCGGAGGAATCTTCTCTCTCCTTGCACCGATTGTCGTTCCGATTCTGATTATTATGCTGATCGTGCGTCTGATTGGAGGCAGGCGGCGATGAAAGAAAGGCGCAGAATAAAAGTAAAAGATCGATGGGGGAGCCATCGATCTTTTGAGGGGAGTATAAATAATTAATAAGGGGTTGTAGAAAGTATCCTTTCTACACATCTTAGTATAGTATAGTATGAGTGAAAT
>OFFP01000336.1_pt1 | contig 39156 bp, 38 predicted proteins | sample 1521431 | NCBI WGS metagenome assembly OFFP01 (sample SAMEA3504104, study PRJEB24116) | mouse gut metagenome | biome: mouse gut; feature: mouse-associated habitat; material: faeces | place: Denmark | collected 2011
CACCCGTCTTTTGGGCGGAATCTCCTGTCCGGTAAAATAAGGCTTCAGCGGCGCCATGCCTGAATTAATCAGCAGCAGGCTCTTATCGTTGTGCGGCACCAGCGAAAAACTCTTCATCTTTAGATGCTCCTTGCTTTCAAAAAAATCAAGGAACATTTTCCGCAATTCATTTACTCCGTATTTCTGCATGATATCCTCCTGTTTCCATTCCAGCTTTTACACCCTAAATATTATAAAGAGAAGCAGGCGGTTTGTCAATGTTCCACCTGCTTCTCATTTATGGCTGCATTGCTTTCTCAAAAGCCTCCAACAACATCTCTCGTTCCAGCGGCTTGTACACGAATGCTTTCACACCGATATTATCCGCTTCGTTAATCGTATCGTCATATGCCAGTGAAGATACCATCACAATCCTGGCAAACGGGTAGTCCTTCAAAATTGCTTCAGCCGTCTCCAGACCGTCAATTCCGGGCATAATAATATCCATCGTCACCAGATCCGGATCTACCTCGCCGTACCGGTCGATTGCCTCTTCTCCATCCCGACAGTAAGCTACAATCTCATAATCTGTGCCCGCCAGTAGCTTCTGCATCTGCATTTCAATTACTCGGGAATCATCCACCACCATGAGTCGCTTTCCCATAAGATGCCTCCTTCTTAAAGCTTATTATCATATTCCATTTTTGCTGCGGAAAGAAAATGCCTGCTATTCTTCCGGCTCAAGACAGGTAAGTTCTGCATTCTCATTCCCATCGCTGGTATACACAAGCTCAAAATGCTCGTCACACCCTTCCGGCACATAACGCCCCTGATGAAACGACGGTATCCCGAAACGGGACGCCACTTTCGTTACCTGATACAGCCGAGCTGCAATCTGTCCGCATAACATATTAAAATACTCTTTTGAAAAATCTTCCACATCTTGATGTGTGATCTCATCTTCCTGCATCATATACTTTGTCAACCGGGCAAACAGGGACGCCTCCGCACACATCGATACGCTTGTGCGGAGTCCCCGTTCAAAAGTCGTATATACTGTATACATCTCACCCGTCGGCTTGACATTCCCCTGTCGCAGCGATATTCCGGCTGCCTGCTGCGTCACGCCCCGGGTAATCTGATCAAAAATTTCTTTCAATCCCTCCTGGGGTACTACAGTATCCAAATAAATCCCCCTTTCGTATAGTTACAGGAGCTACAATAAACATATCTCTCCGCCCACCAGCCTAGCGTCTACCATACTGGTCTCTTTTGCCAAAGGCATCGTCAAATCTCCGATGGTGAGTACCATTCCCGGATAGGCGATGCTGCACTTGAGCCTGCATCCGCCCTGCTCTTCCAGTTTTTCCTTGATTTTTTTCAGTTCCTTGTCAAACTGTGCAAGCTTCATCCGTCCAATAGACAAATCCAACCTGAGTTTGCCCATCCGCTGTGTCCTCGTCGGGCTGTCTGGCTGGCGTTCAAGTCTTTCAAGTTCAGCTTCCTGCTTTTTAATGTTCAGTAACAGAGTCTCCCTCTCGAAATCCGCAAAGGGCTGTCCCCCCAGAAATATAGAAGTAACACTCTCTGATTTTGAGCCGACAACCTTGGCGTCCACTCCCTGGGCCGCCCGAATCCGCCCGCCGATGATGGTACCCCTGCCGCTGCGGACGCTCACCTCGCCGTCGCAATATACGTCGCAGTTCACGATACAGTCTGTCTGCAGGCTTCCCCGGCAGTGAACGGTACAGTTCTCCATATACTTCGCGTAAACATCATGGTGCGCCCGGATCATTGCCCGGGAATCCCCCAGAATTCCCTTGGCAACAATCAAGTCGCCTCCTGCCTCAATCTCGGCAGCCTCCACCACGCCGTCAATGGTGACATTCCCGATTGTCCGGACGGAGAAACCGCTTCCCACGTCGCCATGAATATGTACGTCTCCTACAAAATTGATATTTCCGGTTGAAAAATCGACATTTCCCCCAATTTCCAACACTGATTTAACCAGGAAACTACGTCCGCTGAATTCCACACGCCCTGACTTGACCGCCAAAAGCTGCATGCCGTCCTCGCTCGCTTCGGTATTACGTCCCTTAGGGAGAGCCGGCGTCTTCCCTTCCTTACAGGTAATCTCCTCGTCAAGTACCGTCCTGCCCGGAACTCCCGGCACAGGCGGGATAATCTGGCAGATTGGCTGCCCCTTCTCCACATTCTGGACAATGTTCAAATGGAAATAATCGACTCTTCCATGTTCGTCTTCCTCAAACTTTTTCTTCACGGTACGCCGGAAGAAATCTTCAATATAACCGTCTTTTCCATGAATGACCGCCTTGCCGCGGGCAATCAGGAACAGATGGAAATACCGGTTTTCTGCACTGGGCAGGGAATCCAGCAATTCTGTATCCAGGCCGTAAGAAACACCGCTTTCTCTCAAAATTGCAGCCAACATTTCCGCATCCAGCTCTCTTCCCTCCCCAATAGGCGGGAATACTACCAGCCATGCGGCTAACTGGTCGGCAGTAACGTACACAAGGGGCTGTGCATCCAGTTGAAACGGCGGTTCTTCCTCCGCCTCTTCTTCCTTCCCCTCGGACTCTTCTTCTTCTGACGGAGGCTCAGGTTCCGGCTCTTTTGGAATCTGGGAAAGACGGTCGGCAGCTACAGACGTAATCGCCCTGCGAAGCCTGGACAGCTCTTTCTCAAGTTCTTCGTCTACCGTTCCCTCTTCATCGCCATAATCCAGACGCAAACTTGGGAGCGGCGCATATCCCACCTGTTCTCTCCACTTCTCAAACAACAGGATGAACGGATGCTCATGGGATAATACCAGTTGATTTATATCTGGTTTAAGCTGCTGCTCCGAATCAAGATCCGGCAAAGACGACGTCAGTTCCGAATGCTCCGGATGCTCTACATCCAAATCCGGCAAAGACGAATCCTGATCCTGAACTTGTTCTTTGCTGCGTTCTGTCTGTTTAAAACCAAACAACCGACCCCAAAAACCACTCTTAAACTCCATACTTTCCACCTCCCTTAACAATATTTTGACATACTGCTACATATCTTATTATACTCTTGTCAGTACCAGATTGACAAGAGGGAAATATCCTTATTCGTTAAAATTCGTTAAAAATCTACCTCAATTCAATTTCTTCCAGTTCCTTTGGAGGAAGTTTCCGCGTAGAGCCTGCAACCAGTTCCTGAACCTTCTTCTTCGCCTTATCCACCTGAAGATTGGTTCCGGCCCCGGCGACGCAGCCTCCGGGACAGCCCATCCCCTCAATCAGGCATCCGTTCATGCGTCCCACCTTCGCAAGAGAAAGGATTTTCTTACATTCCGCCAAACCTTCCGCATGGGCAATCTTAACGTCCACGCCCGGATAATATTCCTTGACGCAATTCTCAATGGCGTTTGCCACGCCGCCTGCATAGGCGTACCCACGTCCTGCGCCGGTTGCGTTGTGGAAGGAGGATTCCGCTTCGTATTTGCTCAAATCAATATCTTTCGCATCGAACATTGCCTGCAGTTCTTCAAAGGTAATGACAAAATCCACGTCGCTTCTGACCGTCCTGCGCATTGCTTCCAGCTTCTTCGCCGCACATGGCCCGATAAACACCACCTTTGCATTCGGGTGTTCCTTCTTAATCGTCCGCGCAGTTGCTACCATAGGAGTCAGCTCTTGTGATACCTGATCCACTAAATCCGGGAAATACTTTTTCGCCAGCATTGCCCAGGAGGGACAGCAGGAGGTCAAAAGGAACGGAAGCTCTCCCGTCGTCACCTTATTGACATAGTGATGCGCCTCGGCGACGGCTCCGATATCCGCCCCTAAAGCCACTTCATAGAACTCAGAAAAACCAAGCTCCTGAAGAGCGGCTTTCAAGTTCCTCGGAGTAATATTGTCACCGAACTGCCCTGCAAATGCAGGCGCGATCTCGGCAATGATCTGGTCGCCCTCGGACAGCGCCCTTGCAAGCTGGAAAATCTGTGATTTATCTGAAATTGCGCCGAACGGGCAGCTTACCATGCACATGCCGCAGGAAACGCATTTCTCATTATTAATCACAGCACGCCCATGCCGATCCGTCTCGATTGCCCCCACCCCGCAGGCTTTGGCGCAAGGACGTTCTTTCTTGGAAATTGCGTCATACGGGCATGCAGACTTGCATTTCCCGCACTTAATACATTTTGACTGATCTATGTAGGAACGGCCGTTCACCATGGAGATCGCTCCCTTGGGACATACCTCCATACAAGGATGCGCCAGACATCCCTTACAGACATTGCTCACCTCATACCCCTTCTCCTCGCATCCCTCGCACGCGGACGGGATGACCTGCATAAGCGGCGGCTCATAATATTTGTCGGAAATATTGCTTGCCTCCACGCCTTTGGTTAAGTGGACCGGCTTATTTTCCGGCCTGAGGGAAAGCCCCATGGCAAGCCTTAACCGCTCTCTCACAACGGCGCGGGCGCGGTAAACGCTTTCACGGTACTTCATAGTATCTTCGTTCACAATCTTGTATGGAATCGCTTCCATGTCATCAAGCAGAGTCTCGGCGTCTGCTTTAAAACCAAGCCTTGCCACCTCCTCAAATACGGTTCTTCTGATCTTTCTGACTGTGGTGTCCAATCCTCTTATCATACAGACAGTTCCTCCTAAATTATATGTAGATTTATGATTACCTGATATAACTATACTGGATTGTTAAATAATTGTCAACCAGTTATGATGTTCATTATTTGAAACAATTTTCTGCTGGTCTTACAACAAGAAAATATTATGCTTTTTACAGATATCCCGCATTTCTTTCGGCCAGAGGCTTGCCTGGACTTCCCCTACATGGGCGCGGTCCAGAAGGAGCATGCAAAGCCTGGACTGCCCGATTCCGCCGCCAATGGTGTAAGGCAGCTTCCCTTCAAGCAGCATTTGATGGTAAGGAAGGTTTTTGCGCTCCTCACAGCCGGCTTTTTTTAGCTGCTCTTCCAGTGATTTCTCGTCTACCCGGATACCCATGCTGGAAATCTCCAGCGCGCTATTAAGATGCTCGAACCAAAACAGGATATCTCCGTTTAGCTGCCAGTCGTCGTAGTCCGGCGCACGTCCGTCGTGGGGCTTGCCGCTTGACAGCTTATCTCCGATCTTCATTACAAATACACAACCGTATTCTTTCGTGATCAGGTTTTCCCGCTCTTTGGGCGTCTTGTCCGGATAACGGTCTTCCAGTTCCTGGGAAGTAATAAAAGTCACATCCCCCGGAAGTTTCTTGGCGGCTTGCGGATATTTGTACCAGACTTCATGCTGCATATGCTTGATAATCTTGAAAATATTACGCACCGTTTCCTTCAGCGTCTCTTCCGTCCGCTCTTCTTTCGTTATGACCTTTTCCCAGTCCCACTGATCTACATAACAGGAGTGAAGGTTATCAAGCTCTTCATCCCGGCGTATGGCATTCATATTGGTGTAAAGCCCCTCTCCCGGCAAAAAGCCATACTCATAAAGGGCCATACGTTTCCATTTAGCCAGGGAGTGTACCACTTCCACCGTCTCTTTTGGGATGCCGGCAATATCAAACTGTACCGGACGCTCGATTCCGTTTAAGTCGTCATTTAACCCGCTGCTTTTCTCCACGAACAGGGGAGCCGAAATCCTCTCCAAATTCATTTCTTTCCCGAACTCTTTCTGGAAAGTGTCGCGGATATACTTGATGGCTTCCTGTGTCTCGCGGACGCTAAGCCGCGGCTCATAATTTTCTGGCAATATTAAAGACATTTTTTTCTTCCTTTCCTAAATTATTTATCAATTTTCGTTCAAGATTCTCTGGGCATAATACACAGACTGCATAGCGTCTTTTCCGTAAAAATCAGCGCCGATCATATCTGCATACTCTTGATTCAGCACCGCTCCTCCCACCATCACCTTACAGTCGGCTTTACGTTCTCTCAAAAGCTTTATGGTGTCCTCCATGCTGGCTACCGTCGTGGTCATCAGTGCGCTAAGGCCCACCAGCCTGACGTCTTCTTCTACTGCACATTCCACGATTGCCTCCGGCGAAACGTCTTTTCCAAGGTCGATGACGTCAAAGCTGTAGTTTTCAAGCAGCACCTTCACGATATTTTTTCCGATATCATGGATATCCCCTTTGACGGTCGCAAGAATGATTTTCTGCTTCTTCCTGACATCATCCCCGTTTTTGGCTAAAGCGTCTTTCAGCACGGCGAATGCAATCTTTGCGGCATCTGCGCTCATAAGAAGCTGTGGCAGGAATACAGTACCCTGCTCGAATCCCTTCCCCACATCATCCAACGCAGGAATCAGGTGCCAATTGATGATATCAAGGGGCGCCAGAGTCTTTAAAAGTTCCACTGCCCCGTGATGCGCCTCTTCTTTTAACCCCTTTTCGATGGCGTCCTTTAACGTCAGGTTCCCAGGACCGGCAGGCTGCGGCACAGCTTTTTCCGGCTGCGCGCCGTATTTACGGATATAGGATTCACAGTTCTGGTCATAATTCATCAAGGCGCAGAAGGAATCATAGGAACGCATCATATCTTCAGAGGAAGGATTGACGATTCCTGCGCTCAGCCCGTTTAGCAACGCCATAGTGTAGAAATTGGCGTTGATGACCGGGCGGCATGGAAGCCCGAAGGAGATGTTGGATACACCCAGCACGGTACATACGCCGTAAGTCTCACGGACTTTCCTCAATGCTTCAAGGGTAATTTTCGCTCCCTCAGGCTCTGAGCTGATGGTCATGGCCAACACATCTACCACGATATCCTTCTTCCCAATCCCGTATTTTGCAGCTTCATGGATGATTTTCCCGGCAATCCGGCACCGCCCATCTGCGGTCTGTGGAATTCCGTCCTCGTCGATGGTCAGCGCCACGACCACACCGCCATATTTCTGAACCAGTGGGAACACGGCGTCCATGGATTCCTGCTTGCCGTTCACGGAGTTAATCATTGGTTTCCCGTTATAGATGCGCATGGCGCGTTCCATGGCGCGTATATTTACGGTGTCAATCTGCAGCGGCAGGCTGGTCACGCTCTGTAACTCTGTCACAGCCTCCTGCATCATGGCCTCCTCGTCAATATCCGGAAGTCCCACGTTGACATCCAGGATATGCGCGCCCTTGTCCTGCTGTGTGACGCCCTCCCTTAAAATATAGTCCATATCATGGTCTTTTAATGCCTGTTTGAACTTCTTTTTTCCCGTGGGATTGATCCGTTCGCCAATGATGACAGGTTTTTGGTTCAAAACGACTGCCCTGCCGTATGAGGAAACGATGGTATCCTCTTTCGGCTCTTTCGGCTTTGGCGTCCTTCTTCCTGCCATCTCTGCCATGGCGCGGATATGTTCCGGAGTCGTCCCGCAGCATCCGCCGATGGCGCTTACGCCAAGCTCTAAGATTTCTTCCATGGTCTTTGCAAATTCTTCCGGATTGACATCGTAGTAAACTTCTCCTCCTCTTTGTTTGGGAAGTCCGGCGTTTGGTTTTACAATGACAGGTATTGAGGCATACTTCATGAGTTCTTTCAGTACCGGGAGCATCTGTTTCGGCCCAAGACCGCAGTTTAATCCCAGTGCGTCCACACGGAGCCCTTCCAGCATTGCCACGACAGCCGGAACGTCTCCTCCTGTCAGGAGTTTCCCCTTTTCGTCAAATATCATGGTGACGGTGACGGGGAGGTCTGTATTTTCCTTTGCGGCAAGGATTGCTGCCTTGACTTCATAGGTGTCGCTCATGGTTTCGATATGGATGAGGTCTGCCCCAGCGGCGGCTCCCCAGCGCATGACTTCCTGAAATGCATGGTATGCGGCTTCAAATTCCAAGTCACCCATGGGTTTTAAGAGCTTGCCGGTAGGACCTACGTCAAGAGCGACATAGGACGGCCGGTTGTCATGGACGCCAAGGCCGGCGGCTTTTTTCGCATTTGTGACGCCGGCCTCTACGATTTCCTTTAACTGGTATTGGGAGTCATGGAATTTCAGTGCATTTGCACCGAATGTATTGGTCAGGACGATATCGCTGCCGGCTTCAAAGTACTGGCGGTGGATGTCGATGATCTCGTCGGGGTGGGTCAGGTTCCAGGCCTCGGGGAGTTCCCCTGGCCCAAGCCCTTTGGATTGGAGGAGGGTGCCCATTCCTCCGTCAAAGTATAATAGGTCTTTTCCTAAATGTGTACGTATCATATAGCGCTCCTTTATATGCGTCGGTAAGTGCAGTCTATCTTTTCGCAGGATTCACAGCCCTGTACGTGGCAGGGAATGTTAAGCTTGCTCAGACCGATGATTGCGGTTACGGATTTTGTAGGGGTAAGCATGTTGCCGGAGGTCAGGGTCAAGCCGATTTTTTTTGGCGCGTCCAGCATGCAAAGGATTTGCTCCTGATGAGTGATGGGGAAATCGCCGTAGCCAGGGCTGAATCTTGGCCTTAGGTAGAAGCCTTCTTTTTCCTGCTCTCGGCGCAAGATTTCCTGGCAGCAGTCCAGATATTCTTCTAACATGGCCGCGGCGCATGCCTGAAGGATGACGACTCTTGCCATGTCAGTTAGGGTATAGCGGCGGAGCATGGTGTCTATGTCCACCCCTAAGGTAGCTCCCAGAAGATATGCTTTTTCGCAGCTTTTCAGATTCCGTTTCAGATTGCGGCTTTGAATTTTTAGGGTTCCGATTGACAGGGTATCGTTTTCTTCCGGGGACACGTCAAAAATGCGATAAATGACCCGTCTGCCTGCGGCTTTTTCCAATTCCTGAAAAGAACTGGCAATCAGCGCAAGTGTACGGGCATCTATCGCATGGTTTCCGTATCCCAAATAACGAACTGCCTCTTTGGTTCTTTCGTCCATACGTTTTCCTTCTTTACTTTATACTGCTATAATCTTTGACAAGTTTTGCATGATTGCACCGGCAACTTCCGGCTTATTCATGGAATATACATGAATGTGGTTCACGCCGTTTGCAATCAGGTCTATGATCTGGTCGGTGGCGTATGCGATTCCTGCCTGCTGCATCGCTGCTGGATCGTCCCCGAACCGGTCTACGATTGCACGGAACCGTTCCGGGAGGATGGTTCCGGATAAGCCTCCGATCCTAGCAATCTGCTTCTTGTTCGTAACAGGCATAATTCCCGGAAGCACTGGGACAGTAATTCCTTTCTCACGGATGCGGTAAAGAAAATTGTAAAGGATATTGTTGTCGAAGAACATCTGGGTTGTAAGGAAATCTACCCCGCATTCTACCTTATGCTTGAGGTTTTTGATATCATCCTTCTTATGCTCCGTCTCCACATGGCCTTCCGGATAGCAGGCAGCGCCGATACAGAAATCTCCCTGCTTTCGGATATCCTCTATCAGCTCGCTTGCATAGCGGTAATGGCTGGGCAGGGGAAACTCGCTCTCTGCCGGAATGTCTCCCCTGAGCGCCAGAATATTTTCAATCTTATTCTCCTTCAGCTGGCCTATGACCCTGTGTACCTCCTCTTTTGTGGAAGATACACAGGTCAGGTGTGCCAGGCTCGTCACACCGAAATCGTTTATGATCTGTGTGGCAATGCTGACGGTGTTCTTGCTAGTCCCACCGCCTGCACCGTATGTCACACTGATAAAGGAAGGCTTGAGCTCCGCAATCTTTTTCGTGGCAGTAAGTACACTGTCGTATCCCGCATCTGTTTTCGGAGGAAATACCTCAAACGAAATATGCGGTTCTTCACTCTTTAGTATATCTCGAATCTTCATGTCTTTTCTTACACCTTACATGCTGTCGTACAACGCTTCATACTGCTTCGCAGAATTGCCCCATGAGAAATCCTGGCTCATGGCACGCTCTACCATCTTATTCCAGTCACGTTTCCGGTCATAGTAGATCCGCTCCGCATAACGGACGGTAGCCATCATCTCATGTGCATTGTAGTTCGTGAAGCTGAAGCCTGTACCAGTCTTATCATATTCGTTATATGGCTCTACCGTATCCTTCAAGCCTCCCGTCTCCCTTACGATTGGAAGCGTGCCGTACCTTAAACTCATTAACTGGCTCAGCCCGCAAGGCTCGAACAAGGACGGCATCAGGAATGCGTCGCAGGAAGCATAGATTCTGTGGGATAACGGGTCTGAATAATAGATATTGGCAGATACCTTTCCCTGATACTTCCACTCGAAATGGCGGAACATGTTCTCATACTTCTCTTCTCCTGTACCAAGAACTACGATCTGGATTGCATCCTGGCACAGTTCGTCCATCACGTAGGCAACCAAGTCGAATCCCTTTTGGTCTGTGAGCCTTGACACAATTCCAATCATCATCGTATGCGCATCCTGCGTCAGGTTCAGCTCTCTTTGCAAAGCCAGTTTGTTCTTCACCTTCTCCTTGCGGAAATTGTCAATGTCATACTTCTTCTCAATATGGGGATCCGTTGCAGGGTTATAATCATCGTAGTCGATACCGTTGACGATACCGGATAAGCAGTTCGCCTTGGCGTTCATCAGCCCGTCCAGTTTCTCGCCGTAGAACGGCATCTTAATCTCTTCTGCATAGGAATTACTTACCGTGGTAACTCTGTCGGCATAGACAATCCCGCCCTTCAGATAGTTGGCGTCCTTATAGGCCTCTAACTTGTCCGGCACAAAATAATACTGGGGCAGCCCCGTGATGTCACGCACCCGCTTCGTATCCCAGGTTCCCTGGAACTTCAGGTTATGTATCGTCATGATTGTCTTGATTCCCCGATAATATTCTGTCCCGAACCGGAAATTGTCAAGATAAATCGGAATCAAGCCTGTCTGCCAGTCGTGGCAGTGGATGATGTCCGGGCGGAAATCAATCACCGGCAATGCGCTCAGGACTGCCTTAGAGAAGAACGCGAACTTCTCAATATCCGCATACATATCTCCGTAGGGTGCAAATCCATTAAAATAGTACTCATTATCTATGAAATAGAATGTGATTCCCTCATATTCGTATGTCAGTACGCCCACATACTGCTTCCTCCAGTTCAAATCCATGTAGAAATGCGTATGGTAGGCAAGTTTTTCTTTCCATTCTTCCTTCATGCACATGTATTTCGGCAGCATGACACGGACGTCGTATTTGTCCTTATCAAAATACTTAGGCAGGGAACCGACAACATCCGCAAGCCCTCCTGTTTTAATAAATGGTACTGATTCTGATGCTGCAAATAGTATTTTCTTCATACTCTTTTCCTCCAAACCTCACATATATGTTTCTATTATACCCTACTTTTGCTCAGAAGAAAAGTATTTATCTGTTTTTATATTCTAATCTTATGGTATCTGCGATCAACGCGATGAATTCTGAGTTGGTCGGCTTACCTTTTCCGTTGCTGACCGTATACCCGAACAGGTCGTCCAGCGTATCTAGTTTTCCTCTGCTCCACGCTACTTCGATGGCATGGCGGATTGCCCGTTCCACCCGGCTTGCCGTTGTCTGATGTTTTTTTGCCACTGTGGGATACAATACTTTTGTGATGGCATTGAGGACGTCTAAATCCTCTACCGCCATGATGATTGCATCCCTGAGATAGTGGTATCCTTTGATATGCGCAGGAATTCCTATTTCGTGAATCATATCCGTTACCCGACCCTCCAGATTCGGCTCCGGACAGTTGTCCATCACAGCCCCCGTCCCAGCCGATATCTGGGGGTTTAGTTCATGCCGAATTACCTGATTCGCATGTTTGATTCGGTTGAGTACCATCTCATTATTAAATGGCTTCATGATGTAATAGCTTGCACCCTTTTTGAAGGCATCTTCTGTAATTCTTTCCTGCCCCACTGCGGTAACTACAATAAAATCAGGATGTTTCTTCAGTCCTTTGTCATTGCTGACCATTTCCATTACGCTAAGACCGTCCATTTTCGGCATGATGATGTCAAGCAGAACAACATCGGGCTGTTTTTCTTTAATCAGATGATACATGTCCTCTCCGTTGTTTGCCTTTCCCACCAGCTTTAATTCCTCGTCATTGCTTATGATTTCGCCAAGCAAGTCCAAGATTCTTTCATTGTCGTCGGCTATAGCCACGTTAATCTCTCTCATTTTACGCAATGCCTCCTTTCCTAACATCAAAAACTGTCGAGTTTGATTATAAAGTCTGGCACATGGAAAAACAAGAAATTACTGTCGTAAAAGTTGGACTTATATCGACAATTATTTTACTATTCGACATTTTCCATCATATCTTCTATAAATATACCGTATCCCTTGGTGGCGTCATGGACGAACACATGGGTAACGGCTCCGATGAGCTTCCCGTTCTGAATAATCGGGCTTCCGCTCATACCCTGCACGATTCCCCCGGTGACGGAAAGCAGCCTGTCATCCGTCACTTCAATCACGATTCCTTTGTTGACTTCAGTGGTATTTTTGTCGATTTTTGTAACACGAATCTGGTAGTCCTTCACCGTTCCCTCCACGGCGCAGCGGATAACGGCAGGGCCTTCCACGATCTCATCCCTGGCCGCCGTTTCGATGGGTGTCTGATCTGCAAAAAGGGCGTCAATCCGGTCAATCGTACCGAAGATACCGCAGTCCGTATTACTGGTGATTTTCCCAAGCACATTATAGTTATTGTAAACGATGATTCCTTCCATTCCGCCGGGAGCGCCGTCCTCCCCCTTCTGGATGTCCCGGATGCTGGTCTCGTAGACTCTGCCGTTTTCGATTTCCAGAAGCTCGCTGGTATCCACGTCATGGATGCCATGTCCCAGTGCGCCGAACCTGCTGTTGGTATTTAAGAACGTCACGGTTCCAAGCCCCTGGGCATTGTCACGCACCCAAATACCCAGCTTGCATTCCCTGGCATTTAAACGCACAGGCTTCATCCGGATATTCATATACTGCTCTTCCCTCCGTACCCGCAGAATGATATCTTCATCACCCAAATCCCTGACGGTTTCTATCAGTTCCGACTTGTCATGGATCGCCTGTTCGTTGAGGGCGACGATATAGTCTCCTGCCTTCACCAGGTTCGCTGCCGGTTCGTAATCCATCCCATCCTCCGCCGTGATGGAATCCGTCCCCAGCACCATCACGCCTTCCGTCTCCAGATAGATTCCAATGGGCATCCCGCCGGGAATCACCATGTTCTCCGAAGAAGTCGCGGCGTTGACCTCCGCTTCCAGCCTGTTCTGCTGAAATTCAATCAGATAGTACCCGCCTGCAACGGCAATCAGAAAGGTAACAATCATAATCAGGATTCTTCGATACCAGTATTTTCTCATCTTCATAAACCTCGACTTTCACATTCAGATTTCTCCCTTTATTATGTGACAGTTCACGGAAATTTACTCAGATTTTTCTTTTAATGTGTGAAAGTCTGCTTTGCAAGCTCTTTCATCTCCACCGCATTTTTCAGCACGGTATCCGTAATCTTTGCGCCCCCAAGAATCCGCGCCAGTTCTGTCACGGACTCCTGAGCGCCAAGTTTCCGGATTTCGGTTCTGGTCACGCCTCCCCGGGTAGCCTTCTCAATCAGGAAATGGTGGTCTGCCATTGCGGCAATCTGCGCCAGATGGGTGATACAGATGACTTGATGCCCTTTCCCGATTACCGCCATCTTCTCGGAAACCTTCTGCGCCGTCCTCCCGCTGATTCCCACGTCAATCTCGTCAAAAATCAGCGTCTCGATTTCGTCCCGCTTCGCCATCACGGCCTTGATTGCCAGCATGATACGGGACAGCTCCCCGCCGGAGGCAACATTAGCCAGGGGCTTTAAGGGCTGTCCCGGGTTCAGGGAAATCATAAACTCCACCTCGTCTATGCCTTCTGCCGTGTAATCCTTCGTCTGGGAAAACTGAATCTCAAACTGCACATTCTCGAAGTTTAAGTCCCTAAGCCCCTCCTCGATTGCATTGGCAAGAACCCTGGCCTGCTTTTTCCTGAGAGTGGACAGGGACTTCCCATACTTTTTCACTTTTTCCTCCGATGCAGCCATCCTCTTCCCCAGTTCTTCCATATACTGGTCGTAGTCCTCCAACATCTGAATCCGTTTCTCCTGCTGTACGCAGTAATTAAGAATCTTCTCGATGGAATCTCCGTATTTCGTCTTGAGATGGTTGATTTCATTCAAACGGCTCTCCGTCTCACGGAAATCCTCCTCTGAAAACTCACACTCATCTGCATACGCCGCAAGCTCACGGTTGAAATCATTCAACAGGCTGTCAATCTCCACCAATTGATCATAAAGCCCCGATGCCGTATCGTCGTACTTTGCAATATCGGAAATGGCATGGATGGCGCGGCTTAAACTCTCGCTTGCATTCTCATTGCCCTCGCTGGTGTAAAGATAAGCCTCGCTTACGCACTCTGCAATCTCCTTACTGTTCGCCATCCTGCGGTAAAGAACTTCCAAATCCTCGTCCTCCCCCGGATTTAAATCCGCCTCCCGGATTTCCCTGGCTTCAAATTGCAGGAAGGACAGTTCCTTGGCCCGCCCGCCCGCGTCCGACGACGTTTCCTTTAACTCTTTTTCGCATGCCTTATATTCTTTGTAAGCCTCCCGGACCTTCTTCTTTGCCTCGGCAACCGTATCCCGGGCAAAGGCGTCCACGATGCCAAGATGGTTTTTCTTATAGAGCAGCGACTGATGCTCATGCTGCCCGTGGATGTCAATCAAAATCTGGGCCGCTTCTTTCAAAAGCCCAATCTGCACCGTCTCTCCGTTGATACGGCTTACGCTCCGGCCCGCCATCAGCCGCCGGCTCAAAAGTACCGCGCCCTCCTCAGGATAGATGTCCAGCTCCTTTAGCTTCCGTTCCTGCTGTTCATTTTCCACAAGGAACGTAAGCTCCACCAGCCCATAATCCGCACCCTGCCTTAGGATATCCTTCGAGTATCTTCCGCCAAGGGCAAGATTCACGGAGCCTAAAATGATAGATTTCCCCGCTCCCGTCTCGCCGGTCAGGATATTTAATCCATCTTCAAACTCTACCTCGATCTCGTCAATCAAGGCAAGATTCTTCACATGTAAATTCTGTAACATACCGCCTCCTATAAGACTATCCTGCCAATCTTATCCATGACCTTCGCCGTATCCTCCACGCTTCGTATGGCGCACATGATGGTATCGTCCCCGGCGATGCTTCCCACGACCTCTCCCCACTTCATGGCGTCGATTGCCGCGCACACCGCCATTGCCATTCCCGATACTGTTTTGACCACCAGGATGTTCTGTGCCATATCCATCGAGACGAATCCATCTTTGAGTACCCGGATGTACTTCTCATTCAGGAACGTCTCATCCTGATGGATAACATACCGCTGTTTCCCGTTCTGCCCGGGAATCTTCGTAAGCTTCAGATCCCGAATGTCCCTGGACACCGTCGCCTGGGTTACGTTAAACCCCTCCCTGTGCAGATAGTCCGCCAACTCCTCCTGAGTCTCGATGTTATTCTTATGGATCAGTTCAATGATCTTCGCATGTCTATTTCCCTTCATGGTGTCAATTCCCTTTCATCTTCCCGCGTAATGTTTCCAGAAAGCTTACCTTGCTCAGCTTAATCATCGTAGTGGAGGCGCTGGACTTACGCACAGTCACCTTATCGCCCGTCTTCAGGGAAACGGCGTCCGCCCCGTCAAACGCAACATACACTTCTTCCCTGGAGCCATTGCGCCCGGGACCGATTTCAATGACGATTTCATCATCGGAAGACAGGACGATGCTTCTGGTATTCAACGCATGGGAACAGATCGGCGTAATGACAATCAGCGACGCCGTAGGTTCCACGATAGGGCCGCCAGCAGATAAGTTGTACGCCGTCGAACCCGTAGGCGTAGACAGAACCACTCCGTCGGCCTCATAATCGTTCAAAAGCTCTCCGTTTACATATAACCGGAAATGGATGATATGCAGCTCGCCTTTTCTGGACACCACGATATCGTTAAGGGACACATCTGACCTGCCGTCCTCGAATATCCCTTTCAGCATCATGCGCCTCTCCAGCACATAGTCTCCTGCCGCAAGCTGCCTGACCGCCGCGTCGATTCCGCCCACCTCCACCTCGGTAAGATATCCGAGCGTCCCCATATTGACGCCCAGAATCGGGATTTCCTTCTCCCAGAACAGCCTTGCCACTTCAATCAGGCTGCCGTCTCCGCCAATTACGACGGCACAGTCCACTTCCTTTGGCACGGAAGATTCGATAATCTTTTTATTCTCGTCTTTCTGGCATAAAATACAGGCCTTTCCCGCCTCCTCAAGTAATTTTACTACCTGTCTGGTCACAGTCTGCTCTGTATCCTTTCCATCGTTCGTTACAATCAAAAATCTTTCCATCATTTCTTTTCCTTTGCCAGCATATCAAATGCCTGCTCCGTGACCTGCAGGATATCAATCGCCTCAAAAATCCTGCCCTGCCCTTCGCATTTCCTGAGATGCGCCAGATATTCAATATTTCCTTCCGGTCCGCGGATGGGGGAAAAATCCAGATCTAATACGTCAAATCCCGTTTCGACGGCATACCCGAAAACCGCCTCGATGACTTCTACATGGGTATTCTGCTCGCGCACGACGCCCTTCTTTCCCACCTTCTCGCGCCCCGCCTCAAACTGGGGCTTAATCAACGCCACCACCTGTCCCTGTCCCCGCAGATAACCGTGGATGGCCGGCAGTACCTTGGAAAGGGAAATGAACGAAACGTCAACGGAGGAAAACTCCACCGGCTCGCCAATATCCTCCGGCGTCACATAACGGATGTTGGTCTTCTCCATGCAGACGACTCGTTCATCCTGCCGAAGCTTCCAGTCTAGCTGCCCTCTTCCTACGTCAATGGCATAGACCTTTACAGCGCCGTTTTGGAGCATGCAGTCCGTGAACCCGCCTGTCGATGCGCCTACGTCCGTGCAGACCTTTCCCTTTACGTCCACATCAAAATTTTGGAGGGCTTTCTCAAGCTTCAGCCCGCCCCGGCTCACATAAGGGAGGGCGTGCCCGCGTACCTCAATGGCGCAGGTTTCCGCAAAGGACGCCCCGGCTTTATCTTCCCTCTGCCCATCCACGAATACATTGCCCGACATAATGATTGCCTTTGCCTTCTCCCTGGAGGGGGCAAGATTCTTTTTTACTAATAATATGTCTAAACGTTCTTTCATACGCAGTCTGTTATCCTTATCTCTTTTGATAGGCATTTATAATTTTCTGTGTCATGGTCCCCACATCAATCCCCGTTTCTTCCCTGAGAGCCTGTATGCTGCCGTGTTCCACGTAATCGTCGGGCAGGGCAAGGGACAGTACCTGCACATCCCGGCATTTCCCGCCCACATATTCTATCACATGCTCCCCGAATCCTCCGGTCTGCACATTCTCTTCAATGGTAGCAATCAGCCTGTGGTCTCTGCATAATTCCTCCAGCATGCTTTGATCAATCGGCTTCACGAACCGGGCGTTGACCAGAGTACAGCGGTATCCCCGGCTTTTCAGTCTGTCTCTGACTTCTGCCGCCGCCTCGAACATGTGCCCTACGCTTACGATGGCAATCTCCGATTCCTGATACACCATCTCGCTTTTACCGTAGGCCACCGGCGCACGAAAATCCTGATATCCGTCATAGGCTTCTCCCCTGGGGTAACGGAGGGCAATGGGCCCCTGATACGAAAGGGCGAATCGAAGCATGTCTGCCAGTTCCCATTTGTTTTTCGGGGACATGACCGTCATGTTCGGGATACTGCTCAGATAAGACAAATCGAAAATCCCCTGATGGGTCTCCCCGTCGCTTCCCACCAGACCGGCGCGGTCTACCGCCAGGACCACAGGAAGGTTCTGGAGAGCTACATCGTGAATCATCTGGTCATACGCCCTCTGCAAGAACGACGAATATACGGCAAATACCGGATGTACGCCTCCTGCCGCCAGACCGGCCGCAAAGGTGACGCCGTGGGCCTCCGCAATTCCCACGTCAAAAAACCGTTTGGGATAGAGGTTCCGGAATCTGGAAAGCCCCGTCCCGTCCGCCATTGCCGCCGTGATTGCCACAATTTCCGGCCGGTTGCGCGCCTCGTCGCAGAGTACCTTGCCAAATACATCTGTATAACTGTCCTTCTTCTTCGCCGTCTCCGGCTCTCCCGTTTCAATCTGGAACGGACCGATTCCATGGAATTTGTCCGGATGCTTCTCTGCCGGTTCATAGCCCTTACCCTTCTCTGTGATGACATGGAGCAATACCGGCTCGTCCATCCTGCGCGCTTCCCGAAGCGCCCTGCACAGGACGGGAATGTTATGCCCTGGAATCGGGCCTAAATAGGTAATTCCCATGTCCTCGAAGAACATCCCAGGTACCACAAGCTGCTTGATACTGCTCTTCGTCTTACGCATCTTCTGAATCATGGAATCCCCCACCACCGGAACCTTATGGAGGGCAGCCGTGACCCCTTTCTTTAGGCCTGTATAAAAATCCGCAGTCCTAAGGCCCGCAAGATACTTGGACATGCCGCCCACATTCTCAGAAATGGACATATGATTATCGTTCAGCACAATGATGAAATTCGTATCAAGGGAAGAGGCGTTATTCAGCGCCTCGTACGCCATGCCCCCGGTCAGGGAGCCATCCCCAATCACAGAGATTACGCTGTAATCTTCGCCTCTTAAATCCCTGGCCTGTACATAGCCAAGGCCAGCCGAAATAGACGTGGAGCTATGCCCGGTGTCAAATGCGTCGCAGGCGCTCTCTTTTCTCTTGGGAAAACCGCTCATCCCTCCGTACTTGCGCAGTTCGTCAAATCCTTCCTTCCGCCCGGTCAAGAGCTTGTGGGTGTAGGACTGATGGCCAACGTCCCAGATAATCTTATCTTTCGGCAGGTCAAAGACCAGATGCATCGCCATCGTAAGCTCCACGACTCCCAGATTCGACGCAAGATGTCCTCCGCTCTTGCTGATTTTCTCAATCAGAAACTCCCGGATCTCCTCTGCAAGCTTTTGAAGTTCTTCCGGCTGCAAGGCTTTGATATCGTTTTCCTTCCGTATCCTCTCTAACATCGTCCGTCCCCTCCCTATCTGTCCCTGTGGATCAGTTGGAGTAACAGATGCTCCAGAAATGCATTCTCTCCGGAGAGCTCATGGAGCAGCCGGATTGCCTCGCCAGACAACCGCTCCACTTCTTTTTCTGCCTCTGGAATCCCAATCAGGGTAACATATGTGGTCTTCTCATTCTTCTCGTCACTGTGGGTAGGTTTCCCTAACACCTCCCTGGTACTGGTCACGTCCAGGATGTCGTCCTGAATCTGGAACGCAGTCCCTACATACCCGGCAATCCGCTCTACCTTACGGACTTCTTCCTCCGAAGCCCCTCCAAGGATTGCCCCAATCATCATGGACGCTTCGATGAGAGCCCCTGTTTTCAGCCGGTAAATGGTATCCAGCACTTCCCTGGAGATCTCGTTGCCCGTCTCTTTCACATCAATAACCTGGCCGCCCAGCATCCCGTAGATTCCCGACTTCTTTCCAAGCACTGCCAATGCCCTCCCAATGGCAAGGCTGTCCTCAGGTTCGGTCACAAACGCTTTAAAAGCCGTCTCGAATGCATAGTTCAGTAACGCGTCTCCCGTCAGGATTCCCATATCTTCTCCGTAAACAACGTGGGTCGTCCTGCGCCCCCGCCGATACTCGTCATTATCCATTGCCGGCAGGTCGTCATGGACCAGGGAATAGGTATGTATCATCTCGATCGCTGCCATAAACGGGCGCAGCGACTTTGCCGTCCCGTTATAGAGCAGGAATGTCTCCTGCATCAGCATGGGGCGCAGCCGTTTGCCCCCCGCCATCAGACTGTAGCCCATCGACTCCATGACGACGCTCTGCAATCCCTTCTGTCTGGGAAGGTATTCCTGTAGAATCCCTTCTATTTTCTGTACCTTCTGCTTCATCTGAACCTGAAAATCATTGTCAGAATTCATGTGTTCCACCCTCTTCATCTAATATCAGCATCTTTTTTTCCACTTCATCGATGCGCTCGCTGCACTGCTTCAATGCATCCATTCCCCTGTGATATAACTGGAAGGAATCCTCCAGAGAGATATTCTCTCCTTCCATCTTGCGGATGACGGACTCTAACTCCGTAAATAATTCCTCAAGGCTTGTCCCTTCCTGTTTTTCTGTCTTATCCGGCATGCTTCCTTACCCTCCTGCCTGTTTTTATTGCATTTTCAATACTCCCTTGGGATAAGGGCTGCTTTTGTCTGCCACAGCGCGTATCACGCCGTCCGTCACATAGACAGACAGGGTATCCCCAGGCCTTACCTGACAGATGCTCCTGACCACCGCCTTATCCTCACACTCCACATAAGAATATCCCTGATTCAACTTTTGTATCGGCGAAAGTCCCTTCATCGCCTCCATAGCGATGGCAAGACGATGGCGGTTCTCCCTAAGGCATCCTTCCATCTGCTGGCGGAGCCGATCTTCTATGTCCGCCAGGCGCTGCTGCTGTTCTTGAAGCTTATAGCGCGGATGGAGATAGCGAAGCCTTGTCTGGCATTCCCGAAGCCTTGAACGGTTCACCGTGACCTGCCGGGACAAAAGACGGTTCATCGAAAGGGCATATTCTGTAAGCCTCATCTGTGTCTGGCGGTAATCATAGACCGCAAGCTCCGCCGCCGCAGACGGCGTAGGCGCGCGTAAGTCCGCCACATAGTCCGCAATAGTGGTATCCGTCTCATGCCCCACCGCCGAGATGACCGGAACTCTGCAGTCAAAGATCGCACGCGCCACCTCTTCCTCGTTGAACGCCCACAGATCCTCGATGGAGCCGCCGCCCCGGCCGACGATCATCACGTCCACCTTGGCTTTCTCCAACATCCGGATTCCACGGACAATACTCTCCTTGGCGCCTTCCCCCTGTACCTGCGCCGGGTACAAAAGCAATTGGACATACGGATTCCTGCGGGCAGAAATATTCATGATATCACGAACCGCCGCCCCCGTAGGCGCCGTCACTATCCCAATTTTCCTTGCATACATTGGAATCGGTTTTTTATATTCAGGGGCGAACATCCCCATCTCTTCCAGTTCTCTTTTCAACATCTGGAAACGCTCATAGAGGACTCCGTCTCCGTCCGGACGGATTTCCCTTGCATAGAGCTGGTAGGAGCCGCTCCTCTCATATACGTTCACCCCGCCAAGAACCACTACCTGCTGCCCGTCCCGCAGACGAAAAGAGAGCCCGCCCCGCTGCCCGGCAAACATAACGCAGGCAATCGTTCCGGACTCATCTTTCAGTGAAAAATATATATGTCCTGATGTGTGGTACTTTAAATTCGACACCTCGCCCTTCACATAGATGCGGTTCAGCATATAATCCTGGGTAAACATACTCTTAATATAAGCATTGACCTGTTTTACTGTATATACACTTTGTGCCATAAATATCCTCCACAAGAAGCTTGTGCTTATGCCAAAAAGACCTGTCACAGGCCGATTTTCGCGATCTTGGCAAGCACAGCGTTGACGAAAGCCGGTCCTTCGTCGCTGCTGTACTTCTTGGCAAGCTCCACAGCCTCGTCGATTGCCACGCCAACCGGCACGTCTTCGTCCCACTTCATCTCATACACGGCAAGGCGGAGGATCGTCAGGTCCACCTTGTTCATACGGCTGGTCTTCCATCCCGTGGTATTGGCATTCAGCAAGGCGTCGATCTCTTCCCTCTTCCCCGCCACCTTCTGCGCCTTCCCGCGGATGTAGTCAAGATCCTGCTCCCTGGGATTCTCAAGCTGTCCCAAATAAAACCCTATCTGCTCCGGCATCTCCTCAGGCTGGCAGAAATCTATCCCAAACACCGTCTTAAAGATATGTTCTCTTAACTCTGACCTCTTCACTTACGCTTCCTCCGGCATGTCCACTCCGGCAACACGGATATTGACGTCTGCGACCTCAAGACCCGTCATGTTCTCAATAGCCGCCTTCACCTTCTCCTGGACTCTCTGAGTCGTATCTTTGATGCTGTATCCGTAATTCAGGTTCAGTACCAGGGAAACGGTCACGATTCCGTCCAGCACATCCACCTTCACGCCCTTTGACAGGGACTTCATCCCGAACTTGCTGACTAATTCCCTCGTCGCGTTCCCGGTCATAGAGGAAACGCCTTCTACCTCCATGGCTGCCAGGCCGGCGATGATCGCCACGACTTCGTCCGCAATCTTCACTTCTCCCAGATTCTCATCGGTCTGTATGGTATATGTGTTACGCTCTTCTTTGCTCATAATTAAAGAAACCTCCTGTTCTAGTATACACTTCTTATCATTATATCAAATTATTAAGGCTTTGCAAAGTAGGGGCTTTGAAATTTTTCCGGATTTCCTGCCTATCTTCCGAATTCAGACAGCCTAAGCCCTTCGTTCCGCTCCACAGTCATGCGGATGCTCCACTCATTGACGAATAATAAAAGCGGACGCCCTTTTAAATCCTTGACCTTCTTCATATCAGACGTGCCCGTCAATCTGTCCAGGTCAATGTCCGTATTTTCAATCCAGCGGATATACTCGTAAGGCAGGTTGTCCAGACGGATTTCTACGTTGTACTCATTTTCCAGACGGTATTTCAGGACGTCGAACTGCAGGACGCCGACCACGCCTACGATGATTTCTTCCATTCCTGTGTTGAACTCCTGGAAAATCTGGATTGCGCCTTCCTGGGCAATCTGGTTGATTCCTTTGATGAACTGCTTACGCTTCATGGTATCTACCTGACGGACTCTCGCAAAATGTTCCGGGGCAAAGGTGGGAATCCCCTCGTAGACAAAACGTTTCGCGGAAGCCGTCAGCGTATCGCCGATGGAGAAGATTCCCGGGTCGAATACGCCGATGATATCCCCTCCGTAAGCTTTGTCGATCATCTTACGTTCACTTGCCATCATCTGTTGAGGCTGGGAGAGCCGGACCTTTTTTCCTCCCTGAATATGGTACACATCCATCCCGGCCGTAAAGGCGCCGGAACAAATGCGCATGAATGCAATCCGGTCACGGTGGGCCTTGTTCATATTCGCCTGAATCTTGAACACAAAGGCAGAGAAATCTTCCTCTTCCATGGGATCTACTGCCCCCTGGTCGGAAGTCCTAGGAAGAGGCGAAGTGGTCATGCCAAGGAAATGTTGAAGAAAAGTTTCCACGCCGAAGTTGGTGAGCGCAGAGCCGAAAAATACAGGGGAAAGTTCTCCTTTGCTCACCAATTCCTGATCGAATCTGGCGCCTGCGCCGTCCTGTAATTCAATCTCTTCCCGTAACTGTGCAAGCTGTACGTCCGTCACCCATTCATTGATTTCCCCGCTGTCAATCGAAATCTTCCGAACCTCCCCTTGCGTCGTTCCTTTGTGGGTATCCGAGAACAGTTCCACCTTCTTCGTGTTGCGGTCGTAGACTCCCTTAAATTCCTTGCCGGAGCCTATGGGCCAGTTCACCGGACAGGTGGCGATTCCCAATTCATTTTCAATGTCGTCCAGAAGCTCAAAGGTATCCATGGCCTCCCGGTCCATCTTGTTGATAAACGTGAAAATCGGGATATGGCGCATGGTACATACCTTGAACAGCTTCCGCGTCTGCGCCTCAACGCCCTTGGAAGCGTCGATTACCATCACGGCGGAATCCGCCGCCATCAGCGTACGGTAGGTATCCTCCGAGAAATCCTGATGTCCCGGGGTATCTAAGATGTTGATGCAGTATCCATTGTAACCAAACTGCAACACCGAAGAGGTGACGGAGATCCCTCTCTCCTTTTCAATCTCCATCCAGTCCGACACTGCATGGCGGGCCGTCGCCTTGCCCTTGACGCTGCCCGCTAAATTGATGGCGCCCCCGTACAGCAGGAACTTTTCCGTCAGGGTGGTCTTCCCGGCATCCGGATGGGAAATGATGGCGAATGTACGCCGTTTTTTTATCTGTTCTTTTATTTCATCTGCGATCTGTGACATAATTTAGAAACACTCCTAAGATATAGTATAGCCGCTTTTTGCGCTGGTAAACAGTATAGCATACCTTATCTGACAGTGCAACCATCCATCCGGCAGCAAAAAGGGAGAACCCTAAGGTTCTCCCTACTCTCAAACCATGTTAATAGTGGATAATGACCGGCGTGCCCATCTCTATCATATTGTACAGCTCCGCCGCCTTATCTAAAGGCATATTCACGCAGCCATGGGAGCCGATGCCCCTGATCTGGTTCAGCGCGCCGCCAAAATTCCTCTGCCAGGTCGCGTCATGGAAACCTACCCCCTGCCAGGTAATCCGCATCCAATAACTGACCGGCGTCTCATACTCCGGTTCTCCTGTCACCGGGTCTTTCGCCCCGACCAACACCTTGTCCAACTTCTTCTCCACAATACTGTACACGCCCTCTGGCGTGACCTTCTCCGGAATCGGCTCCCCAGTCACTACATCCGTCTCAAGAGCCACCGAGCCGTTCACCACATACCACATATGCTGGGCGCTCAAATCCACCTCCGCGTAGGTGCTGCCCCAATCCGGCATGGAATGTGACGCCGCAACTCCACTGATATAATATTCTGGTTCTTTCGCAATCACCTCTTGATTATTCAGCGCATTCATGATTGTCTGAAATTCCGTATCTTCATTGATCGACCAGCCATAGGTTCCTCCGGAAACCGTGGCGCTCTTCCCCGTGGGGGTAGTGAATGTCCGGGTCGTCCCCACCGTATCATACCGTTCACCAAACTGCTCAAGCCACGCCCTTACCGCATTTTCATCCACAATTACATTCATGTCTCCGTCTACGGACAGCCACGTCGATATGACCGTCCGGTCGATTACCACGGGGACATCCATATTGTAGGTGATGCTCGCCTGGCAGTATCCGTTCATTTTATCGCATGCCTGCTTTACTTCCTCGGAATCAGAGAGAAAACGGGGAGCCTCATAGCAGCCCTCATCCGCCAGATTCATCTCCGGCATAAGATGCATGATAAAGGTTGACGCCTTCTCCTGCAAAGACTCCGGCGTCACAGAAACTCCATAGGCTTCCGGGGAAACAACAAACTGATTCCCGTCAAACGTGGGGGATGCATTCTGTGCCGGGGTCTGCCCGGCCTGAATAATACCCAGCGTGTTAATCTTTTCCTGAAGTTTCGCTTCGTCGTAAGACAGATTGAAGGTAATATCCGCAGTATTTTCTGTAAAAAATGCTTTCGGCCACAGGAACGCGTTTTGCTCCTCTAAAACGCCTTCAAGCTCTGTGTTCTTGCCATACGCCAGAAGAATCTCACTGCTGCTGATGGTCTCTTTCCCTCCGTTGATGTCGTTCATGATCAGGGTATATTCCCCTACCTGCCCTTTAAAGTATTCCTCCGCTTCTGCTAAGCTCTTCCCGGAAAAGTCAACCCCGTTAATCTCTGTATTCATCAAAAAATGGCGAGTAAAGAAAATAGCCGCCCCCATGTAAGCCAATGCAATCACGAGGATAGTTCCGCCGGCTATTCCCATTATCATCATCTTTTTCTTATTCGTCATCTTTTTCTTCCGTCTTCTCTTGCCCACTTTTCCACTCTTCCTTCTCGTCACAATTTCTTTCTGATTATACCATTCCCCTCCTTTCTTTTTCAATCCCATATGCATAATTCTTCAAAAATTAATCATTTCTTAAAAAATGACACGAACCGCATGGCTGCATCAGAAACCTCCGTCCACATTCCTTCGGAAACTCACATAGGTCGTGATAAAATACAGCGCATAAACCCCAAAAAACAAAAGAAATGTCAATCCGAAGTAATAGATGACCGCCGAATGGATTCCCGTATAAAAGATGAATTTTCCGCTCATGAATACGGAAACACTTCCGCCAATCGCACAGGCAAGGAATACCGGACACAGATAGTAGCACACAAGCTGTTTTAAGATAACCATGCCAATCTCCCTCCTGTTCATTCCTAATTTTCCAAGTACGGAATAACGGAATCGATATTTTGCAGAATCGCTGAGCTGGTGGACCGATAAGACGGTCAGCGCAACGCACAAGAACACCAGGCCGATATAAAAGCATGGGAAAATCACGGCGGACAGCGTGTACTTCATCTCAGGGATCAGGTTATCCCGTACCATATTCGTGACTGCCATCACAACAATCGTATCCGAGCCGCAGCAATGATTTCCGGTCAGCTCATCATCTTCCCAGTCTTCCAGATCTGTCAGGCTATCCAGTTTCTTCCCTAAATCCGCCGGCGCTTCCCCCTTAATATCCACGGCAAGCTCCGCATAATAAGGCGTAAGGGACGCAAGAGCGGCATCCGGGACGACGATCACATAATCCCCGCCGTTATGCCCGTCCTGGGAAAATGGCTCCGTATAATATCCTGCGAACACAAGCTCTCCTTCATCCCCTTCTATGGTAATCTCATCTTTCATCGTCTCTGCCTCGTCCCGGATGCGTTCCTTAATATGGATGAGATACTCCCCCTCCCTAAGCGGGACCTCTTGATACCCAAGCATGCTGCGGAGATGGTTATAATCCGACAGCTTCATATACGTATCATACCTGCAATAAAAAGCGCCGTCCGAAGAATCCTTTTCGATTTTCTTACTATCCGGGCTTCCGTCTTTCTTCCGGTACGTATCTCCAAAGACTTTCAGATGCGCACTCAGCCATACATTTACCTGATTCGCACCCTTTCCCGAAACATCCGCGTAGATATGATAAGGAAATATATCCAATATCTCTGCCGACTCTTCAATCACCTGAATCTCGTCGGCAAAATCATCCTCCACGTCATCACTGTAAATCTGCACGTCAAAGGGGAATTTCGTCTCCAGGAGTTTATTCTGATAATCGCTGAACATCAGCGCCACTGTACATCCAAGGAATGCCACCGTAAACAGCGCCGTCAGTGTCCCCATGGTAAAGCTCATGGTCTTGAGCTTTGACGAGAATTGCCGAAGCAGAAAAAGATTCTGCCCGCGGTAGATCCCGTCCTTCTGTCCCCGCACATAGCAGACCAGCCAGGAGGAAAGGCCGACGTAGAAAAGATAGATGACCAGGACTACCCCTATGAGGAAGACCAGGACGCCGCCGAAGCTTTGAATCCTTCCCAGGAAGATGAACGCCCCAAAGACTGCCAGAAACAGGATGGAAACCGGAAACAGCCATTTTTTTAGCTGCTCATGGGATTCTTTGATCTCTTCGTTCTTCTTCTGTGCTTCCATCAGGTCGCGGATATTCATCTTCCTGAATTTCCTGCCGCTGCGTAACAGCGCCAGAATGTAACATCCCGCATAACACCCTACGGTCATCAGGATACAAGAGCCGTTGAATTCCATATGGATATCGTATTTCATCCGAATCATACTGTAAAGAATCGCCATAATTACCTGCTGCAAAAGGACGCCAAGAGCCATTCCGATCAGGAACGCCCCGGCTCCCAGAAAAGCGTTTTCACGGATATACAGATGGGCCACTTCCTTCTTCTTCATGCCGATTAGGAGATAGATTCCAAACTCCTGGCTCCGTTTCTCAAGCATGAACCGTACCATATAATTAATCAGCCATGCCACAATCAGCACGATAAAGAACGTCGCCAGTCCCACCAATGCAATCATGACGCCGGCGATATCGTACATCTCCCCAATATCTTCGGTAAATATCAGACTGTTAAATGCGAACATCAGCGCCGTCACAAAGGTCATGGTGAGGAAATATACGAAATAATCTTTTGCCGAACGCCTTACATTCCGGAACGCAAGTTTAACGAGCATCGCTTACTTCACCTCCCGTCAGGGCAAGTACGTCCAGTATTTCATTTAAAAAGTCCCGCCTGGCCTTTTGGCCGCGCATCAGCTCATGGAAGATCCGTCCGTCCTTTAGGAACAAAATCCGGCTGCAATAGCTGGCGGAAAATGCATCGTGGGTCACCATCAGGATGGTCGCCTGCATCTTCTGGTTCATGTCCGTGAACGTCTCAAGCAATGTCTGGGCGGACTTGGAATCCAGGGCGCCTGTGGGCTCGTCTGCCAGAATCAGGCGCGGGCGGTTCACCAATGCTCTTGCGCAGGCGCACCGCTGTTTTTGCCCTCCGGATACCTGATAGGGAAATTGTCCGCGGATATCGGCAATGCCCAGAAGATTCAACATCTCGTCGCACTTTTTCCGGATTTCCTTCTTGCCTTCCTTGCGAAGTGTCATGGCAAGGATGATATTCTCTTCAATGGTCAGCGTGTCCAGAAGATTGTAGTCCTGAAATACAAACCCCAGATTCTCCTTCCGGAATTTTGCAAGGGCGTCTTCTTTCATTTCCGCAATGTCCGTATCCCCATACCAGATATGGCCTGCCGTCACGCGGTCAATGGTTGACATCATGTTCAGAAGGGTCGTCTTGCCGGAGCCTGACGCACCCATGACTCCTACGAACTCCCCTTGCGCTACCGTAAAACTGACGCGGTCGATTGCCTTCGTAACATTCGAGGCATTGCCGTAATATTTTTCTACATCACATACCCGGATATAATCTTTCATCATATCTCTTCTCTCCCTTCTGCAATCGGATATTATTGTCAGTTTTACTTTAACAGATTACTGGTAGGCGTAGTATTGCCCTTTCTTACAGTTATCTTACAATAATGAAAGATTATCGGGGTCCGCATACGGAGAATGTGCGGAGTCAGGTTTCTTTATAGGCATCTTCTTTTCTTACTACATTCAACTGCTGTACCTTCGATCTTGGTTAATATTATAAAGTACTTGGACAGAGAATACAACTCATATCTCTTTATATTTTCTCCTGCCAAATGATTTGTCCGTTGGTTAATCTGAAAATAAAAAAGGTGCAAAGTCCTTGATAATTCAATAAAGACTTTACACCTTGATAAACGGTTGATTATTTAGTTTTCACTATTTAATGGTGGGTTCTGATAAAGTTTTCGCTCTATTAATTTGCGTTCAAACTCAATTTCCTGTAAAACCGGTTCACAGTTTTCCTTTTTTGCTACTCTCTCTAATCGGTCTAATAAATCTAACCTTTCAAAGAGATTAACATTTAGTTCCTTTTCACCTGGCATATCCTTCACCTCACTTTTAAAGTGCCGTTTACTTTGGTACTTTCATTATATCAATCGGTGATTGTGGTGTAAAGCCTTTCTTCGATTATCAAAGCACTTTAGATCTGGGCACTACACAAATTTAAAATGTCCTTGACAAAGGGTACAATTTAAACAAAACATCTCGACAATTCAATAAAGGCTTTACACCATTTACATAATCCGCTATAATTAATGTAACAATCAATAATTGTTTCAATAAAAGGCGGTGAAAGGATGGCAGCGGATATGACATTAGAAGAGCAAAAAGAAGTAGCTATAAATAGATTTGTTGATTTAATGAGAATCAAGGCATATGAAACAGGAGAAAATAAAGAGCTTGAATATCAGATCAAAGTTGCTAAAATAAAATTGCAAAGTTTTGGTATTGATTATTCAGAACTTGAATTTTAAAACTTCATAATCGTAACCTACTAACCAGGGTGTAAAGTCCTAAATAACTCAATAAAGACTTTACACCTTTTCATGTGATTTAATTGTTACTCTCTGATATAGTCATGGTGTAAAGCCTTTCTTCCATTTGATTTATCTCTTATCCTGTTGAAGCTCCTTAATCCTTTCGTTGATTCGTTTGACTTCATTCCGGTTGAACAGATAGAACCCGAACCAAATCACCATAAAAATACAGCAGGAAGATAAAAATTGTAAGACTGTGACCATAATCCTGTCCGGGAAGAATGGAATCCATCCCAAGGAAACGGCAACCGGGTAAAAAACCCCCATTCCAACACAAAAATGTATCAGCACTTTCCCAAATCCGGAAAACCGGTCGAATTGATAGACGACCGACGTCCCGCCGCATGCAATTCCTACCGCCATAGCCCCGAGAGACTGCCTCGCAAAATCCCGGAAAATCATCTCCAGAAACTCCTGCCCGCCCCCCACATAAAAGGACAGGCACATTATCACGAAAAACGTACAGCCTAAAGAAATACCATATAACAGATATTTTATCACCAATCTGACCATCTTTTTCATCTCAGCCCCAGCCTTTCCTTGAAAGATTTCCTGTAATTTCTCGAAATAAAATCCGTAACGCCATTCTTCATCACCAGCTCCATCGTACCGTTAAATCCTGCCTCCACATGGTCGATCTGGCGGATATTGATAATTGCTGATTTTGAAACCCTTACGAAACCGCTGTCGAGTATCTGTTCCAATTCATATAAAGGCTTATCTAATACATATCGGTTCTTCATTTTATCATAACAGATGATTTCCCTGCCTTCCGTGCGCACCAATGCAATCTCTTCCGCTTTCAGAAAAAACGTTTTCCTTTCTTTTGCGGCAATTAACGTCAGAGCATCCGGCTCCTCCCTCTCAAGCATGGAAATGATTTCTGCAATCTTGTGGGTCATTCTCTTGATATAAAGAACTGCATACGGCTCTTTGTAATCCGGATCAATTTTACATTCGACTTTCATAGATATGCCTCCTTCCCTTATGATTATAGCACAATAAAGACTAAGGACGCGTGCATCTTGGACATGAAAAACGACCTCTTGCACATCAAGAACTGCCACTGCCCCAAACCCTATTGTTTATTCCAGGCCCACTGCCTAAAATAGATGCAAAGAACATATCGTAATCTTTAAATTTAGGAGGAAACCATATGAAACAGACCATCATACAAGTAGAAGACCTGAACCTGTCATATAAAAATGTACGGGCAGTCCAGAATGTTTCATTTTCAGTAAATCCCGGAGAAATCCTTGCCGTAATCGGACAAAACGGCTCCGGAAAGACCTCTACCGTAGAATGCATAGAGGGCTTACGCAGACCGGATTGCGGCCTGATTCGGGTCTTTGGGAAAGATCCGTGGCTGCACCGCTGCGAAGTCTACCGGGAGATGGGCGTTCAACTGCAGGAAACGGACTACCCATCCAAAATCAAAATCGAAGAACTATGCAGGCTGTTCGCAAGTTTTTACGACAGGCCTGCAGACTGGAATCTGTTACTGGCGCAGCTAGGGCTTGACGATAAGCGGAAATCCCCCCTACATAAATTATCCGGCGGTGAAAAACAACGGCTTTCTATTTTGTTATCCCTTATGGGACGGCCCAAATTATTAATTTTAGACGAATTAACGACCGGGCTTGACCCGGAAGTACGGCAGAACATGTGGATGAGCTTTGAGAGCATCCGAAAGAGCGGCGTTGCAATTCTCATGGTCTCCCACTATCTGGACGAGGTAGAGATTCTTGCCGATAAGATTCTCTATCTCGAAAAAGGACGGCAGCAATTCTTTGGAACCCAGAACGATTTTCGGAACTACGCAAAAAGTCGGATTCCCGAAAGTCAGCAAAAAGACCTATGGGAAGAAGAATGCCCACTGGAAAAAATATATTTAATGATTGCACCTAAAACAACAGGACTTACGATGGAGGGAATACTATGAAAAAGTTTGCGGTTATCTGTAATATTGAATTTCGGTTGTTTGTACGGGATTTTTTTTGTTTTTTCTTTGCCCTTGTGTTTCCTGTGCTCATGCTCCTGCTTTTTGGCGGCATCTTCGGAAACGCGCCGATTTATGAAGGAGCCGATATGGGAATGATGGATGCGACCGTACCGGCATACGCTGTGATGGTAATCGGAGTCACCGGATTAATGTCGCTTCCCTTGACATTATCAGGGTATAAGGAAAAAAAAATATATAAGAGGTTCGACGCTACGCCGGCAGGAAAGAAACGTATCATATCAGCGCAGATATTGGTGAACCTCATGATGACGCTAATCGGAATCGCTATTTTGTTAATCGCCGGGAAGCTCCTTTACCACATACGCCTCAAAGGAGATTTTCTTTCCGTGTGCGTGGGAATATTGCTTTCCATAGCGGCGATGTTTTCCATTGGATTTTTGCTCACCGCAATCGGGCGGGATTTAAAAGGCACGAACATGCTTTGTTATGTGGTCTATTTTGTCATGCTCTTCCTGTCCGGCGCCACAATGCCGGATCAGATGTTCCCTGAAACTATGAAGAAAATCTCCGGCTGTCTGCCGATGACTCATGCCGTGGATTTAATGCAAGGCATTTTTGCAGGAGAACGGTTAAGCCTTCACATCAAAGAATTACTGATTCTTGGTACATTGTCCGTGATATGTACGGCTGTGGGAGCCATCTTATACCGGAAGAAAGATTGGGCGTAAAAAAGTACGTTTTCTATGGACAGGAAACAAGGGAAATACTGCCAGTAAATCCTTACGGCTATACCCCCTTGCTTTCCCGCTCCATGAACATGACGTCCTTCCAGTTTATATCATTATAGTCCTGAATATACTTCTGGTATAACTGCCTTTTATACTGGGAATTCTCCAAAATACATTTCAGCATTGCATTACTCGCCATCTCAGACAATAACTCCAACTTTTGGGACGTAAAAAAGTTCGTAAAAAAGGAAATCGACTGGTTAGGATAAATATTCACCAATTCAGCAGCCACTCTTTTGGAATCTTCCGTATTAGAAAGGCAGGAAGCAATAATTTCAATTTTTTCTTCCTGATTCGGCTCCCACTCGAATTCTAACGTTCTTCCCGGCCTTCTCATTGGTTCATACAAAGACTCAAAATTGTTCCCGGTTAAAAAAATAGGGACTCGGTTCACATTTCCTACATTTTCGATATAATAAGGGTCGTCGGAAATATGCATGAGAAATGCCAGCGCCCCCTGATGCCTGGCCATCCCTGTGTTGGGTTCTCTCTCTCCAAGGATTGTGTCAATATCGTCAATCACGAGTACGGACGGCATCTTCTTTAAGATGTTCACAGAAGCGTTGATATATTGCTGCTTTAACAGTTTTGCAGACGCCTCCTCCCTCTCACATTCCAGTTCGGCGGAACTGACGGAAAAAACATCCACCCCAAGCTGTTCCAAATGTATTCTCAACTGTCTTGTCTTTCCCATTCCCGGCCTTCCCATAATCGCTAAAATCAGAGGATAGTCATCAATATCCAGCATATTGCCCAACAAATGTGTATTGATCTGCTTTTTAAATCGTTCTGGTATAAACATCTTATCCCGCCCCTTCATTTCCCGTGAGTTTATCTCTTATTATACATTTTTCCCACTTTTTCGACAATTCTCGCACAACACAACCCGCAAGATAGAAACCATATTTGGAAAATAAATATTATAATAAAAAATAATTATTTTGCTTAATTCACGTAAGTTTTTCATGAGATAAGTGTTATATATTATAGGATAAATAATTAAGGACAAAAGAAAAATGGACGCACTACAAAAATGGCAGCAGGAACTATCAAATAACCAAAACCTTCAACATCATCTGTCTGCTTTTATCGACCAATTTGGTATATCTAATATAGAACATGCATTACAACTATACTCGAATCTGCACCATGAGTATATCTGTAAAACGAAAACCTCCGTATCGAAACTCCACGTTTATGATATCTATTACTTACAGATTCAGGGACATCATATATCCATCCATACACAGCATGGGATTTATCAGAAATATGGGACGCTGGCAAAGGAATTGAAGTTTTTGTCTCCCTATGGGTTTGAAAAATGCAGCCAGAGCTGTATCGTTTCCCTTGGTAAAATCAAAGCAATACACCACAACGACATCATTCTGCTCAATGGTGCGAAACTGCATATGAGCCGGGGCTATGCCTCCAAAATCATTCTGGCTTATTCTCAATACAATCCTTTTCGATCCACGATCTCCTAACCTTGGCAGGAGAAACGGCGTATTTAGATTTTAGAAAGATAAGAGCTTACCGGAAATTCCAGAATCATTTCCGTTCCCTCCCCTTCCCTGGATCTTGCATAAATCTCAATTCCCAGTTTCTTACACAGTTTCTTGCACAGATAGAGCCCCATTCCAGTGGAACGCTCCGTCTTGCGCCCATTACTGCCTGTAAATCCTTTCTCAAAGATGCGCCCAAGTTCCTCTTCCTGAATCCCAATCCCATTATCTTCCACCACCATTCTCACACCGTGGCTGTATTTTGACAGACAACCTTCTGTCTGCATCATCCGAGGCTCCCCTTCAAGATTTGCCTTCTGGGAATCCCCGACAAGGCTTGCCTTCTGCACATATTCCTCCGTATAAATCCGGATTAAGGCTCCATGCTCCCGACGGTATTTCGTACTGTTCAGCACAAGCTGATTCAGGATAAAAGTAATCCATTTCTGATCCGTATATGCAAACTCTTTACAGTCTACCTCTGCCTGCATATGATTCTGTATCAGATAATGCTTGTTTCTTTTCAGGACTACGATTGCAATCTCGCTTAACTTTGTTTCACGGATTACATAATCTTTATATACGTCCTCCGACCTGGCATAATACAATGCCATATCCACATAATTTTCTATCTTCTGGTTTTCCAGACGAATCCGCCGGGCAGCATCCCCCGCCACGCTGCCGCTCTCACAATTCCCTGAGACACTTCCTGTGCAATTAACGCACATCAGATCAATACTCGTAATCGGAGCCTTGACTTCATGTACCCAGCTTTCAATATACTCCCGGTACTCTTTCTGCTCATCCTCAATCTGCCGAATCCTCTCAATGACAGCCTTATTGGAAATCCGGATCATTTCCCTATAGATTCCGTCTTCCAGCCTGTGGGAAATTGGCATCAGCTCGCCGAGAAGATACCTCTGGTCCATCTTCTCAAGGGTCGCCCAAAGCGTATGGAAATAATATTTTCTGCTGTAAAATCCATATCCGATCCAAAACACCAGAATTAAAACCCAGAATATCAGAATCAGGAAACAATATTGGGGCTCATATCCGGTGGCATGTAAAAATCCTGACAGAAGAAGCATACAGAACATATGCAGCGTCAGAATCAGTATTTTATCTCTCAAATATTCCCTTATTTTCATTACATCATACCCCTTTCCATTCCCCACTCCTGACGTCAGATTCGATACCCCATCCCCCGCTTCGTCTCAATCAAGCCGGAAATCCCGATTTCTTCTAGTTTTCCCCGGATACGCGTAATATTCACGCTCAGTGTATTGTCGTCAATAAACACTTGGTTATCCCACAAGTACTCAATCATATCCGCCCGGGGGATGATTTCCCCCTTCCTTTGGAACAGCAGATGCAGAATTTTCAGCTCGTTTCTGGATAGTTCTGTCTGCTTTCCCCGAAAACCTATCGTACCTCTGGCGATATCTAACTCTACTTCCTTATGGGTAAATTTTACAGGTTCCCTCCTTGTTTCCCGATGGGTCCTTTTCAGGACTGCCCCAATCCTTGCCAGAAGAATCGGCGCCTGGAACGGTTTCGTGATATAATCATCCCCGCCTTTTAAGATTCCCGTCAGTTCATCCATAGAGTCCGTTCTGCTGGTCACAAAAATAACCGGAGTATCCGATTCTGCCCGTATCTTCGTGCAAATATCGAATCCAGACTCTTCCGGGAGATTCAAGTCCAGAAGCGCCAGATCCGGGTCCAAGGACAAAACGGCAGAGGCAACGTCCGAGAACTCTTCAAGCGCCGTTACCTGATAGAATGCATTTTCCAAAAGTAGCTTTAACTCCTGCCTGAGCACGGCGTCATCTTCCACGATTACAATATGCATACGTTTCCTCCCTATCTTTTCCAAGCCCGTTTCTGAAAAAAGACCCTAAAGAAAAAATTTCTTTAAAGGTCTTTTCCACATCACTTACTTCACCAGAAGGCTCTTCCCAGTCATTTCCTTCGGCTGTTCCATGCCCATCAGCTCAATCAGCGTAGGCGCAATATCTGCCAGGCATCCGCCCTCCCGCAACCGATAAGCCGGATCTGCGTTCACCAGGATGAACGGCACCGGATTGGTCGTATGCGCCGTAAACGGCTCGCCTGTCTCATCGTCAATTAACTGCTCTGCATTGCCGTGGTCCGCACAGATGAACATCTGGCCGCCCACTTCCTTCACTGCCTCGACAGCCTTACCAACACATTCATCCACGGCTTCGATGGCTTTAATCGCAGCAGCCTCCACGCCGGTATGCCCTACCATATCCGGATTTGCAAAATTAATGATGATTACATCATAGTTGCCGGAACGGATGGCGCCTGTCAGCTTATCGCATACTTCATATGCACTCATCTCCGGTTTCAGGTCATAGGTCGCCACCTTCGGAGAATTGACGAGAATCCGGTCTTCCCCCTCGTTGGGCTCTTCTACGCCGCCGTTAAAGAAGAAGGTCACATGGGCATATTTCTCTGTCTCGGCGATACGCGCCTGTTTCTTTCCATTGGATGCAAGAAAGGCTCCAAATGTATTGGTAATCTCTTCCTTGACGAACGCCACCTGTTTGTTCTCAATGGTCACGTCATACTCTGTAAAGCATACATAACAAGTCTTGACTCTCTTCCCCCGGTCAAATCCGGTAAACCCATCGTCACAGAACGTCCTTGTAATCTCCCTTGCACGGTCTGGACGGAAATTAAAGAAGATAATGGAATCATTGTCCTGAATTGTGGCCACCGGCGCGCCGTCCTTCACAACGACCGTAGGGAGTACGAACTCATCCGTGGTATCCTTGTCGTAGGAAGCCTGAATTCCCTCTGGTCCGCTTACCGCCGTCTCGCCTTCCCCGAATACCATAGCCCGGTATGCCTTTTCCACACGGTCCCAACGGTTATCACGGTCCATGGCATAGTAACGTCCCATGACGGTCGCAACTTCGCCCACGCCAATCTCGTCCATCTTAGCCACAAGCTGCTCCACATATTCTTTTCCGGATGCCGGAGGCGTATCACGTCCATCTAAGAAACAGTGTACATACACCTTCTCAATTCCCTGACGTTTTGCCAGCTCCAGAAGCCCATAGATATGCGTATTATGGCTGTGTACGCCACCGTCGGACACAAGCCCGTACATATGGAGGGCGCTGCCATGCTTCTTTACATTTTCACATGCCGCAAGAAGCGCAGGGTTCTCAAAGAAATCCCCATCCTGGATTGCCTTTGTAATCTTGGTAAGATCCTGATATACGATACGACCTGCGCCCATGTTCAGATGTCCCACCTCGGAATTTCCCATCTGCCCGTCCGGAAGCCCGACTGCAAGGCCGCTGGCATTTCCTTTTACGAACGGGCACTTGGCCATCAGCTCGTCCATGACCGGAGTCTTGCCCTCCAAAACGGCATTTCCTTCTGTCTTCTCATTCAACCCATAACCATCCAAAATCATCAGCACTGTTGGTTTCTTGTTCATCATGCCTCAATACTCCTTTGCTCATCTTTTTCATTCATTTATCAGGCGGAAAACCTACGCAAATAACCTTTCAAGCCACGCATCCGCAAGGCCCGCCCACTGGGCGCACTCCATCTGGACACCTGAGCCGTCTGCCCGCTCCACGGCCGGACTTGCAAGGCTTAACCCATGTTCCCCATTCGGGAAAATATGAAGCTCAGCCGGAATCCCCGCCTTCCTAAGCGCCGCCGTCAGCATCAGTGAATTTTCTACAGGAACAGTGGCATCTTCCATCGTGTGCCAGATGAAACAAGGCGGCATCGTCTCCGTCACCTGCTTCTCAATAGAGACCTTCTCTGCCTGCATCTCATAGTCTTCCCCTAAAAGATTCTCAAAACTTCCCATATGGGCGTACGCCGGGTCGGAAGTGATTACCGGATAGCTCAGCATGATTCCTTTCGGTTTCATCTCCTCTGCCTTTGCTCCAAGGGGCGCAAGCACAAAATCCTGATTCCAGAATGCGCCGTAGGAAGCGGCAAGATGGCCGCCGGCCGAAGATCCCTGTACGACAAGCTTTTCCATATCCACATTCCATTCATCCTGATGCTCCCGGATTACCTTAAATGCCTGCCCTACCTCTAATAACGGCGTCGGGAAATGAACCGGAGCCGTAGAATAACGCAGCACACATGCATGGTAGCCCTGGTTCAGGAAATGCATCGCCGTCGGCTCTCCTTCCCTGTAACTGGTCCGCTCATAACCGCCGCCCGGACAGATCAGGATCAGCGGCCGCTTCTCAATTTTCAGGCTTCTCCCGTCATGAGGAGTGTCCAGGATATATGCCTGAAGCCTCGCATCATTCGCAGACCCCTCTACCTGTACGGATATCTCTGTATAAATCATAAGATCCCCCTTTCGGTCAAAAGACTGTCCGACCGGATACACATCTGATCAGACAGCCTTTCTATAATCTTACTTTCATTCCTACTTATAGTTCACAATCTTGCCAAAGTCAGCCTTCAAAGAAGCTCCGCCTACAAGGCCTCCGTCAATGTCAGCCTGTGCAAACAGATCCGCAGCCGTCGCCGCATTGACAGACCCGCCGTACTGGATACGGATTTCTGCAGCCGTCGCATCATCATATACTTCTGCGATACATGCGCGGATTCCTGCGCAGACTTCCTGTGCCTGCTCAGTTGTAGCGGTCTTTCCTGTTCCGATTGCCCAGATTGGCTCATAAGCGATAACTGCCGTCTTCGCCTGATCTGCCGTTACATTCTGGAAGCCAACCTTAACCTGCTGACGGATGAAATCCATGGTCACGCCCTGCTCTCTCTGCTCCAATGTCTCGCCGCAGCACATGATCGGTGTGATCCCATGCTCAAATGCCTTGAGCACCTTCTTATTCACATCCTCATTAGTCTCGCCGAAATACTCTCTTCTCTCGGAATGGCCAAGAACAACGTATTTAACACCTGCATCTACCAGCATGTTAGGAGAAATCTCGCCTGTATAAGCGCCGCTCTCCTCGAAATACATATTCTCTGCTCCAACCTGGATATTAGTGCCTTTTGCAGCCTCTACGACCGGAACGATATCGATTGCCGGCACGCAGAATACTACGTCGACTTCGTCGTTCGCTACTAATGGTTTTAATTCCTCTACTAATGCAACTGCCTCGCTTGGAGTCTTGTTCATCTTCCAGTTGCCTGCTATAATTTTCTTCCTTGCCATGTTTGTTGGTCTCCTGTTCTGTATTATTGTTGAAAGGTAATGTAACTTCACCTTACTAAGTTCATCCTTCGCCGGGGGAGATGTTCACTTCTCTAGGCTCGTAAAAACCTCGCCAAGTTCAGTGAACTAGGTAAACGCTAGGCTCGATAAAACCTCGCCAAGCTTTTTACCTATCATTAGCAGCCGCTACGCCTGGTAACTCTTTGCCTTCGAGGAATTCGAGGGAGGCGCCGCCGCCGGTTGA
>OFFP01000337.1_pt1 | contig 39029 bp, 49 predicted proteins | sample 1521431 | NCBI WGS metagenome assembly OFFP01 (sample SAMEA3504104, study PRJEB24116) | mouse gut metagenome | biome: mouse gut; feature: mouse-associated habitat; material: faeces | place: Denmark | collected 2011
GGCTCCTTTATACCCGTAGCCGGTGAGCTCCGTCTCCAGATTGGAGCCGATCGGCTTCTGGAGCGTGTGCCCCAGCGTGCCCGGCCGTGGGTAGGTTCCGCAGGTGGTTGTCCCGGCACCGGTGAAGCCGTAAAGCTGCGGATCCGTTTCCGGCGTCGCCTCAATGCCCGGCTTTACGACTGCGCCCAGAATACCGGGCCGCGGGTAGGTTCCGGCTCTCCGGTTGAAGTTGTACCGGATATGGTCGGCCGATCCTTCGGCGGCGATCTCGTTTTTTGCAGCTGCGCCCAGAGTTCCGGGCCGTGGGTGTGTGCCGCATATAATTGTCCCGGAGCGGGGGAAGCCGTAAAGGTGCAGCTTTTCCTCCGGTTCCGTTTCAATGCTCTGCTTTACAATAAAGCCCACCGTCGCGATCCTCGGCCGGGTGCCGCATTTCACAAAGTTGTACCGGTGCAGGCTGGAGTCCAGAGCGTACTCGACGCCCGGATCCGGCCCCTGCTGCCAAAAGTAAAAAATGCCAGCTAAATGAGAGCGCACATTCTTGGCAGCCTTCACGGCCTCGACGAATTTCTCGTAGTTCTGGGCCGTTATGTGCGCGTTTGTGGTGAGCGCCACGAAGGTGTACGGGGTTCCGTACATTTCGTACCACTCCATGATATAGCCCTCGCCGAAGTATGCGGAGATCAGGCGCTCCACGGCCCATTTTGTGCCGCGCTTTCGCTTAATCTGCTGGGCGATCTTTAGCGTGGCCCGCTTTTCCTCCAGACTCATGCCGGTGGAGTCGTACCAGTCCACGTCAAGCTCCCACGCCAGCTCGTCGCATTCCGCTTCGTTGAGGTTGTCTATGTTGTCCCACACTCTGAGCGTTTTCAAGCGCTTGCTGGGTTCTCCTATGAGCCGGTTCATGGCCTTGCTGAGAGCGATCGCCGCCTCGTCGTCCCGCATGAAGGCAGGGAGAAGGCGCACAAACTCCAGCTCAGACACTTTCATGCCGCCCATGTTCCACCTCCTTTCAATCCTTTACAACGTGCTGCACGTTGATGTTCCCGGAAAACTTCGCCACGGTGGTGCTCGGCAGCTCTTTGTATTCCGGTTTGGTGATGATAACGCGGGTGGCTCCGATCGGGTTCTCTATCCAGTGAGGGCAGAGGATCAGCTTCCTGAGCTCGTCCGGGTTGATGTCCTGATCCAGAGTGGAGCCCTGCCAGTATATGTACCGGTTGATCGCTCCGTCCGGGCCTTCCACGTTTTTGACGACTTCGGACTCGTTGGCCTTGGTCGTGTAGTAGGTCAGCTCTATGTCGTAGAGCTCCACCTGCGGGGCCTCCACCTGCACAATGTCGGTGAGGGGCCTCACGTCGTCCGCAGAGCAGACGCGGCGCACGGCCTCCAGCACGTCCTCGTCCGGCAGTTCTCCACCGGCGCAGATCGGCACGATTTTGACGCGCCCGTACATGTTCCGGGTGATCTCGATCTTTACCTCGTCGGCCGCTGCCAGAGAGCCGGAGAGGGCCAGCGTCAGAAGCTCGTCGTCATAGCTGGCCGTATAGTCCGTACCGGCCACGGCCTCGGAGCCGCCCGGCAGATACACCGCCAGAGACTCCGGGATCAGGTTTGCGCCACCTTGGAAGGCGTGCCCGGCATAGGTTTTCAGCGTCCTGCTGATCCGCTCGGTTTCAGACTCCACCACCGCGTCCGTGACGATCGGGCTCGAAGATAGCGCCCAGTAGCGGTACGCCTTTTCAGGGCCCGCGGTGCTGAGCCGGTTCTCCGCTTCCCGGATCCTTTCCCGGTATGCTTCGTCGGTTTCCTGATCGCCTCCCCCGCCCGTCGGCTCCGTGTTGGTTACATAGTCAATCATGGCGACGTCTGAGAGGTCAACGATCTGGGAGAGCTCCCCGATCGCTGCGTCGTTATAGTCTGCGCCGCCTTTCTCGGCCGTCGCTCCCACCTCGACGAATAGCTGCCCGGCATAAAGAACGACGGTTTGGTCTGTCAGAAAATAGTGGATAAAGTCGCCAGTCACCCGCAGCCGGGCCGGTATGATGATATTATGAGACACGGCCTCATTTACGCCGAAGCGCAGCGTGGTGGTGGCGAAGGTAGGATCGAGCCGGGCGGTGTCCCGGTTTTCTCCCAGAGCGTCCAGCACGTCCCCGCGGGCATACCGGAGCATTTTCTGGCGGCAGGCGTCGTTCACGCTGTTGTACACGGCCACGACTACCTGAGCCAGAGCCTCGCCGAAGATCCGGCGCTCGTCGCCCGGATATAGGGGATCACCGACGCCGTTCTCCAGATCTTCGAGTATTCCGTCCCGGATCGGCCCCGCTTCGGTGTCAATAAATTTGAGCTCGCTCATGCGTCCTCGTCCTCCTTCCTTTCAATGTCCACATAGGTGTTAAAGTTTCCGGGGTTCCCGGCCTCCGGGTTGATCTGTATGTCCTTTATATTGACGCGGGGCTCGAATGTCTCCAGCACCCACTCAGCGTCCGCGACGGCTTCGTCCGTGGCGTTCGGCTGGTCGATCAGGGCACCGTCCCGCCCCCTCACGCGGTCGTATGGCACCTCGCCGCGGATCGTCTGCAGCAGATTGGAGGCGCACGTTTCCGGGTTCCCGTTTCCATGTGCTTGCATGTCCTCCCTCCTTACACGAGCGTGACTTCGCTCAGATACACCCAGCTGTTGATCCCGTTCGGGTGCCCCAGCAGTACCCTGTTTTGGCTTTCCTTGATCTGGCTCACCTTATGGCTGCGCTGCTTTACCCATGCGGGGATCGTCTGGCCGGTTGCGTATTTCTTGCCGGTAGGCTTCACATAGTCGCCCACCTTGATTGTCTTTTTTGCCGCCTTCTTGACGGCGGTGTTTGTCTTTTTCTTCTGGGCCTTGGTCGTTTTGGTGGCAGATACTTTCAGCGCCGAGGTGTTCACCTTCACGCTGGTGGTGTCTGGATCGTACTCTTTGAACTCGAAGGAGAGCGTCGCCAGCCGTATGCGGCCGGAGTCGTCAGTCTTTACGCTGCCGACGGACACTTTCCTGAGCTGGAGCTTCGGGCCCAGCTGCCTGCCTCCCAGATAGAAATAATTTACTTTTGTAACAAGCGCTTTCCAGCTCTCGATCTCTGCCCGGACGTCTACGCCCGCCCCGGAGTGCAGCGTCGTGGTGAAGCTGAGCGGGAAAAGCTCGGTGCCTCTCTCGTTGGTGGTTTTCTTTTCCTCGGTGGAGGTGTTATTGTCCGCCACCTGCGAATAGGAGAAGCTGAGGTCTTGAAGGGCGACGACTTTCTGAGAGCTCACGGCCCATGTTTTCGGGCCCCATTTTGCCATTGTTGCCATGCTATCCCTCCTTAGTGCGGGCCGCTGGTTTCGCCATGCGCTCCGGTGTGTGTGTGGCCTTTCAGGCTCACGCCTGCCGCCGTGACGTCTCCGTCAGGCACGGCCCCCGTTATGGTTCCGGCTGTCAGGTGGGGGAGATATGCGCCCCACTCTCCGTCGGCGCGTCCCAGCAGCAGCCCGGTGGCGTCGTCAAATTCGACATACACCACGGCCGTGCCCTTCTTTAATTTTCCCGTGTCGCCTCTCAGGTGCCACGGGATCGTGATATTTGCGGTAGGCTTTGCGCCTGCGTCAGAGGGCACCACGCGGGCCGTGTTGCCTTTTATGCTGGCGATCCTGCCTTTGTTTATTTGTCCCATTAGTAGCCCTCCAGCAGATCCCTGAAATACAAGGTTGATTTATTTCCTACGAAGTCATGGCGCACTTTGTAGACGAACACGGGGCCGTTCCACGCGCTTGCTTTTTCGGTCTTTAGCTGCAGCAGGCTTGCGGCAGCGTAGCCGGTCAGCAGGGCCTTGGAGAATTGGCCCGTGTGCCCGTATTTGTTGGCGTTCCTCAGCAGCCCCTTGGCGAAGCGGGCCGCCTCCGCGTTGCTGTTACTCATAAGCGCGACGTGATCACCGGAGGCAGGGAGCCCCGGAGCCCGGAGCTGCGCCTCGGCGATACATTTCGCCCGGAGCACGGCCGTGTTCTTTGCGTCCGGCGCTGAGAATGTGCCGGAGAAGCTGCCCGCGGTTACTTCGCAGGATCCGAAGCACGCGCTCCGGTTGTCTTGGTAGGTAAAGTTTCCGTTTTCGTCCACCTCCAGCGTGCCAGCGACGGCCTGCTGCTCAATGTATTGTTCACTGTACGCCAGCAGCTTGCCGTCGTATATGAGCATTTGGAAGCCCTCCAGCGTGCAGAGGCGGGAAAACAGAGCGAAGTCTGTCTCGCTCTCTTGCCTCAGATACGGGTACACCTGATCCGTGCAGCCGTAGTTCTGAAAAGCGAGGCCATGGTTCGCCGCGATCTCGTTTCCCAGTTGCAGGAAGCGGACGCCCGCCCAGCTTTTGGACTTTCTGGTGGCTCCGCTTTTTGGCATAGCCATGGCCCGGATCGTAAAGAGTCCGTTTTCGGGTTTCATGGAGTGCAGAAACATTTTTCCTGTGTCGCTTGCTCCCTCAGTAAAGCGGAGGACGTCACCGTCTGCCGGGTTCCATTTGCTCCAGATCCCCTTGGTGTCATTGAAACGGAGCACGAGCGTGTCGGCCTGCTTTTCTGCGTACATCTCATGCACGCAGTAGTTCAGCGACACGTCGTTGTATATGTCCGTCCCATTGTAGAAAAGTTTCACGGGCTGCCCCCTTCGCCCTCAGTGTCCCGACGCCACGGCGGCAGCGTGTCCGGCGTCTCCACGTCCTCGACGATCGGCAGCCGGAGGGCCACGTTTGCGTCGAAGATCAGCACGTCCGCATGGTCGGGGTTAAAGTCTATGATATAGTGGGCGAGTGTCTCGTCGCCGTACATTTCGAGGGCCAGCGCGTCGAAGGTGTCGCCCTCCCGCGTGGTGTATTCCTTGTAGGCTGTTACTCTACGCATACTGGGCCACCTCCCGCATTTGAATAAATTCTTCCAGCCAGTCGAAGAACTCAGCCTCGTGCGCTTTGAGCTGCGCCATGAGGTCGTCGTCCCCGTCTCCGGTATTGCCCGTCTGGATCTGTGGGCTCCATGTGAAGCCGGAAAAGTCGTAATATATAACCACGCCGCCGTTGTCTGCCAGACTTCCCAGCGAGAAGTTGTCCAGAGTCAGCAGCTCCCCGGCCTTGCTGGTGAGCCCTGCGTCAGAGGTTCCACCGGTCGAGCTGGCGCTGTTGAATACCTCGTGGATCATGGTGTCCAGCTTCTCCCAGAGAGTAGCCAGAGGCACCACGGCCTCGGCTCCAGCTTCGCCGCCTGCCAGAAGGTTGTTGCCGGACGCTCCGAAGATTGTCGGCTGTGTTAAAATGCCGCCCTCCTTGTACCACTCAATACCGAAGTGTGGCACGCTTGGCGGTGATAGTGAAAAGCTGCCGCTTATGCTGATATGCGGGAGCTTTAGGTGTGGCAGGCTCCACGAGAAGTTGAACGCGCTTTTTATTGCGCTGATTGCGGAGCTTACCGCATTTTTGGCCGCGTTTATCTTGTCAGAGATCGCGGAGTGTATGCTGTTAAAAATCGACGACACGGTGCTGAGGGCCGAGTTCAGGGCCGAGCTGATCGTCGATTTTATGCTGTTGAACACGCTCGACACGGCGCTGCGTGCAGCGTTCACCTTGTTGGTGATCGTGCTGGTGATTGTGTTCCAGATACTTGAAGTCACGGAGCTGATCGCGTTCCATGCTGCGCTTGCGACGTTCTGGATCGCACTCGTCACCGAGCTTACCACGGCGCGGGCTGCTTCGATCTTGCTGCTGATCGCTCCCTTTATGCTTTCCCAGATTGTCGAGGCGGTCGTGCTGATCGCGCTCCAGATAGTGCTTGCCACGTTGCTGATCGCGGTCGTCACGGCCGTGAATGTGGCTTTTGCTGCCTCCATTTTGCTGCTTATCCAGCCGCCGATCGCGTCCAGTGCCCCGGACACGGTGGACTTGATACTCTCCCAGATCGGGATAATAAAATCTTTGCAGTTCTGCCAGATAAACTGGAAGGGCAGAGTGATGATTTGGAAGGCGGCGTTCAGGATTTCGCCCAGCGCCATGACGCCCACCTGCACCACGTTTTTGATCGTTTCCCATGTCCCAGACAGAAACGAGGTGATCCCGTTCCAGATATTTGAGAATGTGGTCGCGATTGTGTCCAGTGTCCCGGTGATGAAGGAGACGATCCCCTCCCATATACCGGTAAAAAATGAGGCGATCCCGTTCCAGATCCCCTCGAAAAAGTCCTTGACCGCGCTCCATGCTTCGTCCCAGCTGGAGCCAAACCAGCCCAGAACGGTGTCGGCCAGCCCCTTGAAGGTGTCGATCCAGTTCGTGAAGGTAGCCACCACGAAGTCCCAGACGCCGCCGAAGATTTCCCCGACGCCCTGCCAGACTCGATCCCAGTCACCGGTAAATATACCGGCGAACACGTCGAAAAGCCCGACGAGCACGTCCAGCACTACGCCCAGAATATTGCTGATCTGCTGGAATACTCCCTCGAATACGGGGGCCAGCAGCTCGCAGAAGCCGTTCCAGACGGCGCTCAGTACCTCGGTTATGTCCTCAAACTCGAAGCCCAGCTCGTTGAGCCGGTCGGTGATTGCCTGCCCGAACTCGTCAAACTTGGCCTTTATCCCGTCCCAGATCGCCGTGATCTTGGCTCTAAATTCTTCGTTGTTCTTCCAGAGGTTCGCGAAGGCGAGGATCAGAGCAGCTATGGCAGCGCCCACGGCCAGCGCCGGGGCAGATATGCCGCCTATGGCTCCGATTACGCCCTGGACGGCTCCCTTTGCCATGGTGAGCTTCTGGGTGATTGACTCCCACTTGATTGCAGCGATTACGACGCCCAGAGCGCTAAACGCCACGCCCAGCTCAGGAAGGTGGCCGAGCAGCCACTCGATCCCCGGTATCACTGAGCCGGTGACAAACTGGACGGCAGAGCGGAGGGATCCCTCGAAGCGCTCGTATATTTTGAGGCCGAGTTCCTCCCATGCGCTGTTCATCTGCGCCAGATCGCCGGAGAGGTTGTCGTTCATTATTGCCGCCATTTCCTCGGCGGTGCCGCTGGCTCCCCGCAGGCTTTCCTCATACCCGGCGATACTGTCCATGCCTTCGTTGAGGATCAGGTTCAGGCCCTTGGTGGAGTCTGCCGTAAAAGTGGAGGATAGGGCCACGGCCCGCTCAGCGTCCCCCATGCCATTTGTTGCGGCTTCCACCTCGGTGAGAATGTCGGTCAGGTCGCGGAAGTTGCCCTCTGCGTCCATGACGGCCACGGAGGTGTCGCCGATCTTGATCTGGCCTTCGTCCATGGCGTTTGTTATGTCACGCATGATTGCAGCCAGAGCGGTGCCAGCCTCGCTGCCTTTATAGCCTTGGTTCGCCATGCCTTCCAGCAGGGAGGTGACGGTTTCCACGTCCTGCCCGGCTGCGTTCAGGTTGGCGGCGCAGTTTTTGTATGCTTCGCCGAGAGCTTCGGCGGTGGTGTTGCTGCTTGCCTGAGCAGAGGTCAGAAGGTCGGCGAAGTATGCCGCCTGATCTGCTTCCATGCCGAAGGCGCTCAGGTAGTCTGTCACCATGTCGGAGGCAGCACCCAGCTCCATGCCGGAGGCCGCGGCCAGATTGAGAACGCCGCCGAGGGCGCTCGTGGATTGCTCTACGTCCCACCCGGCCAGTGCCATATACTTTAGGGCCTCGGCAGCTTCGGACGCCGAGAAGGTCGTCGTCGCGCCGAACTCACGGGCGCAGGCTTCCAGCGTTTCCAGCTCGTCGCCGGTCGCGCCGGATATAGCCTGCACCTCCGACATGGTGCTGGTGAAGTTCTGGCCCAGCTCCATGACGTTGCTCACCAGATCCTTGATCCCGTCGATTGCCGCCCGGATTGCGTCTGCTGCGAGGTTCGCAAGCGTAGCCTTAAAGACTGTGAAGCCTTCGTCCGCAAGCCGGGCCGAGTCGTCTACTTGTTCCAGCGAGTTGTCCAGTTGATCGGCCGCGTTCTCCGCGTCTTGGAGTCGCTGCCGGTTCTCGTTCAGGTCGCTGCTCAGCTCTTGGATCTGCTCGGCGAGCTCCCTCGACTCGTCGGTCGTGTCGTCCTCAGATAATGCAAGGGAGACGTACCGCTCTTTGAGTTTTTCGAGGGTGCTTTCCTGCTCGCTGATCGTGTTCCTCAACTGGTCGGCCTCGCTGGCCGTTTCGTCCATGCCGGAGGCGAGCTGCTCGGCTGCCTGCTGTGCAGCTTCCAGCGTTCCCCGGTTTTCGTCCAGCTCGCTGCTGAGCTCTTGGATCTGATCCGCGAGTGCGCGGGCCTCGTCGGTGCCTTCCTCGCCGCTCACAATAAAATCTGCATAGCCCCGTTCGAGGCTTCTCAGTACAGACTCTTGCGTGCTGATTTCAGCAGCCAGACGCTCGGCAGCTCCGGCAGCCTCCAGCGTTTCCTCGCTCATTTCCTCCAGCTTGCTGACCGCGTTCCTGATCGCCGCTTGCAGCGACGGGCTCAGGACGCCGGAGATCTCGACCGAGGTTTCGAGCGTTCTCGCCATGTGCTCACCTCCTTTTGTGTTTTATCTTGCCGATCGGTGGCCGGGCCTTTTCCTTGGCTCGTTTCCGTTCCTCTGCCAGATCCTCGGCCGCCTCGGCATATTCAAGAATAAAGTTTACGATTGGCTTTTTTTCGAGGTCTGCGGTGCTGGTGTGGTACACTCTGGCGTAGTCTCTGTATGCTCGTCGGAGTCGCTTTCCGGTGAAGCCTTGTCCGACGCGAGCATAAAATTTCGGCCGATCTGCATAACCTCCACGACGTCGCGCCCCTTGATCCGCTCCATGTCCGAAAAGTCGTAGCTCGGATTTACCGCGATAATGGCCGCATATCCGAGGTAGAGGTGGAGGCCGAAGTCAAACTCGGCCGCCGCGGAGATTGACACGTTTTTCATGCCTGCCGCCGCCTTCTTTTTTGCCTCAGCGGTAGCAAACAGAACGCCGTCGATCTCGTTAATGTCGTACCGCATTTCGGTGACGGTTTCGCCGTTGATCTGGATCGGGTTTTTCAGTGTCAGGGTGCCGTCCTTTTTCTTGTCTTTCTTGTCCATGGTTTTGCTCCTTTCTACGAAAAGAGGCCGCCGATCGTTTCATTGACCGGCGGCCTTTATGGTTGATTTTTACAGAAGATTGTCAATGCTCTGGTAGTAGTCCTTGCCATTGACGCGGAGGATCTGGTTCAGTCTGTCAACGCACAAAACCTCGACTCCGTTCGCGTAGATTTGCAGGCGCGTGACGTTGTAGGTCGCCTCAACCTCTGTCGCGTTTCCTACCTCCACGCCGATCTCCGGGATATTGCTCGGCAGCGTCCGCACGAACGCCTTGCAGCCCTCAGTAGACTGGGAGCCGTCCGAGCTGATAACGCTCTGCACCCATCTAAATTCGAGGTTCTGCTTTTCGAGGCGGTTCAGGCGGCTGAGGCCGTTGTCCACGCCGATCTTCGTGACGCTGAGCTCCATATTTTCCAGAAGCCCGATCAGCGGCACGGTCATTGTTCCCATGGCCTGCACGTCTGCGGTTAAAAACTCAATGCCCGGCAGCGTGAAGGACGTGTCCTTCGCCACCAGCACATTGTCCGAGTAAACGGTGTCGGCCACTACGGGGCCTTTAATGTCTACCCATTTTCCCATGCTTTTGCACCTCCTTATTCACTTTCAAAGAACGCATTGAAGCCCTCGTCTGTGTAGCACACGCGGGCGGTTGCGGATTTCAGCGGCGGCGTATTGGTGACGGTGAAGTCCCACACGAAGTCGCCGTTCATCATCTGGTTGACCGAGTTCGCACTCTCCAGAAATGCCACGGTAGGGGAGCCGATCAGGGCCCCGATCCCGCAGAGGTTGTCGAGCCTGCGCTTCTCGTCGTTCAGGATCGTGTCCTTGTCCGTCGGAGTGAGCGGGGAGTCGATCTCCGTTCCGTGGTCGATCTGGAATTGGTTGGTGATGTACATGAGCATACGCAGGTTCACGTCGAAGATTGCGCGGGCGTCCATGTTCCCGGTTATGCTGTCCTCGTACTTGTACGCGGCCGTATGAGGCCCCCAGAGTACCCACTGGCCGCCCCAGAAGCAGGCCGTCGTGATCCCAGCCTCGTTCAGCGTGTTGCCTTTCTGCTGGTCGAAGCCGCGGCTCTTGGAGCTTTCGCCGAAGTATTGCGCGGTCGCCATGATCGCCTTGTTGGAAGGCGACTCGAACGGGACGCCGTTGTGGCTCAGGTCAACGCGCAGCATGGTGGCGGATCCCACGGTGGAGAGGTGGAACACGCGGCCGGTGCCGTCTATGACTTTCGGCCAGTACACCTTGCTGCGCTCGCTGTTGTAGGCGTGATCCTCGGCCCACTTTTTCGCCTTCTCCATGGTGTCGATCGGTTTCCCGGTTTCGTCCTCCAGCGGTATGTCTGCATTGACGAAGCCGTCCCAGTGTCCGTTCAGTTTTGTGACGGTGTTCACCATGGCCCGGTAGATTTCCGGGTTATGGCTCCAGCCCGGCGCTGCCAGAATATCCAGCACCGCGTTGCAATACTGGTAGAGCAGGCTCATGGCGTGCAGGCCGGTGTATTCCCCGTCCTCGGTTTCCTTTCCCAGAATGTCGGCAGCGTCCACCATGGAGGCGTCCACGGTGTTATAGGAGCAGGTGACAGTCTCGGTCGTGGGCGTATTGATGAATTGCACCACGGCGGCCCCCTTGGAGAAGTTGTAGCTCAGTGTGTAGTCCACGCCCTCGGCCATGTCTCCGATCGCGAGGGTGTCCAGAATGATCTCCGCGCTCTTGATTTCCACGCGGTTGTTCTTGACGGTCAGTTCCTCGGTGATCGCCTCGGTGTCCCGGTGAATGTCCGGGTTGAGCACATTCACGATATAGATCGGGCCCACGTCCCCCTCGGTGTTGTCGAAGTGCTCAGTGAAAACCTCGCAGAGCGTGAAGTCCTCCCAGCCGGTCTTGGAGTACCCGGCCTTGTTCTGTACGTCCCCCATGCCGGTGAGCTTGATCGGCATGTTGATGATCCCGGCCTCAGCATAGCCTCGGACGAGGTTCACGGGTGCGGTGCCGATATAGGCGCAGATCACGCTTCCCTGCCGGACTTCGGTTACTTTGGAGTCGCCGATCTCGCCGTATGCGCCGTGTAAATATGGCATAATAAAACCTCCTTTTCTTACAAAAGATCCTCGTATTGTTTCGGTGTCGTCGCAGAGACGCCAGCCTCCAGCGTGAAGCTGATCCAGTTGTGCCAGTACGGGTAGTAGTCCCATATATTGCCGTCCTCAACGAACGGCCCGTACTTGATCCCGGACTCCTTCACGAGCCGGTGCCCTGCTATAAATTCCGCGTTTTCGACTTCGCGCAGCACAATGTCGGCGAAGTTGAGAGAGTCCCGCCAGCCTTCCATATTGCGGGTGTATGTTTCGGCAGCTTCCCCGGTCACGCGGTAGTAGGAAAAGCCGCCGATTTTTGAGGCGTCCGGCTTCGCATGAAGCACTTCTGCCCCATGCAATCCGGGGTTCCAGCATGAGAGGCAGAGCCGGAGCTGGAGCTGTCGCCTGAATTTCAGCAGATCGTCGCTCCCTTCCATGAGCTGCACGCATACCGAAGGGATCGGCGCTGGTACAGAAGGCGGGAGCCGGTCTTTCCCCGGCACATAGAGAGGGAAGGCTGCCGGGTTTACATACTCCACGGGGTACTCCGCGCCGTTCCGGTCGTCGTCCGGGAGTTTGAGGGTGATCTGTCTGCATACATTCTCAGCGAGCCAGCTCACCACCTTGTCAATGCTTTGTGTCAGTGTCACGTCGTCGCCTCCTTAGCCCGTTCTATTTTGCCGCAGGGCCACCTCGACGAGTCCCAGATCCCTGCCTGAATTTGCCACGAGCATTTCGCGGCCGTCTACGTTCAGCAGTCGGCCCGGCTCCAGATTGGCCGGAAAATCTGCCTCTTTCCCCATGAGCAGCATGTCGGCCTCTATGAGTCCGAGGATCTGCCCCTTTTTGAGCTTGTTCAGCTGGTCGTTATCCACCACGACGGGGATCTTTTTCCCTTCTACGCGGTGGAGCTCTGCGAACTCGTCGAGGTTGAAGAAAACAGAGTCGAGATCCTTCTGGAGCTGCTCTTTGAAGCCCACCGGCTACTCCTTGCCGGAGCCCGGCGCGGTGTTGGCCGCAGCTTCCAGCAGGCCGATCAGCTCCTTCTTGCTCTTGGCTGCCTTGGCCTTTTCTGCGTCCACTCCCGCAGCTGCGGCAGCCTTGCGCAGATCTGCCATTTTCATGCGGTTGTAGTCATTGGCCTGATCGGACGCTTCCACCTTTACGGCCACGCCTGCCTTCACCAGCTCGGCCTCGCGGGCTTCTGAGAGGGAGAAGGGGCCTGAGTGCTTCGTCATAGGCTCCACGCGCCCGTTCGCCATGCGTCCGTAGGTTCCTTTTACCATTTGGATCATGTCCTTGCCTCCTTTACTCAGGATCGGCAGCTCCCAGATCCGGGAGCTCGTCGTCTCCCTCGTCCCTGCTGCCGTCCTCTGTGTTATCGTCACCGGCCGCCACCTTTGCGGCTGCGATCGCGGCGATATAATCGGCTTTTTTCTTGCCTTCGGGTTTCAGTCCCATGTCGGCCGCGAGCTTGCGCAGATCGTTGAAGTCCCATTTTTCCAGATCCTCAGCAGAGAGGTGTCCGGTCTGGGCGTCCGGTGTTTCCCCCGGATCCTGATCGCTGCCGTCCTCGGTCTTGTCTGGTTCCTTTGTGGTTACATAGGCAGCCACGCCCAGACGGACGAGGCGCTCGGCCTGCCCGGCGTCACACATGAAGGGGCCGCTCTCGGCTGTTTTCAGTGTGTGCCGTGCGTTGCCGTGCTCGTCCGTGTATTCAATACCGCAGCCGCCACATGTTACTCTGATTTTTACCATGCTTTGCTCCTTTCCCCGCCAGCCTTAAAGCATTTTCGCGGTGATAAACGGGTTTTCGTTGTTCGGCATACAGAGAGGCGCGGAGCTCAGGATCAGCTCGCGGACGTTGTGCTTCGCGTCGCTGAGGTACTTCGGCACGTCCACGCCGGTGTAGGTGTGGAACTCGCCGTCGGACTGCTCCACCTGAGTGATCGCTCCGTACACGGTGCGCCCGGCGCTCGGTGCGCCCGCTGCGATCATGCCCGCAGGAATAAAGGGCTTGACGGATCCGTCCACTTCGGTGTAGGTGTCCTCATAGCTCAGGAAGTCGATCATGCGGCCCTTGACATTGAGGCGGGCGATCTTGGTCGCGCCGGAGGGAAGGGTGGCAGGATCTACGCCGCCGATCTGATAGTTGCGGTTATCCAGCAGGCGCAGGATCCACTCGTTTGCGAGGATCACGTCGGCGACGTCGGGAGCCACCAGCACCTCGGTGAAGGCAAGGCCGCGGGACGTCAGCATGTAGCCCATGGCCGCCACGTCTGCGAGAAAACGTTTCCCGCTTGTCTCTGTGGTGTCCAGAGTAGCAGCCGGAGTATATACTGCCGGGTTTTTCTCGCCGTCGTAGTACCGCACCTCTTTTTCCTCGAAGTTGTGCAGGTCGTCCACATACTCGTCCATGACGCAGCCGTTTGTGAAAATCACCTCGGACGCCATGGCCTCCTTGCGGCGCATGTTCATGGCGCGGAGCTCGTCGAGGTCGCCCAGCATGATTACGCCCTGCCGCTGCTGCGGTGTCAGCTTGGTGTAGAGAGCCTCGCCGAAGCCGCGCTTTTTCAGGTCGTCAATGGTGAGCGGGCGCTTCGGTGCGATATAGGAAGGCGTGAAGCGCTTCATGGTGTAGCCGTCGCGCAGGATCGTGATCCCGCCCTTGCGGGGAGCGACGAACGGTGCCGCCTTCTTGGAGCCCTTCTTGTATTCCACCAGCACGTCGTCGGTGGCGAAAATGTCGGTCGCTGCGTTCGTGGGGAAGTAGCGATCCAGCAGGAAGGTGTGGAGAGGCGGGAGCTGCTGCACGGAGGCAAGCAGGTGGTGTGTATCATAGTAATTAAAAGCCATTTTTCTGTCCTCCTTCTTAGATTTCCACGGCCTCAGAGGTCAGGATCCCCGCGACGCGGAGCGCCTCTCTGTCTGCTGCCGTGATTGTGTAGCCCTCAGCTACGATCAGCCGGTTGGTGTTGAAATGCCCGGTGCGGTATGCAATACCGGGCACCGCTTCGCCCTCTGCGGCGTCTCCGGTGTCCACCGGATCCGTGAGTACGGCGTTTGCCTTTCCGGTTGTCTCGGTGCCGATCATTTCCATGGTGCCGTCGTCTTTTAACGCCAGCAGGGTGCCGCGTTCGAGGATCCCATGCCCGGCTGCCAGCTGCACGCTGAACACGTCCGTGGGCGGGTAACTGTCGGCGATCAGGTTGTCGAAGCCCACGCCGCCGAGGTTTTCGTCGAGTCTGCTCATTACTTCATACCTCCTTTGGTCTGGTTGTAGGCGGCCACTACCGCCTGAATGTCTGCCGCGTCCTGTTCTTCCTGATTGACGCCCGCGCCGCCGTTGGGAGCCGCGCCCACGTCGCCGACGCCAGAGGCCGCTCCGTCTGCCTCATAATTCGCGAGGAAGTTCTGGCCGGACGCTGCGCTCTGCTGCATAACGCGGAAACAGAGCTCCTGAGCGGTGCAGGGGTTTTCTCCGTACTTCGCGTCATGGACGAGCTGCTGATCGGGGATAGAGGCCGCGATCGAGTCAATGTCCGCGAGGCGCTGCCGTTCAGCTGTCACCGCGTCGGCGCTTGCCTGAGCCTTTGCCGCGTTCGTTGCGGCCTGCTCGATCTGGCTCACCAGATCAGGCTCCTGAGCTTTCAGTTCTTCGAGTGTCATGTGGTTTTTACCTCCTTTTGGTTTTGCCGCCTGATTGGTCGGCCTTTTATTTGCTGCCGGTCTTGCGGCCGGTTTAGCACTTTTCTGGATCGGGATTGTGCCCGGTATGTGACGGAGCCCTTCGACGTTGTGGCCTATGCCGTTGACGTAGAGGACTTTCCGGTCGTGGCTCATGCTCATGTCGGGATCGTCCTCGTCCTCCAGAAGATTGTCGGCGAAGCCCTTCTCCAGAGCCTCCCGGCCGGTGAGCCACGTCTCCTTTGTCATCATGCCGCGCAGAGTGTCCACCGCGATCCCGGTCTTGGCGTTGTATATTTCAGCCACGGCCCGCTCGCTGGCGTCCATTCCCTTCATAAGCTGTTTCATGTCCTGAATGTTCAGGCTGTCCCAGAGATACACGCTTACGCCGTGGATCATAACGAGGGATCCGGGGTACACGGTCACGGTGTCGCCTGCGCACATAATCACGCTGGCGGCGCTTGCCGCGATCCCTTCCACGACGACATTCACCTCTCCGCTGAGAGTTTTCAGGGCGTTGTGGATCGCGATCCCGGTGTAAAGGTCGCCGCCGCAGCTGTTCAGCTTGACGGTGATGTGGCCTTTGTCCTTGACCGCTGCCAGATCCTCCATGAAGCCCTCCGGGGTGATGTAGAGTCCGGGCTCAGGTTCGCCCGTCCACCAGTCTGTCGGCTGCTTGCTCATAACGTCGCCGTATAGTGTGATCTCGGCCTCGTCGTCGCCGACGGTCGCCACGTTCCAGAACTTTGTCGCCGTGGCGGTTGGTGCTGCTGCCGGTGCCGGTGTCGGCCCCATGCGCAGCTTACTGAGTTGTTTCATCTGCTTGCCCTCCTTTTACGGATTGTTTGATCTGCTCCGCTAAAACGAGGCTGCGGAGCGCCTCAGCGCCTCGTCTGCGGGCGTTTTCCGGGTTGTGTGGGTTGTTGTCCCCCTCTGCCGGTTCTTCGCCTTCCTGCGGCTCCTGAGCGCCCTCCTGAGTGCTTCCAGCGCCTCCGCTCTGGTGCGGATCCGGTGCCTGCCCGTCGAGCTTCTCGTTTTCGCGTTGCAGCTGCTCCACGTTGCTGTCCCATTGGCCGCCGTTGAGCCGGATCGTGCTCTGTTCGTGGGTAGAGAAGCCCTCGCTGCACGCGAGGATCTCCGCGGTGATTTCCTTCACCGGATCGAGCTGTCCCTGAGACGGGCCCAGCCACTCGCTGCCGAGGTATGCGGCATGGATCGCCGGATTGTCGAAAAAGCCCGGCGCATAGATACGGCCGCGGGCCACCGCTTCGCTCATCCAGATTTCATAGAGCGGGCGGCAGAAGTTGTCCCCCAGCCACTCCCGGCGCATTTTGAACGCCTTCCATGCTTCCAGCAGGGCCGCGCGGCTTGCACTGTACGAGGCGTTGAACTTTTTCAGCAGCAGATCGGACGGTATTTCCAGAGCAGCGCCCACCTGCGAGCTGATCGCCTCCACGAATTTGTCGAAGCTCCCGTTCGGGTGTTTTGGCTCAGCGAAAACGACGTCCTCGCCGGGGTTCATAATATTGACTTGTCCCGGCCCCATGTTGTAGTCGTTCGGGTTCCTTGGTTCTGTTTCTGCGTCCTCGTTCACCTCGTTGAATGGCATTTCCTCCTTTGACGCCTCCGTCTTTACGAAGGCAGTAAAAAAGGACTCGATCACCGCTGCCATGAGCTCGGACTCTGTGTAGCGCCGGAGCTGGAGCAGCGGCTCGATCACCTGCGCGAGATAGCTCACGCCACGGTACTGATCCGGGCGTTCCGTGTCAATGACGTGCAGCACGTTGGGGAGTCCGGTGTGTTCCTGATATGCAAGAACACGGGCCCACTCTGTCAGGGCGGGTGCGCCGAGCTCGAAGGGGTATGTGCTGCGGATATGGTAGGCCACCACCATGCCGTCCTTGTCTACTTCCACGCCGTCGTATATGGTGTTCCCGTTGTCCGGGTTCTTCCCGGTGGTGTATAACAGAGACGTGCCGAGCCCCGCCCCGGTCGGTGTCGCTACCCGGTCAGCTTCGATCAGGTGTACCCGCAGGGAGTAGGGGAGCAGCCGCGTGGTTTTGTACTGCTTCACAATGCCGATACAGTCGCCAGAGAGCAGCCACGACACGAGCGCGAGCTGCTGGAGCCCGTAGAAGTTGTTCATGCCGGTGGCGTCGCAGGCCCTTTTATTGGACGCCCAGAGGGAGAACTCCCGCTCGGTGTCTTTCTGCCACCTCTCGGCCTGATCCGGCGTGAGCCCCAGCGCCTCCCGGTCGATCCGGCTCTTTAGACGGAGCCCGACGCCTACCACGTTTGTGCGGTTGGTCTTGATCGCTGAGGTCGCCATAGGTGCGGCCATGTATAACATGCGGGCCCGCTGCCTCATGGTGAAGTTGTGGAAGTCTATGTCCTCATGTGCGGAGCCGCTGGGTGCGTTGAAGCCCTTCACGGCCCGCTTGCTCCAGCTGGCCCCCGCTTCGCCGTAGCCTTTGTTTTTCGGGCGCACGGTTTCCGGCAGATAAAGGCCCGTCTTTTTGTCGTACCTCGTTTTCCTCACCTCCTTGTCTGTAATAAAAAACGGCAGCGCCGGGGGGAGTAAAGGAGCGAAACCTTCCCTCCGGTGTTGCCGTAGTAAAGCCGGTGATCCCGGCGTTTACCCGTTACCAGTCGCGGGGGACTACTCCCACCGCACGGCGGGCAGATTGTCCCGCCAGTTCTGCCTCCAGCTCGCTGATCCGCTTCCTGAGTTTTTCGATCTCGTCCTGAATAGCGGTGAGCGGTGTCTGGTATCTTTGCAGATTTCTGGATCCGATCGTGTAGAGCTGCACGCCGTCCTTGCTGAGCATTTCCTGCTCGCGGGCCAGATAGAGATCCAGCCGGGTGCGCGTCCTTTCCAGCTCCGTGCGCACGGTTTCCTTCGATCGTCGTCTTGCTGCCATGTGTGTGCCTCCTTACCAGTCGTCGTTGTAAATATTGGCTGGGCGGTTCTGCCGCGGCCTCTGTGCTGCAGGTTTCTTCGGTGCCTTTTTTGTCGGCAGGCTTTTGAGCCGTTTCTCCACCGCCTGCATGTCCGGGTTTATGATCTTAAAGCCACCCAGCGCATAGTTGCGGCAGTCGAGGGCCTCGTTCCTTTCATGGCCGGGCAGTTTCACCCATGTCCAGCGGTTGCCCCGCTTCGTCTGCGTGAGCTCCAGCTTCTCAGACAGCAGGCCGCTGAAATAATAAGAGTCGTACCCGTAGGACTCGCCGAGGGGGAAATGGCAATATTTCGGCCCGGCTTCCTGCACCAGAACGCTTGACATTATGAGCTCTTTCCCGGCGTCAACGCCCAGAGTATAGAGCCAGCATTTGCCGATTGTCTGCCCGTTCAGTACGATCTTAACCTGAGAGGGAGGCGTCACGAAGGGGATCCCCTCGCCGTTGCCGCCCTTGATAGCGAAAACGCGCTTGTTTTTTCGGGCCCGGCAGCGCAGGTACACCTCTTGCGTGTAGTGGCCGCCAGAGTCCACGCAGGTGATCGAGATACGCAAGCCCCGCTGGCTGTCCTTGAAGTGGTAGACATGCTCGATCACGTCGTCGAGCCGTTCCCATACTTCGTCGGTGTCCGGCTTTCCCATGATGTAGCCCTTTTTTATGCCCCACGTTTCACCGTAATGGCCGTGGCCTACGACTTCATACTCCAGCCGGTTGTCCTGCGTGTCCACTCCGCAGGTGAGGACGAGAACGCCCTCCGGCACTTCCACCGGGGAGCCGTCGGCATTGGTGCCGTAGTCCTCCCGGCGTGCCATCATGCCTTCCTCGTCCGGTATGTCCCCGCGATCCTCCCAGAGCTGCCCCAGCAGCGTGTTGTAAACGACTTTTAGCTTCTGAGGATCGTCCAGCGCTTGCAGGAATTTGAGCACGATTTTCTCCCACGGAGTCCATGGAGACGAGAAGGCGTTCAGCCAGAAGGAGCGCACGCCGGTGTCGTATGCCTCCGGGTTTTCTGCGATCCACTTCGCAGGCTGCCGCCGCATGATTTCCTCCGGGATAATGCAGCCGCAGTTCGGGCAGGCCCATGTGATCGGGCCGGTTATCTTGTAGACTTTTTTCCCTCGGATCCTCTTGTGGGTGTGCTCGAAGTGGATCCGGTCGAATACGATCTCGCCGTACTCGCCACACTCAGGGCACTGGTGGCACCAGCGTTCTTGCGTGCCTTTCTCGAAGCTGTCCGCGATATTGGACGAGCCTTTAATGGTCGGCGTCGATACTTCGACGGCCTTCGCGTTGTAGAATGTGGCTTGTCTGGCCTCGGCCAGAGCCCACGGATCGCCCTCGGTTCCGGCGCTTATGGCCCAGCGGTCGCGCTCGTCGCCTATGATGTAACGGGCCGGAGTGGAGGCCAGAGCTGAGGCGCTGTTGGATCCGGTGATTGTCAGCATACCGCCGGGGAAGGACTTCTGGAGGATCGTGTTCCCGGAGTCTCTCGTTTTTACGTCCGAGACTTTGGCTTTTAGCACCTTGCTGTCTCGGATCATTGGAGCGATACGCAGCCGGGAGAACTTGCGGGCGTCGTCGAGCGAGGGCTGCACATAGAGGATAGAGCCCGGATCTTGGTCTATGATATAGCCGATTATGTTCAGCTCAAGCTCAGACTTTCCCACCTGAGAGGCCGCCACCATGACAATTTTTTTCACTTTCGGATCGGTGAACGCTTCCATAGGCTCCCGGAGGTAGGGCGTGCGTGTTGTGCGCCACGGGCCTGCCTCTGCGGAGGTTTCCGGCGATAGGCGGCGGTGTCTATCGGCCCATTCTGCCACCGTTAGATCCTCCGGTGGCTTAAAGTTGCGGACGGCCGGGCCTATGGCCGCGTTTAGCTTTTGAGCGGCTCTTTTAGTCGTCGGCTTCATCAGCGAGCGCCTCGCTCCAGCCTTCGCGATCCCTTACCCGCCGCTTGTATGCTTCGGGATCGTATTTATAGCCCGCGAGCTCGTTCAGGATCTTGTGACACTCGGAGCGGATCAGCGCCGAGGCTTCGGCTGCGCTGGCTGCCTGAGATACGTCCATAGCCAGACGGCCGGGCAGCGCCATTATCATGCTACGGACGGTGTACACGAGGTCGTTCGTCATGGCCTCCACGTCCTCGCTCCGGTGCATTTTCCCTTCCAGCTCTTTGAGCTGCATTTCTGCGATCTTGGCCTTGCTCTGTTTGAGGTCGGCCTCGGCCCGCAGCTTGTCGGCCTCCGCTTTTGCGGTGTCCGCAGTCTTGGCCTCCTTGCCGTTTGCCTTTTCCCGCAGGTGCTTTATGTACGCCTTGATCGTCGGGAGTAGGTCGAACTTATACGGACGGGTGGACGCCGCAGGAAGGACGCCAGATTTTGCGAGCTGCTGCACCCGGCGCTCGTCAAGCTCGAAAAGTTTTGCGATTGTCGCCGTTGTTTGTAGGTTCTGTTTCGGCGTGTCTGCCACTGGCTCCACCTCCTTTCCGGTGTCCAAACGAAACGAAACGGCCTAAAAAAATTTTTTGGAGTCTGCGCGAGTTTTGGGCTCGCGAGCACCGCAGGGCTTTTGGCATCTGTCACAGTACCTTGCGGCTTGTCGAAAAAATTTTCACGGTTTGCTTTGAACAGTTCAATCACTTTTAGTTTGCTTTTAATTGCTTTATTTTGTTTTCTTTTGCTTGTGATTGGTTTGTTGTGTTCATTTGCTTTGTCTTTGCTTCGTTGCTTTGCCTACTGCTTGGCTTTCACTTCATGGCTTGCTGTATATGGTGCTCGAAGCGCTTCTCCAGATTGCTGCCGATTGTTTCCTCAATCGTTTCTTTTGCTTTGCCGCTTATCATTTGCGGTACGGACAGAGTGCGGACAGCTTCGACTGGTGTTCTTCCTTCCCCCGTTCTTTGGAAGGGGAGAGTGGGGGCGTCTGCATTTTTCTTACTGGACGAGGCAAGATATGTCCCGGCCTTCATGCTTGCCCTTTGCCCTTTGATAATGGTAGCCTTTACGGTATACGGCTTTGGGGTTCTAACAATCCCTACCGGGCCAGCTGCGCCCTTAAAGTCAACCATTTGCCCCGGTATTCGCTGGCGCTTATCTTGTAAACCTCGTGGAGCTTTTGGCGACATTTTGAAATGTATTGGAGTTAAGGTTTCGCCCTTGTATTCGAGGGACGCCCCGTCAACGCTGATCCCCGATACATTTGTGGAGGTGGCCCCCCGTTTTGTTTTTGGGCCCGCCTCTTTGATTGCTGCGGTATCTACACCATAATGTTGCCGGATCCCTTTGCTTACCCATGCCGGAGCTCTGGAGGTGAAGTCCGACACGGTTCTCTTGATTGCTGTCTCGCCTCCGTCCTTTAGTTTCTCCAGTTTTTTTGCCAGTTTTGCCCCGTCTTTCATGGTTACAGAGAAGGCTCCATTTGTGCGTCTTGATTGCCCGGTATAGAATAGGCTGCTCATGTGTGCGCCTCCTTTCTACTAAAAATTTACCCTCCCCCAGTCTTTTTCTGGAGGGCAGGGCATAAGAAAAACCGCCTCGGTATTTCCTTAGCGGTTTCAGATTTCTATTTAATTATTTTCCCGTCGGTCGTGAACTCGTGGACGCTCTGGTCTGGCATTATTGCTTTTATTATGCTGCCGCTTTGTTCAATCTTAAAAATCAGGTTCTTTCCACGCTCTGCGCTGTATCTGATTTTCTTTTTCCAACTCTTGAAACTTTTAAGGTCAATCACTTTGAGATAGGCAGCCTCCAGATCGTCGTCGCTGTCTGCGTCATAAATGACAGCGCATAGCTGAGGGGTTAGCATGTAGGTGTTTGGCTCGTAGTCCTCGCATAACCGGCGTTGGCTGGCTGTATCTGCCGTCAGAACATAAAGGACGCCCTCGTCTGTTATTGCATAGCCCACGCCCTCGTCTGTAATAAGAGCAGCTTCCACGAAGTCCTCCGTTTTCCGTATGCGGATCCCTTCATTCTTTGTCGTGGTTGCGATCCCTTCGTTGGCGTTTCCGTCCATGCCGGTATGAATGTAATAAGCGCCAGACGGAGAGGGCCATGTTTTGTCTGCATGAAACCATTCCTTGCCATTTTTACAGAGGATTGCCGGGGCTCCGTTTGCATTTCTTACCGTCACTTCCCACACATTTCCCTGCGGTTGCGTTTGTTTTTGGGGCTTTTGGTTGAGAATGTCTCCCCATAAGCTGAGTTTTTTATTGCTTCCCATGTTTGATAACCTCCCGTGGTTTTTTTGTTTTAGTCATCTTTGGGATATTATAGCACGCAGGGAAGTGGTGTAGCAATCCTGTTTTGAAAAACAGAAAACCGCCCGGCGGCGTTTATGCTCTCCAGACGGCTTTCGCTATTTTACAGTATAGCACACGGCATTATCCCCTTTTATCCCCTTTTGTCCCTTTTTATCCCCTTTTATCCCCATACGCTGAAATGCCCGTAAAATAAGGCTTTGCGGGCATTTTGGAGGCGTTTTTTGTTTTGTTTATAAAAATTTAATAATTTTCTTTTTCGATTTTTGCGAGGGTTTGCAGGGCCGAACCATGGATTTTAAAGGCCCGTTTTAGGTATCGCTGGCTATTTGTTTCGTAGTCGTCCTCCTTCCCGTACAGAACGGCGCAGATCGTCCACCAGCTTGCCTCGTCAAAATAACGCATTTCTATGATGGTCTGTTCGTCTGGCTTTTTCATAAGTCCGATCATGCGCTCCAGCTCTCTGCGGGTTTCGCCTTCGTCGTCGATCAGGTCACGGAGCTGCGTTTCAAGTTCCAGCTTTTTCGCGACTTCTCGCTCTGTTTTGCTGGTGCCGTCTCCACCGCCCGGCAGCCCGGTGAGATTTGGAGTGGAAGCGGAGCCCATGGTGGACTCCAGATCCTCCAGCCGCTCGATCAGATTGTCGATCCGGCGTTTCAGCGTGGCGACGCGCTCCAGCTTCTTTTTTATTTTGTCGGTTTCTTTCGGCTGTTTTTCACCGGTCTTTTTCTTCTGGCCCATTGGCCCCGCCTCCTTTTTTGTTTCTATTCGTTGAATATGCTCTCGTAGACTTCCCGCGGCTGCAGCGCTCCCTTTCTGATTAGCTGGATCCCGGTGTCTTTTCCGGTGGTTTTTATGTACCTGCGCACAATGACGTCCACAAACCGGGGTTCCATTTCCATGAGAAACGACGCTTGCCCGACACTTTCGGCTGCGATCAGGGTAGTGCCTGATCCTCCGAAGGTGTCAAGAACGCCCTCGGCCCAGTCCGTATTGTCGAGCAGTTTTTCCAGTATTTCTACCGGCTTTTGTGTTGGGTGAAGCTCATTCCCGGAGCGCGTGGCCTCCAGTACGTTGCCGTAGCCCTTGTGATTGTCCCACTTTGGTTTCGTCCGGTGCGCAAACATGACGAGCTCATGCTGTGCCCTCCAGCCGTTCCCCATGCCAGGGCTTTTCTTATTCCACACAATCATATTCCGCACGCCGAGGCCGGATCCTTCCACGAGGTCGAATAAATACACCCACATGCGCCAGTCTGTAAAGAGATAGGCCACTTTCACGTCAATGGCTCCGAGGACGGCCTTCATTAGCACCTGATAGCCCCGCGTTGAGAGGTTGTCGCTGCTGATCGTCGGCGTGGTGTAGCCGCCTTGGCCGTCTGCCTGCTTTGTCCCTATGGAGCCGGTCACTTTCCCGGACTCTTGGAAGCCGCCGGAGCAGTAGGGTGGATCCGTGAGTAGGATCTCCGGGTGTGCGCCGTCCAGCAGCAGCGCCCGGTCTTTTTCGCTGGTGGCGTCCCCGCAGACGACGCGGTGGCGACCGAGGATCCAGAGGTCGCCCTTCTGGGTGACTGTTTCCTCTGGCGTCGGCAGCTCCGGTATGTCGTCCGGCTCGTTCAGGTCATTGTGGAGGGCTTCTGACAGCGCGGTGACGAGGCCCTCCACCTCGTCCTCCGTGTACCCGGTCAGCTCCATGGGGATCTCGCCGGTGTCGATTTCTGCGAAAATGTCAGCCAGCAGCTTGTTGTCTGTCTCTGCCAGCTCTGCGATCCGGTTGTCTGCCACCAGATCGGCGTATTCCTCGGCCTCCGAGGTGTAGTTCTGGTAGTCCACCGGTGCCTCTTTCATTCCTTCCAGAAGGGCAGCAGCGAGGCGTCCGTGGCCCTTCACTATGAAGTCGGAGCGCTTCGAGACGGTGATCGGCTGCCTCCAGCCCGCCTGCCTGATTATCCGACCGAGTAGCTGGATCTGGCTGTCCGGGTGCTGGTTCGGGTTTTTCGGGTTCGGTACCAGCTTTGCCACGTCCACGATCGCGTCGTGTGCGCAGAATACCGGCACGCCGTCGGCCCACGCTTTCGGCTCGGCTTCTGGTTTATACTCTGCCATTTTTTCGCCCTCCCTCCAGATTTTTGAGAACAGCCTCCCGGATCCGGTTCTGGAGCTGCTCGTCTGTCTCGTGAGGGTAGCGCCTGAGCCCGTGCTTTTTCGCGATCGCGTCGAGCTTCTGGCCGGTTGCCGGTGTGGGTGCGTTCTGCACGTTTACGGTGTCCAGCGTCCGGGCGGCTCTCAGGATCCTGCGCTTGTAGCTCCGGTTTTTCTCGCCCGGCTGTCGCCTTATCCCATAGATCGGGCCGATATTGTTCAGGGTGAGCCCCTCCATGGACTCCCAGAGCGTCCGGGCGACTTTCCGGCGGCGTTTCCATTCGTGGATCCGCTTCGTGGCCTCATGGAGCAGGACGAGCACGCCGGTGAGCGCCAGAAGGGCCACCAGCGCCAGCGCCGGGATCCAGACGGCCCCCAGAATAGCGGTGGGCCAGTTTATGCCGACGGATCCGCGGCCTTTTGCTGCCAGAAGTGCGATCCATGCCGGTGCTGAGATCAAAAGGGTGAGAGCGTAGAGCTTATTGTTTTCTCTTTTCACGTTTTACCCTCCTTCTCTGCGCCCGGTTTCCTTCTGGGTGTGGCTGGTTTTGTGGTATTCTTGAAGCCCAGAAACTTGCGGCGCCCCAGCCATTTACTCGGCAGCCGGTTGTCCATTTATTTTCTTTTCCCATGCTTTGCCCTCCTTCTCTGCGCCCGGTTTCCTTCCGGGTGCGGTGTGTTGTTTTGCCGGAAGGGGGAGACGAGGCCCGCCTCCAGAGCGCAGCGTGTACAGAGCCACTGGACGCCCTGCTCTTTTTTGAGCTTGTCAGCTTCAGACGATTTCCAGCACTTGCGCCCGCAGTTGGGGCAGTCGATCAGCTCCCAGTCCGGGTGCTTGGCTTTGGTGTCTCCGTTCAGGTTCTCGTCGAGAGGCAGGCAGAGGATCCCGCCCTTTTCTCCGTCTTTCCTTGGCGTCAGGTCAATGCCAAACTTGCGGAGCTTCTCGCGGGTGTCGTCCTTTTGTTCTTCCTGCTTCACCTCTATGACTTCCACCTGATCGAGCTCCAGACAGAACACGCCCTCCGGTTCCCATTTTTTCGCCCGCCATACCTCCGCGAAGGTTTCCAGCGTGTCGTAGCAGCAGAGCCCAGCCTCCGTTTCGGTGACGAACATTGTCTCCATGACGGCCTCGTCGTCGGCGTCGTCCCAGCCGTAGAGGTGCCAGCTGTCGTAGTTGTCATAGTCCCACTGGGAGAAGTAGAGCACATGGCCGTCAATCGGCCAGCCCGTTCCGGTCACTTTTCCGGTGATGATTTTCGGTTTATATCCCATTTTGCGTCCTCCTTAAAAAATTGTATTCATGCAGATAATGAGCGCGATCACGGCCGTGAAGGCGAGCACGATCGACTTGTGGCGCTGGTTGTCCTTTTCACCCAGAACGCCGAGCAGCAGCACCGCGGCCACGACGCCCAGCAGAATGTTGAGTGCGATCATTTCCTTTTGTCCTCCTTTTCTTTATACATTTTGCAAGCCCATTTTCTCCAGCTTTCCGGCTCTTTCATTCCCATACGGGCGTATGCTCTCTCGAAAAAGTCGTCGCACCTCTTTTGACTTGCGCATGTGTCGCACGTCCGGCGCTGCCACAATGGCGGCGGCTGCCTTCTGCGCCTTTTTCTGTTCTTTGCCATGATTACCTCTTTCTGAACGAGTCCGGCGCGTTGCAGGTGCTCCAGTGTGGCGCATAGCCCCAGCCCTGAGCCTCTGCCGGATCGTCCACTGTTTCGCAGCTTATCACGTCCCCGGCAGGCGTTACCAGCTTTGTGCTGCCTCCGGGCTTTATGCGGTAGCTTACCGGCCGAGTGTCGCACGGCATTGAACGGCCGGAGCGGGTGCGGATCCAGTGGATCGGCTTTCCGCAGCTTTTGCATGTGCTTGTTTTCATGCGCTCGCCTCCTTACCATGTCCATGTGTCGCGTTTCGGCATGAACACAATCGCCTTGTCCTTGTATCGCTCCATAACCTCCAGCGGCGTGTCTGGCTCTCCGTCGAAGGCATTATACAGAGCGCTGCATAACTTCGGCCCGTCGTCGGCCCTCGGTTCAACGTCTTTCCAGAGTTTCCCGGTTTCGTCCTCGTACACTGGACGATCCCAGCTGTCACGGCCTTTATGCCTCAGCAGCAGCACGTCCCAGTTCCAGAGCCCCTGCTTGCCCTTGATCGGTATCGGCTCCGGCAGGAAGGTGACGTTCTGGAGCTCCCATGCATACCGGCCCGGCGTCCAGTCTCCGAGCTCCATTTCCTGCTCGGTTGGCACGAAGTAGTCGCCGAAGTCCGGCGCGTGCTTGTCTGTGGTGAGGCTTTCGGCTCCGATTGGGATATTCTTTGCCACGTCCACGTCTGTGCCGGGGTTATATACTATATGCCAGACATTCACGAGTTCAGCGGTAGCTATAATAGCGCCGAGCGGCACCTCGTCGAGTTGATCCAGAGCTTCGCGGACTTCCTGCGGGAGCGTCCGGGGTTCTTTGGCTGCTGCATGAATAGCGATCGGCCCGCGGTATTTTGTGGGCCAGCTTCTTGTCTCATATTTCTTAGTACCGCAGGCTATGAGAGAAGCCCACGGCTGCCATATTGTGATTGCTTTCATATTTTCACTTCCTTAATAAAAGCATTTGCTTTTTATGCTTTTATTTGCTTTCTTTTGCTTTGATATGCTTTTTAGATTTTGGGAGGGTTTGAGGCCCTCCCGTGCTTCTTATGCAATAATGGTGATCTGCTCGCGGTTTGGTATATCTTTCAGCGCTTCGGTGAGGTATTTTTTCACATTCTCGACGGCCTGAGACTTCCAGAGCCCGCCGTCTGCTGCCACGAGCTTGAATACCGGAGCGCCGCCCCTGCCTTCGCTGATCCTGAATATGAAGTCGCTCGCGGGCTGCTCCACCTCCAGAAATGTGCGGTAGGGGATCAGGTTGACCGGGTTCGGCACCAGCACGTTCTCCTTCGTAGTGATCCCGGTTTTCATGGTTGCCTGCTGGGTGACGCCGTTGTCTGAATATGCCTGCTCCTGCGTGTTGGTGATATTGCTCGCCAGAATGGTGACGGCTTCGCGGTCGTCGCTTGCCATAAAGCACGATTGCATGGACACGAGAAAACTCTCCTGATCGTACTCCCGGCCGTATTCAAACTGAGGCAGCAGGGCGTTGACTTCGAACAGTGTTTCGCGATCCCGCTCCGGCAGCAGTCCAGAATAGAGCAGCACCTCGGTGGCGCTTATTACCTGAATAATCATGCGATCCCGCAGTTCTTCCCGGCTTTCTTTTATGTAGTCCACCAGAGAGGTGAGGGTGGTCGCCTTGATCGGTTTCGCCTTGTCCGCTGCGTCGTAGCGCCTTAAATCCTTTGTGCAGTAGGTTCTTCCATTGATCTGCACGACTTCGGGCTTTTCTGCCTTTACTGCCAGTCCCGTGATAAAAGCGATTGCTTCCTTGATACCTTCCATGTGTTTGTCCTCCTTTTTTATGCTTGTGCGGCTCTTTGGCCGATTGCAACTATTTTTTTCTGATCGTCTACCGGGTGCCCGTCTTTTAATACTTCCCCGGTGTCAGGATCAAAGTCTCTGCCAGGCACGAGATCGCCTGCTGCCGCTTCGGCCTTTTCAGGCTCCGGCTTTTTCTTTCTGTTTTTGAGATCCAGCGGCTTTCCGGTGGGCTCCGGTTCGGCGACTTCCTGCTCCTTGGTGCTTGCTGCCGCCTCGGCCGCTTTGGTCTGCTGGGCGTCGCCTGCTGCCGGTTCCGGCTTTTCCTGCGGCTGGGTGAGGTCGGAGAGGCTCATTTGTCCCCGGATCTGGCCGTCATACTCTGCGATCTCCAGCTGGCCGGTTCTCATGTTTACACCCATAATCATTTGAGTGTCGATCGCCTCGGTGGCGGCCAGTTTGGTTGTGACGGCGATCTGGGTGTTGACGAGCTGGCGGGTTTTGTTCGGTGCAAATTTGATTGTGACATTGATCTGCCGCTTGGTGGTGGCCTCGGTGTTCGGGTTCTGGATATTGTCGGCCACCTGAATGAGCGCCTCGTTGAGCTTCTCGGCGAAGGCACCACCGGCCAGCGCTTCGAGGTTGATCTTTGCCTCGGTTTTCTGTTTCTTCATGTCTGGGATCCCTCCTTTTAACTTTTTACTTCGTCTAAATATTCTTTGTAGGTTTCAGCCTCCTGCTTGATACTTTCCAGTAGAGAAATGATAGCCTTGAAACTTTCTGCTTTCCCGCTTTTGTAGGCTTTTAGGCGTCTTTCGGTTAATTCCTCCGCTATGGAAATGATTTCAAGCTCATATTCGAGGCAGTCGTCGTGTATGGTTGCCAGTCCGTTCATACGCCCTCCACTGCTGTCCAGGCGATTGCAGAGCGTCCCGTCACGCTGCACGCCCGCTTTCCGGCGTTCTTTATCTTACCTGCTGCCTGCGCTTTTGTGAGGATCGGGCCCACGTCGCTGCGGTTCACCTGATGTCCTCGATCGGAGAGGGTGGCTGCGATTTCGTTTGCGGTCATTGGCTTGCCCTTAATGAGATCCAGCACCATGTCCCGGAGGCTCTGTGCCATGTCTTTGCTGCGCCAGATAATGACGGCAGAGGGGAAGGGTGCCCTTCCTTTTGGATCGCCTTCTTCGTCGGTAAAATAGAGCCGCCCCCGCAGGAAGCGCACTTCGTCAGCCTTCCCGCCAAAAATATAATCGTGGTAGTATGAGGTGTCCGTTCTGGCCGGTATGAGCATAACCACGACGGTGCCGGGCTTCTGGCTTTCCTCGTAGCCCTTTTTCACCCACTCGCCGATATTGCGGCCGTAGGGCGGGTTACAAAATACGCGGCTGCCTCCCCAGTCTGCTTTCAGGCCGTCGGTTTCCGGTGTGAAATATTTCGCGCATTTGGCGCACTTATCGGTGGCGGCCGGATCCAGATTGAAATGAAACTCTTGATCCAGCTCGTCGAAGAACTCCGGCGGCGTACACCAGTTTAAGTTCTTGCTGCTTAATAATGCCTCATTCATTTGTTTGATCTCCTTTCTGTTCAATGTCTGGAGCGTCAAGTTCCACGCCTTCCAGCAGTTTGAGCACTCCGGCGATATATTCGACGCGGAAGGGTTCAAGCTCTGCCTGCGTCATGTGCTTATGGCCGTACCGACTTTTCATGTCCCGCCATATTTCCCACGGCACCCGGTAGAAGTCTTGCAGCTCGAAGCTCACCATGATGAAGGCGGCAGCTCCGAGGCGGTGGTGCTCTGTCAGGCTGTCGATCTGCTCCTTGGTCAGCCGTCCATATTCGATCCGGTCGCTGTCCGTATGCTTTGCCTCAAATACGACGGCCCGGCCTCCGGTCAGCGTCCCCTTAAAATCAGGCTGCCCCGCTTTGGTATAGCAGGCAAGAAACTGGCCCATGCGGTTAGGCGGCCGGAGAGGGCGCATAGGCTCCGGCGTCTTTTCAATGAAGGCCACGCCCTTGTCTTTGTACCAGTTCAGGCTTGCAGAGATCAGGTTCTCGAAGTGTTCCCCGGCCCGTTTGCTCTGGAGCCCGCGCTGGCTGCGCTGCACATTGGAGAGGGCGGTGGCAGCAGTCGGATCCCGGTAGCCCTCGCTGTTTTTTCCGGGCACCGTGTCCCAGCTCATTGATCTGCCTCCATGGTTATGTCGTGGCCGGGGTGCTTCCTGAGCTCGTTTGCCAGTTCTATGACAGCCTCGCCGGGTATTTGAACGGTGGTAGACTCCACGACGGAGATCCCGCTCATTGTGCCGACGTGGCAGGGAAGGACGATCAGCGCGTCGCCCAGCTCGGTGTCCGGCGTTTCGCTTCCTGCGCTCTGGTATGCCTCCGCTGCGTCCCGGACGAGGATCCCGTGTTCCTTCGCGTATTCGATCTCGGCCTTCATGCCTTCGCTTGGATTGTCCATGCCGTACACCCAGAGCTCTGAGCATATCCCCAAAAGGGAGATCCCCAGTTCCATGCCGAGGGCCCGCTCCTTCGGGTTTGTGTCGTCCGTGAATTGCGTACAATAGACATGCGGCGCGATCGGCACCACGTCAGGGAAAAGCTCGACGACTTCCCGGCAGTAGCCCTGCGCTTTGGTGATGTTCTTTTCCATATCTCCCCGGCACGGGGAGCAGATATAAATAAACCGTTTTCTCATGGTGTTGCTCCTTTCATTCCATAAAGTCAAATATTGATAGTTGGCTGTCCTCGGCCTCAATGCGTCGGCAGGAAATATCGAAGTATTTCAGCTCCAGCTCTATGCCGATAAAATGGCAGCCTTCCCGGATTGCAGCCACACCGGTGCTCCCGCTTCCCATGAACGGATCCAGCACCGTGCCGCCTTTGTTTACGCTGTTATGTATGCAGCGGGCCATGAGTGCGACCGGCTTTGGTGTCGGGTGTTCTCCAGCCGGATCCCGCGATACTCGCCAGAGGTTTGAGGGCCTGCCGTCTTTGAGCTTGTGCCTGCCTTTATGTGCAAACAAAATGAGCTCGCATTGGTTCGCGTAGTCCCCGGTCAAGTCGCCGCTTGTCCAGTTTCCCTTGTCCCATATAATCGGAGTTTTTAAGATTGCCCCGGCGTCAATGAGCGCCTGCTGCCACATTGGTGCTACATCAAAACGGGTGCAGAGATAGATCGCCCCGGTATTTTCGACAACTTCATACATGAGCGGCACGCTCCAAAGCGGGGCTTTGCTATCATTTGCCAGCATGTCTGGCGTGTCCATTACCTTGCGCCGCCCGGTCTGATATGAGATCCCATACGGGGGATCCGTCACTATGGCCGCCACCCCCCCCCGCGAGCTCTGGCAGGATCTCCCGGCAGTCTCCGCAGTAGAGCGTAGCCTTTCTAAAATGTTCTACCCGCATGTTATCGCCTCCTTGATCCTCTGTTCACTCATGGTGCAGTATTCCGGGTTTATGTCTATTCCGATAAAGTCCCGGCCTTCCTGAATTGCCACCGCTCCAGTAGTCCCGCTCCCGCAGAACGGATCCAAAATGGTGTCGCCGGGCCTGCTGCCAGCCAGGACACACGGCCGCACCAGTTCCTCTGGAAATGTGGCGAAGTGTGCGCCCTTGTAGGGCCTTGTGGCGATTGTCCAGACGGTGCGCCGGTTTCGCTTTCCGGTTTCGTTCGGCGTGAGGCCGTGGCTGTCTCTTTCCACACTGGCGCTGTTTTCTGCCGCCTGATCGTGTGTGTATGCGTTGCCGCCTCTGAATGTCTTGGTATTGCCCCGGCGTCTGGCGTTCGGGTTTTCGCTTCCCGGAAAACCTGCTGCCGGTTCCTTGATTGCTTCGGCGTTGTAGAAGTAGTCTGGGCTCTTGCTTAACAAAAAAATATACTCGTGGGCCCTTGTCGGTCTGTCCTTTGCACTTTCCGGCATAGTGTTGGGCTTGTGCCAGATTATATCGGCCCGCAGGTGCCAGCCGTCCGATCGTAGCGCGAAGGCCAGAAGCCACGGGATTCCGTTCAGATCCTTGCGCTTGACTTCACCTGCTGCCGCTTTGCCTGCGTAGCTGTCGCCGATATTCAGCCAGAGGGTGCCGTCGTCTTTTAAGACTCTACGCACTTCCCTGAATACTTCTACCAGCCGCCAGGTGTATTCCTCCGGCGTTTCTTCGAGCCCGATCTGCCCGGCTTCTCCGTAGTTTCTCAGCCCATAGTAGGGCGGTGAGGTCACGCATGTGCTGCAGCAGCCAGACGGCAGCAGGCGCAGCGCTTCGGTGGCTTCTCCGGTTATAATTTGCATTAGCTTTTCACCTCCCCGTCTGTGAGTTCCAGCGGCGCGTCTGCCGCTTCCAGAGCCCTGCGGCTCCAGCCGTATGTGATCCGGTTCATGGTGTCGTCGTGTTCCCTGCGGGCCTGCTCACGGTCAGCGAGTAGGTGCTGGCCCTTGTCAGGAATAGCAGAGGCCACGGCGTCGATCTGCGAGGTGAGCCCCTCCGGTGTCATGGCCCGCTGTTTCTCCCGCTCGTACATTGGCTTGTAAATGTCCATGAAGGCCACGCGATCCATGCCGGGCTTGCCGCCTCGGTAACAACTCCGGTGCATTTCGTAGAGGTTGCAGTACCCGATCGCCTCAACGGCACGGGCCGCCAGTGGTGGGAGCTGCTGGTGCAGGTCGCCGTGATTGTTTTCCCCGGCCGTGTACAGAAGGTCACTGACTGCGAGCCACGCCCGATCCGGCTCTATGAGGTCAGGGTGCATAAGCTCCAGCATGAGCTCCCGGATCTCTGCCACGCTGGGCGGCCATTTGTTTGTTGCTATGTGTTTATTCAGTGCCAGCGCTACGATCCGGCCGTCGTCTGATTGAAACATTGAGGCCCAGAGGTTCACTGTGGCGGTGACTGCTGCCTCGTCTCTGAATTTGTCATAATTTGGGTAGGCCGTGACGACGATCGCCACCAGCTTTGCCGCGTCTGCCTTAGTCAAAAACGCCGCCTCCTTCCTCGTCTGCGATAATACCGGCGAGCACGTCCATGGTGGAGGGCTTGCCCCCGGTCTGGCTTTGCGTGGTTCCCGATCTGGGCTTGCTGCCGCTGTCGTATTTCCCTTCCAGCACTTTGCTCATGTTTGTGGGGCGGATCAGCCAGTCGAAGTCGGCCGTCCACGCCCGGTCGTTTTCCCCTTTCAGGAAGTCCGACGCCTCGGCCTTCTCGAATAGCTCCCGGAAGGTGTCGAGGGACTTGTATTTTTTCCAGCGTGCCGCGATCTGCTTCTCCCGGTTTCCTTCGACGGCCCTCAGCTTCGGGTAGCTGGTACAGATTGAGTGGTAAAGCTCCACGATTTTTGAATACGGGACGGGATCCTGCTGGCCCCCTTTCAGGGGGTAGGGGGTAGAGCTTTCTTTCCCTTTCTCTGTGTCTGTATCTGTTACTGTCTCTGTATCAGTCTCTTTCTCTGTATCACCTTTTTTTGCTTCGGTTTGCTTTTCAGAATAAGCATTTGCTTTTTTTGCTTTGTCCTGCTTTCCGGTTTCTTTCTTAGGCCGCCCGCCCTGCTTGCCTGCTTCGCTGCGTTTCCGGCAGGTGTCGGCATACTTCTGGGCGTCTCTGTCCATTTGCCCGGTGATGAAGGAAAAAGCCATAAAGGCCATACCGTCCAGATCCTCCGGCATGTCTCCGTGCTCCCCATAGTTCAGCAGAGCCATGAGCAGCTTCCCGCGTTCTGCGTCGCTTAAAAGTGAGAGGTGTTTCCGGTAGTCGTAATAGAGTAAAAAGCCCTTTTTTGCGTCCTGCGCCATAGCCCTGCCTCCTTTCCGTTATACTTGGCCGCTCCCGTCATAGTCCCCGGTGCCTCCTTGCCCGCTGTCAGCAAAATAAAGGCGGGAGGCGTTGACTTCTACGACTTTGTGGGTTTTTCCGTCGTTGCCGGTATATTTCCGGGTGGTGATCCGGCCTTCGACTACGATCTGGCGGCCTTTGGTGAGATAGCGCCCGGCAAACTCGGCCCATTTTTCCCAGCATACGATCGGGATATAGTCGGGCGGTGTGTTCTTGTCTTTGCTCGGCACCTGCACGGCGAGGTCGAAGTTTGCCACGGGCGTGCCGCCTTGCGTGTATCTGATTTCCGGTTCCTGAGCCAGACGGCCCAGAAGCCCTACATGGTTAAACATTTGAGGTTCCTCCTTGTCCTTGCTGTCTCTTTGCAGCGTCCAGCCGGTTGCAGATTTCATCATATTGGGCGCGTGTCAGGTTGTGCGGATCCTTATGGCCGTATTGCCGTTCTATTTCTTCGTCAATCTGTGTCTGAGTGATCCCGGCGTCCTCCCCTTTGCGATACATGCGGGAGAGCTGGGCGTCTGTGAGGGGCTTCTGAGCGCCTGTGTGCCCGTTCTGGGCCGTTTGGCCGCCCGGCTGGGTATTTCTGCCGCCTGCGCCATTTTGAGGCGCTGTGTGGCGATTTGGGGCCGGTAGCGGTGCTGCGCTGCTTCGGTCGCTCATGTCTGGATCCTCGTCCCCCTGATCTATGCCGAACTTTTCAAAAAGGTAGTATTTGAGGCAGTACGTCCACGCGGATCCCTTGGCTTTATCCGGCCCGCTGTCATTGGTTCCGATCGCGTGCAGCGTTACCTCCAGAATGTCCTCCGGATCGTCCGCATTTGTCCAGCGGATCGTCAGGTCTGCCTCATACACCCACACGATCAGGCTCCCCCTCTGGGTGTTTTGCTGAAAATGTGAATAATACACGGGATCGCCGTTTTCGGAGTGTCTGGTGGCTTTCTCGGCCACTATGTCGAAGTTGACGCCGTACTGGTTCATGGCCGGGGTGAGAAGTGCGTAAACGTCGAAAATCTTTGCAAATTTATACTTTACGCCCTCAGAGTGCTGGCGCTGCGTGATTACAGGCACGGCCTCCCGGAGCTTGACAAACTTCTCTTGCAGGCTCATGGCCTCCCGCGGCGGTGTTTCTGCGGTTTTCGGCTGCGCGGCAGCCTTTGGACTTCCTGCCATGGTCTACCTCCTTTGGTTGATGATTACTTTCAGCGGTTAATGTCTTTGAAAAATCTATGGTTGTTAATTGTCATTACATACGCCTGCGACTCGTGCCAGCTGCTTTCTATAAGCTCCGGCGCGTAGAAGTACCGGATCGGCTCGCTGGTTGCGACGTGTCCGAAGTCAAACACGGCCTCCACGGCTTCGAGAGCTTCGGCGGTAGGATCCGGCCGCCTTTTGCTGTATCTGTACTTTTCCAGAGCTTCGGACGGGCGGATCCTCTCGTCCTCGCATGTCTGGAGTATGCACTGGGCCACGGCCACCTTGCCAGCGAAGGGCTCGCCCGCAGCCTCCGCAGTGATTACCTGCGCGATCTCCAGCCGCTCGTCGTCGGTGAGAAGGTAGCGCTTTTCGTAACCGGCCTCTTTCGCCCATGCGTCTGTCAGGTGTTCCCAGTCTACCGGGTGGCCGTCGCCGTCCTTGAATATGTACGCCTGCGGCTTGTCCTCCGGTTCTATGATGATTTCCGGCAGCGCGGAGGGCTCCGGCGTGTATGCTGCGGTGGTGTCGCTTCCATTTGACGAATAGATCAGCCAGTGCAGCAGGAAAAGAACGCCCAGCCCAGCCAGGACGGCCAGCACCAAAACAAGCGCATGTTTCCATTTTCCCCGCTTGAAAAACAGAGAAAAGCGGTGTAAAATGGTTTTAGGCTTTCGACGGCTTGCGCGATAGCCTGCGGAGCGGCTTCTCATTCGTGGTGGGTGCCGCTCTGTTTTCGTGTTAATCATGTCTTTTTTATTTCCTCCTTTTCTTCATCAGGGCCGGTAGCGTGCAGCTTGGTGGCTGCATGTATTTGTTGAAGCGCTGCGGCCAGTAGTTCACTTTTTCGATCCGCTGTCCACTGACTCCGTACTTCGGGTTGTAGCCGAAGGTGTTCACATATTTCAGAAGATCGGGCCGCTCGTCGTCCATAGCTCTGCATACCTCAAAAAGCGCCTTCACGTCGTCGATCGCCCGGTGGGTGTTCTTTACCTTGTCCCCCAGATTGTAGGCCGCGATCGCGTTCTCCAGCTTGTGCGGGTAGTCCCTCCGGTCTTTGTACACCGTCAGGCTGTCCAGATAGTCGCAGTCTTTCAAAAGTTGCAGCGCGTCGTCTCCGTACCGGCCGAGCATTTCCTGAGTGAATGAAAGATCAAATTGTGCATTGTGGGCCACCAGAAGGACGGGCCTGCAGGTCAAAAACTCGAAGGCGAAGGCTGCTGCAGCGTTGTATTCAGTCACACCGCTGGCTTCCAGCTGTTCGTTCTTGATCCCGGTCAGCTCTGTGATCTTTTCTGGGATCCGCTGTCCGTCTGGCAGTTTTATGAGCATGTCGGCGCGGCCCGCTGTGTAGAGGGTGCCGTCACCTGCCCGCTCGATCCTGATTGCTGCCAGCTCTATGATCCGGCAGGTTTTGGCGTCGAGGCCGGTTGTCTCGGTATCGAAGAACACGACGGCCTTATATTTCCTGAATACTTCCCGGAGATTATTCACGATCGGCTGCCTCCTTTCCGAGTGTCAGTGTCAGCGAGGTGGTGGTGGCGAGCTTTAGCTGCTCCATGCCGCGCCTCATGGCCTCGGCTGCTATGTTGATTTGTGCCAGCTGTGAGGCAATCGGGATCGCCACTTTGATTTCTGCCTCGCTGGCATTGTAGGCCAGACTTTGGAAGCCGAGCGCGTCCTGCCCGCCTGCGGCTGTGTATATGTCTGTCAGTACCTTGGCAAGTGTCAGCCGGATCATGCCCGGCAGTGTGTCAGGCAGGGGGAAGGGCCAGTCCTTTGTAAAATCCGTCATGGTTTCTTTATGCTCCAGCTTTTCAGCGTTGGCCTTGATTGCGTCTTTGACTTCCTGCGGCGCGTCGCTCAGATCGGTGGCTTCGTCGTCCAGATTATCCAGAGATCCAGAGTCGCCAGAGTATCGAATTAAAGCGGAGCGGAAGCCCACGTCCGCGTCGACATCCGCGCGGGAGTAGTAGCCGTTGAAGTAGAACACACCAGCGTTCGCACCGCTGCCCCCGTAGCCCCCGCGGAGCACGATCCTTTCGCCGTCAGTGTCCAGCCAGAAGTAGTCCGTGCCCTCATATCCGGGCGCAGGGTAGAGGCCGAGCTCGATCAGCTTCTCCGGGACTTCCAGCGCCGAGGTGTTCAGATCGGTGAATTGTACGCCGTCGTAGTCTTTGCCCTCCGGTGCTATCGGTTGGAGCTTGATCTCGCCGTCCTCTACGTTGTAGTAGACGGGATCGCCGTCGGCTGTGTAGATCGCTTTCCACTCCTTTGAGTCTCTGGACTGATCCGCGCCTGCTGCTGCCTCGTTTCTCGGTATCACCTGCACCTTGCCGTCTATGAAGCGGATCCCGCCGACGTGTTCCCAGACATTGCCGCACATGTCGGCGACTCCTTCGGCTGTGTGGTCGTGGTTCCATGTCACCGGGCCGGAGCCGGTCAGGGTTTTACTGCTGCCGCTGCTGTCTTTGTATGTAGTGCCGGTTTCCTCCGGGTGGCTGTGGCTCTTTCCGCAGTCCGTGTTTCCGCGGGGGAGGGTGCCATTCTTGCGGCTCTGGTGTGCCAGGGCGGCCCACTCGTCATTTGTTAGAAGGTGCCAGCCGGGGCCCTTGCTTTCGCAGAGCCGGATCGCTTCGTCATGGTTGACGTTGACGGCTGGCTGCTGGTAGGGCATGGAGTAGGGCACGCCCCCGATCAGGGTATTGGGGTACTTGCTGATTGCGTATTCCTTCACGGCCTTGCCTCTGATTTCTGCCGGGAGGCCCAGCTCGTCCGGGGTGAATACCACCATAATGTCCGGGATCCCTTTTCTGTCAAAAATAACCTCGTTTCTCATGTGTTCGCTCCTTTTGGTTGGATCCTGCGTGGCTGCTTATACTTTGCCCGGCACCGCGGGCAGAGATAGCCATACCACGGGATCGTCGCTTGTTTGCTTATATTCCATTCCAGCCCGCACTCGCGGCATGTCTCATAGCGTGCGCCGCTTATGCGCCGGGCATGAGTACGGGCTCGCGCCGGTCTATGTGCGTCAGGTCTGCTGCCAGCTGCGCGGCTTCTTTGGCGGCGTCCAGCTCCGCGCGTTCTTTACAGTCGCAACGCTCGCCGGGATCCAAATTGCAGCCGCAATTCGGACATACGCGGTACGGTTTAGATTTGCTCATGTGTCCACCTCCTATCCAGCAGCGGCGGCCAGCAGCTTATCACAGAGTTGCTGCTCCAGTCGTCGCCGGTATTTTTTGCGCACACGGTACTTTTTAGCGTGCTTGTAGTAGTGCCACCATTTCGGGTGATCGTTTGCTTTGTAGAGCATGGCGTCTATGCACCTGCCAGCGATCCGGGCCACGATCCTGCCCGCCGCCTTGGCCGATCGTTTGATCCCAGCCCACGCCTCCCTTGCAGCGTTGACAAGCGCCTCGAAAAAGCGTAGCACTGCCGGTTGTAGGGCTTCCAGAATAGCCGCGGCCGTGTTCGGTGTGATCGTGAGGTTCAGCTCCATGCTGGGCGGGCTCCGAAGCTCTGGGAGGTTCAGCTCAGGAGGGGAGAAGCGCGGAAGCGTCAGCTCTGTGATCTGTCCGGTGAAGCGTTTCCCGTCAATATACAGAGCGCTGGGCGCTGGGCATTTATCTGTTTCCTGCTGCTGATCTGCCAGGTGTTCCATAGGCCCCGGTGGAAATGCCGTCGAGCCGTCCAGCAGGTTGTAGCCGTTCTCGTAGTGCCAGCGGATCCCTGCCGCCAGCTCTGCCACGGTCATGTCCTCGCCGAAGTGTCCGCAGTAGTAGCCATTTATCATAACGGCGTTTGGATCCTGCTCCAGTATCTTGCGGGCCTGCTCCAGATCCTCCGGCTCGAAGGTGTCGTCTTCACTGTTCAGCCATACCGCCGTAGCGTTCCAGCTTCGGCCGGTTTTCCAGACGATCACCCATGCGATCCCGTCGCGGAGCTCGTCGGCCCAGTCTTTTGCGATTGCGTTTATTGCTGCCATGGTGCTGCCTCCTTGTCGATATGCACGACGGTGAAAAGGTCGTCAACCTCGTGCCGGGTTATGTAGGTGTCCGTCCCGTCCATGCCGAGAAAACGGAGCAGGGGCTCGAAGCCGTCGAGCAGATAACTGGTGACGGCCACGGCATTGAGCCGGTAAACTGATACCTCCACAATGCAGGGGCGGTCGCCGTCCTCCAATATAGCCGGAAACGAAGCCCGGCATAAAAGGGTGGCGTCATATTTGAATGTGTTCGAGTTGTCCATATTGGGCCTCCTTCCTTGCGGGTTATGTGTTGATAGCTTCAGGATCCTTCTGCCCGTCTTTGACTTTACGGCCTCTGCATTTGAAATTTTTCTGGAGCCGGAGCTGGGCCAGTTTTGCGCTGTACCCCTGCCGCATGTTGCGGTCAATATCTC
>OFFP01000339.1_pt1 | contig 38789 bp, 34 predicted proteins | sample 1521431 | NCBI WGS metagenome assembly OFFP01 (sample SAMEA3504104, study PRJEB24116) | mouse gut metagenome | biome: mouse gut; feature: mouse-associated habitat; material: faeces | place: Denmark | collected 2011
GTTTTCCTTTCCCGCCTCCTTTGCGGCCTGGGCTTCCGCGGCCTTTCTGGCGGCTTCCTGGGCCTTTCTTGCAGCCTGTTCCTCCTGAGCCTTCCTTGCGGCTTCTTTTGCTTCCTGTGCATCCTGTTCCAGTTCTTCCGGAAGATATCCCTGGGCGGTGACGGTGATGCGGAGCACATCGTCAGCCAGTTTTCCGGTTATCGCATAAATTTCACTGTTCAGGGCGTCGTCTTTGGCCCGCCAGGTTTCATAGGCAGCCTGAATCTGTTCCGGCGTAAAGGAAGCCCGCTGCATCATCACTTCAATCCACATATCACGAGCCTCCACCACTTCCCGATGCCGCTGCCTGCACAGAGAAGCCGCCTGCTGCATGGCCTGCTGACGGGGATTGGTCTCCAGTGCGCCCATGTCAATTCCCTCTGCCAGTTCTTTTCCGGTAAAATTGCCCAGTTCTTCGTCTCCTGCCCGCAGACAGTAGGAATCTTCTTCCGAAAGTCCCTGGATGGAAAACCGCTGTTGGAAAAGGGCGCCGGAGGATGTGTAACGGTTCATCAATTCACGGAATGCCGTAAATTCGCTGCGGTTAGCCAGAGGCAGTACCTCCGGAGCCAGAGTCAGACAGAGCCCTTTTTCTCCGCGGTAAAAATCCGAAATGGGGTTTCCCTGGGTCTGAGGTTCCCCATCTTCCGGTACATGAAGTTGGGTCAGGACTTCCGGGTCTGCGCCCTGGGTCTGGAGGATGGAACAGGCAATCAGGACCTGTCCTGCGGCATTGGGATGAATACAGTCTGTAGTCAGGGTGTTTCCCGGGTCTTCCTGCTGCATGGTTTCCGTCAGGGCGGCCATAGGAGTATGCAGATCCAGATAACGGACTCCCCATTGGGCGGATTTTGTTTCCAGTTGCTCCATGTATTCCAGAACCCTGCTTTCAAAGGCCCATTTTCTGCTGCCGTTTTTGGTGAAGTTCAGGGAGCAGTTCTCGTCGCAAACAGGCGGGGAGAGCAGCAGGATATCACTGCCTTCCAGGCCGTCTTCCTTCAGCCTTCCGATCAAAGCATCCATATTTGTTATGTAGTCTTCTGTGGATATTCCCAGAATGGCTTCATTGGTGCCCAACATGATCACCGCTTTGTCAAGCCCGTCAAAGGCGGGATCCTGATCATAAATATTCAGTACATCGCTGATTTTATAACCCCCTGCGCTGATATTCCGGAATTCTATCTGTCGGTCAGGGAAAAGACTTAAGTAAAACAGATTGAGAATGTCCATGTAGGACAGGGGCGTGTAGGAAGCATAGGTGATGCTGTCCCCGATAAATCCAACGACTTCGTTGTTGCTGTAAAAATCCGGAGAAGCTGACGACAGCGGCTCTGCCTGGACGGGCATGCCCTGCGGCAGAAGGAGGCACAGGATAAGGGACAGTTTTATAAAATATGTTTTTTTCATTGGAAAAGGCTCCTCTAGTTTTTTATAACGTTATTATACAGACAGGGATTGGCAGTGTCAATCGTACTTGTATCCCCCTGGGCATTTTGATATAATATGAAAACAGTGTTGCGCCAATTCATTGAAAGGAGAATGAAAATGTATACAAATATTCTGTCTGTCTTGCGATGCCCTCATTGCGGAGGAGAATTTGAGCTGACTGCAGCCGGGAAAGAGGGTGAAGAGATTCTGGAGGGCAAAATCGCCTGCGGGAATGGACATGTTTTTTGTATCCGGCAGGGAATTCTTGATTTTCAGTCCCAGGAACAGGAAAACCTTAATTCCTGGAGCGAGTATATTGGCGAAGAGGGCTATGATGATCTCGGGCAGAAGATTGAGGCCCGGAAAACGGAGAAGCAGAAGAAAATAGACAGAGACTTTCTGCACGCAATTGTGGGGGAGGCCGCAAAACTGAAATCAGGCTTTCTTCTGGATGTGGCCTCCGGCAGAGGGATACTCCTGGGGGAATTGGTAAAGACGGTCTCTGCTGATGTCAATCTGATTTCCACTGATTTGAGTTTTCGTGTACTGACCTTTGACCGGGCAGCATTAAAACGGACTGCTCCGCAGGTGAAAGTGAATTATATTGCCTGTGACGCCACGAACCTTCCCGTCCGGGATGGCAGTGTTGACATGGTCTGCACCTATGCCGGTTTCACCAATATGATGGACCTGATGGAGAAGGGCATTCGGGAGGCGGCCCGGGTGTTGAAGGACGGTGCGCCGCTCATCAATTCCCCTGTATACATGGAGAAAAATGCGGAAGGCGCAAGAAAGGCTGCAAGATACTTTGCGGAAAATCAAATGGAAGGCGCAGAGAAAATCTTTCTTCGCGAGGAACTGCTGACAGTCCATCGAAAGTATTTCAGTTCTGTCCGGGAAGAGATTATCTATGAAGGAATTGCGGAAGGGGTGGAATGTGATTTGATTCCCTGCGCCGGGGAATGGTTTGCCAATGCGCTGCTTGTTTCATCCTGATTATTCGCGCCGTCTCCTACGACACTGACATAGCATGGGGTATGTCCGGAAGTGTATAGGAAACTTCCGGAACCGCATTGCCTTTCTGTTCTGTTTTAGAAGTCCCTATATAAGAGGCAGCAACAATTTTACTGTTTTGGAATGTTTTGATCTTTTGCAGAACTTTTTTCCCTTTTTCTCGTTTCTATTGACATAGAGGCAGTATTACTTGCCCTGGTGCGGACATCAGGCACTGCTTGCTCGGGAATGAAGACATCGGTGTACTGGAGAAGGGAGGAAGCTTTATGGCTAAGAAAAGGAGAAAAGGGAAGGAACGATTTGCAGGGTTTTTGAGGGTGTTTTTGTTGGCAGGACTATTGGCGGCTGTTTCCGGCTGCGGGAAATCAGACCAGTCGGCAGACAGGTCTGCAGATGAGTCAGCAGTGGATAATCATGGGGTAGATGAGGCGGATATGGAGGTAAACGGACGGACTCCGAACGGAGAAGCCCAGGACAGCCCCGGCGCAGCGATGGCAGATGCGGAAAAGCAGGGGGCAGCAGCCGTCACGGATTTCGGCCTGCGGCTTCTGCAGCAATGCGTGGGCGATACGGGGACTGTTTCGGCGGCGGAACAGGAGGCAGCAGACCGGGAAGGACAGCAGGAATCAGAGAATCCGGTGGTCTCGCCGCTTTCGGTACTTTCCGCGCTGAATATGGCGGCGTACGGCGCGGAAGGGGAGACCCTGAAACAGATGGAAGAGGCTTTTGGGATAACAGTGCCGGAGCTGTCCGCATACCTGTCTGCCCGGGGCGGCGCATGGGGGGATGGAAAATGTAAGTTGAACATGGCCAACGGTATCTGGTTTACAGAGGATGAAAGCTTTACCGTGGAGGAAGATTTCCTGAAGGAATGTGCCTCTTTATTCGACGCGGAGGTGCGGAGGGTTCCTTTTCAGGATAAGACTTTACAGGAGATCAACGATTGGGTGAAGGAAAAGACACAGGGGATGATTCCGGAGATTCTGGACAGGATCTCGCCGGATGCAGTCATGTACCTGGTGAACGCCCTGGCCTTTGAAGGGGAGTGGGAGGAAATTTACCGGGAAGACCAGGTGCGGGAAGGGGAATTTACCCGGGCTGACGGTACTGTTCAGCAGGTGGAAATGATGTATTCCCAGGAAAATCAATATCTGCAGGACGAACATGCCTCCGGATTCCTGAAATATTATGCAGGACGGAAATATGCCTATGCGGCGCTTCTGCCCGAGGAGGGAATGGATGCGGCAGAATACCTGCTCTCCCTGGACGGGGAAAGGCTCTGCCGGATATTGGCAAATCCGGTGGAGGCCCATGTGCAGGCCTGGATTCCCAGGTATGAGAGCAGCTACAGCGCAGAACTTGGGGATATACTGCAGAACATGGGAATCAGGGATGGGTTTGATTCTTCCAGGGCCGATTTTTCCGGGATAGGCCATTCCGCAAACGGCAATATCTTTATCAGCCGCGTGCTGCACAAATCTTATATCGCTGTGGATGAGAAGGGGACGAAGGCAGGCGCCGCCACGGCAGTGATGATGGAAGGGAGCGGAGCGATGATGGAAGATGAAATCCGCTCTGTGTATCTGGACAGACCCTTTGTCTATATGATCATAGACTGTGAATCCGGCGTTCCGGTATTTATGGGGATACTGAACCAGGCAGGCCGGGAGGAATGAGGGGAGCGGCGGCCTGTGCATCAGGAGCGCAGAGTCCGCCGCATTTGTCCGTTTCCGTTTATTTTGGAAGCCTGCCTGTGTATCTGCATCTTGGAAATCCGGTACAACCCAGAAATTTACCATATTTGCCGTTTCTTTCAGTCAGCGGTTTCCCGCAGTTTGGACAGACTGCCTGCTGTGCCGCAGGTTTTGCGGGGGCATGGTTTTCCGGGGCCGGCGGAGCTGACGTTTCAACAGCAGCGCCGGTTCCCTCCAGAGGAAGTGCAGCAGCAGTATTGGTATCTGGGTTCATGCCCTTTGCCGGAACCGGTGTATCCGAAAGAGGGGAGTGGGGCAGCAGGCTGTCCAGATCTTTTGCCGTTATCAGTTCCGCGGTGCATTCCCTGGCTGTTTTAACCGGCTTGCACATCCATACATTTTTGTCCCCAATGAGATAGAAGCGGAACTTTGCCCTGGTTGCGGCCACGTTCACGATATTTTTGTTTACCCAGTTGGCGGCGCCCGCTGCATTCTGATCGCATCCCAGAAGGAAGATCACTTCATCCGTTCCCTGTCCCTGGAAGGTATGGACTGTGCCTACATTGTTGTCTTCCAACCATTTTTTGATCCTGGGTTCCTCTTTGTAGAGAACGGATTTCCGGATCATGTCCATCATGCCCGATTTTACGGAGGTAAACGGGGTGATGATAAACAGCCTGGGGATTTCGGTCCTGTCTTTTTGAAACTTTGCCGCCAGTAATTTCAGCACCGCTTCTCCCTGGGCTTTTACAAAGTGATCCTTTTTTCCGGAATTTTCACTTCCGGACACGTCAATCCAACAGCTTTTGTCCAGGATAAAGGTTGCGGCCCGGTCTGCTTTGGGCGCTCCGGTCTGCTGTTTCATGGTTCCGTCATAGGATAATATATTGGATATGGTATACATGGGATCGATACAGCGTCTATGCACCACCAGAGGGCATCCCACCCATTCCTGTTCTTCTGCCTCACCCAGGAAGGTTCCGTAGGGATTGATATAATCCGCAAAACCCTGAACGGATATCTTTTTGTCCTTATAGCCGTCCAGAAGCCTGGAGGTCAGGAGCTGACGGATCATGTCCGTCTCTGCCGTCACCACAGGCTCGATCTGTTTGGGATCGCCCACAATGATGGATTTCCGGCACCGGAACATTGCGCCTACAGCCATCTGGGGCTGCGCCTGCCCGGCCTCATCCACAATCAGGGTGCCCAGGACACCGCTTTGCTCAATGTCGCCCAGGAAGGACTGGGCCGACGCGAAGGTGGTGGAAATCACAGGCGTCATGAGGAAGATGGATTGCAGCAAAAACGGCATGGCGGCTTTTCGGTCAGCATCCTGCATTCTCTCGCCGCATTCGTCAAACATGTTCCAGGCAATCAGCAGGTTGATCATGTTGTGCCGCATACATTTTGACGACGCGGCGAATTCCTTGTGGAGCCTGCAGGCATAGAGGAAAAGTTTTTCCCGTTCCCGGTTGTATTGGGCAGTGAACCAGGGATTTGTGATCTGCGCCTTAGTAGCCTGTTTCTCGTCCGCGGAGGTGTACTTCTCCAGAAAGGCGGCATCAATGGGCGCCATCTTTTTATCCCCTGCAGAATATTTTTCTAACAGAGCGCGGTAACCGGCTGCGTTTTCTGTAACTGCAAGCATATTGTCAATTTCGCCCATGGAATTCTTGGCGGATGCCGCGTTTTCCTTATGTTCCGCAATCAGTGCGTCTCTGGTTTCCGTATTTTTGTGCCTTCCGAACAATCCCCTGGGCCGGGTCTCTTCCAGATGCATGATTTCTGCCTGCTCCGCCTTTAACCGGGCAGCCTGGTTCTTCCGGGCGTTTTCCAGGGAGGCCTTTGCTGCAGCCAGTTCCTGTTGGGAGAGGGCCTGGAATTTTTCCGGGATGGAAGCACTGGCTGTACAGAGATGTTCCAATTCCCGTTTCAGCGCTTCCACCCGTTGATATTGCTTCAGGAAAAGCTCCCGCTGTTTTACAAATTTCTGCCTGTGCAGATTTCTGGCCTCCGAGGATTTGTATTCTTCCAGGAAAGGCTTTAATACCGCGTTGCAGTATTTTTTGATGTTGGAGCGCTTTCCGAAGGGAGCGGACACCAGTCCCCAGCAGTCCTCCGAACCCAGAAGCTTATTGGCATAGCGGGTGAAGAAGATATCCTTCTCTTCCCGGCTTTTTCCGTATGTGGTAATGGTCTCGATCTCTTCCGAACACTGGACGTCAAAGAGGGTACGGACTTCCTCCAGGCCCTTTTTCACGGATTCATCATCATCCGGAGATGCTTCCAGGCTCTCCAGGATGTCCTTTCCCTTTGGCAGGTCAATTGTGATATTTTCCACTGCCGCATTGTTGCAGGAGGCCACCAGCATACCGTAATCATTCACCGCATCTGTTTTGATAGCGTAATAATTGGGGGCATACTGGAAATAGGCATGCCCGTAAGCGCCCAGGGGTCCCTGGGTGAAGGAGCGCTTTTCAAAGAGCGTGTCCGGATCGGTTCCGTTTTGGGCCAGAAGCAGTGCCCTGTCCACAATATTGCTTGCAACAATCTCCTTTAAGAGCGTGGTTTTGCCTGTTCCGGGCGGTCCGTTTACCGAGAAGACAGGTGTGCAGCCGCTTTTGTCAATGGCGATATTGACTGCAACCTGCTGCATCAGGGCAGGCATAAACTTGGCAGGCCATTTCCCCATGGGGGCTTTGGCCACATGCAGGACCTTTTCGAAAAATTTTCTCATTTCCGCAGCCGGTTCCCCGGGGGAAATGATGGTGCGGGGCAGGGTATCCGCGGCTTTGGTTTTCTCATACCCTGCCAGCAGATAGGAGACCACTGCCTTTTCGTAGTCGCTGTGGTCTCCGAATTTCCCGGAGGCAATCAGGTCTGCCAGGAGAATCATATCGTTAAGAAAGAAACTCTTCCCCAGGTCCCCATAGTCTGCAGGGTCTTCGTCTGCGTCCCGCTTTTCTTCGCTGACATATCTGCTATACACAAGGAAGCCTATGGAAGCCGGATTTTTCTCGGGAAACGGGCCTGCCGCATATTCCGCCCGGATTTTTTCATAGAGAGGGGCGAGAAAGCTGTCCACATTCCGGTCCTGGAGTTCCGCTTCGATTGTCTCCACGATTTTATCATATTCCCGGGTATTCAGGGAGAAGCTGTGACTGGTCTGGGCACGGCTCTTTTCCCATATGGAGATGGCCCACAGAATGGGGGAGAGTTGAAAGCTGTCCGCCAGATACAGGCCTTCCGTATCGGTCTGAAAGGAAAACCAGGCGATGGCGCTCTTTTTCGGGTAGCTGATCTCCGGGCTTTCCAGAGGGTTTTCCATAAACTTTTCCAGATAGGACACGATATTGTTGCGCTCTGTCCTGCCGATGCAGAAAGTTATGTTATCTCCTGTGGCTGCGAAATCTTTGAACTGTCCGGCATCCGATTCCAGTTTCTTCTCCAGATCAGGAAAAGGTGTCTTCAGGTCAGAGAAGAGTTCGATCTTATTTTCCCTGACCGTTTCCCCTTTCTGTAATTTGGAGATGATTTTCTGATTCTCCGGACTTTCCTCCGGAATATCGATCTGGCCCAGGAATTCTATTGTCTTCCAATAATCCAGTATTTCCAGGACCTGATTTCTTCTGGTCTGTTCCATGGCGTAACCTCATTTTTCGTAAGTTTTACAGAGTCTGTATATTTTGCACAATTAACTTTCAGTACAGATTTATTATATCGGAACAGCATGGAAGATTCAACTAAAATATTCGGGAGACAGCTCTGATTCCTGCCGAAAAAGGATGTTCTGTCAGATAATTTATTTATCCTATTGTGATAATGCCCAAAATGTGCTAGAATAAACCATCATAGTTTATCTATGAAATACAAATCAGTTACGGAGGAAAAAATATGGAATTTCTTTCTACGATTGCAGCGACGATCGCGTCAGGGGTGTGGTCAGTGGTCAGCGCCCTGCTGATTCTGGTGATTGCCTTTGTGGTGGCGGCTGTGGTAAAGTCCGCAGTGGTGAAGCTGTTGGGGAAGGGCAGGATAGGGCAGATTCTGGATAAGATGGACTCGCCGGGAGGAGGCAGCACCAGAGATTTCATCGGCAAACTGGTTCATTTACTGGTGTTCCTGCTCTTTGTGCCGGGGATCTTCAGTGCACTGGGGATGCGGGATGTGTCTGCGCCGATTACGAACCTGCTGAATACGGTATGGGGCTATGTGCCCAATATTGTGGCGGCAGTGATTGTGCTGATAATCGGATTCTTTATTGCAAAGATGGTGCGTCAGCTCCTGGTACCCCTGTTTGACAGGCTGAACGTGAATAAGCTGCAGGAAAAGGCAGGTATTGAAGTGACCAGTACGGCAAAGCTCTCTTCAACCCTGGCGTACATAGTCTATGTGCTGATTCTGATTCCCATGATTGTGATGGCATTGGACGTGCTGAACATTGATGTGATCTCACAGCCTGCAGTCTATATGCTGAACCAGATTTTCGGATTTATCCCCAATATTTTTGTGGGCCTTGTGATTATCATTATAGGCTGTATGATCGGCAAATTTGTGGGCCAGATTGTGACCCGGCTTATTGCCTCTGCCGGACTGGATGCGAAGCTTACTGCGCTGATTGACAATGACAAGTATCAGTTCAGCCTTTCCAAACTGGTTGGAAATGTGGTGTATGCGGTAGTGGTCATCTTTTTTGCGGTGGAGGGAATCAATGTCCTGAAACTGGATGTGCTGACCGAGATCGGTACGGCTGTGATCGGCTACATGCCTGCAGTGCTTAGCGCGGTTCTGATTCTGGCCATCTGCTTTGTGGCCGGTTCCGCGGCGGAGAAGGGCCTGCGGAAAAATGGTTTTGCCCTCTATGGAACCATTGCAAAATGCGCGGTGCTGACAGTGGGCGTGTTCATGGTATTGAGTCAGCTGGGCATTGCTGCAGAGATCGTAAATGCCGCGTTTAAACTGGTTCTGGCTGCTGTTGCCGTTGCTTTTGCCATTGCCTTCGGCATGGGCGGAAGAGATTTCGCTTCCCATACTTTGAAAAAACTGGAAGACAATCTGGATAAGAATTCGGAGAAGGAAGAGTAACAAAAGGATTTCTGCCGGTTGGGGATTCAGGAAAAAACGGATGCCCCGGAGGGCAGGGGCGGACAGAACAGGAAAATCTGCCGCCCTTTCATAATTACAGGGCCTCCTACATATACATGTAGCAGTATATGTAGGAGGTTTTTCTATGCAGAATGATACAATAAATACCTATGATCTGTACAGTGATATCAAGAACCGTACAGGGGGAGAGATCTACATAGGGGTACTGGGGCCTGTGCGCACCGGTAAGTCCACGTTTATCAAGCGTTTCATGGAGGAGATGGTTCTGCCCTATATGGAGGATGAGCATGCCAGAAACAGGGCACAGGACGAACTGCCCCAGAGCGCCGGGGGCAAGACCATCACCACCACGGAGCCGAAGTTTATTCCAAATGAAGCCGCCAATGTAGTCTTAAGCGGGGAGATTCCCGTGTCCGTGCGTCTCATTGACTGTGTGGGGTACATGGTGGAGGGGGCGGCAGGGCATATGGAGGAGGACGTGGAGCGGATGGTAAAGACGCCCTGGTTTGACTATGAGATCCCTTTTACCCAGGCCGCCGAAATCGGCACGGATAAGGTGATGAACGATCACTCCACCATCGGTCTGGTGATCACCACAGACGGCAGCTTCGGGGAGATTCCCAGGGGGAATTATCTGGAGGCGGAGGAGAAGACCATTCAGGCGCTGAAGAAACTCCGCAAACCCTTTCTGGTCCTGGTGAACAGCCAGAAGCCCTACTCCGAGGACGCAAAGCGGGTGGCAGGGGAGATCACCGAGAAATACGGCGTTTCCGCGGTGACCGTAAACTGCGAGCAGCTGAAAAAGGAAGACATCCATATGCTGTTGGAGAATGTGCTGTATGAATTTCCCATCTCCTCCATGGAATTTTACATGCCCAAGTGGGTGGAAATGCTGCCCTGGGAGAACCGGATGAAGCAGGATATTATCACAAGGGTGAAGGGGCTGATGCAGGACTACGGCACCATCCGGGATGTGCTGAAGAAGCCGGTGGAGATGGACGGAGAGTACATAAAACGCTGCAAGACAGACACGGTGAGCCTTTCGGACGGTGTGATCCGCATCACCCTGGATGTGGAGGAATCCTATTATTATGAAATGCTCACGGACATGGTGGGGGAGACCATCACCGATGAATATCAGCTCATCAGTAAGCTGAAGAGCTTTGCGGCCATGAAGCATGAATATGCCAAGGTACTGGATGCGGTGAACATGGTGCGCATCAAGGGATATGGGGTGGTGACGCCGGACAGGGACGAGATCGGCCTGGAGAAGCCGGAGCTGATCAAGCACGGCAACAAGTTCGGGGTAAAGATCAAGGCATCCAGTCCTTCCATCCATATGATCCGGGCCAATATCGAGACGGAGATCGCTCCCATTGTGGGAACCCAGGAACAGGCCAATGACCTGATTCATTTCATCAATCAGGCGGATATGGAGAAGGGAATCTGGGAGACGAATATTTTCGGAAAGACGGTAGAACAACTGGTGAATGACGGAATTACGGCCAAGGTGGCGGTAATCGGGGAGGAGAGCCAGTTAAAGCTCCAGGATACCATGCAGAAGATTGTAAACGACAGTAACGGGGGCATGGTGTGTATCATCATTTGATTCCCAATCGGCAGAACTGACGGCATCCGCCAGGGCTGCTTGCCATGAGCATGTATGGCGTTCCTTTGCTGCGGCATCTGCCAGGGCTACTTGCCAGGAGCATGAATGGCGTTCCCTTGCTGCGGCATCTGCCAGGGCTGCTTGCCAGGAGCATGAATGGCGTTCCCTTGCTGCGGCATCTGCCAGGGTTGCGTCGGTCATGCCTTGCCAAGAGCATGAATGGCGTTCCCTTGCTGCAGCATCCGCCAGGGCTGCTTGCCAAGAGCATGAATGGTGTTCCTTTGCTGCGGCATCCGCCAGGGCGGGCATGTCTGTTCAGGAGACAGAAGATCAGGAGGACGCCGGAAGCGCGTCATAGAAGGGAAAGGCATAGCCATATACAGTCAGGATCAGCATTGCTGCAATGACGGCGCAGAGTACAAGGGAAAAGGCCGTGAGAAGGATTTCCTGCCGTTTCTTCCCGGGAAGGAGGGACGACAGGATCAGGCGGCACATTTTTTCCATGCCCCGGACCGTATAGAGGCACAGGGGGAGCAGCGCAGGCAGCAGGTAGCGTCCCTGGGGCTGATAGTCTGTGGAATAGGAATAATACAGGCTTAAAAACAGGGGCATCAGGATGCAGAATACCATGTTCACATGAAAAAAAATCCGAAACCATCTGCGGCCCGGTTCCATCCTGTCCCTGTTCCGGGCGGCAGGACCCTGGAGGAGGGCGCAGAACAGCACCCCCAGGCCAAACAGCGCTTTATAAAAACGGTAAACCCAGATGGAGGTAACCATTGTCATGGGACCGTACATACCGATAAAGCTAAGCATGGAGAGGGAGATAAAGTCCGAATCCCGTACCATATCAAACAGGGAGAATCCCTGGTTCATCCAGGTTGCCCGGGTATCTGGGTGAAACTGGGGCTGCGCATAGAGGGAGGCGCATGCATTCCGGGTGCGGAGCGCCAGGAAATCCCCTTCATAGAGGATGGCGCTGCGGATAAACCACCAGGCGATTCCGCAGAGGACGACAGCGGAGATAAAGATGCCTTTTTTCAGAAAATTTTTGTAATCAAAACAGAGCTTATTTCTATATACAGATAAAAAAAATACGGTAAAGAGTAAAATACAGCTTAGAATATACCCGTAGGCATTGTAATAGGACAGGGCGCAGAGGATAATGCCCAGAGCCATGATCAGGGAGGAACGGGCCGTGAAAGCATCCTTCAGGCCCAGGGTCAGCCCGTACAGCATCAGGGCAATGGACAGCATGCAGCAGGAATCCGTGTTGACATAAGTGTGTACAAAGATGCCCTGGGGCAGGAAGGTGGCAAGAAAAGCGAAAATCCAACGGAAACGCGCATCCTGAAACCATTGTCCGGCCAGAAGGAGAACCACCCGGGCCATCAGAAGTCCCAGCAGCAGGTCAACGCCCCGGGCCGTGTAAAGCAGGGCCGTTTGGGAATCCGTGAACAGATTCACAAACCCCATGGCATAGCCCTGGAACATGTAGGGGAGGATGGGCTGAAAGGCGTAGGAAAAGCCATATCCGGGGATGCGGATACTCTCCTCGTAACCGTTGGGGAGGGTTCCGTGTTCCGCAATGTACCGGGGGATGAGATAGCGGTTGTATTCATCCGGGGGATTGCCGAAGGGCTGTCTGATGAGAAGGGAAAGCCCCAGGACAAGGTACAGGGCAAAGTAACATATTGTAATGGCGGTGTTGATTCTGTTTTTCTGTTTCATTTCCTTTACCTGCATATTTCTGATTTTCTGATTTATTAACCATTGTAGTCTTCGGCTTCGTTAGAACCAGTCCATAGTATCATATTCCGTGTTGGAAGAAAAGACAATATTGGAAAAATATTATAATTGAATTGCTTTTTCCGTTATATTTTTGTATAATGTGTTTATTCTTTTTTTATATTTATTGTTTTTTTATCTTTGATTGTTTTATCTTTGATCGTTTTATCTTTGATAGTTTTTTATCTTTGATAGAAGGAAGGGTAAGAAGGGAAGGCAAGTGTGAAAGAAAATCTGAAAAAATACCGCAGCTGTCTTTTTGTCACTGTTCTGCTTGCCTTTTTGGTACACGGAGCGAAGCTGAATGCAGGTATAATCGGTATTGACACGGAGGACCTGCTGCATCTGCAGGACGATTTTTACGGCGGATGGCTGCATACGGGGCGGCAGGGGCTTGTGTTTTTAAAATATGTGTTGGGCAACGCTCATTTTAATCCTTATTTTGCCGGGAGTATGACGCTGCTTCTGTTCGGGGCTGCGGTGGCGGCATTTCTGCGGCTGTGGGACCGGACAGGCGGGAAGACGGAGGCGGGACTGGCATGGGGCTGCGGCAGCCTGCTCTGGATCTCCCATCCGGCCATGGCAGAGCAGTTTTATTTTTCGCTGCAGAGCATGGAAATCTGTCTTGCCATGGTTCTCACAGCGGCAGCCCTGTATCTGTCCTTCCAATGGGTGGACAGGCATGTATGGAGGTATGTCCTGGGAAGTGTGTGTATCTTACTGTTGGTCTTTTCTGTTTATCAATCGTTTGTAGTCATGTATATTTTCGGAATCGTTGCAATGCTGCTGCTGCAGGCGCTGCGGGAGGCTTCGGAGGGGGCGGAGGTGAGAACAGGCGCCTATGTCAGGCGGGTGGCTCTTCACTGCGGTCTTTTTCTGGCGGCATTTCTGCTGAATACTTTGATTACAAGGCTTTTTTTCGGTTCCTCAAGCTATCTGGAGAATCAGATTTTCTGGGGGCATGCTTCGGTGAAGGACTGTCTGCACGGTATTGCAGGCCATGTGGTGAAGGCTTTTACCGGGTATGATTCCGTTTTTTATCATTGGGGGCTTGGGCTGTTGGCTGCGGCGGATTTGGGGCTGCTGCTGTGGTTCCTGAAGGGGTCCGGAAGGAAAGGGAGAAAAAACGGGGGTGTGGTCCTGTTTTTTTACGGGGCGCTGCTGACCACGCCTTTTCTCATGTCCGTGCTTCTGGGGGGGACGCCGGCCATGCGTTCCCAACTGGCGCTTCCGGCGCTGACAGGCTTCCTGGGCTGGCTTGGGATAAAGCTTGTCCTTTTGCAGAAGGGCCGTGTCCGGAGGGAAGGCATATTCCGGGCGGCATTGCTCTGTATTGGGGCGGTTTCCCTGGTATGCGGTGCGGAGCAGGCGAAGGTGACATGGAAGCTGTATTATACGGACAGATGCCGTTATGAGCAGGATGCCGCTTTGGGCAGGGCGGTGATCTCACAAATCGAGGCGGAGACCGCAGGGCAAGAGGCGGAGCTGCCGGTGTTCTTTGTGGGCAGCCGGGAATTTACGGGAAACCATGCCTGTGTCAAGGGGGAAATTATCGGAATTTCGTTTTTTGAGCATGACAGAAGGGTGGAGCCGGAATTTTACTGGAGTACCAGGCGGATTCTGGGGTTTCTGCACACACTGGGCGCGGATTATATCCAGATCCCGGAGGAATGGATGGGAGACGCCCTGGCGCGCAGCGCGGAGATGCCCTCCTGGCCGGCGGAGGGCAGTGTCCGGGCAGTGGACGGCATGGTTATTGTAAAGTTGAGTGCCGAGTAGGGTCTGACTCGGGGAAAGGACGGAGAGAGATGGGCGAGGTGTACGAAAAACTGTTAAGGTGTTATGAAAATGTCAGACAGAAGACGGAGTTTGTGCCCAGGGTGGCGTTGGTACTGGGGTCCGGCCTGGGGGATTTCGCGGAGACGGTTGGGGTGGAGTATGAGCTGCCCTATGGGGACATAGAGCAGTTTCCCGTTTCCACTGTGCCGGGACATGCGGGAAAGTTTATTTTCGGCTATGTGGGAGACGTACCCGTGGCCTGTATGAAGGGCAGGGTGCATTATTATGAGGGATATCCCATCAGCGATGTGGTGCTTCCCATCCGGCTGCTGAAGCTTATGGGGGCGGAGACGCTGTTTCTCACCAATGCGGCGGGAGGCGTGAATACCTCTTTCCAGGCAGGGGATCTGATGATGATCAAGGATCATATCGCGGCATTTGCCCCCAATCCGCTCATCGGACCCAATATAGATCAACTGGGAACCCGGTTTCCGGATATGAGCCAGGTCTATGACAGGGATCTGCAGAAGCTGATTCGGAGAAAGGCCAGGGAAAACCGGATTTTCCTTCAGGAAGGGGTCTATGTGCAGCTGACCGGGCCTTCCTATGAATCCCCGGCGGATATCCGCATGCTCCGGATGTTGGGCTGTGACGCGGTGGGAATGAGCACGGTGGCGGAGGCTATTGCGGCCAATCACATGGGCATGAAGATATGCGGTATTTCGTGCATCAGCAATCTGGCGGCCGGAATGACGGCAAATCCCCTAAGCCATAAGGAAGTTCAGGAGGCGGCTGACCTGGCGGCGCCCCAGTTCAAAAAACTGGTGACAGAAGTGGTGAAGGAACTGGCTTAGCAGGCCGGACAGGGCGGAACCGTTTCCTTCGGAATCAGGAAGGGACAGCGTTTTTGGGAATCATACGGGAAAGAAGCCGGGTGAGTCCGGAGAGAGGTGAAAATATGGGCGGAGAAGAGAAGAAAAGGGCCGGGCATCCCCGGGATGAGGAACTGGTGAAGGCTGCGTTGGAGGCAAGGGCCATGGCGTATGTCCCTTATTCCCATTATGCGGTGGGGGCTGCGCTGCTGACGGAAGAGGGGGAGATTTTCCAGGGGGGCAATATCGAGAATGCCTCCTACGGCGCCGCCAACTGCGCGGAGCGGACTGCCATCTTCAGGGCGGTGAGCCAGGGCAGGCGTAAATTCAGCGCCATTGCCGTCGCAGGGGGCATGGAGGGCTGCGCGCCGGAGGAGTACGCCTACCCCTGCGGTATCTGCAGACAGGTGATGCAGGAGTTTGCCGGGAAGGGATTCCGGGTATTGGTGGCGAGAAGCGTTTCCGATTATAAGGCATATGAATTTCAGGAGCTGCTTCCTTTCGGATTTGGAGGTGAGTCTATCAGGTGAGGACCAGACTGTACAATGCCCGTATTCTGACAGGGGAAGAGGGCGTGTTTTGGGGAGAAGTGTGGGTAAGGGACGAGAGGATTGTCTATGTGACGGAGGACAGGCCGGATGTGGGGGAAAGGGCCTCGGAGATTCCCTGGGATTTGGAACTGGACTGCAGGGGCGATCTGCTGATGCCGGGTTTTAAAAATGCCCACACCCATTCGGCAATGACGTTTCTGCGTTCCTATGCAGACGATGTGCCGCTGCAGCAGTGGCTTCAGGAGAAGGTGTTTCCCATGGAAGCCAGGCTGTCCGGGGAGGATATGTATCATCTGGTGAGACTGGCGGTTCTGGAGTATCTCACATCAGGGATTACCGCCATATTTGACATGTACCTGCAGCCGGAGGCCACAGCCAGGGCCTGTGTGGATATGGGGATGCGGTGTGTGCTCACAAGCGGCCTGAACGATTTTACCTCCTCCCTGGAGCAGCAGGAGCAGGAATATCTGAAATGGAATGACGGGAATCCGCTGATCAGCTACAGGTTTGGTTTTCACTCGGAATACACCTGTTCTGCCCAGCTGCTGAAGGGGGTGGCGGACCTTGCCCGTAAATACAGGCAGCCGGTATTTACCCATCTGGCAGAGACAAAGGCGGAGGTGGAGGGATGCAGGCAGCGTTACGGGATGACGCCTGCGGTGTTTCTGGACAGCCTTGGGATGTTCGAATACGGCGGGGGCGGTTACCATTGTGTCCACATGACGGAAGAAGACATGGATGTCTTCGAACGGCGCGGATTGTATGTGGTGACAAATCCGGCCTCCAATGTAAAACTGGCCAGTGGAATCGCGCCCATTGCGGCGTATGTGGACAGGGGCATTCCCGTGGCGGTGGGCACGGACGGGCCTGCCAGTAATAACTGTCTGGATATGTTCCGGGAAATGTTCCTGGTATCTGGCTTGAGCAAGATCAGGGAGGGCGATGCGGCCAGTCTGGATGCGGCGGAGGTGCTGCGCATGGCCACGGCGGGAGGCGCAGGTGCCATGGGGCTTGAGGAGGCGGACCGACTGGCAGCGGGAAAACTGGCGGATCTGATTCTCGTTGACCTGCATCAGCCCAATATGCAGCCCATTCACAATATACCCAAGAATCTGGTGTACAGCGGGAGCAAGTCCAATATCCGCATGACCATGGTAAACGGCAGGATTCTGTACCTTGACGGTGAATTTCATGTAGGGGAAAGCCGGGAGGATATTTACGCCAGGTGTGAGAGGATTGTAAACCGTATATTACACACGTAGCAGGCTTTTCCGGCAGGGGCCGGGTGTGGGATATGCGTTTTATGATATGTTGCTGATTGTTATATCAAACTACACAGGAGGGAAAAAAATGTTGGAGAAGTTTTTCAAACTGAAGGAAAACGGCACGAATGTGAAGACAGAGGTTATGGCGGGTATCACTACCTTTATGACCATGGCGTATATTCTTGCCGTGAATCCCAGTATCCTTTCCGCTTCGGGAATGGATGCGAATGCAGTGCTGCTGGCAACGGCACTGGCATCTTTTTTGGGCACCGTATTGATGGCGCTGCTTGCCAATTACCCCTTTGCACTGGCTCCCGGAATGGGTCTCAACGCCTATTTCGCCTATACGGTGGTCATCACTTACGGGTATTCCTGGCAGATTGCCCTGTTGGCTGTATTTGCGGAAGGCCTGATCTTCATTGTGCTGTCGGTGACCAATGTCAGGGAGGCCATCTTTAATGCCATCCCCATGACGCTGAAATCCGCGGTGAGCGCAGGCATCGGTCTGTTCATTGCCTTTATCGGCCTGCAGAATGCAAAGATTGTGGTAAACAATGATTCCACACTGGTGAGCTACCAGAACTTCAAGGCGGATTTCAGTTCCGTGGGCATGGGTGCGCTTCTGGCGCTTGTGGGCGTGCTGATCACCGGATTCCTTTTGGTGAAGAAGGTGAAGGGAGGCATTCTCTTCGGTATCCTGCTGACCTGGGTTCTGGGCATTGTCTGCGAACTTATGGGGCTGTATCAGCCCAATCCGGAACTGGGCATGTATTCCGTGATCCCGACGGCATTTGTCTCCTTTGATTTTTCTTCTCTGGGAAAAACCTTCGGGCAGGTATTCAAGGCAGATTTCGGGGCGCTGAAAAATGTGACGGAATTCATTGTAGTCATTTTTGCGTTTTTATTTGTAGATATTTTCGATACCCTTGGCACGCTGATCGGTGTGTCCTCCAAGGCCAATATGTTGGATAAGGACGGCAAACTGCCCAGGATCAAGGGCGCACTTCTGGCGGATGCCATTGCCACCAGTGCCGGAGCGGTATTGGGTACTTCTACCACCACCACTTTTGTGGAGAGCGCGTCCGGCGTTACGGAAGGCGGAAGAACCGGACTGACCGCAGTGACTACGGGACTGCTGTTCCTGCTGTCCGTGATTTTCTCTCCCCTGTTTCTCACCATTCCTTCCTTTGCAACGGCTCCGGCCCTGATCATTGTGGGATTTTATATGATCGCCTCCGTTGCCAAGATTAACTGGGAGAACATGGTGGAAGCCATTCCCGCATTTCTGTGCATTCTTTCCATGCCGCTGATGTACAGTATTTCCGAGGGTATCGCCATGGGCGTGATTTCCTGGACGATTCTGCATCTGTGCACAGGAAAGGCCAAGGGCAAAGTGAGCATCCTGATGTATGTTCTGACGGTGCTGTTTATTCTCAAGTATATTTTCCTGTAGGCGGGAAAAGGGCCGGCGCGCTTTTGCCGGTCCTTCTTTTTTTAACGGGGTTTCCGGAAAAGCCGGACACCGCCTGCCGGTGGATAAAGTAAGTAATCTTGATCAGTGGAGCAGGCAGTCATGCAGACTGTAACACTATGCAGGCCGTAATATCAAGTGAATTCTGCTGTATGGTGAAATAAGGAGAAAATTTACTTTTAAGAGAACAAAGGCAGACCACGGGCCGCCGTCGCATTGGCGTGACGGGGCAGCAGCGGGGATGGGAATGGTTCAGCGTACGGTCTGAACGGTATCTTTAGTTCGATATATTTTATAGTATATTTTATATGGAAGAAATGGAAGAAACGGGAGGATAGGGGTATATGGAATACCTGGTTTTCATGGCTGCCATGTTGGCTTTTGTGGCGGTGATTTTTGGGATGGAGGCCGTAAGGTCCCGAAAGGAAGAGCAGAGGTTTATCGCCAGGCTGCGGGAAGATTTCTGCAGTTTAAACGAAAAAGAGTATGCCCTGGAACGGTTTGCCAGGATGGACAGCTATTTCCGCAGACATGAGACGGGAGGACAGCTGGACGATATCACCTGGAATGACCTGGGGATGGATGAAATTTTCAAACGAATGAATTATACCCTTTCCGCTTCCGGGGAGGAGTATTTATATTATACACTGCGGACGCTACGGCAGAGCGGGGAGGAACTGGCGCATCTGGAGGAGACCATATGTTTCTTCATGGAGCATCCGGATCAGCGGGTGAAGGTGCAGCTTGCAGCCAGGAAACTGGGTTACACGGGAAAGTATTCCCTCTATGATTACCTTGACAATCTGGACCTTCTGGGTGAGCGGTCAAGCAGAAAGCATATTCTCTGCGATGTTTTGTTTTTGCCTCTGATCGGTTTGCTGTGGGTGAATTTTTCCACTGCAATCCTGGGAATAGCGGTTTTGGTTATTTACAATATCGTGTCGTATTTTAAGGAAAAAGGGGAGATCGATCCGTATATCACCAGTTTTTCCTATATTATGCGCCTGATGCAAAGCTGCGGGGACCTGGAAAAAGTTCATGCGCCTGTGTGCAGTCGGGAGTGGGAGCGGATCCGGAAGGCCAGGGCGGGACTTCAGGGAATGAAACGCAATTCCGGCTGGGTTATGTCGCCCTACCGTGGAAATGCCTCCGGGGATATTCTGGCTATTTTCATGGACTATGTCCGTATGGTTTTCCATGTGGATCTGATCAAGTTTAACGGTATGCTGAAGGTGCTGCGAGGGCATCAGGAGGATGTGGATACGCTGATTCAGGTGATGGGATATGTGGAGACATCCATTGCCATAGGTATTTTCCGGATCTCCCTGGAGGCATCCGGGGCGGAGGGAGAAAAGCGGAATCCGGTGCCGGGAGAAGCCGTATCCCGTCAGAGCGGGGCAAAGAGGAATCCGGAGCCAGTGGAAGGCGCATCCCGTCAAGACGGTACAGAGGGGAATGGGGAGTTAAGGGAAGCCGGTAGAGAATGGTGTGTGCCGGAATTTACCGGGGAGGAAGAGATAGTGTTGGAAGCGGGATATCATCCCCTGCTGAACAACCCGGTGAAGAACGGGATTGCGGCAGGGAGGGGCGTGCTGCTCACCGGCTCCAACGCTTCCGGCAAGTCGACTTTCCTGAAAATGGTTGCCCTGAATGCCATTCTGGCCCAGACCGTTCACACCTGCGCTGCGACGCGCTACAGGGCGCCTTTTTTCCAGGTGTATTCCTCCATGGCTCTGCGGGATGACATGGGTTCCGGGGAGAGCTATTATATCGTAGAGATAAAAGCGCTGAAACGTATACTGGATGCGGCGGCCCAGAGGAAGGGGCGGATTCTCTGCTTTGTGGACGAGGTACTCCGGGGAACCAATACGGTGGAACGCATCGCGGCTTCCACGCAGATTCTGAAGTCCCTGGGCAGTTCCGGAATCCTCTGCTTTGCGGCCACCCATGACATTGAGCTGACGGAACTGCTGCAGAAGGATTTTGACAATTATCACTTCGAGGAAGAGGTGCGGGAAGGGGATATTTTCTTCAATTACAGGCTGAAGGAGGGGAAGGCCACCACCAGGAACGCCATCAGGCTGTTGGAGCTGATGGGGTATGACCAGGCGGTGATTCAGAGGGCTTCGGCCCAGGCGGAGCATTTTGTGGCTTCCGGGGTGTGGAGAGAATGATTGAAAAGAAAAGGCATGCGTTGCGTTAGGATGCAGCAGAGGCGGCTGTCTTGCAGGGCAGCTGCCTTTTGTTTGGTTCAAAACTTGAAATTTCAAAACTTGAAATTTATTCCGCTTTGCTTCAAGACAGCATTCGCAGTATGCCGTGACTTGATTTTTGTATCAACAGTGACATGCCGCCCTGACAGCGGACTGTACCAGATATCATGGTCACCTTTCCCATGTCTGACGAAGGTACATCCATTCTGTGAGAGGATATTGCGTACCTGTTTTTCATATTCAGCCATTTCCTAACATCCTTTCGTGACGCTCTGACCTGAAAGTCAGGGAAAGGGGTTGGGCGGAAACGGCATTCAGCTCCAGAAGTTCAGGTACTGCAAACCTTGTACGTTCCAGAAGTGCATCAAATGATCCTGATTCCAGGACAAGGCCGGGGATATCGTTGCTGGTGGCAATCCATACACCAGATTCATTGTCCCATGTGAAATTGATAACATATTCCATAGTAAATACCTCCTTCAAAGATTTAAACGCTCTAAGTTTAACCACAACGAACAAGATTCATGCTTCATCCAGGCCTGGTTACCCGATCGCCTTGCGTCATTGTGTATTTCACTATCCTTCCACCATCAAGGATACCACGGGAAATTCTGCACGTCAATAAAAAGCAGCAAGCAGAGGCGGCCTGAACTGTTGCCTTTTGTCTTTTTGAGATGAGGTATTGGAGGAGGTATTTTGCAGCAAAATATTGCAACAGAACAGGCATTTGTGATATACTGTTAAAAAGATATCAGGGTCTAAAGGACCTGCAAAAACACTTTTTGTCCCCAACATCGTAAAAGAAAAGAAAATACGTATGGAGGTAAGTCAAATGGATGTCAGAATGGGAACGGATGAAGAAAAAGAACTGATTTTAACAAAATATCCCTATACTTCCCAGGTAATGCGCTCCGGAGGCAGTTTGGTCATTGCCCTTGAAAACAGTGAAATAGAGGGTTTTTGCTGGTCCTTCAGAAGAGAAATCCCGGTTCCTGTGGGTAAGACAGAGGAGTTTGTCAACGTAGTGGAAGTCTTTCGGGAGGAGAACAGGCGCAGAGGGATAGGCAGTCTGATGATTAAAAAGTGCATGGAGACTGCAAGGGAACAGGGTAGCTATCAGGTCAGGGCGTATTGTGATATGAACAATCTGCCGTCCCACATGCTCTGGGTGAAAAACGGATTTACCATATCACCTGTAAAAATGGAGGACGGACAGATTGTAGGTTCCTATGTGGCATACAGACTTTGACCTCAACATCATAAAAATGCCACATCTGGAAAACAGGGCGGAAGCCTTGTTTTTTGTGGTGTTTTATTGGGGGGATATCTATGAAGAATAAACGGGAAAGGAGAAATAAAAAGATGAAAAACGGATAGTGCGGACAGGAGCCGGGCCGGAGAGGGAGTTTCCGGCAAAGTGTTTTAGAGCCATGAACGGCAAAAACCCGGGGATATCCGTGCGGAAGCGCGGAAAACCTTTCGGAACCTTGGGCGGAGAAAGGCAGCGGGTTCCGGGGATTCAATTATAATTAGACGGAGAGTGTAGAGATGGACGAGAATCATTCTAAATCGGTACGGAAAGGCAAACGAATCGGCCGTAAGGTGGGGAACCTGGTGGCGCTGATGCTTGGAGTGAGCATAATCGTAGTGGTGATGCTCTGTGTATTGATGTTTTACCGGCTTACCATGTCCATGATGCAGGATGTATGTGTAAGCGGAACCAATGTACTGGCCTATGAACTGGAGAATTATACAGGGCCGGAGGACAAGACGGAGCTTCTGGATGCCCTCAGCAGCCAGATGGGATGTGAATTTACCATATTCCACGGAGACGAGAGGGCCTATACCACAATCCAACAGGACGGACAGCGGGCCGTGGGCACCAGGCTTTCCGATGAGCTGTCCAGGGTGGTATTGGAGCAAGGGCAGGCATATGTGGGCCAGGCGTCTATTCTGGGTGAAAATCATTTATGTTCCTATGTGCCCACAAGGGACGGGGAAGGCAGGATAAACGGGCTGATCTTCGCCGGGATTTCCATGGCGGATGTGGCCAGGCAGATCAATCTCACGATATTTTTGTCCTTCCTCGTGGGCATGGCGCTGATTATTGCGGGAATTCTTGTGGTAGGCGCTTACCTGAAGAAGACGGTTTCCAGGCCGCTTTACCGCCTGACCGTATTGGCGGAATCATTGGAGCAGGGGAATCTGGGGCTTGAGATGAACCGGGATATGCAGGCAGGCGTTTATTCCAATGATGAGATCGGCGTTCTGGCGAAGAGCTTTGACCAGACCATCAGCCGTCTGCGCAGCTACATAGGAGAGATTTCCCAAATGTTGGAGGCCATAGCGGAGGGAGATCTGACGGTTCAGAGCAATCAGGAATATGTGGGGGATTTTGCTGCCATCCGTACTTCCCTGAACGACATTCTCGGGAAGCTTGACAAAACCATAAGCCAGATTGTGGTCAGCTCCGAGTGCGTTTCCGGCGGGGCGGCCCAGATGTCCGCTGCGGCCCAGGGATTGAGCCAGGGGTCCGTGGCCCAGACAGGCGCGGTGGAAGGACTGGAGAGCGCCATGGAGGAAGTCGCGGGCCGGATCAGGCAGACGGCGGACAATGCGGGCCAGGCGCAGCAGCAGGCCGGGGAAATGGGCAGGCAGCTGACGGAGAGCAATCAGAAAATGCAGGAAATGATGGCTGCCATGGAGAAGATAAACAACAGTTCAAGCGAAATCGGGAAAATCATTAAGGCCATAGAGGATATCGCATTTCAGACCAATATTCTGGCGCTGAATGCTTCCGTGGAGGCTGCCCGGGCAGGAGAGGCAGGCAAGGGCTTTGCGGTGGTGTCCGGGGAGGTCAGAAACCTGGCGGGCAAGACGGCGGAAGCTTCCCGCTCTACGGCGGTTCTTATCGAGCGTTCCATCGCCGCTGTGGGAGAGGGAGCGCTGATTGCGGACGCAACGGCCAGGCAGTTGGAGGGCGCGGTTGCCCAGGCCCAGGGAATCGTGGGAACCATCAACGATATCGCCGTGGATGCCAGGACCCAGGCGGAGGCCATGGAACAGGTCCAGAGCCAGATCAGCCAGATCGCAAGCGTTGCCCAGACGAATTCCGCCACAGCCCAGGAAAGCTCGGCTACCAGTGAAGAACTCAGCGGCCAGGCCGGTCTGCTCAGGCAGCTGGTGAAAACATTCCGCCTGCGCTAGGGGATTACGAGGTTGAAAACCTGACTTGACGCAGCCCTGCCGTATCTGGTATACTAAAGGTGGAGAAAAGCCATATCAATCCAAAAAGATTCTGACGGAAGAAGGGAAAGAATATGTTAGTAAGTTTTCTGAATTCATTTATGTCCTACCTGATGGTGCTGATCGTCATTGCCGTAGTAGCAGGGGTAGCCACCACAATCGGGATTACCATGGCGAAGAAAAAAGGGGCTGAAGCTGCGGGCAGCGAGTCCAAATGAGCAGATTTACCACGATTCTGTGGGATGTGGACGATACACTCCTGGATTTCTCTTATTCCCAGAGGCAGGCGCTTACCGCATGTTTCCGCTCTCTGGGAAGAGAGATCACGGAGGAGGAGCTTTGTCTTTACGGGCAGATTAACAATGACTACTGGAGGCGACTGGAACTGGGCCTGGTGACCAGGGAGCAGCTGCGCACCGGCCGTTTTACGGTATTTTTTCGGCAGCTGGGGCTGACCGGGATAGACGTGGAGGCATTCTGCCGGGAGTATCAGGACGGGCTCGCCCATACTTTTCGATTTAACGATGATGCACTGACGATTTGCCGGACTCTGCAAAAGGCGGTAAAGCAGTATGCGGTCACCAACGGCATTACTTATACCCAGAGAAGAAAACTGGAGCTGTCCGGACTGGCGGAGGTGTTGGACGGTGTTTTCATTTCCGAGGAAGTGGGCAGCCCGAAACCCCACCGCAGTTTTTTTGATCACTGTCTGGCGCAGATCGGGGAAAAGGACAAATCCAGGATTCTGATTGTGGGCGACTCCGTGAGCAGCGACATAAAAGGCGGCATGGAGGCGGGGATTGCCACCTGCTGGTACCGGACAGGGGAGAAGAGCGGGGCGGAAAATCAGGCGGATTTCGTCATTGACGATCTGCATCAGATATATGATCTTGTGGGGATGGATTTTCCTTCCCTGTAAACAAGCGCACTGGAGGTTTTCTGGGAATGGCAAAATCATCTGGACAGAAGCTGAAGCTGCTGTATATTATAAAATTCCTGTCGGAAAATACGGACGAACACCATCCGGCCAGTACGGCGGACATTATTGCCTATCTGGAAGCCAACGACATTCATTCTCAACGAAAAAGCGTTTATGATGATGTGGAAAAACTGTGTGATTTTGGCTATGATATCATTCAGGTTCACAGCAGGCAGGGCGGCGGCTACTATATGGCCGGCAGGGAATTCGAGTTGGCGGAGTTGAAGCTTCTGGTGGACGCGGTGCAGTCATCCCGCTTCCTGACCATGAAGAAATCCAGGAGTCTGATCCGGAAACTGGAGCAGATGGCGGGAAAGCATGATGCCGGAAAGCTGCAGCGTCAGGTGTATGTGGCGGGGCGGATCAAAACGGAAAACGAGAGCATCTATTACAGCATCGATACCATTCACCGGGCCATACAGGAGAATCGGCAGATTACCTTTCAGTATCTGGACTGGAATCTGAAGAAAGAGCTTGTGCCCAGGGTGAACAGCGAAAAGCGGGTCAGCCCCTGGGCCATGATCTGGCAGGACGAGAATTATTATCTTGCCGCCTATGATGATGTGGACGGGGTCATGAAGCATTACCGTGTGGACAAAATGGGCGGCGTTGAGGTGCGCAGGGAAGCCAGGACAGGCATGGAGCAGTTTCAGAAGGTGGATCTGGCTGCCTATACCAATCAGATCTTCGGAATGTACGGAGGCCGGGAGGAGATTGTAACCATACAGTTTCCGGACCGGCTTATTGGGGTTGTACTGGACCGCTTTGGAAGGGACGCGGATATCCGGCAGATGGGGGAAGGGCTGTTCCGAATCCGGGCCAAGGTCATGGTCAGCGGGCAGTTTTACGGTTGGCTGACAGGAATCGGACGGGATGCCGTTATTATCAGCCCTGCCTCTGTCCGGGAACAGTACCGGCAGTGGCTGTCGGAAATCCTGGCTTCCCAGGAACCGCAGGAAACCGGAAAGCAGGAGCCGAAAGCGGAAAAAGAGGAATCGAACAGTCCGGATTTTTCGGGGTGACGGCAGGGAAGCGGAAAAAGACTGCATTGACAAACAGGCGTTTCTTTTTTATACTGGTAAGTACCCTCCACAATATATGGAACTACAAGGGAGAAGTACACTATATTTAGTATGCTTTCCCTGATATAGGCGGAGAAAAACACAAGTTTCGTTCCAGGCTGCCGGAAGGCTGTCTGGACAGTGATTCTGTTTCGGAAGGGAATGAGATATATGAGCAGTAATTTTGATCAGGCAGCCAGGGAAGAAGTGGATTACGGGGAGTATTTCAGACCTGTAAGAGAAGTACGGGTGATAAAGAAGGACGGAAGCAGGGAGAACTTCAATGTACAGAAGGTGATCAATGCGGTGGCCAAGAGCGCCTACAGGGCTTTGACAAAGTTTACTGCGGAGGACGAGAGCCGTATCTGCCAGGATGTTATTGATAAGGTCAATGAGATGGAGCAGGACGAGATTCCCATTCCCGTGATGCATAATATCGTGGAGAGCGCTCTGGAGCAGGTAAAGCCCGTGGTGGCCAAGAGTTATCGGGACTACCGCAATTACAAGCAGGACTTTGTGCGGATGCTGGACGATGTGTACAAGAAGAGCCAGTCCATCATGTATATCGGGGACAAGGAGAACGCCAATACGGACTCTGCGCTTGTGGCCACCAAGAGGAGCCTGGTGTTCAATCAGCTGAACAAGGAATTGTATCAGAAATTTTTCATGACCACGGAGGAGATTCAGGCCTGCCGGGACGGGTATATCTATGTCCACGATATGTCCGCCAGAAGGGATACCATGAACTGCTGTCTTTTTGACGTGCAGAATGTGTTGAGCGGCGGCTTTGAGATGGGGAATGTGTGGTATAACGAGCCAAAGTCCCTGGACGTGGCCTTTGACGTTATCGGGGATATTGTGCTAAGCGCGGCCAGTCAGCAGTACGGCGGCTTTACGGTGCCCAGTGTGGACTTGATTCTGGAGCCTTACGCGGAGAAATCCTACCGGTATTATATTGAAAAATACAAAAAGCTTGGCATCGCGCCGGAAAGGGCGGAGGAAGAAGCTTACAGCGATGTGGTAAGGGAGTACAGGCAGGGCTTTCAGGGATGGGAGTATAAATTCAATACCGTGGGAAGCAGCCGGGGGGACTATCCCTTTATCACCGTGACGGCAGGCACCGGAACGGGGCGGTTTGCAAGACTGGCCACCATTACCATGCTGCAGGTCCGCAGGGGCGGCCAGGGCAAGAAGGAGCATAAGAAGCCTGTGCTGTTTCCCAAGATTGTCTTTTTGTATGACGAGAATCTTCACGGCCCGGGAAAGCCCCTGGAGGATGTGTTTGAGGAAGGGGTGCGCTGCTCTGCCAAGACCATGTATCCGGACTGGTTGAGTCTTACCGGCAAGGGCTATGTGGCAAGTATGTACAGGCAGTACGGGCGCATTGTGTCCCCTATGGGCTGTAGGGCCTTTCTGTCTCCCTGGTATGAGCAGGGCGGCATGCATCCTGCGGATGAACAGGATAAGCCTGTGTTTGTGGGGCGGTTTAATATCGGCGCCGTATCCCTGCATCTTCCCATGATTCTGGCAAAGGCCAGGAAGGAAAGCCGGGATTTTTATGAGGTACTGGATTACTACCTGAATCTGATCCGCCAGCTCCATATCCGCACCTATGCCTATCTGGGGGAGATGCGGGCGTCCACCAATCCCCTGGCCTACTGTGAGGGCGGTTTCCTGGGCGGGCATCTGAAGCTGACGGACAAGATTAAGCCCCTGCTGAAGTCCGCTACTGCCAGTTTCGGCATCACGGCCCTGAATGAGCTTCAGGAGCTGTACAACGGGAAATCTTTGGTGGAGGACGGTCAGTTTGCCCTGGAAGTGATGGAGTTCATCAATAAGCGCATCAGCGAGTTCAAGGAGGCGGACGGCAATCTCTACGCCATCTACGGCACGCCTGCGGAGAATCTCTGCGGCCTGCAGGTGAAGCAGTTCCGGGAGAAGTACGGCATTATTGAGGGCGTTTCCGACAGGGAATATGTGAGCAACAGCTTTCACTGTCATGTGACGGAGGACATTACGCCCATCCGGAAGCAGGATCTGGAAGACCGTTTCTGGGATTTGAGCAACGGCGGAAAGATTCAGTATGTGAAGTATCCTATTGACTACAATATCACCGCCATCCGGACGCTGATCCGGCGGGCCATGGACCTGGGGTTCTATGAAGGGGTGAATCTGTCCCTGGCTTACTGCGACGACTGCGGACACCAGGAACTGGAGATGGACGTGTGCCCCAAGTGCGGGAGCCGGAATCTGACCAAGATCGACAGGATGAACGGATACCTGTCCTATTCCCGGGTTCACGGGGATACCAGGCTCAATGACGCAAAGATGGCGGAGATTGCGGAACGGAAGAGTATGTGAGGCGAAAAAACGGACCGGGGAGAGACGGCAGAATGAAAACAGGCAGGAGGCGGATGCCATGCGATATCACAATATAACCTCTGACGATATGCTCAACGGAGACGGACTCCGGGTGGTGCTCTGGGTGGCAGGATGCAGCCATTGCTGCAGGGGCTGTCACAATCCCGTCACCTGGGACCCGGACGGAGGGCTGCTTTTTGACAGCAGGGCGAAGGCGGAGCTGTTTGCGGAACTGGAGAAAGATTACATCTCCGGCATTACTTTTTCCGGGGGAGATCCCCTGCATCCCGCCAACAGAATGGATGTAAGGGAGCTGATGGCGGAGATCCGGAAGAAGTATCCCGAGAAGACCATCTGGTGTTATACGGGAGACAGCTGGGAGGATATCTATCATTATCCGGTTATGCAGTATATCGATGTATTGGTGGACGGAGAATTTCATGAGGAAGAGAAGGAGATAAAGCTGCAGTGGAAGGGCAGCGCCAATCAGCGGGTCATTGACGTGCAGAAATCACTGGGACAGGAGGACCCTTCCGTACCGGTGCTGCATTGCGGAAATTACGCACAGGAATATACGGTGACAGAGAAACCGGGCAATATCTGCGGGTGCTGTGACTGAATCAGGTGTGTGGGGGAGGGCACCAGTACACCAATGCATTAATTCCCGAGTATGCAGCGAGTGCTGATTGCTAAATAATGTATTGGTGTATTAGTACGCTCAAAATCAGAAATTGGAAGCTGTGGAGGACAGATTGATGCAGTGGATAGACGGCAGCGATATAGATATTCATCAGTACACCGGCGAAACAATTTGTGAAAAGCTTTCCCTGGAGATGTGGGGCTGCTGCAAAATGGAACAGTGGTCCAGTTGGGCAGATTTTATTCAGGTTGCTTATTTTATAATCGCCTTTGATACAGAGTTGAATATGGAAGGAATTTTTACATTTTTGGAAAATTCTATCGGACATTATGCACCCCAAATTATTCAGGCGTTTCGGGCGATCTCCGATGATAATGATGCAGATATTCTGGAAGAAATCTGTGCATTGTGCCCGCCGGATATCATGAGGGGTGAATTTCTGGAGAATGGTCACCAGGAATACGAGATCAACTGTTTCGACGATGACCATGAATTAAAAGAGGAACTCCCTTTTGGGAATTGTGTACCTGTTAAAAACGAGACTACAAATATGTGTTATAAAAACCAGAAATTTATTTTTTGTAAAATATTTAAATCGAAATGTTCAAATGTTAACTTTATTAAAACTAAGTGAGAATAAGAAGATGGCAGAACGAAACAGACTGATTTTATGGGGATGGTTCAGTTTGGAAATTATTAAAAATAAACTAATACCAGATATGGAAAAAAATGTTTTGCAATTTGGAGTGAGCTCTCCTATTGCCTATCAAAAATTTCAAAATAATAAATATGCCCCGAATAGTTTATATTTTCATCATTCCTATGCGGAGAGCGACATACCGATAGGACAGAAATACACAAAAATAGCATTGATGGATAACTATAAAATATTGCAAAATTCAATTCAAACTTGCTATTCAGAGGTTATATGCTTTTTTACTTGCAATCCTAAGATGCAGCCTTCTGAACAAGCAATGCGAGGACATCATGAGAGTAGCTTAATACAATTTAAACAAGGAATTCCACAAATGATTTATAATGAATTATTTGAGATAACAGAATTACCTTTTAGTCCAGCTAAAAAACAAATATGCCTTTATTAGTAATGAAATTGCAAAAGTTGAGAAGCATATTGTGGAACAAATTTCATGATAATAAGCAGTGGGAACACTTTTCCGAAAAGGGAGAAGAGGAAATAATTGAGAGGATTGAGGAGCTGGAAAGAAGCTTATATCTGAATACAAATTTTGATATATGGAAGCTGTTGTTTGGCTTTGTAGACAAAAAAATATCTGCGCTGTAACCTCTGGTTTCCGTAACCCCATTTTTCCGAAAAGGGAGAAAGAGAACACGGAGCTGCTGCAGAGGCAGGCGGGAGAAGAGAAAGGACGCGGGGGCATACATGAAGAGAGTGGCGCAGTTTTTTAAGGTGGGCTTTGCGAATTTTGCGGAGGCGGTAAAAGGGGATTTCCCCGGGTTTTCGGATGCAGACATAGAGGAAATGTATGAAGAAATCAGGCTTCCCAGGCGGGCTACCAGGGGCAGCGCCGGGTATGATTTCCTTGCGCCTTTTTCTTTTACCCTGAAACCGGGGGAAACCATCAAGATCCCAACGGGAATCCGTGTTAAGATAGACGAAGAATGGGTATTGAAGATTTACCCCAGAAGCGGTCTGGGCTTCAAATACCGTCTGCAGATGAACAATACGGTGGGAATCATTGACAGCGATTATTTCAATTCCGACAATGAAGGGCATATTTTCATCAAAATGACCAATGACACCAATGAGGGAAGGACCTTGGAAATCGCCCGGGGCACAGGCTTTGCCCAGGGAATTTTTATCGAGTACGGAATCACGGCGGACGATGAGGCGGAAGGCGTGCGCAACGGCGGACTGGGCAGTACCACAAGGCAGATGGAAGGCCGCCCGTGATACAGAGGCTGACATTCTGCAATGGTTTTATAAAAGATACTGCCTGGCGGGAAAAGTCATTTCCGGCGGGAACTGACTGCAAAAAGATATATTCTACCGGCATAAAAATGCCGCTTTTGGCCATGATAAACAGGAGACGCTGCCTGGCATGGCTGAAAAGGAGTATATCGGACAATGGAAAAAGAGAAGGACTGGATTTGGGAAGAAAACAAGGCAATCCGGGATGGGGAGAGGGCGCCGAAGGAGGAGAAGCAGTCCGGGGATCGGATCACCGGCACTCTGGAGACGGATATGACCCATCTGAACCGGATATTGGATGTGGAGAAAAACTTCGATATTATCTACCGGGTCATCCGGATCGGCGGGAAGGAAGCCTGCATGTACCTTGTTGACGGTTTCTGCAAGGATGATCTGGTGCAGAAGCTGCTGCAGTATTTCATGGATTTGACTCCGGAGAAGCTGCCAAAGGATATGCACGAGCTGTCAAAGCAGTGCACCCCCTATGTGGAAGTGAGCATAGATGACAGTTGTAATACATTAATTCAGTCTCTGCTTTCAGGGATGTTTGTGCTGCTCATTGACGGTTATGAGAAGGCTTTGGTAATCGACGCCAGAACCTATCCCTCCAGGGGAGTGGAGGAACCGGAGAAGGACAAGACCCTGCGGGGTTCCAAGGATGGATTTGTGGAGACTCTGGTGTCCAACACGGCTTTGATCCGCCGTAGAATCCGCAGCGCAGACCTGCATATGGAGATGCTTACCGCAGGGGAGAGTTCTCATACGGACATTGCCCTCTGCTATATGAAAGGCCGCGCGGATGAAGCCTTTCTGGAGGAAATCCGTGGGAAAATCAAAAATATCAGGGCGGACTCCCTGACCATGAACCAGGAATCCCTGGCGGAATGTCTGTACCACAGGAAGTGGTACAATTTTTTCCCGAAATTCAAATACACGGAGCGCCCGGACGCGGCGGCCGCCCAGGTACTGGAAGGAAATATCGTGATACTGGTGGACAATTCTCCCTCTGCCATGATTCTGCCAACCACGATTTTCGATGTACTGGAGGAGGCGGACGATTACTATTTTCCGCCCATCACGGGGACCTATCTGCGGATTACCCGTTTTCTGATTTCCCTGCTGACGTATCTGGTGACGCCTACATTTCTGCTGCTGATGAACAATCCCCAGTGGATTCCGGAGCAGTTTTCTTTTATTATGCTGCAGGAGGAGCCGAATCTTCCCCTGATCTGGCAGTTCCTGGTATTGGAACTGGCCATAGACGGGCTGAAACTGGCGGCCATCAATACGCCGAATATGTTGAGCACCCCTTTGAGTGTTATGGCGGCTCTGGTACTGGGGGAATTTTCGGTGAACAGCGGCTGGTTCTCCAGTGAGGTTATGCTGTATATGGCGTTTGTAGCCATTGCCAACTATACCCAGTCCAATTACGAACTGGGCTATGCGCTGAAATTCCTGCGGATGATTACGCTGCTGCTGACCCAGTGGTTCCGGGTTTGGGGCTATGTGGGAGGAATTCTGCTTTCTGTACTGGCGGTGTGCTGTAACCGGACGGTATCCCACCGCAGCTTTATCTATCCCCTGATTCCCTTTGACTGGAAGAAACTCAAGAGCAGGCTTATCCGCACCAGGCTTCCCGGGGCAAAATAAATTTGTTTGCTTTTTGCAGTATTTTATAATAGAATGAAAAGGTAACCGGTGCCGGTGCGTCGGTTACCTGTTTGTTTATGGAACCGGCATGAATGAAGCGCGCCGGCAGGAAGCAGAGTCCTGTCATCAGAAAGAAAAAGAAAAGAACATTAAGGGAGGGATCACAGGTGTATCAGATTTTAACGGACAGCACTGCGGATTTACCGATAGAATATTTGAAGGAACACGATATAGGATGCATTCCCATCAGTTATATTCTGGACGATGTCACCTACGGAGGGGACAGGGAGTTGGACTGGAAGGAATTTTACGCCATGATGCGCAATGAGGGCAAGATGCCCACCACTTCCCAGATCAACCCGGAAGAAGCCAAGGCATATTTTGAACAATACATAGGTTCCAACAGGGAAATTTTGTATCTTGCCTTTTCTTCCGGTTTAAGCGGCACCTGCGGCAATCTTCGCATGGCCGCAGAGGAGATCATGGAGGAACATCCGGAGGTAAAGATTCGGGTGGTGGACAGCCTGGCCGCCTCCATGGGGGAGGGACTCTTTGTCCATAAGGCCGTGAGGATGCGTGATCAGGGAAAATCCATGGAAGAGACTGCGGAGTGGCTGGAAGAACATGCGCGGAATGTGGTTCATGTATTTACGGTAGATGATTTGTTTCATCTGTACAGGGGCGGACGGGTCAGCAGGACGGCTGCGGTTCTGGGCACGCTTGCCTCCATCAAACCAAAGCTCCACGTAGACGATGAAGGGCATCTGATTCTCATCGGCAAGGTGCGGGGCAGGAAGAAATCCTTAAGCGCTTTGGTGGACTATATGGAAGAGAAGATGGGTTCCTGGGCGGATGAAAATAAGGAAGACTGTGTGTTTATCAGCCATGGGGACGCTTTGGAGGACGCGGCGTATGTGCGGGATCTGATCAAAGAGAGATTCGGTTTTCAGAATTTCCTTATCAGCCATATCGGCCCTACCATCGGCGCCCATTCCGGGCCGGGCACCATAGCCCTGTTCTTTATGGGGGAGTCCCGTTAGAGAGCAGATAAGACGGACAGTTTCTATATTCTATAGGAGAACATAGCTGTGGAATCGGCGGCAGCACAAAATAGGGAAATGTTTAGGTGATAATGATGTATCGAATTGCCGTATGTGATGACAATCCGGCGGACAGAGCCTATGTGGCTGCCCTGATTGAGAGATGGGGCAGGGCCGCAGGACTGGGCGTGACAGTAGAGAGATATCCTTCAGCGGAGTCCTTTCTCTTTGCCTATGAGGAGGACCCTTCCTTCGACGTATTGTGTCTGGATATTGAGATGGGGGAAATCAGCGGGGTGGAACTGGCGAAGAAGCTGCGCCGGCTTGGGGCAGGGCTGCAGATTGTGTTTGTCACGGGATATATGGAGTATATAGCGGAAGGGTATGATGTGGAAGCGCTCCACTACCTGGTGAAGCCCGTGACGGAAGAGAAAATGAGAGCCGTGCTGAACCGGGCGGCAGAGCGGCTGAAAACCCGGGAACATATTCTGCTTCTGACCCTTCCGGACGGCGCGGTAAGGCTTCCTCTGTATGAGATCAGGTATCTGGATGTGCTGAAAAATTATGTCACAATCCACGGGGAGGAAGATTACAGCGTAAAAAGGACCCTGAATGACCTGGCCGGGGAACTGGACGACAGTTTTTATCGGATCCACCGTTCCTATATTGTCAATTTAAGGTTTATCAGAAAAATATCCAAAACGGAAGTAACGTTAAAGGACGGCACGGCGCTGCCTCTTTCCAGAAAAATGTACGAGGGACTGAACCAGGCTTTGATCCATTACTTTTGAATGTGGGCTAAGGAAAAAGTCCGGTGTCGGACAGTCCCGGAATGGGCAAAAAAGACCGGGGGCTGATCTGTTGTGGCGCACCGTTGGCAGGGCCGGAGGGAGGAAAGATGCGCCTGTTGGAAAAAATCATCGATAAAAGAATCGCCGCATACCAGAGCGATCTTCTGGCCACCCATTACGCGGAAGTGGAAAATATGTACCGCCAGATCCGGGGATGGCGGCATGATTACCGCAATCACATCCAGGTATTGGACAGCTATGCGGAGATGGGGGATCTGAATGCCCTGCGCTCCTATCTGAAGGAGTTAAGCATAGACCTGAATACCGTGGACGTTGCGCTGCGGACGGGAAATAAGATGACGGACATTATTTTGAACAGCAAAATTTCCCTGGCAAAATCAAGGAACATCACCGTCATGGCAGACGCCCATGTGCCGGTATCGCTGACCACCTCGGAGATTGACCTGTGCATTATCCTGGGCAATCTGCTGGACAATGCCATAGAGGCCTGTATGCAGCTGCCGGAGGAGAAAAGGCTGATCCGCATCTATATGGACATGAAGAATACCCAGTTATACATGTCCTTTACCAATTCCACGGCGCAGGGAAAGCAGAAGAAGGTAGACGGGAAATTCCGCACTACCAAAGGCCGGGAACACGGCTATGGTCTGGTACGGGTGGATACCATCGTGGAGCGGAACCAGGGCTATCTCAATCGAAACAGCGAAGAAGGGGCGTTTACGACGGAAATTCTGCTGCCCCAGTAGTCCGGGCTGTTTCGATGTGTCTACAGTGATAGAAAGTATCCCAAAAATAAGTGAAAATCCCTTTCCTTTTCAGGGAAGAATACGGGAAAAGTCTTAATTGTTTATCAATTGGGCTTAAATATTACCGGTATTGGGTTTCTCATCAGAGGATTAACGCAGGTATGGGGGACAGAGTTGAGCACTGCAGCGGACGCATCGATTTCCGGAATTTCAGGAATTGGCCATATTTTGTTGGGAACCGGTCTCGTTCTTCTGCTGCTGCAAATCAGAAAAAAAGCCCTCTGAAGGAATTAATTGAAATTTTCTCACACATTTTCTTCTTTCTCATATCATAAACCAAATGAAAGTATATTGCGGAAAGGGATCGATATGCACGAGCATTTTAAGGATAACGACTGCGATAAATTTCCCGTAGCCATGGCTTATGTACCCTGGCAGGAATTTAACGGGATGTATGACGATCTGGAAAAGGCGTACTGTGCGGGAACCATATTCCCCGAACTGGATAAGCCTTTCACGGGAAGGAGATGTGTATCATGAGAGAGAGGGAACAGCTGTTGAGAGATATCGGGATGGCGGATTTTGTGCTGACAGAGCTGGCGCTTTTTCTGGATACCCATCCTCATGACCACAGGGCCATGGAATATTTCAACCATTACAATCGGATAAAAAATCAGATGGAAAAGGAATTTTCCCAGAAATATTTCCCTTTGAATTTGAGGCTCACTGACTGCAGTAAGGAATGGAGATGGGGAGAGGCTCCTCTGCCCTGGGAAGGAGAGTGCGCGTAAATGTGGAGTTATGAGAAAAGACTGGAATTCCCCGTGAACATCAAGGAGCCAAACGCCATGCTGGCACAGGCTGTCATCTCCCAGTACGGAGGACCGGACGGCGAGATGGGGGCCAGTATGCGCTACCTGTCCCAGAGATATTCCATGCCCTACCGGGAGGTGGCGGGACTTTTGACGGATATCGGTAGTGAAGCCTCTGAAATGTTCCGCCGTGCTTGCGGGGCGTTTTCAGAGGCTAACGCTTTTTTTAGCTGTTTGTCCTTTAGACAGTTTATGCTGCCCGCAACCGTATAGCTCCATTTAAGGGGAAGTAAATTCAGATATACATCTATGTTCTCTCTGTCGTTAATCACCATCTTGTCAAGTAACTGTGTGTAAAATTCATCCTCGTACTCAATGCCGCCGATAAGCTCATCCACGGCGTTTTTAATGTCCTCCATCATCTCCTTTTGCTTTGCAATTACAATCTGCTGTTTTTCCATGCTTTCCATCATGGATTTCAAGCTGTTGATTTCGGCATCGTATTTTGCCCTAAGAGCCGTAAATTCGTCACGGTCAATATCGCCGCTTGTGTAAAGGTCAATCAAATCAGTACGTTTTTTCTGCGCCGCTTCTTTTTTTTCTTCCAGAGTATTTGTATCTGCACCAGTCATATCCAGTGAAATCACCTTTTGAATCGTTTTAATCAAGTTATCCGCTATTTTCTGGCGGTCAATGGTGAGCTGCTTGCAGACAAGATACATAATGTGGATGGCTTCTTCGTTGCGGATGCTTGTTCCAGAGCAGCCCACTTGGTTTCCTGCTTTGTCGATGTGGGGGCTTCCATGCTTTGCGCCCTCAAAGCAACGCCATGCCTTATACTGGCTTCCATCCTTTCGGGTTTTGTATCGGGCAACATAGCTTGCCCCGCATCTGCCGCATTTGATTTTTCCAGAGAACGGATAGCGGTTGCTGTGTTTTGCCTTGCCCTCCTGCGAAAGCGATTTTGCATCTAAAATGCGGTTTGCCTTGTCGAAAAGCTCACGGGAGATAATCGGCTCGTGGTGGTCTTTAAGGATGACAAATTCCTCCTGTCCTCGGTTGTATTTCTTTTCATGGGATAGGAAGTCTGGCGTATAGGTTTTCTTCTGCACTAAGTCGCCGCAGTATTTTTCATTGCGTATCACCCGCAAAATGACGGTATTGCTCCATTCTTTCACACGCATGGGACTTATGCCCTCCTCCCGAAGCTCGCGGGCGATAACATGGGTGCCTTTGCCCTCGTCCACGAACTTGCGGAAGATAAGGCGGACGATTTTCGCCCCATCTTCATTGATAGTCATTTTACCATCTTTTACATCATAGCCGAGCATACTGCGCCCGAACACAACGCCTTGCTCCATCTGGCGTTTCTGTCCCCATTTGACACGCTCGGAAGTCTTGCGGCTTTCCTCCTGTGCGATAGAGGACATAATGGCAAGGCGAAGCTCTGCATCGCCGTCCAAGGTGTTGATGTTGTCGTTTAGAAAGATAACGCCTACTCCGTGCTTTTTGAGGTCACGGGTGTAGAATATGCTGTCAAGGGTATTTCTCGCGAAACGGGAGATTTCCTTTGTGATAATCAAATCGAAATCGCCGTTTTTGGCACATGCAATCATGCGGTTAAATTCTTTTCTCTTTTTTGTGTTCGTTCCAGAGATGCCCTCATCGGCAAATATGGCATAAAGCTCCCAATCGGGGTTACGTTCGATATACTGGCGGAAATACCGCTGCTGGCTTTCAAATGAATTTGCCTGGTCGTCATTGTCCGTGGAGACACGGCAGTATGCGGCAACTCTTTTTTTCATATTCTGTATTTTTCTCTCTTGATTGAGGGTTTCGTATTTGTCTATTGACATAAGAATAGCTCCTTTCCCGACAAAAGCCTTGCCGTATTTTAAGTATAGTTTCATAGAGGTATGTTGTCGAATGTGCAAATTTGGAAATTGTACATTTTTATTCTTGATTGAGTAGCGATGGTTCACGAAACATATGTAAAGAGCCAAGCGTTTAGGCTTGGCTGCGGTTGTTCTTTCTGTATTGCTTTTCTATTTCCTCGATACAACGCTCATACTGCGAGTGTGTCAATAGTTCTCTTTTTTTCAGAGAAGCAAGTATTGACTTTTGAAATTGCAGATAAAACGCTGTGTGTTCCTGTTCTGTGATTTGCGGAGCAGGCTCTCCGACATAGACAAACTCACGACACTTCAATCATCAACACCACCTCGCTATATGATATTCGTTAGGGTTTGTACGATATAACGGGATGGTTAGTCCTTTTTGGAAATGCCGATGCTGATAGCCAAGGCATCATCTACCAATAACATGAAACGCCTGTCAAAAGTACCGATGTACTCTTGCAGGCGTTGTTTATCAAGTGTCCTTATCTGTTCAAGCAGGATGATAGAATCTTTTTCAAGGCATTCATAGCCTTTTGCAATGATGTGGGTGGGGAGTTTTGCTTTGGCGTGTTCCATGCCCGTAATTGCCGCCACAATGACCGTAGTGCTGTGCTTGTTGCCCATATCATTAGAGATGATAAGTACGGGTCTGTGCTTGCCGCCCTGCTCCGAGCCGACAACGGGATTTAATTTGGCGTAATAAATATCGCCACGCTTGATAGTCCTTTCCATTATGTGTTTGACCTCCTATCTGGATTTAGGCA
>OFFP01000341.1_pt1 | contig 38715 bp, 31 predicted proteins | sample 1521431 | NCBI WGS metagenome assembly OFFP01 (sample SAMEA3504104, study PRJEB24116) | mouse gut metagenome | biome: mouse gut; feature: mouse-associated habitat; material: faeces | place: Denmark | collected 2011
GGAAGCTATTGCGGCTCGAATTAAAGCACAAAGTCAACTAACTTTGGAAAGAACCCAAAAGCACTTGACATTTCTTAGCTGGACTTATTTAAATCGCTGCGCGATGGCACTAAAGAGTAAAGTCGCTTCGGCACACCTTAAACCGGACTGCTTCAACTCCCTTTGGGGCGGTGATAAAATGCAGATATACGACTGCAATCGTATGTGTTTTCATACTATCACAATAGTAAAGGGGAGTGAATAAGTCTCAAAGTCGTTTTTTGTATTTTCGGCATTGGCGGAAAAACTCTTCGAAATAAAAGACAAGCCGAAAAAGGATTTTCTCTTTCTGTGCAGAATAATAATATCAGGAGAAATTTTTTCATGCATGCAAGTTTTATCATGCATTGTGCTCATCACGGTTTGCGGAGTTCTCACGGATTCTTACCGTTTCCGTGGACCGTGTTGTAAAAGCGCAGATGGGAGCTGCTATGACAATCAGAGAAAATTTGGAACAATGGGAGAGGGATTACTTAAGCCCGTATGCGTCTCACAGCGCGGATTCCAAAGGGCGGACCAGGACCGAGAAGCAATGCGATATCCGTCCCGTGTTCCAGCGTGACCGGGACAGGATTATCCACTGCAAGGCATTCCGGCGTCTGAAGGACAAGACGCAGGTATTTTTAACGCCGGAAGGAGATCATTACCGTACCAGGCTGACCCATACTCTGGAGGTATCGCAGAATGCCAGGACCATTGCAAAGGCGCTGCGGCTGAATGAGGAACTGGTGGAAGCCATTGCGCTGGGCCATGATCTGGGGCATACGCCTTTCGGGCATGCGGGGGAGCGGGCGCTGAACAGGGTGTGCCCGCTGGGATTTGAACACAGCCTGCAGAGCGTGCGGACAGTGGACCGGCTCGAGAAGGACGGACAGGGACTGAACCTGACATATGAGGTTAAGGACGGTATCCTGAACCATCAGACCATCGGAAAGCCTCATACGCTGGAGGGCAAAATCGTCCGGCTTTCGGATAAGATTGCCTATATTCATCACGATATGGATGATGCGGTGAGGGCGGGTATCCTGAAGGAAAGCGATGTGCCGGCAGAGATCAGGGAAGTGATAGGCAGTACGCCCGGAGGCCGTCTGGATTGTTTCATTCATGATATCGTGACCGCCAGTATGGGGAAAAACGATATCCAGATGTCGCCTCCCGTCGAGGAAGCTATGATGAAAATGCGTAGATTTATGTGTGAAAATGTATATTATAACCCGCTGGCAAAGAGCGAGGAGAGCAAGGCGGAGATGCTGATGGAGACGCTGTATCAGCATTTCATGAAACATATCGACGAACTGCCCGGGGAGTTCCTGGATCTGTTGTCTGAGGGCGAGGCAAAGGAACAGGTAATCTGTGACTATGTGGGGGCCATGACGGACCGGTTTGCGATTGCGACCTATGACGATATCTATATACCCAAGTCGTGGTCCATCTAGCGTGGTCCGCACCAATTACCACTGTGCTTCATGAAGGATATCTTTTTGGTCTGCAGAGGAGGGTGGCGGTGCGGTGGACGCGCCTGCCGACGAGAATGTGTCAGACGGAGATTCGGGCAAGTTGTCAGGCGGAACGGAAAGGAGCCGGTGCGCCTGCCGGCCAGATTGCAGGGAAGGGGAAATCGCAGCAGATTGCCTGCCAAAGGGAGGTAACATGTTTTATTCCGATGAATTAGTGGAGGAAGTCAGGTCAAAAAACGATATCGTGGAAGTCGTGTCGGAGCATGTCCGGCTGCAGAAAAAGGGCGGCCGTCATTGGGGGTTATGCCCTTTCCACAACGAGAAATCGCCCTCTTTTTCCGTCAACGGCAACCTTCAGGTATACCATTGCTTCGGATGCGGGGCGGGAGGGAATGTATATACCTTTGTGATGAACTATGAGAATTATTCCTTTCCCGAGGCGGTAAAGATGCTGGCGGAGCGTGCGGGGGTGCAGCTGCCGGAGGCGGACGAGTCGGAGGAGGGACGCAAACGGGAGAGCAGGAGGGCAAGGCTTCTGGCGGTAAATAAGGAGGCCGCGAAGTTTTTCTATTACCAGCTCCGCACGCCCCAGGGAGCAATCGGATACCAGTATCTGAAGAAAAGGGAACTTACGGACGAGACCATGCAGCGGTTCGGCCTGGGGTATGCCGGGAAGAACGGGTCCTTGCTTGTGGAGTACTTGCGGGGGAAGGGGTTTGAGGACGAGTTGATTCAGGAAGCCGGGCTTGCCGGTCATTCCGAAAAACACGGGATGATGAGTCAATTCTGGAACCGTGTCATGTATCCGATCCAGGATATCAATAACCGGGTTATCGGCTTCGGGGGCCGGGTGATGGGGGACGGCGAGCCGAAGTACTTAAACTCTCCCGAGACACCGGTATTTGACAAACGGCGGAATCTGTACGGGCTGAATTATGCCAGAAGGGCCAGGAGTTCCAATATCATTCTCTGCGAGGGGTATATGGATGTCATTGCCATGCATCAGGCGGGCTTTACCCAGGCGGTGGCATCACTGGGGACCGCTTTTACGGCGGAGCAGGCGGCTCTTCTGCGGCGGTATACGGATAACGTGCTGCTGGCCTATGACAGCGACGGTGCCGGGGTTAAGGCGGCGCTGAGAGGTATCGGTATCCTGAGGGAGGCAGGATTGACCGGCAAAGTCATTCATATGCAGCCTTATAAAGACCCGGATGAATTTATGAAAGCGCTGGGCAGGGAGGCGTTTGAAGAACGGATTCGCCAGGCGGAGAACAGTTTCTTCTTTGAAATCAGCGTTCTGGAAGGACAGTTTCATATGGAAGATCCGGAGGAGAAGACGAAGTTTCACAGGGAGATTGCCAGGAAGCTGTGCAGCTTTTCGGAGGAGGTGGAGCGGGACAATTATCTTCAGGCGGTGGCGGAGAAATATTTTATCGGGGTGGAAAATCTGCGGAAGCTGGTTGTGGGATATGCGGCGCAGACCGGACTGGTCAAAACGCCGGAGCGGGCCAAATCAGGTGTACGGCCGAAGCGCACGGCGGAGGACAAGGCGAAACGCGCGCAGAGGCTGCTGCTTTCCTGGATTGCGGACAAGCCCCGGCTGTATGGTAAGATTCAAAAATACATCTCCGTTGAGGATTTTACAGAGGGGGTGTATCGTCGGGTGGCAGAACGTCTGTTTCGGGAACTGGAGCAGGGAACCTTTAACCCGGCGGGTATTATCAGTATGTTTGAGGAAGAAGAGGAACAGCGGGAGGCGGCGGCGCTTTTTTCGGCGAATATTCCTTCTCTGGATACGGAGCCGGAGAAGGAGAAGGCGTTTCGGGATATTCTGCTCTCCGTGAAAAAGAACAGCTACGAATATCATGTAGCCCATATGGGAGCGGACGTCGGCGCCCTGGCACAGGCTATCGAGGGCAAGAAAGCGCTGGAAGAACTGGCAAAAGCGCATATTTCCCTGGATTAAGGTTAAGATATTGAAAAACCCCCATGTGCAGGCCTTGCCTGCAGGAGAACTTTCGGGGGCGGGGGAACCAGATAAAAGGATATGTCATACTATTGATTACAGGGTTTGCAAAGCTATAGTAGTCAGGGGAATGGTAACGGGGAAGTACCTCCCGGGGAAGGATGGAATCATTACGATGGATGAAAATATACGGGCAAAATTTGAGGAGAAAATAAAAGAACTCCTGAACATGGCCAAAAAGAAGAAAAACGTACTGGAATATCAGGAAATCAGTGATTTTTTTTCTGATATGCCTTTGGAAGAGGAACAGTTTGAGAAGATTCTGGATGCACTGGAGCAGAGCAACGTGGATGTACTCCGGATTACGGATGACGAGGTAGTGGACGATATCATCCTCACGGAAGAGGATGAGGTGGACATGGAGAATCTGGATCTCAGTATACCGGACGGTATCAGCCTGGAGGACCCGGTCCGCATGTATCTGAAGGAAATAGGCAAGGTTCCGCTGCTTTCCGCGGATGAAGAAATCGAACTGGCACAGCGGATGGAGCAGGGAGACCAGGAGGCGAAGAAGCGTCTGGCAGAGGCGAACCTGCGCCTGGTGGTCAGCATCGCCAAGCGCTACGTGGGCAGGGGCATGCTGTTCCTGGATCTGATCCAGGAGGGCAACCTGGGCCTGATTAAGGCTGTGGAAAAATTTGACTACTGCAAAGGATTTAAATTTTCCACCTATGCAACCTGGTGGATTCGACAGGCCATTACCAGGGCCATTGCGGATCAGGCGAGGACTATACGGATTCCCGTTCATATGGTGGAGACGATCAATAAGCTGATCCGTGTCAGCAGGCAGCTGCTGCAGGAGCTTGGGCGTGAACCTACCCCGGAAGAGATTGCGGAGGAAATGAAAATGCCTGTGGACAGGGTTCGGGAGATTCTGAAGATCAGCCAGGAGCCGGTTTCCATGGAGACGCCGATCGGCGAGGAGGAGGACAGCCACCTGGGAGACTTTATCGAGGACGACAAGGTGCCTGTGCCCGCAGACGCAGCGGCGTTTACTTTGCTGAAAGAGCAGCTGGAGGAAGTGCTGGAGACGCTGACGGAGAGGGAGCGGAAGGTTCTGCGCCTGCGTTTCGGGCTGGATGACGGCCGTGCCCGTACTTTGGAGGAAGTGGGAAAGGAATTCAAAGTAACCCGTGAGCGTATCCGTCAGATTGAGGCGAAAGCACTCCGCAAATTGCGTCACCCCAGCCGCAGCAGAAAGCTGAAGGATTATCTGGATTGATGGCAGAGGCGTGGGGAGCGAAAAAAAGCGGTTGGAATCCGGAAGACGAGAGTCCGGAAAAGACAGCGGCGTGGGGCAGAGAAGTCCGGAATCCGGAAGCGTGCATGAAGGCAGCAGGGAAGTGGGGCAGAGAAGTCCGGTGTATGGAAGACAGAAACAGACCGGAGGCGGCAGAGAAGGGCGGCGGGAAGCGGTGTCCGGAAATGGAAGAGCGCATGAAGGCAGCTGAGAATATGGGCGGGAGTACAGTCACGTTGTCGGGACGGCTTCAGATGCTGGCGGACATGGTGACATCGGGAAATCGGCTGGTTGATGTGGGATGCGACCATGGGTATCTGGCCATCAGCCTGGTCAGTTCGGGGATCTGCCCGGGAGCGATTGCAATGGATGTGCGGGAAGGGCCGTTGGCGGCGGCAAAGGCACATATTGCGGAATACGGACTGAATGACTACATAGATGTGAGATTATCTGACGGACTTGCGGCGTGCAGGCCCGGGGAAGCCGATACGATGGTGTGTGCCGGCATGGGAGGAAGGCTGATGGAGCGGATTCTCAGAGACGGCATGGAAAAAGCCGGGAGAATGCGGGAACTGGTTCTCCAACCCCAGTCGGAACTGCCGCAGTTTCGGGCGTTTCTTCGGGAATCAGGCTTTGATGTGATTGATGAGGATGCCGTGATAGAGGACGGAAAGTACTATTTTGCCATGAAGGCGGTATGGGGCGGTGCGGATGCGGCCCGGGGAAGCGGCAGGACGTTGCCGAATGACGGCACTGTGAGTCCGGCGGCTGTGGAGACGGGAATCCGGCGGCTGTACGATTTATATGGGAGACAGCTCCTGCAGGGAGGACATCCCGTGCTTCTGCAGTATCTGCGGCAGAGGCAATGCTATGTGAAGAAGCTGGAACAATCTCTGATGTCTGCCGGAACCGCAAAGGCACAGAGGCGTCTGGAAGAAGTACACCATGAACTGGAGGATATCGAGACGGCGCTGGGAATCTGTTTTGGGAGACAGTGCCGAGGCTGTGGGAGCGATTCTGCCGGATGCGATATGGATGATACGGAAAAAGGAATTTCCAAAGGACTGAAATGAAAAAAGAAAGGAAGGGCAGGTATGGTTACGGTTACAATTCGGGGAGAGCAGAAGCAGGTTCAGCGGGGAACTACATATGAGTCCATCGTTTCGGAATATCAGAAGGAGTATGACGGCACCATAGCCGTGGTGGCAGCAAACGGTAAGATCCGGGAACTTTTCAAGAAAGTCAACAGGGACTGCAGGCTGGATTTTTTCACCCTCAGGGACGATGTGGGGCATAAAACCTATGTGCGCACGGCTACCATGCTTTTTCTGAAGGGAATTCACGATGTGTTCGGTGCGGAAGCGGCGCGGAAAAGCTGTGTGGAATTTACCATCGGCAGGGGAATTTATGTGAATACTTTCGGAGAAGTGCCCGTCAGCGCGAAAAGTGCGGAACGGATTATGGATAGGATGCGGGAACTGTCAGACGCCAAAACGCCGTTCATGAAGCATTCCTATCCTATAGATGACGCTGTGGCAATTTTTAGGGAAAAGGGGATGGAAGATAAGGTCAAACTCTTCCATTACCGGATGAGTTCCAACGTCAATGTGTACGAAATAGACGGATATTGTGATTATTATTACGGATATATGCTGCCAAATGCAGGTTATGTGAAGTGGTACGATGTGGTTCCCTATAAAAACGGTTTTATGCTGGTGCTGCCGACAAAGGCAAATCCTACGCTGGTAGAGCCGTTTACAGAGAGTAAGAAGCTGTTCGAGACCATGGAGAGGGCTATGGAATGGGGCAGGACGGCCGGGATTGAGACGGTTGGCGACCTGAACGACCAGATATGCAACGGTTCCATGAGGGACCTTATCCTGGTGCAGGAGGCGGAGCAGGAGAGAAAAATAGGAGAGATTGCCAGAGATATTACGGAACGTGAAGGCGTAAAATTTGTCATGATAGCAGGGCCGTCTTCCTCGGGCAAAACCAGTTTTTCCCACAGGCTGTCCATTCAGCTGCGGACACTGGGAAAGATACCCAGGCCGATTGCCCTGGACAATTACTTTGTAAACAGGGAGCTGACGCCCAGGGATGAGAACGGAGACTACAATTTCGAGTGTCTGGAAGCTATCGATGTCAAGCTGTTTAACGACAATATGGTGAGCCTGCTGGCAGGCGAGCGGGTGGAGATGCCGGTATTTAATTTCAAGACCGGGCAGAGGGAATACAGGGGAGATTTTCTGCAGCTGGGAGCGAATGATATCCTGGTGCTGGAGGGGATCCATGGACTGAATGAAAAGATGTCCTATGCACTGCCGGAAGAGAGCAAGTACAAGATCTATATCAGTGCCCTGACTACCCTGAATGTGGACGGACATAACCGGATTCCAACTACGGACGGCAGATTGCTGCGGAGAATGGTAAGGGATGCCCGCACCAGGGGCGCCAGCGCCCAGAGGACGATTCAGATGTGGCATTCCGTGCGGAGAGGGGAGGAGGAGAATATCTTTCCTTTCCAGGAGGAAGCCGACGCCATGTTCAACTCGGCGCTTATCTATGAGCTTGCCATGTTGAAAACCTTCGCGGAGCCGCTGCTCTTTCAGATTCCCAAGGAGGCGCCGGAATATTACGAGGCAAAGCGGCTGCTGAAGTTCCTTGATTATTTCCTGTGCGTACCCAGCGAGAGCCTGCCCAATAATTCCATCTGCAGAGAGTTTGTGGGAGGCAGCTGCTTTAACGTATAAAGACCGGGAAGCAGGGATTCGGAGGAGTAGGATACCGGAAGGAAATGCCGGATTCGCCGAAGAATGGTGTCGAAAGGGCAGATATGAATTCGGAGGAGTAGGATACCGGAAAGAAATTTCCCGCAATCCCTGCGAATTAAGGCAGACAGGGATTGCGGTAGAAATATAAGAAATACAAAAAAGAAAGGAATACAGGAGAAAGACAATGAAAATAGGGTTTATCGGAAGCGGAAATATGGGAAACGCTATGATGCGTGGTATTATTGCCTCCGGAAAAATTACGGAAAACGAGATTATGGCGTCGGACGCCATGGCGGGGGCGCTGACAGCCGTCGAAAAGGATCTGGGCATTCTGACATCTATGGACAACAAAATTGTGGCAAGTTTTGCCGATGTGGTGTTTCTGGCAGTGAAGCCTCAGTACTATCGGGATGTCATTGAAGAGATCAGGGATGTCATTTCTCTGGATAAGATAGTGGTAGCCATTGCGCCGGGGAAAACATTGGATTGGCTGGAGGGGGTATTCGATAAACCGGTAAAAATAATACGTACCATGCCAAATACGCCTGCCATGGTCAGGGAAGGGATGATCGGGATGTGCCCGAATGCACATGTCTCCAAAGAAGAGATTGCCCTGGTTCGGGATGTCTGCAGCGGTTTCGGCAGTACGGAGATTGTAAGTGAGAATCTCATGGACGTGGTGGCTGCGGTCAGCGGCAGTTCTCCGGCATATGTTTTCATGTTTATAGAAGCAATGGCGGACGCGGCGGTGGCGGAGGGCATGTCCCGGCCGCAGGCATATAAATTTGCCGCCCAGGCGGTGCTGGGGAGCGCGAAAATGGTATTGGAGACCGGAAAGCATCCCGGGGAACTGAAGGACATGGTCTGCTCTCCCGGGGGTACCACCATTGAGGCGGTGCGCGTTCTGGAAGAAAAGGGGCTTCGCAGCGCGGTGTTTGAGGCGGTGAAGGCCTGCGTGAGCAAGTCCAGGGGAATATAACACCGGAAAGCTTTTCAGGAGCCTGCCTGACGGGGCTGCCGCATGGAAGGCCATAGACACCGGATATCCTGTAGCTTGTACAGAATATCTGAATGCGGCAGTTCACGGCGGACTGAGGATGATGGGGGTTTTATAAACGAGGCCCTGTACAAGACGGCGAACGAGCGGTTACGGCTTGTACGGGTTGGGGATGACAGAGAAAGGATGGCCCGCAACCATGGAAGACGGGGAAATCAAGGTAAAGAGCCTGCAGAAGTCGCTGACTATTTTAAACTGCTTTGTGAAGAAGCCCAGGCTTGGTGTGACGGAGATCAGCGAGATGCTGGATTTGAACAAGAGCAACGTACATAATATCCTGACCACCTTTCAGGCAATGAATTATCTGGAACAGGATACGGAGAGCGGGAAATACCAGCTGGGCCTGGGAATCCTCGAACTCTGCCAGTCTGTGGGGGATCGTTTTAACATCCGTAAGGTCATGATGCCCTATATGCAGGAAATCGCGGATGCAACGGGAGAGGTGGTTTACCTGGCGGTACCCAGGGAGGATGAAATAGTCTATTTGGAAGCCATGCACCCCGTGGAATCTTATAACATGATGCGGGTTATTCTGGGAGAACATGCAAAAATGTACTGTACCGGTATCGGGAAGGCGATTTTGGCCCACCTGCCGGAGGAAGTGGCAGAGAACTATATTTCCAGGGGGCTGCATCCTTTTACGGAAAATACCATTACGGATCCGGCAGTCCTGAGGGAAGACCTGGCGCTGACCCGGGAGAGGGGATATTCCGTGGACAATATGGAGCATGAGTTTGGGGTAAAGTGTGTGGGAATGCCTGTTTTCAGCCGAAGGGGAGAGCTTTTGGCGGCTGTAAGCGTCAGCGGGCCTTCACTGAGGTTTTCGGCGGAGAGGATAGAAAAGATTGCGGAAACCATGCGGAATACTTTGAGGAAAGCGCAGGAAAGGAATTGATTTTTACAGGGTACTCTTTGGGCTGCATTGTATGCCTGAAGGGTGCCTTTTTTGTTTTCCGGAAAACTCAGACAATGGGAAGCGTAAAAATATACAAAAAAGTAAACTCTGAATTGTCTATTTTGTCGGTTTACACCGATTTTATTTTGTGATATACTCCAATTACTAAATGAGAAACAACGTTCTTTAATAAAGAACAGTTGAGTGAAAAGGGATTAAATCCCTATTTTTTAAAAACTAATCGAAGAACGGAGTTCTCTAATAAAGAACATTTTGGCAAATATAGAATATTTATGAAAAAAATGAAAGAACAGAAATGAAAGAACAAAAAATGAAAGAATATGAAAGAACAAAAATCAAAGAATAAATCTTGAAGAGGAGTGAAAATTATGCAATTAGAAAGAGTGAGAAAGAAAATAAAGCGTCAAAAATCTCTGCTGCTAATGCTGTTGCTGCCTGTATTGTATTATGTGGTCTTTTGTTATTGGCCGATGTATGGGCTGAATATTGCGTTTCAGAAAAATATATACGGCGGTGAATGGGTTGGTTTTGAAAACTTTAAAAAATTTCTCACGGATCCTTACTTTTACAAAACGCTGTTGCCCAATACGCTGCTTCTAAATGTGTACAGCCTGCTTTTTGCATTTCCCGCACCTATCATACTGGCATTGCTGCTCAATGAATTGCGGAATGAGAAAGTAAAGCGGGTAGTGCAGTCTATTACTTATTTGCCGCATTTCATATCCACGGTGGTGGTATGCGGAATGGTAGTGAATCTTCTTGCCAGCGACGGCCTGGTGAACCATATTATGGTTGCCCTCGGGATGGACAGAATACAGTTTATGATGAAACCGGAGTACTTCCGCACGATATTTATCGGGTCCGGGATATGGCAGAATATCGGGTGGAATTCTATTATATACATTGCGGCGATCAGCGGCGTATCCGGGGATTTGTATGAATCGGCCACAATAGACGGCGCGGGACGGTTGGGCAAAATACTTTATATAACGCTGCCCTGTATTGCGCCCACGATATGCATCATGTTGATTATGGCCATCGGCGGGATACTGAATGTGGGTGTGGAGAAAGTATTGCTTCTCTATAATGGATCTACGTATTCCACTGCGGATGTGATCGGCACATACGTTTATCGGCGGGGTATGCAGGGAGCGGATTACAGCTATGCGTCTGCGGTGGGGATGTTCCAGTCTGTGGTGGGCCTGATATTCCTGTACGGTGCAAACTGGCTTAGCCGCAAGGTCAGTGAAAACAGCTTGTGGTAAGGAGGGGTTATGAAAATAAAAAGAAGTCCGGGGTCTCGTATTTTTGATTTTGTAAATGTATTTTTCCTGATATTGCTGTCGCTGGCATGCTTTTACCCGTTTTATGTGATCATCATCTCATCCATATCGGACGGGAGGGATGTCATGAGGGGAGCGGTTACCCTGCTGCCAAAGAATATCACGCTGGCTTCCTATGAAGTGGTTATGAAGGATCCCTATATATTGATCAGTTTCCGAAACTCCGTCTTTTATACGCTGGTGGGAACACTGATTAACCTGATTATGACCTTTTTGTGCGCGTATCCGTTGTCGCGTCCAGACCTGATCGGCAGAAAGTGGCTGATGCGCCTGATGACCTTTACCATGTTTTTCTCAGGAGGGATGATTCCTACCTTTTTAGTGGTCAATAGCCTGGGGATGGTGGATACGGTGTGGGCCATGCTGATACCGGGGGCGCTGTCAACCTATAATATGATTGTGACGCGGTCTTTTCTGCAGGAAATTCCGGAGGGGCTTCATGAATCCGCGGCATTGGACGGTGCCAGCGAAATGTGTATATTGACACGGATTATCTTGCCGCTGTCCAAGGCGATTCTGGCGACGATGGCATTGTTTTATGCAGTTGGGCATTGGAATTCCTATATGAATGCGCTTCTGTATTTAAACGATAAGAACCTGTATCCCATCCAGTCGATTCTGAGAAATATGGTAGTGCAGGGGCAGATGTCCGGTGCAATGGAGATCGGCAGCGGGAGTGATTTCCTGATTGTGGATACAACGATTAAATACGCGGTAATCATGGTTGCCACATTGCCGATTATCATCGTATATCCTTTGCTGCAGAAGTATTTTGTGAAAGGGGTGATGATTGGATCCATTAAAGGATAAGAATATATCGTTTGCGGATGAACAGTTAACCATGTATTGAAAAAGGAGAAAACCATGAAGAGAAACAAGCTATTGAGAGTACTTTCATTATTATTGACTGCAATGTTGACCTTTACAGCCTGTTCAGGGGAAGGGAAGACAGGGGAGTCCGCCTCGGGAACGGAAGGAGAAAGCGCCAGCCAGACTTCCGAAACGCCGGACGAAGAAGAGGAGGGCAAGCCTTCCACCTGGATCGGCGATGTGACGCTGCGTTTGGTTCGGGCAGACAATCCGAACCAGCCCATGTCGGTGGATAACCTGATTGTCGATGAAATTAAGAAGAGAACGGGCATTACGCTGATCGTGGAAGCAATCCCGGGAGCTGATTTCGCGGAAAAGCAGAAGACAATGCTCGCCACGAACAACATGCCGGATATCCTGTATGACACATATGATGTGCAGAATTTTGCACCCAGCGGGATTTTTGCCCCAATCAGCGACTATCTCGATATTATGCCCAATTTCAAAGCACTTCTGGAGGAAAATCCGGATTTCAAAAAGCTTTATATTAATGACAAATTATACTACATTCCCGTAATGTCCCGCTATACGAACCGTATGGGACGCCTGCCCATGATTCGTCAGGATTTACTGGCTGAGACGGGAATGGATGCGCCTTCCACCTTTGACGAATTGTATGATGTCCTGGCGGCCATCAAGGAGAAACATCCGGATACCTGGCCCATGGCAAACCGTAACGGTACCGGTAATTTGTTTACCTGTTTTGCCTATTCCATGAACAGCGGCTACGGTATCTATTATGATCCGGATGTAGAGGGCGGGAAGTATCTCTATGGCCAGATACATGAGGAATTTGTACCGGTGGTTGCTTATATGAACAGGTTGTATGAAGGCGGCATTCTGGACCCGGATTATGCGATTCTGTCCTCTGCCCAGTGGCAGGAAAAACTGGCATCCGGCCGTTCCTCCTTCTTTTTTGACAATCCTTCCTTTGCGCTGAATTTCAATATTGCGCTGCAGGCTGAGGATGAGAACGCCGCATTTGGACCCATTGAAATACCCTATACCGAATCGGGAACCAGGAGAGGACTCTTCTATGAAAAACATGACAGGGGAGCAACCACAATAGCTGCCAATTCTCCTAACGTGGAAGCGGCAATCAAGCTGATGGATTTTCTGTATTCCGATGAAGGCGCCGATTTGACCAACTATGGTGCGGAAGGAATACAATATGACCGGACAGGCGGGGAGATGGTCCTGAAGCAGGAAATTGTAGATCGTTTCAATCAGGACACGGATCCGGTACGGAGCTTTTACGGCTCTTTCGGCGGTGGTAAGCTAGGGCTTGCCAGGTATATTGACGAGAGCGTAGAGTCGGTGTTCACGTCGGAAGAAACCCGGAATATGTATGCGACATGGGGAGGATGGGATTTCATGGGGGAACCTGCAATAAATCCGCCGCTTACGGACGAGGAGAACGAGATTGTGGTGGAAATTAATACACGGATTAATACAATCTGGGAATCCGAAATTGACCAGTTTATCATGGGAAATCAACCGATGTCGGAATTCCCTGCGCTTCAGCAGAAATTGATTGATGCCGGCGCAGAGCAACTGGAAGAAATCTACAATACGGCACTGGATAGGGTAAAGTGAGGTAGGGAAGTCAAAAAGGCTGTGCACAGGCGCAAACAGGTCTGCTGCGGCAGCCTTTTTTGCCAGAGTGTGATTAAAAGTTATTTTTTGGCGGATTTTCGTATATACGCCGAAAAGTGCTGTTACAACCAGGGCAAGGTATGTTAAAATAAGGATATGGTTCCGGTTGGGATTGCCGGTAGGCAAGGAGGTAAAAAATTTGGTGAAATATCAGGTAAAGAATCATCAGCACATATTTGAATCGGAGACGAAATTCCGTCAATGCCACGCGTCCACTGTCTGCGTGCTGCCGGACGGAAATCTGGGGGCGGCATGGTTCGGCGGGGAACATGAGAAGGCGCCGGACGTGGCAATCTGGTTTGCCAGGAGGGAAGGGGGAGAATGGGAGGAACCCCGGAAGGCGGCGGATGCGGAGGGGGTGCCGTGCTGGAACCCGGTTCTGTTTGCGGATGGGGAGCGGCTGCTTCTGTTTTATAAGGTGGGAAAGGAAATCCCGCGCTGGCAGACCTTTGTGAAGGAATCCACAGACAGCGGGCTGACCTGGAGCGAAGGGCGGGAACTGGTGCCCGGGGATTTCGGCGGCAGAGGCCCAGTGAAAAACAAGTGTATCCGCCTGGGGGACGGGGCGGTTCTGGCGCCGGCTTCCACGGAGGAAAACGGCTGGTCCTGCTTTACGGACCGCTCTGAGGACGGGGGAAGGACGTGGCGGCGCAGCGCCGATGTGCCGTTTGACAGAAAGATGCTTTCGGGCAGCGGTATGATTCAGCCGGCCCTCTGGCAGGATGAACGGGGAACCGTACATATGTTGATGCGAAGCAGTGAGGGCGCAATTTACAGAAGCCGTTCCGAGGACGGGGGAATGACTTGGAGTACGGCACAGAGGACGTCCCTGCCCAATAATAACTGCGGTATCGACGTGGCAAGGCTGGCAGACGGCAGGTTGGTGCTGGTGTACAACCCGGTTTCCGGCAACTGGGCGGCGCGTTCCCCCATGGCTTTTTCCGTGTCGGAGGATAACGGCGAGAACTGGAGCAATCCGGAGATCCTGGATCATGTACCCTGCAGGACAAATATTGAGAGGGCCGAGTTCTCCTATCCGTCGATTGTGGCCGAGGGAAATGATGTTTATATTACGTATACATGGAAACGGCGTACCGTTGCTTTCTGGCAGCTGCACTTCCCGGAGCGGGAGGAGAAGGACGGGATTCCGGAAGGGCTGTGGCCGGTGATGCTGACGCCCTTTACGGAGGAAGGGAAAGTGGATTACGATGGGCTGCGGGCACTGACCGGGTGGTATCTGGACAACGGGGCGGCAGGTTTGTTTGCCGTATGCCTGTCCAACGAGATGGACCTGCTCACTGAGGAGGAACGACTGAAGATTACGGCCTGTGTGAAGGAGGCGGCTGCGGTTCCCGTGGCGTCCACCGCATATGTGGAGATTCCGGGGGGAAACGCGCCCGAGGCGGAAGCGCTGATTGCCTCCGTGCGCCGGACGGCAGCGGCGGGAGCGGATATTGCGGTACTGCTGACCAATTCCTTTGTTAACCGGGATGAGGGGGAGGCGCGTATCAGGGAGGTCATTGCGCAGGTCCTGGAGGCAGTGCCGGATGTCAGCCTCGGGCTGTACGAATGCCCGAAACCTTACAAAAGGCTGTTTTCGCCGGAACTGGTTGCCTGGTGCGCCCGGACGGGACGTTTTGCCTTCTACAAGGAGACGTCCCTGTGCCCGGATATCCTGCGGGAAAAACTGGAGGCAGTGAAGGGAACGCCCCTGAAAATCTACAATGCGGATTCATCCCTGATGTACGATTTTCTGAAGATGGGCGGGCACGGCCACTGCGGCGTTATGCTGAATTTCCATCCGGAGCTGTACCGCTGGATGATGAAAAACTGGAATGAGGACAGGCAGCAGGCGGAACAGATGCAGCAGCTGATGACGGTAACCGCCCATATCGAAAGACAGTGCTATCCCAGAAGCGCAAAATACGCCCTGGGCAGAAGGGGAGTTCCCATTGGCCCGTTCTGCAGGCGGGAAAATGCAGGGGAGTGGTGTGGATCCTGCGTCCGGGCGGTGGAGGACATGGAGAAGTTGACAGGGGCTTATTTTACGGAACTGGAGCGGAAGTTTCTGACATTTTCCTGATACTTTCCTGATACGGTGTACGATGGGGAGGATGATTCCGGTATTTTTCAAGAGGGACTCCATCTCGTCAATGACATCCTGTTATTGGCGAGATGTGGACCCTTTTCTGACCTCAGTCCCCGGCAGGACGGATTTTCCGTGCCGGATACAGCACCGGCGTGTCCAGCAGCGAGGTAAAGATATAGATTCCGGGGGAAGGTGGAAGCGTACCAGAAGCGTACCAAAGAATTGCTGGGTAAATGCGGCAGCAAGGCGGGATGTAGGGAATCGTGCCGGAAGGCCGTGATAAGAAAATGAAAAAGAACCAGGTGAACCCTGATTCTTCCAGTCATACAGCGTGCGTTAGAGGATTCGAACCCCCGACCTTTTGGTCCGTAGCCAAACGCTCTATCCAGCTGAGCTAAACGCACATTTTATTTAACAGATACATTGCTTACAACGCTTTACATTATAATCCCTGGTATCTCAAATGTCAAGTGAATTTTAGAAATTTTATTTTGTTAATATTTTATCAACATACATTTTCGAAAGTTTGCATTGATTTTACAAGACAAAGAAAGTATAATAATCCATGATTATAGAAGAATGTCAGGGAATCCTGACAGAGAGCAGGAAGAAGGCAAAGAGAGCGTATAAAAGGGTAAAACGCCGGGCAGGAGGGCAGCCATGGGGGAGAATACCGAAACCCTGCGCAGATGCAGAAAATGCCTGACCAGGGATATGGCGGGGCAGGAAGAATATTTCCGAACGCTCAGGGAGTATATCGCGAATCTGGATGAGGACATCAAGGCGCCGGCGGCCCTGTATGAAGAGAGGCTGGAGTCCTGCAGGCAATGTGATATGCTGTCGGAGGGAATGTGCCGCAGCTGCGGATGCTATGTGGAACTGCGGGCGGCGGTAGCACAGAGGAGCTGTCCCTGGAATAAATGGAAAGCGGCGGAAAGCGGAACGACAGATAACCGTCAGTAAGGAGTGCTGTATGACAAAACAGGAATTTCTGGATCGATTGAGGATGTCCCTGCACGGGAAGATACCTCCGGGGCAGGTTGTGGAGAATCTGCAGTTTTACGAAGATTATATTAATACAGAGATACGCAAGGGCGCGGCGGAAGAGGAAGTAATGGCAGGGCTGGGAGATCCCAGGCTGCTGGCCAGGACCATTGTGGAAACCCGGGGCGGGCAGTCGGCGGAATATACAGGCGGCCGTTACGGAGGCCAGGGGACTGCCGGCGGCTGGTATGAGGAGCAGGAGGGTGGAGCGGACACCCGGTATGAGGGGCAGGACGGATCGGGCACATGGTATGAGGCGCGTGAGGAATATCGGCCCTATGAGCAGCCGGGAGAGCGGCGCCTGAGCCTGTTGGCAAAGGTTCCGGTATGGGCATGGCTTCTGCTGGTGCTTCTGATTATAGTGCTGGCGGTGAGTGCGGTATTTTCTCTTCTTGCCGCCGTTTTTCCGATTCTGCTTCCGATTTTGCTGGTCCTGCTGGCAGTAAAAATATTCCGTGAATGATTTCTGCACAGGGCGGCATCATTTTGGCTGCGGCTTCCGCGGAACGGGTAAAAGAAATAAATTTTCCATCATTTTCACGCATAAATTTTCCTCTGATATCCCATACTACTCTCGTAACCGATAAACAGGGAGCAGCAGGAAAATGCCGCTCCGGACAGAAGCCGCGCAGGCGGCAGGATGTGAGGAAAGAAATGGATAACAACAATAAGTACAACAACAGCACAAATGAGTCTGAAAACTGCAAGAACAGCCAGAATCAGAATAACAGCAAGAATCAGAATAACCAGAACAACAGCAAGAACCAGAACAACAACCAGAGCAAGAACCAGAACAACCAGAACAACAACTACTAAGATGCTTCTGGCAATAGGGGACACTGCAGCGGTGCCCCTATTTACATAGAAAACTAAGAGGAATAAAATGAGAAAATATGAATTGATCGCGCCCTGCCACTTTGGGCTGGAGGCGGTGCTGAAACGGGAGATTGATAAGCTGGGCTACGATATTGCGGAGGTAGCTGACGGAAGGGTTACTTTTCTGGGAGACGAGGAAGCCCTGTGCCGTGGGAACCTGTTCCTTCGTACGGCGGAACGCATCCTGATTAAAATAGGAAGCTTCCGCGCGGAAAGCTTTGAGGACTTATTTCAGGGGACCAAAGCGCTTCCCTGGGAGGATTACATACCAAAGGAAGGGAAATTTTGGGTGGCAAAGGCTGCCAGCATTAAATCGAAGCTGTTCAGCCCTTCCGATATTCAGTCGGTTATGAAGAAAGCAATGGTGGAACGCCTGAAAGGTATTTACCATGTAAACTGGTTTTCCGAAGAGGGGGCGAACTTTCCGGTGCGGGTGTTCCTGATGAAGGACCAGGTGACAGTGGGGCTGGACAGTACGGGAGATTCCCTTCACAAACGGGGATACCGGAAGCTGGTAGCCCAGGCACCCATTGCGGAGAATCTGGCGGCAGCCCTGATTATGCTGACCCCCTGGAACAGGGAGCGCATTCTGGTGGACCCTTTTTGCGGCAGCGGCACTTTTCCCATCGAAGCGGCCATGATGGCGGCGAATATGGCGCCGGGTATGAAACGCGGTTTCACGGCGGAGGGATGGGAACATGTGGTGGGAAAGGCGCTGTGGCAGGAGGCGAGAGCGGAAGCCCGTGATCTGGTGGATCTGAGCGTGAAGCCGGATATCCAGGGATATGATATAGATGATAAAATGATAAATATTGCACGGGAGAACGCTAAATCTGCGGGCGTGGAGGGGATGATACATTTCCAGAGAAGAGAGCTTGCCCACCTCAGCCATCCGAAAAAATACGGATTCCTCATCACGAACCCGCCCTACGGCGAGCGGCTTCCCGACAAGGGGCAGATGCCGGAGCTGTACCGTATGATTGGGGAAAGGTTTCGGAGCCTGGATTCGTGGAGCATGTACCTGATTTCCGCCTACGAAAACGCGGAACAGTACATCGGCCGCAAAGCGGATAAAAACCGCAAGATTTACAACGGCATGATGAAAGCCTATTTTTATCAGTATATGGGTCCGAAGCCGCCCCGCCGGGAGTGAGGGCGGCATCCACTTTCCTGCGCGCGGCTTTTTGTTTTGCTGTGTGCGGGCGTGTTATCGCACTGTAATATAGAAGGAAAAGGAAAAAAGGTAAATGGAACGAGTGATATTTGCTACAGGCAATGAAGGCAAGATGCGGGAAATCAGGTCGATTCTCGCCGATACATATCCGGAGGTACTCTCCATGAAGGAGGCGGGCATCCGGGCCGAAGCGGCGGAGGACGGCAAAACCTACGAGGAGAACGCCCTGATCAAAGCGAGGGCGGTGGCCGCAGCCGGGGCGGACGGAATTGTCATGGCGGATGATTCCGGCCTGGAGGTGGATTTTCTGAACCGGGAGCCGGGAATATACTCCGCCAGATATATGGGGGAGGACACATCCTACCGCATTAAAAACGCAAATCTCATCGGTCGTCTGGAGGGGGTGCCGGAGGAAAAGCGTACTGCAAGGTTCGTGTGCGCCATAGCGGCGGTCCTGCCGGACGGCAGGGAACTGGCTGTCAGGGCGGCAATCGAGGGCAGGATTGGCTACGAGGAGAAGGGGGAAGGCGGCTTCGGATATGACCCCATTTTCTATGTGCCGGAACTGGGAAAGACGACGGCGGAGCTGACGGAAGAAGAGAAAAACCTGGTCAGCCACAGAGGAAAGGCGCTTAGACTTATGAAAGAGGAATTGAAAAAGCTATGAAAGTACTGATTGTCAGCGACACTCACAGGAAAAACGAAAATTATTTCAAGGCTCTCGCGCTGGTAAAGCCTGACCTGGTAATACACTGCGGCGACGCCGAGGGAAGCGAATATGTGCTGACAGCGGCGACGGAATGTCCTGTACAGATCATTCTGGGCAATAATGACTTCTTTTCATATCTGCCCAAGGAACTGGAGCTGAAGATAGGCTCCTATAAGGTATGGGTGACCCACGGGCACAACTATTACGTTTCCATGGGGAACGAAGTACTCAAACGCGAGGCCGCAGCCAGAGGGATGGACATTGTAATCTACGGACATACCCATAAGCCGGTGGTGGACAGGAAAAGCGGCGTAATCGCGGTGAACCCGGGCAGCCTTTCCTATCCCAGGCAGGAAGGGCGCAGGCCGTCTTACATAGTGATGGAGGCGGAGGATGAGGAGGTCCGGTTTGAGGTTGCGTATTTGTGAGGAAACATGCCCCGTTTCCCTGTCTGATTTTCTTTCGTTATCATCTGATATCATTTTGTCGGTTTCGCGGATTTCCCGTTTTCCGCAGTGAACTTGTCCAGGTACCACACAGGCTGCCGAAGCTTCTTCGGCGGTCTTTTTTTGTACCTTCCCGTATAAAAAATCAAATAATCAACCTGAAAAATCCTGTTTTTCCACAATTCTTTGACGGTTTTGTTGACGTATCAACTGATATAATAAACTCAAACAACAGGGAGAGGGAGCAAACCCATCCCCCCACACCGGACAGCCCGAGAATCGGAGAGGTAAAAGGAGAGCGCAGGGAGCGATAGGATATGACAGAGAAGGAATTTTCAAAGCTGAGGCGTCGCGACCTTTTGGAGCTGCTCCTCTCACAGATTCAGGAAGACGAAAGGCTTGAGCGAAAGGTGAGCGCCATGATGAGCCGCATCACCAGCCAGGAGAAGACATTGAATCGTCTCAAGGATAAGCTGAACGAGAAGGATGCCCAGCTTGAGAAGCTGAAAGGGCGCCTGGATGACAAGGACAGAGAGATTGGTACGCTTCGGGAGACGCTTGAACAGGAACGTTCCTCCAGGCGGATTGAACTGGACGAGGCGGGATCTATTGCCGAGGCGGCGCTGAAGCTCAGCGGTATTTTCGAAGCGGCCCAGGATGCGGCGGACCGCTACATGGAGAACATACGGTTACTGCAGATGGCCGCGGAACAGAAGTACAGGGATTCCCGCCGAAACCGTAGCCCGCTGCGGGAGGCAGAACCAGATGGCCAGGGTTGACGACAGGATTCCGTCAAGGCAGGTTCTGGAAACCCAGTTTCAGAAGGCAGTGAGAAAACATGATATCATCCGGGCAGTGTTTATCACCATGGGGATACTGGTTACGGTATCTGCGGCCGCCGCCGTTACCGCAAGCCTGTTTATACAGATATTCCGGATAGACGGAAGTTCCATGGCGGATACGCTCCGAGAGGGAGACCTGGTGATTGTGATGGATGACATTGCCTTTGGAAAAGGCGATATCATCGCATGCAGATACGAGGACGACATCCTGGTAAAGCGGGTTATCGCCACAGGCGGCGACGAGGTGGATATTGATGAAGACGGAAATGTCTTCGTGAACGGCAGCCCGCTGGAGGAAACATACATCACGGAGAAAGCACTGGGAAGCTGCAGCACGGAACTTCCGTGCAGGGTACCGGAGGGAGAGAACTTTGTGATGGGAGATCACCGGACGGTTTCCATAGATTCCAGAAGTGTGGTCATCGGATGCATTGACGACAATGAGATTATAGGCAAAGTTATTTTCCGCATCTGGCCGATGAGGGAGCTGGGGGCGGTGGAGTGATGTTAAGACAGGACAGATACTCTTTGTTTGGACAGAGATGTAGATAGAGAGAAAGAGTTCAGGAAGGGAGACAGCAACATGGGAAATATAGTATTTAGCCAAGCTGCAAAATTTTTACAGAAAAGACGCAACACCAGACGGTGGATTGCAGTTGTCCTTTGCCTTGCGCTGGTAGTCACATCGGGAACCTTCGGCGTGCTGACAAGGCATGGGAGCGCACTGACAGGTGCGGACCGGGTTCTTGCCTGTGTGTATGAAAATCATGTACACGGCGATGAATGCTGTGACGAGGCAGGCGAGCTTGTATGCGGTTATGCGGATTACTGTGTGCATGTACACCAGGAGGGCTGCTATGACGGAGAAGGCAGCCTGGTTTGTCCGCTGCCCGAGACAGAAGCCCATGTGCATGACGATTCCTGTTACGGTACGGAGCAGGTTCCGGTCTGCGGGATGGAGCAGAATGCGGGACATCAGTATACGGACGAGTGCTATGAAATTGAATTGCTGGATATGGTCTGCGAAAAGGAAGAGCATGTACATGATGAAAACTGCTACGAACTGATTCCCGAGGGAGAGGAAGTTCCGGAGGTTGAAGAGGGCACCGAAAGCGAGACACCTGCAGAAAGCACGGACACAGTTCAGGATGATGATCCCGCCGGGAACGCCGATGCATCCGGAAGTGAAACATCTGCCGAAAATGCGGATACATCCCGGAACGAGGCGCCTGCCGAAAGTGCCGACGAGAGTGACGGCTCTGCGGAAGGCTCGGAAGCGACACAGCGTGAGGACTCTGCCGAAAGTACAGAAGAAACAGACAATAACATATCTGCCGAAAGCACGGAAGGAACAGGCAATAGCGAATCGGCAGATAATGCGGGTCAAAACAGGGCTTCCGCTGAAGGCACAGATGAAGCCCAGGACGAAGATACGGCCCAAAGCGAGGCTCCTGCAGGAAATGCGGAAGAAACCCAGAGCGAAGCTCCGGCCGAAAACCCCGAGCCTGCCGAAGACGACGGAATCAATGAGTGTACGGAGAACCGCCGCATGGTCTGTGAAAAGGAAGAGCATATACATGCAAATGAATGCTATAACCAGAACAGGACGCTGAAGTGTGAGAAGGAAGAAACGGACAATGTCCATATCCATACGGAGGCGTGTTATGAAGCCAGACAGATTGCAACCTGCGGCAAGTTGGAAATGCATACACATGCGGAAGCCTGTTATACAGATGGCATACTGGCCTGCGGCAAACAGGAGCTGACAGAACATGTACACGGTGACGAATGCTTTCAGGCGGCACCGGTGACGGAGCTTACCGCCACGGCAGGCGACGTTACCATTACGGTCAGCGCTGCCGAAGAGGGAATCATACCCGCAGGTGCGGAGTTGTCGGTGACACCGGTGGTAAAGGCGGAGGCGGAAGCGCTGGACAGCCTGGAAAACGAAGAAGAAAGGGCAGAGGCGGAAGCGCTGAATGCCGTCTATGATGAAATCCTGCAGGGGCTGGAAGCGTCCGTAGAGGATGACGAGACCAGGGAAATCAAACATTTTCTGGCATATGACATCAGCTTCCATACACAAAACGAAAACGGTGAAACCGAGGAAGTGGAACTGAACGGAGACGTCAATGTCACTTTGGAATTCCCGCAGGGGGCTTTGCCGGAGGAGATTATCTCCGATGAAAACACACAGATTGAAAGCGTGGATGTGCTGGATATGAAGGAGACCGGGGAAGGACGCACTGCCGAAGTGCAGGATGCGGTAGTGGATACCACCCAGGACGCCGATGTGGAGAAGGTAGAGACCAGGCTCAGCGACAGTTCTACCCTTGCGATTGCATGGTTCGGGGAGATGAACCAGGAGACAGGGGAGTATGTTTACGAAGACGACGATGTTGTAATCCGTGTTGTGCCCATGGCCGAAGGGATTCTCCCGGAGAATGCGAAGCTGAAGGTCATACCGGTCATTGCTTCGGAGGAAACCGGCGAGCAGTATCAGCAGGTAGCCGAGAAGCTGATGGAGAAGGCTGAGAATGAAGAATATGCTATCGCGGGCTTCCTTGCCTATGATATCTCCTTTGTGGATGGAGAGGGAAACAAGATAGAACCGAAGGGTGAAGTAAAAGTCACCATGAATTATAAGGAAGCAAAGATTCCGGCGGAAGTGGGCGCGGCAGCCTATGCGATTGACGGTGAGGACGTTTCCGGAGGAGACGCCCAGGCGGAAGGCAGTGCTGCGGAGGCGGAACTTAACGTAACGGTGATGCATCTGGAAGAGGATGAGGCAGGAAGCGTCAATGTAGTGGATATGGCGGAACAAAACAAGGTTACGGCCCTGGAAACTACGGAAGAGCAGAAAATCCAGAATGCGGAGTTTGTGACAGGCGGCTTCTCCATTTTTACAATCACATGGACGTGGGATACCAGTAAACCTTATATCTATGAGGATGAGCAGGTAAAGATTACCGTCACGGCAGTTGACAGGGATGCCATTCCGGAGGGAACCACGCTCAGCATTACACCCATCAGGGCGGAGGACGCGGAGACGGCAGAGCAGTATCAGGAAGTAGCCAGAAGGCTGATGGAAAAGGCTGCGGACGAAAGGTATGCGGTTGCGGGTTTCCTGGCATATGACATTTCCCTGATCGGAAAAGACGGTGTGGAGATAGAACCCGGCGGTAAAGTGAAGGTTACCATGGAATATAAGCAGCCCATGGCCATGGTGCAAATCGATGCTACAGTCTATGCCTTGGTAAGCCAGGAACTTGGGCTGCCGGAAGCAGACGCGGCTGCAGGCACGGAAGTACCGCCTGCGGAAGGCATCCAGACAGAAGCTTCTTCCGCAGAAGACATGGCTGTAGGCACGGAAGTACCGCCTGCGGAAGATACCTCCGCAATTGACGAAAATACAGTGAACGACACAGAGCAGGCTGCTGACAATGCAGAGATGGGGGGAGAAGACGGAACCGCATCCGAAGAGGAGCAGATTGAGGTGACGATCATGCACCTGGAAGAAGACGGCCAGGGGGAAGTGGAGCAGATCGTCGACATGACGGAGACAGATCAGATTCAGGCGATAGAGAAGACCGAACAGCAGGAAGTCTGCAAGGTGGAGTTTGTGACAGAGAGCTTTTCCATGTTTGTGCTGTCGTGGAATGATAAAGGAATTCAGTTTAAACCAGGCACAGGAGAAAAGATGGATGTACCAAGTATCATGGATCAGGTCATACTTCCGGAAGGTAAAAACGGTTGGCAGATCGTAGACGAAAGGTACGAGGGTAATGGCTCTGCTAATAAGGAACCCTTAAAATCAGATCCGGTATTAAACGATATTCGATATCAGAAAAACGTAATACCCACCGATGTGGAAAATGAATTCCTGGTATATCTGTCAATAGATGTGAAATCGGTGTTTGAAAGCTATTTTAGTATGGCTGCTTATCAAGCGACTACCTCCAACAGTGACCATTCGTATAAGGTTGGGGATATCGTTCCTTCGATGGAAGGAAATATGAGTGTTAAAGTAACAACTACTCCCCAGGAGAAGGGATTTAGTGCTTTATTTACGATTCTGGACAGCAACGGCAATGTTGTGGCGGATAAGATGCGGATATACTGGAGTCAGGGAAATAATGTGACGTTCTTTTTGAAAACAGCCCAAGGAAATTATGTATTGATGGGAATAAGTGTCAACAAAGGTACAACAAATACAATCAGGCTGACTAAAGAGGCAGAGGATGCAATCCGCCAGGATATTACAACGAAAGTTATGTTGGGCACAGTGACAGATACCATGGGACCTTATATAGAGTTCCAGGGAATTGTAGCAGGGGATTACCTTGCAGATAACCATCCTTCCTGTGTGAACGGCGTTCTGACCTGGACACCTGCACCGAAAGAGAAAGCTGCAGTTGAGAAGACGACGGAGAAGGTGGATGGAAAGACCAAGGAGACAACCTGGAGCCTCAATGTGGCAGAACTGCTTTACAAAGTCAGGTTAAAGGTGGAAGCGCCGGAGTTTCACAGCTGTGCGGATAATATGGACAGTACGGTAACGGAGCCGGAAAGCTACGAAGTGAATCAGAGCGCTGTTCTGACTTCTGATAAGGGGACAGTAACTTTTCAGAAACCTTATGTTCGAGGCCTTCTCTATGATTTTACACTTTTGAAGAGAGCACAGGACGAGAACGGAAATGACTTGGGTGTCCTGCCTGGTGCAGGATTTGAGGTGAAAGATGCCGAGGGAAAATCACTTGGCACAGCGGAATCAGATGAGAAAGGAATTGTGCGCTTTACAGGGTTGCCGTGGGGAAGTTATACGGTGACAGAGATACAGGCTCCGGAAGGATATGAGGAAATAAACGAATCAATCGGAGCGCTTGCACTTTGTTATACGGAAGATAAGCAATTGCCGGAAGAAGAACGATGGCTGGATCAGAATCCTGACAACCCTGTTGATATGATTCATACGGATTATACGAAGGCGGCAGGTGAGAAATTCGAAATCGGGGATGAAACAGGGGCAGATGAAAAGCCGGCGAATGTTATCTACAATACAAAAATGAATACATCTGTAAAGGTGATAAAGGAATGGGTAGACGGAAATAACGAATTGGATACACGTCCTGCTGAAATCACATTTACACTGAAGTTCAGAGCAAAAGACAGTACGGATGATACGGCATGGGCAGATTTTACCGATGAGAATCATCAAACCGCTGTATATACGATATCAGAAGAGACAAATTGGCAGCTTACCATAGACAATCTTCCGGCGGGAAATGAATATAAGGTGGTAGAGACACCGGTTCCGGGATACACGACCATCGTTGAACCGGTTCTCGAACAGACAGCGGGAACCGGGGACGGAGAGAGCGCTTCTTCCGGACCGACAGAATTTACAATCCGCAACGTACTTCAGACACAGATTGTCAAAAGAAGTTCCAGCAGCCCTGACCTGATGCTCCAGGGTGCCGTATTTACACTGACCGGAACAAACGTCAACTGGGTCGGAACATCGGGAGCAGACGGAAGAATGGAGTGGAAGGATGGAGAGGAAACGGTTTCCCTGGAGATGCTTCCGGACGGCGGATACAGCCTCAGCGAAACGGATGCACCGGCCGGTTATGGACGCAGCGATGCGGTCTGGACGATTACGGTGAAGGATGGTTTGATTTGTACCGTTACAGCAACGGATATGGGTGAGGTGACCGGAGTAAATGTAGGCAATAAACAGGCATTTTATTTTGAAAACAGCCCGGTTTATGCGCTTCCGTCCACAGGCGGCGAAGGAATCTATTGGTATTCGATTGGCGGTATGCTGATGATGTGTGCAGCAGTGCTGATCTTATATAGAATCAAAAATAAGAAAGTGAGGGGGTGTCGGAGAGCCTAAGAAAATGTTTCATTTTTGGCGGCCCACCGGGACCGCAAAGCCTGACAGTGTAACATCGATATATCGGCACATGTGTGGAAACAGGATAACCTGATACACAGTGCCGGTACACCGGAAACAAAGTTTCAAAAAATGGGCAATGCCCAAAAAGAAAGGAAAGAAAAAGATGAAGAGGATGAAAAAGATTTTGGCTATGGTTATGGCCATGGCAATGGTTCTGGGAATGTCCCTGACCGCATTTGCAGCGAATGCAACGCTTACGATAACGAATGCTGAAAATGCATCTTTTAAGAAATTGCAGGTAATTGCAGCAGACCCGTCTACAGCTACAGGATGGGCATTTACGGATGAAAACGTAGCAGTGGCGTATATAAGTGCTTTTAGTACGGTCGAAGAGGGTGATATGCCTAAGGTGGTCAGTGATCAGGAAGCTATTGTAATGCTGATTTTGGCTGGCGGCGTTGCAAAGGAAGAACTTCCGGTTGCCTTTAAGGACACTGATCTTGAGGCGGCATCTGCAGCACAGATTGGCAGGGCTTTAAGCAATGTAGGGGCAGCAATGTCTGATTCGTTTACAGATATGACGAATGGTGAAACTGTGACGTCTGCAGGTATTTATGCAATCAAGGGCGAGGAAGAGGGATTTACCTACAACAATATGGCTATTTACGTTGGCTTTGGACCGGTAGATGGGGAGAACTATCCAGAGTTGACAAGTGAACCGATAGCTGCTAAGAAATCTCCTACTACTACAAGCAAAGTAGTGGCGGATGAAGATAAGGTTGTTGCCATTGGTGATATTATAACTTATACAATTACAGCACAAGTGCCGTTTATCGACCCCAATAATGTTAACAAGAGTTTTACAATTACTGATGAAATCAAGGGGGCAACATACTATTTCCCGAAGACACAGGAGGAAATGGAAAATGGTTCTTGGGATGACAGTATTGCATCTGTGCAGATGAATGAAGGCAATGGTGAGGTTAGTGGCGTAGGCAGTGCAGAGTTGTTTGCTGTAAAGACGGACGGAACAGGCTTTACAATTGACTTAAGTAATTTGATTAACGATGCAAACTCTAATGCTGGGAAAGAGTTAACTGTGACATATACTGCAAAGGTAACGGAGACAACAGTTGAAAATACTGCGCAGGGACACGCAGGTGGCAGTGATTTCAGCAGCAGTCCAGAGGTAAATGTTTATTCTGGAAGTATTGTTCTGGCAAAGGTAAATGAAAATGGTGATGCATTAAACAATGCAGAATTTACCTTGAGCAAAGTAACAGGAACAGATGCAGAAGGAAATCCGGTTTATGGAGATCCGCTTAAGTTTGTGTTACAGGTTGATGGAACATATAAATATGCTCCTGAAGCTACGGCAGAGAATGCAACTATATTAAAATCCGCAACAGTTCAGTTTGCAGATGAGGAAATGGAGGGTGTTGTAGTTGTTACAGGCCTGGACGTAGGTGAATATCATTTTACTGAGACGAAAGCTCCTGAAGGATATTCTATTAATACAGATGGTGCAGGTACTACGATCAGCGTTTTGGGTGAAGCCAGAGATGTGATTGTTGCTCATGCACAGATGACTGATACCACGCTCAACGCCCTTCCTTCTACCGGTGGTATCGGTACCACGATCTTCACCATCGGCGGCGTAGCAATCATGGTAGTAGCGGCAGGACTGTTCTTCGCAACCCGCAAGAAATCTTCCAAGTAAGATTGCAGAAGTAAGCTGAAGTGAAAAAGCAGAATTTTATTTCTAAATTTATGTAAATACGAAGAGACAGTGGGTGGGTTCCATCCCGCCCACTGAATCCAATGAAAAGAACCAGACAGGAAATCAGAAAGGAAAATGCAACAACAAGGAGAATCCGGATGAAAAAGGTAATGACAATTATCATAGTTCCCATAATGTTTCTGTCCGGCTTGTCCTTGCTGCTGTATCCCTTCGTGGCGAACCAGTGGAATAACTACAGGCAGTCACAGCTGATAAGCAGCTACGACACTGCGGTTGCCGATCTGGAAGAGTCCGGCGGCATTGATTACCAGGCGGAATGGGAGAGGGCGAAAGCCTTCAATGACAGCCTGGTGCCATATATCCTTCCCGATTCCTTTGCGGTAGCGGAGGCAGAGGAAGTGGATGAGGAATACCTTTCCTGCCTGAACCTCACAGGCGACGAAATGATGGGCTATGTGGAGGTTCCGAAGATTAATATCAAGATACCTGTTTTCCACACCACTTCGGAAGAAGTTCTGCAGACTGCGGCAGGGCATCTGCAGGGAAGTTCGCTTCCGGTGGGAGGTGAGAATACGCATACGGTAATTTCCGCACACAGGGGGCTGCCCAGCGCGACTCTGTTCACGGATCTGGACCAGCTGGAGATAGGGGATTACTTCCTTTTCTACATCCTGGACGATATCCTCTGCTATCAGGTAGATGAGATATCGGTGGTTGAACCCACGGAGACGGAAGTGTTATCGGTGGTGCCGGGGGAGGATTTGGCGACGCTCCTGACCTGCACGCCTTATGGAGTCAACAGCCACAGGATGCTGGTGCGGGGGCATAGGGTATCCTATGAGCCGGAAGCAGTGGAAGAGACGGTTCCCTCCGTATTGGGCGCACCCAGCCTGAGGACAAATTATCTCTTATGGGTATTTGTAGGTTTGGCAACTACAGGCGTATTTATATTGGCGCTCTACCTGATAGACAGACGTAAGCGCAAACGTGCCGGCACCGCATCCGTTAAGATATCAGGCGGAGATTCTGCTGAATCATGCCGGAAGGCTGAAAGGGAATTGGAAGTACTGGATCTGGATACCGACACCGGAAAAATGTCGGCGTTAGAATCGCCGGAGGATAAGAAGTCATGATAAGGAAAATCACGGGTTTTTTATTCGGCCTGCTGTTTCTGGTAGGACTGGGAATTCTGCTTTATCCTACCATATCAGATAGATGGAATGCATATCGTCAGGCGCAGCTGATCAGCACTTATGAGGAAGCGGTGGCGGAGCTGCCCCAGGAGACACACGATGAAATCTGGGCGGCAGCACATAAGTACAATGCGGAATTGTGGAGTAAGGGCAACCGATATGAATTTTCCGATAAGGAGAGAGCAGAGTACGAAGCCCAGCTGGATGTGGCGGGAAACGGCATTATGGGATATATCGAAATTCCGTCTATCAAATGTTCCCTTCCAGTTTATCACGGCACCGAGGAGGATGTTCTGCAGATTGCGGTGGGACATATCGAGGGGACATCGCTTCCGGTGGGAGGCGAGAGTACACACTGTGCGCTTTCGGGACACAGGGGGCTGCCTTCGGCAAAGCTGTTTACAAACCTGGACCAGCTCAAGGAAGGGGATACTTTCCTTCTGAAAATACTGGGAGAGACATTGACATATGAGGTTGACCAGATTCTTACGGTATTACCGGAGGAAATGGAGGCGCTGAACCTGGAAGAGGGGGAGGATTACTGCACCTTAGTTACCTGCACTCCTTACGGGGTGAACAGTCACAGGCTGCTGGTGAGGGGAATGCGCACGGAGAACGCACCGGAGGAGATACAGGAAGAGGCGGAGCCGGAAAGACCTGCGCCTGCGGGAATTACGGCCGGTATACCGCTGTGGGTGGCCGCTTTGGTAGTGGCAGTGCCTCTTTTCCTGGCGTTGATGATATGGCTGCTGTTCCGCAGAAGGAACCGGAAGAAATAATGCCGGAACCAAAGGCGGTTAGATAGTATAGAAAGGGGCATCCCCCATGCCTGGGTACAGGAGGGCGGATGCGGAACTAAATTAAAACAGCATCCGCCCGGAGGTACCCGGATGGATTTAGGAACGCATCTCTACGCGGTCATAAATCCATCCCCCATGCCTGGGTACAGGAGGGCGGATGCGGAACTGGAATGAAAGGAGTCATCTATGAAAATGAAGAAAAAGTGGATGCGGATGCTGACAGCGACAGCGTTCGCCGTCATACTGGCCCTGCCGCTCAACGCTTCGGCGGTGAGAAACAACGCGCCGCTGGATCTGGAGGCGGCATGCAGCCTTACAGCCAATGTAGTCGGCACGGAGACGGAGGCGGTAGAAGAAGCGGAATTGTCCCAGTTGGCAGCGGACAGTATCGTTATCGACTTATACAAAGTGGCTGATATAGAGCAGGCAGATGGCTACGATGACTATAAGTACGGCAGTTTCGGCATCTATGAGGCACAGGGAGGAACCAATCTCCAGGACGCGGCAAATGAGCTGCTTCAGGCAGAGAGCGGTACGGCGGAGAGTTGGGACCGGCTGGCACAGGATGTGGCCGGTGTGGTCAGGGAGTCGGCTGAGGCTGTACCTGCAGCTTCCGGAAATGCGGATGCGGCCATAGCGCTTGAGGGTCCCGGACTCTATCTGATGATAGTCAGACAGGCGGGGCTGGAGGATTACTTTAAGGATGTGGTGACCGAGGACGGCGATTCCCGTATGGTTACAAGAGTGCTTTCCCAGCATTACGAATACAATTTCATACCGGTGCTGGTGTCCCTGCCGGAACACATGGCGACGGAGGACGGCGGCTATGAATGGGCATATAACGTGGCGGTAAATCCCAAGCACAGCACTTCCTATCGGTACGGTTCCCTGAGGATTGTGAAGGATTTGACCAGCTACGAGAGCGGGAACCCTGCTACCTTTGTTTTTCAGGTAGAATGTTCATATGCGGATGACGCGGATCGGGTTGGCTCGGAATTTTACTACAGCAATGTAGTGGCACTGAACTTTACGGGTCCGGGAAGCCAGGAGATTCTTCTGGAGAATGTATTCCCCATGGGAGCCGCAGTGAGCGTGGAGGAGGTTTATTCCGGTTCCGCCTATACGCCCGCAGCCGGTACGGCAAGCCTGCAGAACGCGGTGATTCAGGTGGATGATACGGGGAATGACACAGTGACGGTGCTTTTTACCAATGAATATAACAATTCCGGAAACGGCGGCGGTTCCGTGGTGAACTCCTTTGATTCCAACCCGGAGGGCGGATGGACATGGACACAGTCCGGCTTCGACTCCAGAGGTGAGAATGTGGTGACGCACGGTGCGGAAAACGCAGAGAACTGAGGGGGTGGATGAGATGAAGAAAAGGAATCTAAGGTTGGCTGTCACAGGGCTTTCGGCCCTTACGGCTTCCCTGGTGCTGAGTTCCGGACTGGGAAATGCCTGGGCCTATTTTACAACAAACACCAGTGCGCAGGGCAGCCATGCCGTCAGCCTGTCAAATGAGGTAACCACGGTGGATGAGGAATTCAGCTTTAATGACTGGACTAAGCGCCTTGTGGTGACCAATACAGATGAGACGGGACGTTCCGTATATGTGAGGGCGAGAGCCTTCAGCGGCAGCCAATATCCGCTGAACTACGGAGGGACGGGATGGGAGGCCGCGGAGGACGGTTATTACTATTACGGAGAGATCCTGGACGCAGGCGGCAGTACACAGGAGCTGCTGGTGGAAATCAAAAATGTCCCGGAGGAAGTGACGGAGCCGGAGAGTTTTAATGTGGTGGTGGTTTACGAGACCACGCCGGTGCAGTATGATGCGGAAGGCAATCCTTATGCAGACTGGGAGCTTGTATTGGAAACTGAGGAAGGAGGCAACGGATGAAAAGATTTAAGAAGATTTTGACATCGCCCGTTTTGACGGTTGCGTCCTTTGCACTGGCGGCAGGCCTGCTCCTGTTCAGTTCGGTGGGAGGCGCCAGGGCGGCGCTGACTTTCTTCTCCGAAACTTACAGTTCGGATATCGAGATGTCTGAGATTGGAGTAGGGCTGCTGGAGAACGGCAGTATTGCGGAAGGAATGCTGCTGGCAAATATGTTGGGAGAGGGTGAACAACTGAAGCTGGGCAAGCGCTACACAGAGGAGCTGAGCGTGCGCAATATGGGCAGCATCGGCCAGTATGTGAGAGTGAATGTCTATAAATACTGGAAAGAACCTGCAAAAGAGGACGGAAGCGAAGGGGATAAGACACAGGAATTGTCTCCGGAGCTGATCAGGCTCCTGCTGCAGGGCAATGTACTGGGTACCGAGGGCGGAAACGCGGCGCTGAACCAGGCGGGATGGCTGCTTGACCAGAGCGCTTCCACTGACGAGCGCATGGTACTCTATTATAACAGGCCCCTGGAGGCGGCAGATGGCGAAGCGGGAACTCCCGCAGGAGAGAGCAGCCTTTTTGCAGACCAGATATCCATTGACGGCTCTGTGGCGGCGAAAATCAGGCAGGATATCGTCAAGGACGAAAAAGGTACCACAATCACAACCATTTACGCTTATAACGAATATGAGTTCTGCCTGGATGTGAAAGTAGATGCCGTGCAGGATCACAATGCGGCGGATGCCATTCTAAGCGCATGGGGCCGCAGCGTTACCATAGACGAAAACGGTTACTTAAGCCTGAATTAAGGAGGGAGAGATGATGAGAAAGAAAATAGCGGCACTGATGTGTGCCACCGCGATGTTCCTCTCCATGCCGGGCACGGCTTATGCGGAAGTTTCCACTGTGACGGGCAGCGTGGAATTCACTGCGGAAAATAAGCTGGACAGTAACGGAACGGCGGATTTGAATGCGGCGGTGGGCGCCATGCAGCCCGGGGATGAGATTATCATCAGCATCCAGGTGGCCAATACAAGCGGTCAGGCGGCAAACTATTATATGACCAATGAGGTCATGAGTTCCCTGGAGGATACCGAGGGAACCAACGCAAGCGGGGGCGCATACGAGTATGTGCTGACCTATACGGATTCCGCAGGCAGTACTACGGATCTGTTCCGAAGTACCGCACTGGGCGGCACCGGTGCCACGGTGGATGACCGAGTGGGTCTGAAGGGGGCTACCAGCGGTTTGGAGGAGTATATTTTCCTGGAGACACTGGAGTCCGGCTGGACAGGGACAGTCACGCTTCAGGTAGGGCTGGACGGTGAAACCCAGGGCAACAGCTACCAGGGAACGGCGGCGAACCTGCAGATGAATTTTGCGGTGGATACGGATACCACCGTAACCAGGGATGTGACCGATACAGTCAATCGTGTGGAAACCGTGGAAGTGGTGGACGATACCAATTCCGGCACGGACGAGAGCGGAAATGGCAGCGGCGGGCGCAGGAACGGCAATGTGGTGCGGACCAGCGACGAGAGCAATATGATTCCTTTCGTGGCTGCAGCAGGCATAAGCGGACTCCTTCTCCTGATTCTGGCGGTCATCAGCATGAAGGAACGAAAGAAATTAAAGAAGAACGGTGCGGCGTTGGGACTGTGCCTGGCAATGTGCCTGGCAATGTGCCTGGCAGGCCTGGTGCCGGCGGATGTTCAGGCGGCTCCCTACACCTATACCGTGCGTCTCTACATGGGAGTTCAGGGATTTGCCGACAGCGCGGATGTGGTGTCGGTACCTGCCGGAGCCACAGTGGAAATCAGAGACAACGGTTCCTGTGTGGAAATCAGCGGGCTGACATATAAGGACAGAATCGATTTCAATGCGCTGGTGCCCGAAGGGACGGCGGAAACCGTTTCTCTGAAGGCGGACGAAACTACAGGCACATCGAAATATTATGTTACCGGCGTCCGCGAAAGCGGGGCGGAGATCAATGTTGCCACCATTGAGGTGACGGAGGATAAGGACTACGTGGTGTCTTACGGCATCAGGGGCAACATGACATATTACACGGTTAATTATGTGGACCAGGCGGGAAATACATTGTTTCCTTCCCAGAGGTATTCCGGCAAGGCGGGAGACTTCGCAGTGGTTGCCTACAGATATGTGGAAGGTTTTCAGCCCTATGCATACAACCTGGGAAAGACGCTGACGGAGAACGAGGCGGAGAACGTGTTTGATTTTGTATACACGCCCCTTCCCGAAATCGTGAATACCACTACCGAGACTGTGACGATTACCGAAACGGTTACAGTACCCGGGCCAGAGCCGGAAGCGCCTCCTGTAGAGCCTGCTCCTCCAGTGGTTGAACCGGGGCAGGAACCGGTACCGGCTCCGGAAGAGGAGGTTGAGATTCCGGACGAACCGATACCTCAGGCAGAGCCGCAGGAGTTCGTAAACCTGGACGATAATCGGACGCCGACGGCCCAGAACCCCGGAAACGGGAACAGCGGCAGCGGGGACGGGGAGAGCGGGAGCAGGGAAAACGTAAGCATGGAGGATTTCGCCACACCTTTGGCAGCGCTGCCTACGGCTGCCAAGGTAGGAATCAGCGTCGGTGTGGTCGTTTTCACGGCGGTAATAATCGCTTTCCTGGCCATCCGTTTCAGGAAGAAGGAGAAAGCAAAACATGAGGCAGAATGAGCAGATGCCTGATGGACGGAAGGCAAAGGGCGGGAATTGGATTCCCGCCTTCTGCCATATCATCGGTACGCTGATGATACTGGCGGTGGCGTCTTCCTGCCTGCCTGTGACGATAGCCCATATCAGGGGGAATGAGGTATACCATGTGGTCAGCGGCAGCATGGAACCGGTGATTCCGACAGGAAGCCTGGTATATGCGGAACCTGCGCGGCCGGAGGAAATTGCCGCAGGTGATGTGATTGCCTTTTGGAGCGGCCGTTCCGTGGTGGTACACCGTGTGGTGGAAAATAAGACGGACGCAAGGGAATTTGTCACGAAAGGCGATGCGAATGCGGCGGAGGATATCCGGGCTGCGGCTTATTCCGACCTTATCGGAAGCGTGTCCGGCCATATTCCCATGCTGGGTTCCCTGCTTGTACTCTATAACAGTACAATGGGTAAAGTCTGTGCCATCTGCTTTGCAGGCTGCGGGGCGATGCTGAATATCCTTGCCGGACGGCTAAGAGGCACGAAGGAATCAGGCAATCCGTAACTTTTATATTCTATATACGCTGATGCGCACGGAACTATGGTATAATGGCATTATTGCAGGCAGGAAACGGCCGAATGGCCATCAGACCATGAGCGGTGCTGTGTTCATGGTATAATGACCCTATGGGGCATGAAAGATCAAACAGTGGAATTTATACGTGGGGGAGGTACACGGCAGGAGTGAAAAAGAAAGATTGAGGGCGGGAATTTCTATGGGGAAGATAACGGAGCGAGAGGGGAAATGCCTGCAGGTTCAGATGTTCGGAAGTTTTTCCATGTTTTGGGATGGGAAGCGGATTAATGCAAGCGCAAAATCCAGTGAATCGCAGTTTATGTACTTGATGCAGATGCTTCTGCACAACAGAGAAGAAGGTGTCAGCAGAGATAATTTGGAGCAGGTGTTGTTTGGGGACAGGGACATCGATGATATCCACCATGCCCTGAGGAGCGTGATATACAATGCCAAGAGGAAACTGAAGGCTGCAGGGCTGCCGGAAGGAAAACACATCATACAGAAGAAGGGGGTCTACTATTGGTCAGGCTCTGTCCCGGTGGAGGAGGATGCGGAGAAGTTCCAGGAACTCTGCCGTAAGGCAGATGCGGAGACAAACGCCGGGAAGAGGCTGCAGCTGTATCTGGAGGCTTGTCAATGCTATACGGGAGATTTCCTGGCAAACCAGGCGGCAACCCTGTGGGTGGCTCAGGAGACCAAGAAGTACCGGGGAATGTTCTGTGTCTGTGTGGAAAAGGCGGTTGCGCTGCTTCGGGAGGAAGGAGACTTCCGCCAGATGAAAGAACTGGGCATGTATGCGGCGCAGATTAATCCCATGTCGGACTGGGAGACGGTAACCATGGAGGCGTTGATGTCCATGGGGCAGTATGAGGAAGCACAGAAGCTGTATGACGACACGGTGGAGATGTATTTCCGGGAACAGGGGCTGCGGCCTTCGGATAGGCTCATGAAGCTGTTTAATGATCTCGGTTCCAGAATGAATCATCAGTATGACACCCTGGATAATATTCAGAAGAGCCTGGAGGAGGAAGCAGAGGTCTTTGACGGCGGATACGTGTGTGCATATCCGGTGTTTCTGGGGATATATCGTATGATGGTGCGGATGATGGAAAGGGGCGGCCAGTCAGTCTACCTGATGCTCTGCCGGGTTGTGGACAGCAAGGGGAATCCTATGAAAGACGGGACCGTGCTGGATGAATTGAGCATAAGGCTCGGAGATGCCATTCGTATGTCCGTGCGGCACAGCGATGTACTCAGCAAGTACGGAAAAGGGCAGTATCTGGTGCTGTTAGTGAATACTACCCGTGAGAACTGCAGCATTATACAGAAACGTATCAATTGGAATTTTCTGGTGGGGCGTCAGCGAACGGGAGTCCGGTATTACATAAGCAGTGTAATCTGCTCACCGGATAAAGCAAAGAAGCCTTTTGGAAAGGAAATAAGGTAAAAAATGAGTCAGATGGGATGGTATGTAGGCAAGCCAAATGGGATTGTGTTGTGTGTGGACATACGGCAAGGACGCAGGGCAGCAGGCAGGTTGTACCATGCCTACAGCAGAGAAGCGATGCTTTTCTCAAGCATGGAGGAGGCAGTATTACAAATGGAACAGTTCTTTGATGAATTGAACTTTCCCTATCCTACAACCAACAGCAGGAGATTTCAGCAGGAAGAGAAACGGCAAACAAACAGACAGGAGAGAAGGGTTATTATGAAAGATGAAGAGTTGTTAAGTCAGCACGGAGACCTGGGAACTTTTCTGGTTCACGTACAGCATCGCCAGAACAGCAGCTGGCAGGGACGCATCACCTGGATGGACCAGAACAAAACGGTATACTTTAGATCAGCTCTTGAAATGATGAAGCTCGTGGCGGATGCGCTGGATTCTGTCAGCAATTCCGAAGACAGCTGCGAGGAACCTTCCTGGTAGGGGGACACGGTTTTTAGATATTTATGGCTGATATTTTATGTCGGGAAATTCTTGACATGCGGCATTGGATGCGGTATACTAAGCAAGTATCTAATAAAACAGCTGTGTGCGTCGGGGTGTGGCTCAGCTTGGCTAGAGCGCCTGGTTTGGGACCAGGAAGTCGCAGGTTCGAATCCTGTCACCCCGATTGTCATATTGTAGCCGCAAATCCGAGATTTTCCAGTAAAATCAAGGGTTTGCGGCTATTTTCGTACTTTAAAGTAAATCTGCTTTTTATGTGGATAAAGCAAAATTTTATTAACTTTTTGTCCCGAATTTGTCCCGGCTTGTCTTAAGAAAAAAGGGCATTGCGTAGCTTTTCGGCCGCATCCCTTTTTGCCTGTTCCTGCTTATCCATCATGGAGTGTCTATACACGGATTTCATGACATGATCGGTTTCCCACCCGCCCATTCGCAGTATGTCTGCTTCAGGAACGCCCAGGGCAGACATCTCACTGGCAAAATAGTGGCGGAGCTTATGCAGGGGGAACTTTGGGATCCCAAGCTTTCGTTCTAGCCGTTCCAGGCACTTCGTGATGGAGCCAGGATGGCCTTTGTAGACATGTCCCTGCTCCCGTATTTTTTCTGCCAGTTCAGCAGGTATGATGATATCCCGGGTGCTTTCAGTGGTCTTTGTGGTTTTCACCACCCATTGCTTATCTTCATTCAAGACCAGGGCCTTGTTTATATGGACTACATCGCCATCCACGTCTTCCACAGCCAACGCGCATATTTCCGATCGGCGCATCCCATAACAAGCCAGGGTAATGGGGATTTCAAACTGGCTTCCTTTTATCTCTGCCAGTATCCGCTTTACATCGTTCTGCGAGGGCGTGTATGGCTCATTTTTGATTTTTTGAGGCAGGGTGGTATAAATCTTAAGGTTCGGGCAAAAGGTTCCCAGAACGGCTGATACGAAGCCATGGTAATTACTTACGGTCTTTGGGGATCTGTTTTTTGACAGTTCGTTTACTAGACGATTTATTTGCACCTGATCTATGTCGGACAGCGGAAGAACGCAGAACCATTCCGGGAGCCGCTTGGCAGTCTCCGAATATTCCTTTATCGTCCTGGGGGAAAGCACGTTCCGCTTCATGTCCACATAGCTTTCCGCCGCCCGGCGGAAGGTCATCATTTCATTACCGGTCTTTATTTTATTCAGAGCTTTTGTGATTGCTTCTAAGGCTTCCTTCTGGGTGGGCTTGTGGTCAAAGGAAACCGTGTACATCTGGCCTTTGTACATTTTCCTGATCCGGTAGTTGCCAGAGTCTCTTTTCTCAATTTTCATTGCATCATCCTCCTTGTGAATTGTGTACAGCGATCAGCTGATATTTTAGCTTTAAAATTTGGCTGATCTGTATAAAGGGGTACAAAAATAACAGCCCGCGAAAAATCGCTTGCAAGCTGCTCCCGGAGATGATACAAT